>WNFU01001533.1_pt1 | contig 37646 bp, 34 predicted proteins | sample 5400121 | NCBI WGS metagenome assembly WNFU01 (sample SAMN13153360, study PRJNA577476) | soil metagenome | isolation source: 100 cm soil or saprolite under grassland replicate 1 | place: USA:California | collected 2016-06-15
TAGCGGAACCGGGTGATCGACCAGGCGGCCGCGAGGCCGAACAGCGCGTTCAGCGGGACGGCGATCGCGGCGACGAGGAGCGTGAGCCGGATCGCGGCGAGCGCGTCCGGATCGACGAACGAGCGCCACCACAGGGCGACGCCGTCCTTCAGCGCCTCGGAGACGACCGCGGCCGCCGGGACGAGGACGAACGCGGCGAGGAAGAGGAGCGCGAGGGCGGTGAGGGTCCACCGGACGGCGGGCGGATCCTCGCCCGGGCGGCGGAGGCGGGCGCGGAGGCGCGCCGGCGCCGCCTCCGGCGCGGGCGGGGACGCCTCCTCGCGGGCGGCGGGCGGCGGGAACGTCGCCTCCGGCGGCGAGGAGAGCGTGCGGACGGCGTCGCTCACGCCAGCCCCGCGCGCGTGCGCGTCCAGGCCTGCAACCGGTTCACGGCGAGCAGGAGCAGGAACGACGTCCCGAGCAGCACGACGGCGATCGCCGCGGCACCCGCGTAGTCGTACTGCTCGAGGCGCGTCATGATCAGGAGCGGCGCGATCTCCGTCCGGAGCGGCATGTTCCCGGAGATGAAGACGACCGACCCGTATTCGCCGAGCGCCCGCGCGAAGGCGAGCGCGAAGCCGGTCACCGCTGCAGGGACGAGGACGGGGAGGAGGACGTGGCGGAAGGTCTGCCAGCGGCCGGCGCCGAGCACCGCGGCGGCCTCCTCGAGCTCGGCGTCGAGGTCCTCGAGGACCGGCTGGACGGTGCGGATGACGAAGGGCAGGCCGATGAAGGTGAGCGCGATCCCGACGCCGAGCGGCGTGAACGCCGCATGGATGCCGAGCGGCTCGAGGAGCCGCCCGATCCAGCCGTTCTTCGAGTAGACGGTGGTGAGCGCGATGCCCGACACCGCGGTCGGCAGCGCGAACGGCAGATCGACGAGCGCGTCCACGAGCGAGCGGCCGGGGAAGCGGTAGCGCGCGAGCACCCACGCGACGAGGACGCCGAGCACGACGTTCACCCCGGCGGCGGCGAACGAGGCGCCGAACGAGAGCCGGTAGGACGCGAGCGCCCGCGGCGACGCGACGATCCGCCAGGCGTCGGCCCAGGAGAGCGCGCTCGCGCGGAGCGCCAGGGTCGAGAGCGGCACGAGGACGACGACGCAGAGATAGAGGATCGTGAAGCCGGTCGAGAGCCCGAACCCGGGGAGCACGCCCGCGGAGGTGCGGGGGCGGGCGCGCGGCGCAGCGAGGGCGACGGCGGAGACGCTCATGGCCTGCGCGCGCCTCCGGCGCCCGGCGTCCGGTCGACGTGGAGCCCGCACTCGGTCTTCTCGCGCCCGCGCCAGCGGCCGGCGCGCGGGTCCTCGCCGGACTTCACCGGCGTCGTGCACGGCTCGCACCCGATCGACAGGTACCCCCGGGCGTGCAGCGGGTTCGTCGGCACGTCGAAGCGCGAGAGGTGCGCGGCGACGTCCGCCGCGGTCCACGCGGCGAGCGGGTTCACCTTCACGAGCCCGAAGCGTCCGTCCCACTCGACGACCTGTGCGTTCGCACGATCCGGCGTCTGGTCGCGCCGGATGCCCGTCACCCAGGCCTCGAGGCCCGCGAGCGTCCGGCGGAGCGGCTCCACCTTGCGCGCCGCGCAGCAGGCGTCCGGGTCCTGCTCCCACGGTGGCGGCTGCGAGCGGTCGAGCGGCGGCAGCTCCACCTTCGCCGCGCGGATCCGGACGCCGTACCGGTCCTCGAGCTGCTTCCAGAGCGCGTAGGTCTCGGCGAAGAGGAACCCTGTGTCGAGCGTGAAGATCTCGACCGGCAGCCGGGAGCGGCCGACGACGTCCACGAGCGCGCAGTCCTCCGCACCGAAGCTGCACGCGAGCGCGATCGCCCCCGGATACCGGGGCGCGACGGTCGCGAGGATCTCGGCAGGGGACCTCCCCTCGAGCGCGCGCGCGAGGGCGGGAAGCTCTTCTCTCGGCGTCGTCATGTGATCATCCCTGCGCCGACGGTGTCGTTCGTCGCCTCGTCCACGAGCACGAACGCCCCGGTCGCGCGGTTGTCAGAGTAGGAGTCCGCGAAGATCGGGTGGGCGAGCCGCAGCGAGACGCGCCCGATGTCGTTCACGGCGAGGCCGGTGGCGGGCTTGCGCTCGAGCTCGACGAGGTCGACGCGGTGGACGATCTCCGCGACCTGCGCCCGGGTCTCGCGGGTCGTGTGGCGCACGAGGTAGCGGCGCGCGGGCGAGAGCGGCGCCTCGGATAGCCAGCACACGGTGGCGTCGACCCGCTTCGTCGCGACCGGCGCCTCCGCGGGGTGGGCGAGGAGGTCGCCGCGCGAGACGTCGAGGTCGTCCTCGAGGAGGAGCGTCACCGACTGATCGCCGACCGCCTCGCGGAGCGTCGCCTCGCCGAGCCGGATCTCGCGGACGCGCGTCGTCCGGCCGGACGGCAGGTGCACGATCTCGTCCCCGACCGACACCACGCCCGACTCGACCCGCCCCATGTAGCCGCGGAAGTCGTGGTGCTCGACCGTGTGCGGACGGCAGACCCACTGCACGGGGAAGCGCAGCTTCTCCGGCCGCTCCGAGTGGGCGGCGGGCGCCGACTCCAGGATCTCGAGCAGCGTCGGCCCGCGGTACCAGGGCAGGTTCGTCCCGCGCTCGACGACGCCGTCGCCGGCGAGCGCCGAGATGGGGATGAACCGGACGTCCTCGATCTCGAGGCGCGCGGCGAAGTCGAGGTACGCGGCGCGGATCTCCTCGAACCGCGCCTCGGACCAGCCGACGAGGTCCATCTTGTTCACGGCGACGACGAGGTGGGGGATGCCGACGAGGTGGGCGAGGTAGGAGTGGCGCCGGGTCTGGGTGAGGACCCCCCTCCGCGCGTCCACCAGGATGAGCGCGAGGTGCGCCGTCGACGCCGCGGTCACCATGTTCCGGGTGTACTGCTCGTGACCCGGTGCGTCGGCGATGATGTACTTGCGCGTGCCCGTCGAGAAGTAGCGGTGGGCGACGTCGATGGTGATCCCCTGCTCGCGCTCGGCCTGCAGCCCGTCGGTGAGCAGCGAGAGGTCCACCGCGTCGAGCCCGCGCCGCCGCGAGGTGGCCTCGATGGCGTGGAGCGCGTCGGCGAGGATCGACTTCGTGTCGAGGAGGAGCCGCCCGATGAGCGTGCTCTTGCCGTCGTCGACCGAGCCGCACGTCAGAAAGCGGAGGAGTCCGTCCCGGGGCGAGGCCATCTAGAAGTACCCCTCCTTCTTCCGCTGCTCCATCGAGGCGTCGGAGGTCTGGTCGTCGAGCCGCGTCGCGCCGCGTTCGGTGAGGGTCGTCGCGGCGGTCTCCACGACGATCTCCTCGACGGTGCGGGCGGTGGACTCGACCGGCGCCGTGCAGGTGATGTCCCCGACGGTCCGGAACCGGACCGACACCTCCTCGACCGCGTCGCCGGCGCGGGCCGGCGTGACCTCCGTCACCGGGACGAGGGCGCCACCACGACGCACCACGGCGCGCCGGTGCGCGAAGTAGATCGAGGGGAGCGCGAGGCGCTCGCGCGCGATGTACTGCCACACGTCGAGCTCGGTCCAGTTGGAGATCGGGAACGCGCGGATGTTCTCGCCCTTGTGGATCCGGGCGTTGAACAGGTTCCACAGCTCGGGGCGCTGGTTCTTCGGGTCCCACTGCCCGAACTCGTCGCGGAAGGAGAAGATCCGCTCCTTCGCGCGCGCCTTCTCCTCGTCGCGGCGCGCGCCGCCGATGCAGGCGTCGAGCTCGAGCTCGGCGATGGCGTCGAGGAGCGTCACCGACTGGTGCTTGTTCCGCGACTCGAGGGGGTGGCGGAGGACCACCTTCCCGGCGCGGATCGAGTCCTCGACCGAGCGGACCAGGAGCCGCTCGCCGAGCTCAGCCGCGCGGCGGTCGCGGAACGCGATCACCTCGGGGTAGTTGTGCCCGGTGTCGACGTGGAGGAGCGGGAACGGGAAGCGTCCGGGACGGAACGCCTTCTCGGCGAGCCGCAGGAGGCACACCGAGTCCTTCCCGCCGGAGAAGAGCAGGGCGGGGCGGGCGCACTGGCCCGCGACCTCGCGGAGGACGTGGATCGCCTCCGCCTCGAGCCAGTCGAGGTGGGAGAGGGGGTGGGCGCGGCGCGCAACGGCTGGCGTCGCGTCGCGCGATCGGTCGGCAGTTAGAGGAACATCCAACATGACGGACGGCATCCTATGAAACGGAGAACCCTCTCGTCAAGCGGACAGAGGCCCTTCGACGAAGTCCGTCCCGTCCCAGCGGAAGCGCTTCACCTCGGTGACCCGGCCGCCGCGCACGCCGATGACGAGGTACTCCGCCCCGGGCACCGCCGGCTGGCCCTCGACGACGGCGTCGGCGTGGTCCTTCGCGGAGAAGTACGCGCCGACCTCGACGTGCGAGTGCCACACCGCCGCGATCTCCCCGCCCCACGCCTCGAGCTCGCGGTGGATCCGGAGCTGCTCCTTCGCGTCCATGAGGTACGAGTCGCGGCTCGTGCGCGGGAACCGGGCCGGATCGACCGCGTGGTAGCGGTCGGCGGCGTTCGGGATCCGCTCGACGTGCAGCGCGCCGCCGCGCCGCACGAGGAAGCCGCACACCTCGCGGTCGGGCTCCGCCTCGCACAGGGCCACGAGCCGCGCGACGATCTCCGGGTCGTACGGCGGGGCGTTCACCAGGCCGTCCTCCGCTCCCAGCGGCGGGGCTCGAAGTAGCGGTCGGCGCGGTCGGGCAGCACCGTGACGACGTTCCCGCGCTCCCCCGCCTCGGCCATGCGGCGCGCCACCGCGAGCGCCCCCGCGACCGCCGCCCCGGCGGAGTGGCCGACGCGCAGCCCCTCCTCGCGCCCGAGCCGCTCGGACATGGCCCAGCCCTCCGCGGTGGGCAGGGACAGCTTCCCGTCGAGCTCCTCCTCCCGGTAGATCGCGGGCACGATCGAGCTCCCCATGTGCTTCAGCCCCTCGAGCCCGTGGAGCGGCTCGGCCGGCTCAACCGCGAAGCAGCGGACGCCGGGCGCGAGCATCACCGTGCCACCCGTGCCGATGCCCGCCACGAACGCGGCGACCGCGCCGTCGAGCGCCTCGGCGATCTCGACCGCCGTCCCGTGCTCGTGGGCGCGGGGGTTCTCCTCGTTCCCGTACTGGTCCGGGTAGAACCAGCGCTCCGGCTCGCGCTCGACGAGCGCGCGCACCGCGCGGATCGCGCCGTCCGAGCCTTCGAGCGGATCGGAGAGCACGACCTCCGCCCCGAACGCGCGCGCGATGCGCTTGCGGGTAGCCGTGACGTTCGCGGGCATGACGAGCGCGCACGGGATCGCGAGCGCCGCGCAGATCCAGGCGTAGGCGACGCCGGTGTTGCCGCTCGTCGAGTCCACGAGCGTCCGGCCCCGGCCGAGCCGTCCGTCCGCGAGCGCCGTCTCGATCATCCGGAGCGCCGGGCGGTCCTTCACCGAGCCGCCCGGGTTCGCGAACTCGCACTTCGCGTAGATCCGGATCCCGGGCAGGTCCGCGCCGATCCGGCGGAGGCGGACGAGCGGCGTCGACCCGACGAGCCGCGCGACCGAGTCCACCGGCTCCGGGCCGTGGCGCGGGAGCGGGGTCACGGCGTCCCCTTCGACGGGGGGGCCTCGGCGCCGGGGCCGAACCACTCGTCCATCGAGAAGTAGCGCTCGCCGGTGTCGCCGAGCACGGTCGCGACGACCTTCCCCTCGCCGAGCTCGCGCGCAACGCGGAGCGCGGCGGCCACCGCGGCGCCGCTCGAGATGCCGACGAGGAGCCCCTCCTCGCGGGCGAGCCGCGCCTTCGTCGCCCACGCCTCCTCGTCGGAGACGGTCATGACGCGGTCGTAGCAGGTGCGGTCGAGCACGGCGGGCACGAACCCGGCGCCGAGCCCCTGGATGCGCGTCGGCCCGACCGGGCCCCCCGAGAGGACCGCGCACGCCTCGGGCTCGACCGCGACGACGAGGACGCCGGGGCGGGCGCGCCGCAGCACCGCCGCGACACCGGACAGCGTGCCGCCCGTGCCGACGCCGGCGACGAACGCGTCGGGGAGGGCCCCGGCGCTCCGGAGCGCGTCCACGAGCTCGCGCCCGGTGCCGTGTCGGTGCGCGGCGGGGTTCGCCGGGTTCGCGAACTGGTCGAGGAGGAGCGCGCCGTCGCGCCGGGCGATCTCCCGCGCCCGCGCGACGGCCGCGGGGAGTCCGTCCTCGGCGCGCGTGAGCACGATCTCGGCGCCGTACGCGTCGAGCGCCTGCCGGTGCTCGAGCGCGGTCGAGTCGGGGATGACGAGGGTGAGCCGGTACCCCTTCACGGCGCACACGAGGGCGAGCGCGACGCCGGTGTTGCCGGTGGTGGGCTCGACGAGCCGGCCGCCCGGCGCGAGCTGCCCCTCGCGCTCCGCCGCCTCGACCATCGCGAGCGCGATCCGGTCCTTCACCGAGCCTCCGGGGTTGAACGACTCGAGCTTCGCGTAGACCGCGGCGGCGCCGGGCGGGACGACGCGGCGCAGCCGCACGACCGGCGTCCCGCCGACCGCCTCGAGGATCGACTCGAGCGGCGGGGCCGCGCGCGGACGGCGCGGCCCCGCCGCGGCGGCGAGGGGCGCGGGCGCGTGGCCGGGGTGATCCATCGAGCGGCTCAGTACTTCGGGATCGACGGATCGACGTCGTCGCTCCAGCGCAGGATACCGCCCGCGAGGTTCCACACGCGCTTGAACCCGGCGGCCTGGAGCTGCCGGAGCGCCTTCGCGCTCCGCACCCCGGAGCGGCAGTAGAGGACGACGTCGCGCGCGCTGTCGAGCGTGCGCAGCGCCTCCGCGAAGGACGAGAGCGGCGCGAGGCGCGCCCCCTCGATCCGGCAGATGTCCCACTCGTGCGGCTCCCGCACGTCGACGAGGTCGAGCGCCTCGCCGCGGGCGAGCCGCGCGGCGAGGTCGCGCGGCGTCAGCGTCGGGACGTCGGTCGCGTCGTCCTCGACGCCGCGGATCCCGCAGAACTGCTCGTAGTCCACGAGCGCCCGGATCTCCCGGGTGCCGCAGGCGGGGCAGCGCGGGTCCTTGCGGAGCTTCACGGTGCGGAACTGCATCGAGAGCGCGTCGACGAGCAGGAGGCGCCCCACGAGCGGCTCGCCGATGCCGGTGACGAGCTTCACCGTCTCCGTCGCCTGGATGACGCCGACGAGTCCGGGGAGGATGCCGAGCACGCCGCCCTCCGCGCAGGACGGGACGAGCCCGGGCGGCGGCGGCTGCGGGTAAAGGCAGCGGTAGCAGGGGCCGTCCTTCGTGCAGAAGACCGTGGACTGGCCCTCGAAGCGGAAGATCGAGCCGTAGACGTTCGGCTTCCCGAGCAGCACGCACGCGTCGTTCACGAGGTAGCGGGTCGCGAAGTTGTCGGTGCCGTCCACGACGAGGTCGTACTGCCGGATGATGTCGAGCGCGTTCTCCGAGGTGAGCCGCGTCTCGTGCGCGACCACCTCGACGTGCGGGTTCACGTCGCGGATCCGGTCCCGCGCGGACTCGACCTTCTTGCGCCCCACGTCCTTCGTGCCGTGCAGGATCTGGCGCTGGAGGTTCGTCTCGTCGACGGTGTCGAACTCGACGATGCCGAGCCGGCCGATGCCGGCGGCGGCGAGGTAGAGGCCGATCGGCGACCCGAGCCCTCCGGCGCCGACCATGAGGACGCGGGCGTCCTTGAGGCGCCGCTGCCCCTCCACCCCGACCTCCGGGATGATGAGGTGGCGGCTGTAGCGCAGGATCTCCTCCTGCGAGAGCGGCGGGAGCGCCGCGGCGGGACGGCCGATCGGCATGGTCTCACCCTCCCGCGATCGCGGGGACGACGACGATCTCGGCGCCGTCCGCGACGGGGGTCTGGAAGCCCTTCTGGAAGCGGATGTCCTCGTCGTCCAGGTAGAAGATGACGTACGGGTAGGGCTCGCCCTTCGCGTCGCGCAGCCGCGGCGCGAGCTCGGGGAAGCGCGTCGAGACGTCCTGGACGACGTCGCCGACGGTCGCCCCCTTCGCCTCGTGGACGGTCTGTCCGCCGGCCGCCTTCGCCAGCACGGTGGGGAGCCTGAGGGTGACGGGCATGATCGATCCTCCTTCTAGCGTGCCGCGTGAGCGAGCGCCGCGACCTCGCGGAGCTTCGGGTCGATGACGGGGGCGGGGGCGAGCGCCGGCTGGACCGCCTCGACGTCTTGAGGCCGTTCCCGGTGATGCAGAGCACGAGCTCGTCGCCGGGGGCCCGAGGGGTCGCGTTCGGCGGGCGGCGCGGCGCGCGCCGCCCCGGCGGGCGAGGACATGTGGACTTCCCTTCCGGCTCATCCGGACCGCAGCCGCGGCGCCGGACGAGAGGCTTTTTAGCGTTTGGTTTTACGTGGCCGCAATACGCCGCAAATCGCCACGGACCTGCTCTGGAAGCATCTCCGGTATGACGGAAAGAATCCTATTCAGCGGAGGGACGTCCTGTCAAGCGGACGTGGCCTCACGCGGCGCACTCGCCCTCCTGGGTCGCCGGACGGAAGGGCTCGGACGCGCCGGGCTCGACGAAGTCGTCCGCCTGAGCCTCCCCGGGCGAGAGCTCCTCCAGCGGCGCGAGGAGCGCGCGTGCCCGGTCGAGGCGGCGCGCGAAGAAGGGCCCCGCCTCCTCCCCTGGGCCGCGCTCCGCGACGTAGAGCACCGCGAGGCGCGCGACCGCCTCCGGGATCCTGCGCGCCGGCACCTTCGCCGCGGGAAGCCCGAAGCGCGCCCCGGTGGCGGACGTGCCGCCGCCGAGGAGCACGACGTACTGCGGCGCAAGGCGGTCGCCCACCCGGCGCGCGCTCCCCTGCAGCCCGATGGCCGCGACGTGGTGGCGCGAGCAGCCGTTGGGGCAGCCCGAGACGTGGACGGGGATCGGCGCCGCGAGCCCGGCCGCCCCGAGCTGGGCGCGGACCGCCTCGCCGGCGACCCGCGCGAGGTCGCGCGTGCGCGTGACCGCGAGCCGGCACGCCGCCGCGCCGGGGCAGGAGACGACGTCCGCCGCGGAGCCCGCGCCGGTGCGGGCGAGGCCGGCGGCGGCGAGCCGTGCGTGGAGCGGCGCCACGTCGGCGTCGGCGATCCAGCGCAGGTGCAGCCGTCCCTCGCTCGCGAGCCGCACCGCGCCTTCCCCGTAGGCGACCGCGAGCTCGGCGAGCGCCTCGAGCTGCGGCGCGGTGAGCTCGCCCTGCGGAGGCGCGACGGTCACGACGGAGAACCCGTGCTGCCGCTGCGGCGCGACGTTCGTCCGGCGGAAGAGGTCGAGCCCGGCGGCGGTCGGCGCGAGATCGATCGGGACCTCGGGGGGCTCGCCGGGTCCGCGCGGGGGCGCGGCGCGCGCGCGCGCGGCGAGCGCCTCGGGCGTGGGCGGGGCCGGGCGTCCGTGCGTGGGCGGCCCCTCCACGGGGGGACCGTCGGGATCGAACGGCAGGGCCGGCGCACCCGCGGCGCGCACCGCCCCGAGCTCCGCCTCGACGAGCGCGCGGAACGGCTCGAGGCCGAGGTCGCGGACGAGGAACTTGAGCCGGTTCCGCTGCTTGTTCTTCCGGTCGCCGCGCGCGTGGAAGACGCGCACGATCGCCTCGGCGAGCGCGAGGAGGTCGCCCGCGGGGAGGAAGTCGAGGAACGGCGCCGCGGAGGTGCAGGCGGTGGACGTCCCGCCCGCGACGGTGACCGCGAAGCCGCGGCGGGGGCGGCCTCCCTCGTCGCGGACGACCGCGCGCAGCCCGAGGTCCTGGATGGCGGCGCCGACGTGGTCCTCGGCGCAGCCCTCCACCGCGATCTTGAACTTCCGCGGGAGCGCCGACGCGAGCGGGTGCCGGAGGAAGTGGCGCGTCAGCGCCTCGGCGTACGGCGTCGGATCGAAGACCTCGCCGTGCGCGACGCCGGCGAGGGGGCAGGCCGTCACGTTCCGGACCGCGTTCCCGCCGGCGCCGGCGGTGGTCACGCCGGCCTCGGCGAGCCGGCGGAGCGCGGGCTCGAGGTCGGCGGGCGAGAGGAAGTGGAGCTGGAAGTTCTGCCGCGTCGTCACGTGGCCGAAGCCGCGGGAGTGGCGGGCCGCGACGTCCGCGAGCGCGCGCAGCTGGTCCGCCGTCGCGATGCCCTGGGGGAGCTTCGCGCGCAGCATGTGGGCGCCGTCCTGCCGCTGCGAGTAGGCGCCGCGCACGACGCGATACGCGCGCCACGCCTCGGCGTCGAGGTCGCCGCGCTCGAAGCGGCGCAGCGTCTCGACGAAGTCGTCGACCTCCCGCGCGTCCGCGAAGGACGGGCGCGCGCGGGGGGGGGAGCGGAGGGGGCTCTCGGGGGGCATGTCGGCTCCGGTCAGGCGCGGCCCGGGTGGGCCGCGGGGGCGGCGCGGGAGGCCGCGTCGTTCAGGGCAAGGGCGGCGACGGCGCCGACGACGAGCACGCCGGGGAGGTCGGCGCGATCGGAGGGGAGCGGCGCCGCGCCGAGCTCGCGCAGCGCGCCGCGCCAGACCGCGGCGGAAGGGCTCGACGCGCCGAGCACGATCGCGGCGGGTGTCTCCGGATCCCAGCCGCGCGCGGCGAGCCGCGCGGCGATCTCGGCGCGCCGTCCGAGCCCCATGAGCACGACGACCGTCGCCGAGCCGGGCGAGAGCCCGTCGAGGACCGGGCCGTAAGCCGCCTCCGCGTGGCCGGAGACGACCGCGAACGCGGCGGTCAGTCCGCGGTGGGTGACGGGGATCCCGGCGAGCGCGGGGGCGGCGAGCGCGGACGAGAGCCCTGGGACGATCTCGAACGGCACGCCCGCCGCGGCGAGCGCGAGCGCCTCCTCGCCGCCCCGGCCGAGCACGAACGGATCCCCGCACTTGAGCCGGACGACCCGCTGCCCGCGCCGCGCGCCGCGCACGAGGAGCCGCTCGATGGCGCGCTGCGAGACGGAGGGGCGCCCCGCGCGCTTTCCGACGTAGAAGCAGTGCGCGCGCGGCGCGAGCCGGAGCACCTCGGCGTCGAGGAGCGCGTCGTACAGCACGAGATCGGCGTGGGCGAGCCGGCTCGCCGCGCGGCGGGTGAGGAGGCCGGGATCGCCGGGGCCGGCCCCGACGATCGAGACGAGCCCGGGGGGCGCAGGCGCCTCGGTCTCGTCGGAAGCGGCCCGCTCGTAGAGCGCGTCGAGCTTCCGGAGCAGGAGCGGGCGGCGCGTCGCGAGCGGAACGCGATCGCGCTTCCAGGCGGGCCGCTCCCGCTCCGCCGCGGCGAGCCAGGTCGCGAGGTCGCGCGGGAGCATCGCGTCGAGCGCCTCGCGCAGGAGCCCCGCGAGCGCTGGCGCGCGGCCGCCGGTCGAGATCGCGACCGCGACGTCGCCGCGCCGGACGACCCCGCCCGTGTAGACGGTCGCGGCCTCCGGGTCGTCGACGGCGTTCAGGAGGATCCGCCGCTCCTCCGCGGCGGCCGCGACCTCCCGGTTCACCGGGCCCGGCGCGGCGGCGACCGCGTACCAGGCGCCGTCGAGGTCGGCGGGGCGGAACGGTCGCCGGAGCACGACCGCCGCGAGCGCCGCGATCTCGGCGCGCACCTCCGGCGCGACGACCGTGACCCGCGCGCCGGCCTCGGCGAGCTGCCGGACGCGGACCGACGCCATCGCGCCGCCGCCCACGACGACGACGTCGCGGCCGGCGAGCTTCACGAAGAGCGGGAGGAGCGTCGGGGTGGGCGCGGAGCCGGCCATGGAGAGGGCATCCTAGATAACGGAAACCGGTCCCGTCAAGCGGACGACGGAGGAACGTCCGGTACGACGGATGGGGCGGGCGACTGCCTCCTGGAACGCCCGGGGGCTACCGGAACCGCGCCGCCGCCTCCGCGAGCCCCTCGCGCTCGCAGAGGGCTGCGAACCGGCGCGGCAGCCGCTCGTCGCTCGAGGTCTGGACCGCCTGCGCGATCACGTGCTCCGCCTCCTCGAGGCTGCCCGAGAGGCAGTGGAGGAGCGCGAGCCGGATCGCCTCCCGCTCGGTGCACGGGCCCGCGAGGCCGGCCTCCGCGAGCGCGCTCACCGCGTCCCAGTCGCCGCGCGCGGCCGCGTCGCGCGCGCTCCACCAGCGGACCTCGCAGGCGAGCGCCGCGGGCGCGTCCGGCGCGTCCGCGGCGGCGAGCCACGGCGCCGCCTCCGCCGCGGGCGGGCGCCACGCGGGATCGGACGCGAGGAGCGCGTCGAGGTCCACGGCGAGGGCCGGTCCTACAGGAACTCGCAGAGGTACGCGGAGGGCGCGGACGCCTTCACGTCGAAGCCGCTCTTCGCCGGCACCTCGAACGTCGTCCCGGCGGGAAAGACGCGCCAGGAGGGCTCGCCCGGCAGCCGCGCGAGGAGCTCGCCGGAGACGACGGTCATCCGCTCCGCCGCGGAGGTGTTGAAGTGGAACTCCCCCGCGTCGATCACGCCGGCGGTGGCCCTGCGGCCGTTCCGCTCGAAGCCGACCGACTGGACCTTCCCCTCGAAGTAGCTGTTGTGCTCGAGCATGGCTTTCCTCGCGGGCGCTCTTGTAGCGCGCCTCCCGGGTCGGCGCCAGCGCGCGCGGTCGCCGCCGCGGTATAGAGATGCGGCGCGCGCGAGGAGGAACGATGGCGAAGCCGAAGATCGAGGAGCTCGTGAAGGGGAAGGGCCCGGAGGCCATCCGCGGAAAGACCGTCGAGGTGCACTACACGGGGTGGCTCGCCGATGGGACGGAGTTCGACTCGTCCGTGGGCGCGCAGCCGTTCTCGTTCCGGCTCGGCGCTGGCGAGGTCATCGAGGGGTGGGACCGCGGCGTCGCCGGCATGAAGGTCGGCGGCAAGCGGAAGCTGACGCTCCCTCCCGAGCTCGGGTACGGCGCGAAGGGCGCCCCGCCCGAGATCCCGCCCGACGCGACCCTCGTGTTCGAGGTGGAGCTGCTCGCGGTGTATTGACCCCGCCGCCCTCACGGCGCCGGGAGCCTCCAGCCGAGCAGGAGCGACAGGACGAGCGCGGTCTCGCCGGTGCGCTGCCCGGCGCCGTCCACGCGCGACCCGAGGGCCGACAGGACCGAGATCGACACGTCTGCGGAGGGCACGAGGCTGAACGCTCCCCGGCGCGTGCTCCACTCGACGCCGATGCCGCCCCCGACGACGGGCAGGACGTAGGCCGGCTCGCCCATGTCGAGGCCGCAGAGCGCGACCGCACGCACGTCCGTGGAGCGCCCGATGGGCTTCTGCACCCCCGCGGTGACGAGCGCGAGCGCCCGCTGCGCGCCGGCCCGGTTCGTCCAGTCGAGCTCCGATCCGACGACCCACGAACCCTGCGCGACGGTCGCCCGCACGACGAGACCGGGGCCGCTGCGGGAGCTTCCGCCGATCACCGCGACCCCGCCGTGCACGGCGCGGATCGCTCCGTCGGCGGACGGACCTCCGAGGTCGGCTCGCGGGGGGGCGGTCGGAGTCCCCTTCGACTCCCCCCGTGCGTCCTGAGCGTACGGTCCCCGCACTGGAGGCGAAGTCGAAGCACGCTCAGGGGGCGCGGAGGGCGGAAGCGCGGTCGGGGCGGCCGACTCGTCCGCCTTCACGTTGCGGTGGCACTCCCTGCAGCCGGTCGGCCCGCGCGCGAGCGCGACGTGGCACGCCCGGCAGGTCTCGTGCGCGAGGCCCGGCGTCAGCTCGGGCCGGCGCACCGGACCCCCGCCGTGGCAGCTCTTGCACGCGATCCGCCTCGCGAGGTGCGCCGCGTGATCGAAGCTCACCTCGCCGAAGCTGCCCCGCCCGGAGAGCACGACCTGCGCCGGCGGCGGCGGCAGCGCGCCGAGGAGCGCCGCCGACGCGACGGCGAGGAGCCCGGACGTCATCGGTGCGCCGCGGCGGGACGGGCTAGCGCGCCGCCGAGAACACCTGGACGCGGTTGTTGCCGCGGTCCGCGACGAGGATGTCGCCGGCGACGGTGACGCAGATCTGGCCGGGGTAGTAGACAGACCCCGCGCTCCACCCCATGCCGAGCTGCCGGCCGAGGTAGCCGCCGTCCTGGCCGACCACGACGAGACCGCTGCCGTTCTGGTCCACGACGACGAGCCCGCGCGCGGTCGTGACGAGGTGCGCGGGGAAGTTCATGTACCCCTTCAGCGACTCGGTGAACGGCTTGAACGCCGTCGCGTCCTTCGGTGCGGACCAGATCCGCGCGGCCACGGCGTCCACGGCGTACACGGTCCCGTTCGCCCCGACCGCGACCGCGGTGAAGACCGCGCCGTCGCGCGGGAGCGGCAGCTGCCGCCGCACCGCGCCGTCCGGGTCGAGCACGAGGACCGCGCCGCCCGCGCCGTCGAGGACCACGACGGCGCCGCCGGGCGCGACCGCGAAGCCCACGGGGACGACGCTGCCCCGGGTGACGCCCTTCGGATCGAGCCAGCTCGCGAACGCGCCCGCCGGATCCACTCGCGCGATCCGCTTCGCCTTGCGGTCGAGGACGAGGAACCCGGCGCCGGTCTCGTCGAGCTGCACGTCCGACGGCGCGGTCACCTGCGCCACCTTCAGCTCCGTCGCGGCCGAGAGGACGCCGTCCTTCCAGGTGAGCCGGAGCAGCCGGCCGTTGCCGCTGTCCGCGACGACCACCGCGCCGTCCTCGCGGCAGGCGACGCCCTCGGGCGCCTTGAGCGGCGCCTCCTTCGCGTCCTGGTAGAGGGCGACCTCGGGCTTGAGCGCGAGGGACTGGGCGCGCGCGCCCCCCGCGGCGAGCAGGGCCGCGAGCGCGGCGGCGGCGCGTGTCGAGCGGGTCGTCACGTGATCACCTCTTGAACTTCTCGTGGCACTTCGTGCAGAGGTCCGTCGTCGCCGCGTACGGCATGAGGTGCTTGTACTCGGTGCCGTGCGCGCGATGGCAGGAGAGGCACTGCAGCGTGAGGTTCGGGTTGCGCGGGTCCTTGTACTTGGCGCCCACGGGGTGCGTGGAGTGCTTCTGCCAGTCGTGGCACGTGCCGCACAGCTCGATCGGATCGGCCTTCCTGAGCATCAGCGCAGCGCTGCCGCCGTGCGGGTCGTGGCACTTCCCGCAGTCCCCGTCGCGGACCGGGGCGTGCGGCGTCGGCGAGCGCTGCTGGCGCCCGATGGTGTCGGCGTGGCAGGTGCCGCACACCGCGACGAGGTTCGCCTTCACGAGCTTCCGCTGCGTCGTCGCGTGCGGGTTGTGGCAGGTGAGGCAGCCCTGGCCCTCGACGAGGGGCCGATGCACGCGCCCCTGCGCCATCATCGCGTTCACCTTCTCCGAGTGGCAGCCGGCGCACAGGGCCGAGCCCTGCTGCCGCGTCTTGAAGACCGGCTTCCCCCCCGACACGGTCGCGACGACGGTCTGCGGCGCGTCGTGGCAGCGCGCGCACATGCCGTTCGCGACCGGCGCGTGGACCTGGTCGTAGAGCATCCCGCGCGCGTCCGAGCCGTGCGGGTCGTGGCAGCTCGTGCAGCGCGCCTTCCCGACGGGGTAGCCCCCGTGCTGCTTCGCGAAGATCGGCTGGTCCACCTTGTGGCAGCGCGCGCAGAGGTCCGGGACCTCCCGCTCGAGGAGCTTGCCCGCCGTCGCGGACCCGTGCGGCTGGTGGCAGGTGGTGCAGCCGCCCTGCTCGACCGGGCGGTGCTTCACCTTCGCCGCGACCGTGCGGGCGACGAGCTCCTTGTGGCAGCCCGCGCACAGCTCGCGGCCTTCCTTGACGAGGTTGTTCTTTGCGCTCGAGCCGTGCGGATCGTGGCAAGCGACGCAGTTGCTCTTCGCGACCGGCGGGTGGGTGCTCCTCGCCTGCGTCGGCTGGACGTCGCCGTGGCAGCTCGCGCAGATCCGGCTCGGCTCCTCCGAGAGCATCTTGCCGTGGCTCGCGGCGTGCGGGCTGTGGCAGTCGGTGCACTGCTGCGCCCGCACCGGTGTGTGGACGAACTTCCGGTCGAGCTTCTCCTGGAAGTCGGCGTGGCACTCGAGGCAGATCTTGCCGGTCGCGCCGGGCTTGAGCTTGCGCGGGTTCGCTTCTGCGGGCGCCGCGGAGGACGCCTTGACGGGCCCGACCTTGACGGCGGGCGGCCGGGACGCCGCTTTCGCGGCGGGCTTCGCCGGCGCGGCAGCGAGGAGGACGGCGAGGGCGAGCGAGGTGATCACGTGGGCGTCCTCACTTCGCGCTCGCCTGGTGGCAGGCGTCGCACTGCCGCGCGGCGAACGGGGGGTGGAGCACGTCCTTGAAGAGCTTGGGGTCCCTCGAGGCGTGCGGGTCGTGGCACTTCATGCAGGTGAGCGCCGCGGGTTCGATGGAGAGGTGCGCGGCGCCGAAGGCCTTCTCCTTCGCGTCGTGGCACTGCCAGCACAGCTCCTTCATCGGCTGCGCGACGAGCTTCGGCTCGGCCGAGGTGTGAGGCTGGTGGCAGGTGAGGCAGTCGTCCGCGGGCGGGTGCTGCTTTCCGGCCGCCATCCGGTCCTTCACCGGCTTGTGGCAGGTGAAGCAGAGATCGGGCCCCTGCGCGAGCATGAGCGACTTGAGCTTCGACTTGTGCGGGCTGTGGCAGCCGGAGCACTGCCCCTGGGCGAGCGCGCCGTGGACGACCTTCGCGCCGGCGAGCTCGTTCTTCTGCTTCGAGTGGCACTTCAGGCAGAGCGTCTTCTGGTCGCCGACGAGCATCCCCTTCACGTTCGAGGCGTGCGGGTCGTGACAGTCGAGGCAGCGTCCGTCCGCGAACGGCTTGTGGTTCGTGCCGTCCGCCGGCTTCATGAGGTCGGCGTGGCAGGACTGGCAGAGCTTCGCGCCCGCCGCCTTGACCAGCTTCGGCTGGTCCGAGCCGTGGCCCGCGTGGCACGCCACGCAGTTCCCCTGCGCGACCGGCTTGTGGACGTAGGCCCGGCCGACGCGCTCCTCGAAGTCCTGGTGGCAGGCGAAGCACATCTTGTCGCCGCGCCCCTTCAGCAGCGCGGGCAGGCCGGAGCCGTGAGGGTCGTGGCACGCGCCGCAATCGCCCCAGCCGAACGGCGGGTGGGCGACCTTCGGCTTCGCGGCGAGCGTCTTCGCGTGGCATGCGCCGCAGAGCGTCCCCGCGTCCTTCTTCAGCAGCCCCTTCTCGTTCGCGGCGTGGGGCTGATGGCACGAGACGCAGCCGCTCTCGAGCGCCTTGTGCTTCACGAGCACCGGCGCCGCCTTCTCCTTGTGGCAGGAGAGGCAGAGCCCGTTGCCGCTGGAGCGGGCGAGCGCCTTGCCATTCGAGGCGTGCGGGTCGTGGCAAGCGAGGCACGCGCCCTTCGCCACGGGCGCGTGCTTCACCTTGCCGCCGCCGTCGAGCTTCGCCGCCTCGTGGCAGTTGGCGCACAGGGCGCCGCCCGGCTCGGAGACGGCGAACGGGTTCGCGCTCTTCGCGTCCGCGTGGCAGGAGTCGCAGGAGCCCTCCGCGACGGGCGGGTGGACCGACGTCTTGAGGAGCTTCGCGCGATCCGCGGAGTGGGGGTCGTGGCACCCGGTGCAGCCCTTCGCCTCGACCGGATAGCCCTCGTGCGCCTTCTTGAACGGGGCGGCGGCCGGCGCGTGGCACTTCGCGCAGAGCTTGCCCTCGTCGGCCGCGAGGAGGCTCGGCTTGTCCGAGGCGTGCGCCGCGTGGCAGGCCTGGCAGCCCTGCTTCATCGGGGCGTGGACCACCTTGCGCTCGAACGCCGCGCGCGCGTGGCACTCGTAGCAGGCGGCCTGTCCCTCCGCCTTCAGCATGCGCGAGGCGTTGGAGCCGTGCGGGTCGTGGCACTTCACGCACGCGCCGCCCTTCACCGGAGTGTGGACGACCTTCCGGTCGAGCCCGAGCGCCGCGCGCTGGTGGCACTTGAGGCAGAGCGCGTTACCCGGCTCCTTCAGCACGAGCTTCTGGATCATCCCGTGCCGGAGGTGGCAGTCCTCGCAGGCGCCCTTGCGGACGGAGGTGTGGACGACCTTGAGCGACGCGAACCGCTGCGCCGCCTTCGTGTGGCAGTCCACGCACCCCTTCGACTTGAACTGCCGCGCCGGCGCCGCGGCGGCGGGCGCGGCGAGCGCGACCGCCGCGGCGACGACCGCGATCCTCATCCCCCACCGCACGGTTCCGTTCGACACGCTTGACCTCCGGGACGGCGCCCGCTAGTTCCCGATCCGCTCGAGATAGACCGACACCTGGTGCGACTCGCGGAGCTTCGCGGCGACGTTCTTCACCGCGCCGTTCAGGTTCTCGGAGAGGAGCTTCTTGCCGATGGCGGCGCGGGCGTCGAGGTACGGCTGCTCCTTCGCCGGCGTGACCTCCACGACGCGCACGACGTACGACTGGCCGCCGGTCGCGAAGGCACGGACGTCGTCGCGCCGCGCGCCGGCGAGCGCCTTGACGAGGTCCGGCGGGAGGGCGTTCGCGCTGAAGGTCTGACCGTCGAGCGCGAGGGCACGCTCGTCGGTCTTCACCTGACCCTCGGCGTTCGCCCGCAGGAACCCGAAGTCGGTGCCGGCCGCGAGCTTCTTCAGCGCCGCGTCCGCCGCCGGCGCCTTCTCGAACGCGAGCGCCTCGAGCTTGTAGAACGCGGGGAAGGTGAACTCGGCCCGGTGCTGGTCGTAGTAGGCCTTGCCCGCCTCCTCCGAGACCTTCACGTCGCCGACGATCGTCGTCTGCACGTACGCGCCGAAGAGGAGCGAGTCCTCGTACTCCCCGACCGCCGTCCGGTACTCCGCGCTCTCGGCGATCCGCGCCTGCGCCGCGGCGTGCAGGAACAGCCGGCGCGTCAGGATCTTGTGGAGGACGGTGAACTTCGCCTCGTTCAGCTTCTTCTCCTTCAGGGGCTCCTCGACGCCGTGGAAGAAGTAGCGCTGCAGCTCCTCCGCGACGTCGGCGACGGTGACGGGCTTGCCGCCCGTGATCGTCACCACCGGCCGCCGGTCCTTCGCGAGGGCGGCGAACCCCGGCTTGCGCGCCTCGAAGTCGAGCGCCTTCCAGAGCTTCCCGTCCGTCCTCGCGTACTTCTTCTCGAGCTCGACCCGGTACTTCTCGAGCTTCACCGCGCGCTGGCGCTCGACGGAGGACGCCTCCGCGATCGCCTTCGCCTTCGGGTCCTCGGGGTAGCGCACCTCCTCGACGGCGGCGACGGCGAAGCCGCCCTTCACCGCGACGGGATCGGTGCACGCGGGGGCGGTCTCGATGCGCGACACGGCGTCGGCGACCTGCGGCAGCATCGCCGGGCGTCCGACCCAGTCCGCCGCCTCGTTGCCGGTGGCCTGCTTCTTCGCGAGCGCCTCCTTCGCGAGGTCCGCGAACGGCTTTCCGCCGGCGACCTCGGCGCGGAACGCGTCCGCGTCCTCCTTCTTCGCGAACAGGAGCGAGCGGACCTTCCACTCGCGGACCGCCTCCTTGTAGAGCATCTCCACCTGGAACGCGTCGGGGCGCACGTCCCGGGTCGCGCGCAGCTCGGCGAGCTGCCGCAGCTGCTGCTCCTTGAACTCCGCGACCGCCTTCTTGAACGCGGGCCGCTCGTCGAGCCCCATCTCGCGGGCCTCGGCGACGAAGAGCCGGAGCGTCACGAGCCGCTCGAGGATGGGGGCGACGTCCCGGCCGCCCGCGCGCGCCTCCTCGGCGCGCGTGCCGTGCGTCGCCGCGAGCGCCTCGTTGAGTTGGGCGAGCGTGATCGGCTCGTCGTCCACCGTCGCGATCGCCACCGGGCCGGCCCGATCGGAGAGGAGCGGGACCTTGAGGTACGCGTAGGTCTCGACCGGCGCCGCGGCGGCCGGCGGGCCCGAGGCGAGCGCCGGGCCGGCGGCGAGGGCGAGCAGGGTTCCGAGCAGCACTCGAAGCATCATGGAGCGACCTCTCTCGTGCGGTGGCGCAGCGAAGCCGCCGCCGTGCGCACCCGAGGTGCCCCGGCTCGCGGTGTTCCCGATCCGTTCGAACAGCGCCGCGGAGCCGCAAATGCCCGAGCGCTCATCGCGCCTCCCGCGCTGCGCCGGTGTGGGTCGAAGGGCCACGTGCGGCGAGGGCCGAGGCGCTCGCGATCATCCGGCAGGCGAGCGCGTTCGCGGAGCGGACGCGCCCGAGATCGAAGGCCCAGACGCCCTCGTCGCCCCGGTGATAGGAGGAGACCTCCCACACGACCTCCTCCGTGCGCCGGTCGATCATGAGCGCCGTGAAGTCGACGCGCGGCGGGACGGCGCCGCCCACGTCGTCCGCCAGCTCCCGCACGTACCCGGCCACGACGAGGTCCGCGTCGAGCGCCTCGAGGACCACGCGCGCGGTGTCGAGCGAGACGCCGCCCTCCATGACGACGCGTCGGGAGAGGAGGCTCTCGCGGACGAGCCCGGGCTCGACCACCTCGAAGCGCCCGGTCGCCGCGAGCGCGCGGACGAACGCGTCGGCGACGACGTCGCCCGCGCGCCGCCGGGAGGTCTCGTTCACGAAGGGCAGCACCGCGACCGTGCGCCGCGCGCCCTCGAGGACGTCCGAGCGGTACCGGATCTTCGGCTCGAAGCGGGCCTCCCGCGCGCAGGGCTGCGGAGCGGCGCCCGTCGCGAGGAAGCGCCGGAGCGAGTCGGCGAGCGCGCCAAGGGCCCTGTCCCGGAGCGCCGGCATCGAGCGCACGAGCCCGAGCCCGAACAGCCCTGGCGCGTCGTCGCCGGCGAGCGCCGCCGCGTCGGACCACAGGACGCGCGCCGGCGACGCGGCGGAGACGAGGCGCATCCCGACCGCGATCCGCGGCACGCCAGCCGCGACGTACTGCTCGAGCGAGGTGACGAGGAGCGCGTCCACGCCGAGCTCCGCCGGTGCGGCGGCGGCGGGCTCGTTGGGAACGGCGCCGGTGAAGCGCAGCCGGTGGGCCGCGAGCCAGCGGTCCACCGGCTCGCCCGTGACGATCGCGACGCCGCGCGCCCGCAGCGCGGCCTCGACCGCGCCCAGGAGCGGCCGCACCGGGGCGGCGACGCCGCTCGCGTTGTCCACCGGCAGGACGGCGATGCCGCGGAGCGGGGGCGCGGCCCCGGGGGGACGAGGCGGCGCCCCGGCGCACGCGCCGAGCGCGGGGCCGAGCAGGAGGAGGAGGAGGAAGCGGTCGCGCACGGTCACCGGAAGAGCTTGTTCAGGAGGTCGTCCACCGCGCGCTCGGTGACCTCGTTCATCGGCGCGCCCCCGGAACCGAGGAGCCGGTCCGACATGCCGATCCCCCCCTTCGTCGCCGCGGCCGCCCAGACGACCTTGCCGCTCGAGGTCTCGTACATCTCGACCGAGATGGAGACGACGTTCGCGGCGGCCGAGGCGCTCCGCACCTCGCCGTACTCCCGCACGACGCCCCGGATCACGGCGTCCGCCTTCAGGAGCGCGCCGAGCTTCGTCGTCTCCTCGACGCTCGGCTGCCGCGGGTCCACGATCTGGACGCGGTTGATCCCGCGCATCACCTCGCCGGGCGGCAGGACGTACACGGCGCCCGTCGAGAGCAGCATGTTCGAGAACACCTCGCGGACGCGGTCGGCGCCGGTGGACTCGCGGGAGAGGTTCGTGAACGGCAGGACCGCGACCGTGTGGATCGCGCCGAAGTCCATGTTCGAGTCCTGGTAGGTCCGGTGCCCGCCGGCGCTCCGGCACGCGGTCAGGGCGAGCAGGACCACGACGGCGCGGAGGGTGCGCCTCGAGTGGGACCGGTTCATCTCTGCTCTCCTCGTGCTTTCCGGGTCACAGGGCGATCGTCAGGTTGGCCGACGCCGTCCGGATGCGGGTCGCCTCGACGGGCGCCTCGCTGCGGATGTCGGTGTACGCGAGGTCGAGGAACACGCCCGCGCGCACCGTCCAGCGCAGGGTCGGGGAGACGAGCCGGGTCCTCGAGTCCGTGGCGGTGTCGAGGGAGTCCGAGTACGTGAGCCGCGCCAGCAGCTGCCCGTCCGGGAACGGCGAGAGGTTCAGGCCGCCGTGGGCGATCGTGCTCGGGCGCCCGTCCCCGAACGAGCGGGACAGCCCCGCGGTCGCGTACAGCGCCGGGACCGGCGCGAACGTGGCGGTCGCGTCCGCGCGCTGGCGCGTCGAGCTCGACTCGGGCGCGCTCCCGCCGGAGGAGCGCGTCGCGGAGACCCCGTAGGTGCCGGCGAGGCCGAGGACCCTGTTCGGCGTGAGCGACGCCCCGACGGTCGTCGCGGCGGAGCGCGACACCGTCCCCCCCGACGAGGACGTGATCGCGTAGCTCGCGTTCCCCGTGGCGGCGACGCCCGTGTAGAGCTCGGCCCGGGTGTAGCCGGCGATCGCGTTCGACAGGTCGTTCCGCCCGCGCGCCTGCGTCACCTGCCCGCTGTAGGTGAGCCCCTCGCTCAGCGTCGGGAGCGGCTGGTGCGCCGCGGTCCCGCTCCACTGGAACGCGCCGACGTGTCCGCTCCCGGAGTCCGAGTCCTGCCGCGCGACGCGCGCCGACAGCGTGAGCGTCGGCCTCGGACGCTGCGAGACCGACAGGCCGTTCACGAGGAGCCAGGTGGTCGGCGCGCCTTCGCTCGGGTGCGTGACCGCGATGGAGATGTCGTGGGAGAGGTTCGGCGACGCGAGGAGGCGCGTCTGCGCGGTGCCGCTGAACGTCTCGGTGACCCGCGCGGTGGTGCCCCGCAGCTGCGCGGCGAGGACGACCTCGAAGATCTGCACCTCCGTCACCCACACGTCCCTGAAACGCGCGTCGGTGGTCACCGCCGCGTCGAGCGGGCGGGTGACGACCTTGAGGTAGCGCGCGGCGGTCTCGGCGATCGGGATCTCGAACCGGTTCTCGATCGTCGCGAACGACACCGGCCCGGCGCGCGGCACCGTGGTCCAGTGCTGCCCGTCGTCGCTCCGGTACACGTCCCACGGGAACGCTCCGGAGACGGCGGGTGGCAGCGCGCGATCGACCCAGACCCGGATCCGGTTCACCTTCGTGACGACGTCAGGGAGCTGCACCCCGAGATCGCGCGGGCGTAGGTCCGCCGGCCCGACCGAGAACCCCAGGTTCACGGCCGCCGGCGAGCGGACGTCGCCGTTCACGAGGCCCGGGTTCGGGCTCAGCAGATCGTTCTCCGGGATCGCCGGGAAGTCCTCGACGAGCGAGAGCCCCGCCACGGGGAACTTCTGCGTGAGCACGGCGCCGTTCGGATCGGAGCTCGTCGTGTCCGACCACAGGCTCGACACGCCGGCGCTCAGGTACGCGTTCGTCCGACCGTCGAGCAGGGTCGTCCGGTACGAGGCGCGCGCGTCCTGACCGACGCTCGTCGTCTCGCTGGAGAGGCGCCGGGCGTCGGTGAACCGGAGCGTGTAGCGGAGATCGAGCCCGCGGATCGCGACGTACCCGAGCGCGACCTGCGCGTCGGAGGTCGCCGCGTCGTCGCCCGGCTGGGCCGGATCGTGCGCGTCGGACCGCGACACGCGCAGGTCGAGCGTCGGCAGGTCGAGGGGGTGCCACCCCGCCGTCGCCGCCCAGGTCTCTCCCACCGCCCAGCCGCGCCCGCTCGCGAGCGGCACGAGCTCCTGGCGCCGATCGTAGGAGAGCGCGCCGCCGAGGAGCGCCGTCCCGAAGGTCAGGCGCGTGGACACGGTCGCCGCGGTGTCGTCGCCGTGCCGGGTGGTGCCCGCCGCGTCGCGCGTCCAGGAGAGGTCCTTCGCGATCAGGCCGGTGCCGCTGAACCCGACATTGGGGTAGAGCTTGCGGTCGATCGAGAGGGTGTACTGCTGGGTCACGTCGGTGACGTCCTCCTCGGTCGTGCGGCCCTCCGCGTCGGTGCGCGACGTCCGCGACGTCGAGACGCCTGGCGCGATCAGCGCCGACAGGCCCTCCGCCCGCGCGGCGCTGGCGCCGGCGAGCACGCATGCGAGGGAGACGGACCGGGCCATTCTCAGCATCGGCCCTACGGCCTCGCCCCGGTGAGCGCGATCGCCGCGGGGGCGTCGCCGACGTCGATGACGGCGAGCGTCTCGCGCGTCGTGAGGTCGAGGACCGCGATGGCGCGCGCCTCCGGCAAGAGCGCCCAGAGCGCGTTCTCCGCGTCGTCGATGACCATGAACCCGACGGGCGCCGGGACGTCGACGAAGCTCACCGGCGCCAGGGAGAACGGGTCGAACACCTGCAGCCGGCGCTCGTCGCTGCGGCCGACGTAGACGAGGTCCGTGCGCGAGTCCACGAGGACGGTGCTCGCGCCGAGCCCGACGAAGACGCGCCCGGCGGGAGCGAGCTCCGGGAGCGAGAGCACGGTCATGTAGGGGGAGCCCGCGTGCACGACGTACAGCCGGCGGCCCGCCGCGTCGAGGGCGGCGCGGAGCGGCTCGGCGTCCGTGGCGGTGCTGCCCACGACGGCGTGGTTCGCGACGTCGAGCACCGTGATCGCGTTCGCGCGCCGGTCGAGCACGAAGGCGCGGCGGCCGGCGCGGTCGAGGAGCAGCGTGGAGGGCGCCTCGCCCGTGGGGACCCGCTGGACCTCGGCGAGGGTCGCCACGTCGACGAAGCTCGCGGTGTTCGAGCCGGCGTTCGCGACGACGAGCGTCCGCCCGTCGGGCGTCAGGGCGACGTCGGCGGGGCGGTCGCCGGGAGACAGGCGCACGCGCCCGAGCGGCGCCCCCGAGGCGAGGTCGAACACCTGGACGTCGTCGTCGTCCGCGACCGCGACGTAGACCCGACGCCCCGTGCGCTCGATTGCGAGGCCGCGCGGTGAGCCGGAGGTGGGCAGGACCGCCGCGACGCGGCGGGTGCGGCGGTCCGCGACCGTGACGCTCGCGCTCCCGGCGTTCGAGCAGAGCGCCGCGGCGTCGGGGACGGGCCGCTCCGGGACGGCGGCGGCGAACGAGGGCTCGAACCGGAAGGTCTGCTCGACGGAGGCCGGGTAGCGGAGCGACAGCGAGACGACGCGGGCGCCGCCGCGCTCCGCAGACCAGGGCAGGGGAGCGAGCGCCGGCTCCTTGGGCACGAGCAGCGCCGACGGCCCGTCGTCGCCGGCGAGCGAGGCCCGTGCGATGTGGATCGCGAACCCGTCGTAGCGTCCCGGCGGCAGCCGTCCCGACGCGAGCAGGCGCTCGCCCGCGAGCTGCGAGCGCGTGAGCGTCGCGACGCGGAGCTCGAGGGGGACCTCGCTGCCGTCGGCCGCCACCGCGGAGATCCCGGCGAGCTCGAACGACAGGCGCTCCGCCTCCGGCGGGAGCGGCCGCAGGTACACGAACACCTCGGCCTCGTCGCCGAGCGGTCGCAGCGACGCGGCGGCGCGGCCGTGCGCCTGACATGCGGCGAGCGGCACGAGGAGCGAGACGGCGAGCCAGCGGGTCATCACCGTCCGGTTGAACACCCGGCGGGAGCGGAATCAGCCCGCAGGTGGCCGCGGCTGGGCGGCGGCAGCCGCCCGAAAAAGCAGGAGGGGGACCGCTCGCGCGGCCCCCCTCCTCAGGATGAAGCGTCTGCTCGAGCGCTCGCTAGTCCTTCGCGTGGCACTTGTTGCAGAGCGACCGCTGCGCGTACGCGAAGTTGCCGGCCGGCCGGTCGTACAGCGCCGCCGCGTACTGCGCCTGGCTCATGCCGAAGTTGTACTGGCCGCCCTTCGCCTCGGCGTCCGTCGCGTCGGTGCCCGGGTAGGCGCCCGCGATGGTGAGGAAGTCCGACTTGTTCGCCCAGCGCGACATGCTGTCGAAGCCGCTCGCGTGCGCGCGGTGGCAGGACAGGCACATCACGTTCTCGGAGCCGGACTTCGGGCCCGTCGTGACCGACCCGTCGTTGACGGCGTGGGAGGCGAGCGTCGCGATGACGCCCGTGCCCTCCTCGTACGGCACGAGGGAGGTGTACGACGTCGAGTCCGTCCCGGTGAGGTCGCCCGACTTCTTGTACGCGTTGTAGATCGCGGCGATCGTGGAGCCGCCGGCGTCGCCCGCGAGGTTGTTCGCCGCCGCGGTGAGCAGCGCGCCGTTGCCGGCCGGGTGGATGAGCGCCGAGTTCGCGGCGTTCGTCGCGTTGTTGTGGATCGCGCGGTGGCAGTTCGCGCACCACTCGGACATGCCCTTGCCGTACGCGACGCGCGTGTCCGTCACGCCCTCGGTGCGGTTGTAGGTGGCGGGGGCGACGGCGACCGGCGGGTCGGCGTTGAACGCCGTCACGCCGGGAACCGACATCTGCGAGTAGTTCGACGGGGCGAGGAGCCGGTACACGCCGACCGCCTCGTCAGCCGTGGCGACGGCGCCGTAGGAGCCGGACGTGCCGATGGGGAGCACCTTCTGGCCGAGCGCCGAGTTCGCGATCGTGCCGTTCGAGTCGACGACGCGCGCGCGGCTGTGCGGGTCGTGGCAGCTCGCGCAGGAGAGCTTCGCGGCGGGGTAGTTGCCGCCCGGCGCCGTGAGGAGCTTCGTGTCGGCGACGAGGTTGTAATCCTGGGCGACGATGTTGTGGCCGTGCCGCTCGCCGAGACCGGGCGAGCTGCTGCCGGTGCGGCCGTAGTACGGGGTGGCCGGGAAGGTCAGCGCCAGCCAGCCGAAGTCGCCGCCGGGAGTGCGCCCGATCGGCGCGGTGCCCGCGGCCGGGGCCGGGAACGTCATGACGTGGTAGCTGCTCGGGGCCGTGTCCGTCGCCGCGTGGCAGTTGAGGCACGTCGAGCTGTTGTCGGAGCCCTGGAGCAGGTAGGCGTTGCCCTGGAACTGGGCGGTGGACGCCTTCCCGGCGGCGTTCCAGCCGGCGAGCGTCGTGTTGCGGCCGCCCGACATGGACTTCGCGCCGGTGGAGTTGTGCATCGAGTGACAGCCGTCGCAGTACGCGACGCCGCCATCGTGGAAGGCGTAGGCGCGGCCGAAGGCGAGCGCCGTCGCGAGCACGGTTGCGAGCTTCATCCACTTCATTGTGGTCTTGCCTCTCTTCGTGACCCGGGGGGACGGGTCGGGGGTGGACTGCGCTTCGGGGGACTGCCCTTCGACTACGACTGCGGGTGATCGAGTCCTGCTGCGACTGGCGACGCCTCGACGCGGAAGACCGAGACGCCGCGACCTGCGGACTGCGTGACGAAGACCTGGCCGTCGCCGACCACGAGGTCGCGCGGCGCGATGAGGTTGCCCGGGCCGTAGCCGCGGTAGCCGAACTCGCCCCGGAACTCGAACGCGGGGTCGAAGACCATCACCACCGCGCGGAGGACGTCGGTGACGTAGAGGTTGCCGTCGAGGTCGGCGGCGATCCCGGCGACGACGTTGAACCGGCCGGGCGCGCTGCCGCGCACGCCGAACCCGCGCAGCTCGCCGTCCGGCGTCAGGACGAACGCCTGGAAGAGCGGGGCGACCGTGAACAGCAGGTTGCCGCGCGCGTCCACGCCGAACCCGGTGAACCCCGCGTCGCCCGCCTTGCGCCCGGCGGCGATCCCGCTCGCGTCGTAGGAGCGCAGGAAGGCGCCGTCGGGGCTGATGGCGACGGCGCGCATCCCCTGCGAGCTCGCGAGGTAGAGGTTCCCGCCGGCGGCGCGGAGCCGGTCCGGGACGAAGCCCGCGAGGTCGGCGGGCGCGCCGCGGATCTCGATCCGGCCGATCGGCTCGCCGCGGAAGTTGCAGCGCACGAGCGCCGGCTTGCCGGCGAGCCAGGTGAGGAGGACGAGGTCGCCGCCGTCGAGGACCGCGACGTCGTTCACAGGCCCGAGCGCGGCGTCGTCGCCGAAGCTGTAGGTCTCCATCCCCGCCTTGTTGAAGACGCGGACGACGCCCTCCGACGGATCGACGACGAACGTCTCGTGGGCGGCGGCGTCGTGCGCGAGCCGCACCCAGCTCATCGGGAGCGGACCGTTCGCATCCGAGAGGGCGTACAGGAACGAGAGCTCGACGGCGTGCGCCGGCGCCGCGAGCGCAACGACTGCGACGGCCGCCGCCAGGTACCGGCGGATCGCAAGCTCTTTGTGCACGGCGCGACGCATTGCCGCGGGCTCTCTGCATGGGGGGTGCCGGACCCGGGTCAAAGAAACCCCTGCCGTTCCGGTGTCGCGGATCGCGCGTCGTGCAGGGCGCTTCCGGCGGATCGCGATTGCGCGCACGAACTCTGCGTCAGCCTGCTTGCCTGCCATGTGGGTGGGTCAAAAGACGCAGGTAAGTGGTCTTTTGGGTGGATTCGCTAAACCCATGTATTCGCTGGAAGGTTCGCAATATCTGCGTGAAGCAGGCAAGCCGTCGGCGCCCGGTGGCGCGCGAAGCAGTGCGACTCGCCTCTCGGGACGAAGGGCCTCGACCGGCTCCGCCCGTCCATCGTCGAAGAGCTGGGGCGCGATTGACCCGGTACGGCAAAGAACGGGGCGGCTCGCGTGTTGTGGAGTCTCGGAGCACCCATCCCTTTGAGAACGCACCGGTCCACGATCGCCGCCCGGTCCGCCCTCGCGCTCGCGCTCGCGATCGCGGCGGGCCGCGCGCTCGCGTTCCACGAAGGCGGCGTCGGCGCCTGCGACGGCTGCCACACGATGCACAACTCGAGCGGTGGCTTCGCGAGCGCGAAGGGGCGCGCGCAATTCACCGGCAACCAGTACCTGCTGCAGGCGAGCGACCCGAGCTCGACCTGCCTCGCGTGCCATGCCAACCTCTCGCCGGGCGCCGCGAACGTGCTCACCCCCGCACCGCCGCAGGGGCTCCCGCCCGGCAACTTCACCCCCGGCGGAGATTTCGGCTGGCTTCGAAAGGCGTGGAGCTGGATGGGAGCGACCGCGGCGCAGACGAGCCCGGGCGAGCGGCACGGGCACAACGTCGTGGCGGTGGACTATGGGCTCGTCCCCGACGCGACCTTTCTCTCCGCGCCCGGCGGCACCTACCCGTCCGCGCGGCTCTCGTGCACGAGCTGCCACGATCCGCACGGCCGCTATCGCCAGGGCGCGGGCGCGTTCGCGATGACGACCGGCGCGCCCATCGTCGCGTCGGGATCCTACGGGGGCACCGGTCTCGTGACGCCCTCCGGAACGGCCGCGGTCGGGACGTACCGGCTGCTCGCGGGCGGCGGCTACGCCGCCTCGGCGGGCCTCCCTGCCTTCGCCGCCGATCCGCCGGTCGCGCTCTCGCCCCTCCTCTACAACCAGGGGGAGGCGACGGCGCAGGTGCGCGTCGCATACGGCGCCGGCATGTCGGAGTGGTGCCGCAACTGTCATGGCGGCATTCACGGCGACGCCGCGCCGGGCGCGAGCCCGTTCTCGCACCCGGCCTCGAGCGCCCAGAAGCTCGGGAGCGCGCTCGACCTCTACGACCGCTACATCGCCACCGGGAACCTCGGCGGGCTCCAGGCCACGGCGTACTGGTCGATCGTCCCCTACGAGGAAGGCACGACGGACCGGGCGACCCTCGCCGCGCACGCGACGAGCGACGGGTCGGCCACGGCGGGTCCTTCGACCGGGCAGGAGAACGTGATGTGCCTCTCCTGCCACCGGGCTCACGCCTCGGGGTGGGACTCCGGGATGCGCTGGAACATGCGCGACCGGACGATCTCGAGCGGCTACGTCACCGTGGGCGGCGCCTGGCCGGGCATCGACGGGATCGGCGACGCCGCGCTGCCCGCGAACGCTCAGGGCCGCACGCAGGCGGAGACGCGCGGCGCGATGTACGACCGCGACGCGAGCGGCTACGCGCCGTACCAGAAGGCGCTCTGCAACAAGTGCCACGCGCAGGACGGGCCCTAGCCCGGGCGGTCCGCGGCAGTCAGCTCGCGAGTTGCGAGAGCGCGGTGTCGATGACGAGCAGCTCGAGGCGCTGCTTCGCCTCGTCCGGCAGCTTCTTGAACGTGAAGGAGACGCGCACCGTGCCGGGCTGCTGCTTCGCCTCGGCGGGGAGCACGGTCGCGGCGATGGCGTCGCCGCCGGGGATCCGCAAGGTCGCGGTCTGCTCCTCATGCGGCGGGGGCGGCTTCGCGAGCAGCACCGCGAACCCGCCGACGCAGACGTCGATCGTCATCGCGCGGATGCTGCTCACCGGGGTCTCGAGCGTCACCTGGAGCGCGCGCGCGACCCGGAGCGCGTGCCGTGGGACCTCGCCGGGCTTGAGCGTGAGCCGCTGGGCGCTCATGAGCGCGCGGGCGAGCTCGTCGCAGCCGGCGCGGTAGTCGTCCGCGTCCGTCCCAGCGAGCTCCCCCTTCTTGGCGCGGTCGTGGAGCGTGCGGAACAGGCGCAGCCAGTCGGCGAGCCCCATCGCGGATCCTCCCTCGGAGTCGCCCAGAGGAGACCACGAACCGTCCCGGGTGTCGATGCGCGCCTCACGGCGCGATCGCAACGTCCACGAGCGTCGGCGCGAGGAGCGGCACGAGGTCCTTCGGCGCGACGCCGACGAGGAAGCCGCGCGATCCGCCGTTCACGTACATCCTCGGCAGCTCCAGGATCGACCGCTCCATGCAGACGGGCATGACCTTGCGCGTACCGAGCGGGCTCGTGCCGCCCACCTGGTACCCGGAGTGGCGGTTCGCCACCTCCGGCTTGCAGATGCGGACCTCGCGCCGCCCGAGCTGGCGCGCGAGCGCCTTCGTCGAGACCTCGCGGTCTCCGTGCATCAGCACGACGAGCGGCGCGGCGCGATCGTCCTCCATGACGAGCGTCTTGACGACCGCGTGCTCGTCCACTGCGAGCTCGCGGGACGACACGCGGGTGCCGCCCTGCTCCTCGTAGCGGTAGAGGTGCTCGGTGTACGCGACGCCCCGCTCGCGCAGCAGGCGCGTCGCCGGGGTGGAGGGGGCCTTTCCCATGGCCGCGCAGGATAGCGCGTGGCCCCGAGCGCCGTCCGCGTTGGTCCTAACGCAGCCCGAGGAGGACGCCGAGCCGCGGCTTGCGCATGCTCGCTGCGCGCCGCGCAGCGTGCAGGTGGATCCCGAGATCGGACAGGTCGGACACGGTCGCCGCGAGGTGCTTCACCCCGGCGGGAAGCGGCTCGAGGCGCGATGCGAGGCCGACGTCCCGGCGAGCGCGCCGGCGACTGAGCCGGACCGTCACGATCGCGGCGGTGAGGGCGGCGGCGGACACGACGGTGAGCGCGATCGCGAGCATCGGGCTCGCAACCTAGGTCGGCGATCGGCAGACGACCGCTGCCCGGATAGGGCTCCTCGGGCGGGAGGGTCCCCCCGGGCGCGCGCGCGTCGGGGCACCCGGCGTCCGGCCGTGCGGCCGCTTCGCGCCTTGACCGGTCCCGCCCCCCGTGAGATGCCGGGCGCGTGGGGATGCGCACCGAGAACGTCGCGGTGATGCTCACGGACATGAAGGGCTTCACCGCCGCGACGAGCCGCCAGTCGCGCGAGGAGAACGCCCGCATGCTCGCGCTGCAGGACGAGCTCGTGCTGCCGGTCGTCCGCGCCTTCGGCGGGCGGCGCGTGAAGACGATCGGCGACGCCTACCTCGTGCTGTTCGCCTCGCCCACCTCCGGGCTCCTGTGCGGGATGGCGATCCAGGATCGGCTCTGGGACTTCGGCCGCCGCGTGCCGCCCGAGGAGCGGATCGAGGTGAAGGTCGTCCTGTCGCTCGGCGAGGTCCGGCTCGTGGGGAGCGGGGCGATCCCCCAGGACGTGTTCGGCGAGGCCGTGAACCTCGCGGCACGGGTGGAGGCCGAGGCGGTGGCGGGCGAGATCTGGTTCACCGAGGCGGTGCGGCTCGTCGCCGATCCCACGCAGATCGAGGCGGACGACCTCGGCACGCGGCGCCTCAAGGGGATCGAGGAGGAGGTGCGGCTCTTCCGCGTGCGGCCGGCGCCCCCCCGCGACGGCGAGGAGGGGCCGCCCTTCGGCAACGGGGCGCTCGGGCGCGTCCTCGGCGTCCCCCCGCCGGAGCCCGCCACGCTCGCGCGCGCCATCCGCCGGCGCGCGAGCCCGCTCTTCGTCGCGGCGCGCGGGGTCGCGGAGCTCGCCGCGTCGCTCCCGCTTCGCCCGGTTCTCCTCGTCGCGCTCCTCGCCGCGCTCGCCCTCGGCGGCTGGCGGTTCGCCTCGAGCGCGATCGACCGGCAGATCGCGCGCGGCGACCTCGACGGCGCGCTCGCGGCGATCGAGGCGCGCGCGGCGGAGCGCGGGCCCGAGGAGGCGAGGGTGCTCTACCTGCGCGGGCGGCTCGCCGCGGCGCGCGCGGCGGCGGGACGAGGCGGCGCGCGCGAGGCGTACGGGTGGTGGACGCGCGCCGTCGTCGCCGGAAGCGGCGACGCGCTCCGCGCGCTCGAGGACGAGGCGGACGCGTGGGAGTGCGACCGGCGCCGGATGGCGGCGCGCGCGCTCGGCGAGACCCGCTCGCCCGACGCGCTCCATGCCCTCCGCCGCCTCGACGAGAAGGAGGCGCCCCCGGCCGACGCGGTCGAGCGGGTGAAGCGGTTCTTCGGCGCAGACGGCGCCTGCGGCGCGGGAGACCTCGCCCGCGACGGGATCCGGGCGATCGAGGCGGAGGGGAGGAACTAGCGCCCTACCGAGGCGGCGGGGGCCGGCGCAGCGCGAGCGCGAGCTGCGGCGCCCGCTCCGCGGCGGAGCGGCGCGCTCGCTCGAGCGCCGAGATCGCGCGCGCGAGGAGCGGCGGCGGGTCCTTCCGCCCGCGCGCGACGAACGCCGCCCCGCGAAGCAGGAGCCGCGCGGAGCTCGCCGACACGCGGACGGCGCCGGTCGCCCAGAGCGCCGCGGTCGCCGCAGCGACGCGGGCCGTGGCGCGGGCGCGCCCCTCGGTCTCGCCGGCGATCTGGATCGAGGCGAGCGACGTCCGGACCGGCTCGAGGAAGCGCGAGCGGCGCGTGCCGCCCCCGCGCGCGAGGTGGCGGCCGCCGTACGGCAGCTCCCCGCGGGCGCGGACCACCCGATACAGCACGAGCGGCTCGGGCTCGCCCGCGAGCACCCGCGGGCCCATCTCCTCGGACGGCGCCTCGCTGCGCGACATGGTGAGCCAGACCGCGCGCGTCAGCCAGACCTCCCCGGGCGCCGCCGCCGCCGCGACGGAGCGCGCGGTCCCGAGCGGCGGCCCGGCCACCCCCGCCTTCTCGAAGCGGATCTCGCCCTGGTGCACGCCGACGCCGAGCGCCGCCGTCCAGGACGGCTGCGCCTGCGCGCGCGCCGCCGCGTCCTGCACCGCCGCTGCGCACTCGACCGCGTCCGTGGGCGAGCGGAACGCGAAGAGGCTGCCGCCCTCCTCGCACGCGAGCCGGCGCCCGCCGTAGGCGCGCACGAGCGGCAGGACGAGCGCGTCGTGCTCCGCGAGGGCCCGCGCGCGCGCCGACGGCGCGAGCGCCGGGGCGCGCTCCGCCCACGGCGCGATCTCGATCCGGACGAGCGTGAGGTTCACCGCCGAGGGCAGCGCCGCCGACGGGATGCCGAGGAAGCTCGCGCGGACCGCCTGCGGCGTGTGGCGGAGCGGCGCGGCGAAGGCGTGGCGCCCGGTCGTGGACGGGCGGACGGGGGTCTCGGCGCCCTCGAGCAGCGCGTGGAGCTCCGCCGCCGACCCGGCGCGCCGGGCGCGGTCCTTCTCGGTCGCGCGCGCGACGAAGTCCACGAGCCGCGGCCACGCGGCGAGCTCGGGGGACACGGACGACAGGCTCGGCACCCGCTCGAAGGCGTGCGCCGCGACGAGCGCGCGGAGGTCGGAGGTGTCGAAGGGGTGGCGCCCCGTCAGCATCACGAAGGCGAGGATCCCGGCGGCATAGAGGTCGGCGCGACGGTCCACGTCGCCGCCCACCGCCTGCTCGGGCGAGAGGTACTCCGGCGTGCCGACGACGAGCCCCGCCTGCGTCCGCGTCACGTCGCCGCGCGCGTCGGACCACTTCGCGATCCCGAAGTCGAGGACCCGCAGGAGCTCGTCCGGGCTGCTGCCGGAGAGCCACAGGTTCTCGGGCTTGAGGTCGCGGTGCACGATCCCCTCGGCGTGGGCGGCGCCGAGCCCGTCGAGGAGCTGGCGCAGGAGCCGCACCGTCCGCGGCGGCGCGAGCCGCACCTCGCGGTCGAGCACGGCGCGGAGCGGCTCGCCCTCGAGCAGCTCCATGACGAGGTACGGCCGCCCCGCGGCGTCCTCGCCGAAGTCGAGCACCTCGACGACGTGCGGGGAGCGGAGCCGGGTCGCGACGCGGGCCTCGCGCCGGAACCGCTCGCGCTCGGGCGGGTTCCGGCACAGATCCGGGTGGAGCACCTTCACGGCGGCCTTGCGGCCGACGTGGACGTGCTCGGCCCGGTAGACGGAGCCCATCCCGCCGGTCCCGAGGAGCGTCTCGATCCGCCAGCGCCCGTCGAGGACCGCGCCCGGGCGCAGGTCGAGGGCGGTCGCCTCGGGCGTGTCCTCACCGATGGTCGACCGGGGCATCGCGGTCACCGGCCCCGGAGCAGGCCGACCAGCATGAGCCCGAACACGATGGGGACGAGCAGCGCCACGAACCCGCCCACCGCCAGCATGACGAGGACCGCGACGCGCGGGCCGGTGCGCTCGGGGAGCGGCGCGTCGAAGGGGAGGCGGAGCTTCACGCGGCGATTGTAGCCGATGAATGCGCCACCGCGTCGGAGGTCGCGCCGCCGCGCGCGCAGGGGTAAGTTCCGGGCGTGAGCCCGCACGACGCCGCCCGCGGCTTCGACGCCGTCGCCGAGACGTACGAGCGGGCGCGCCCGGAGTACCCGCGGGAGGCGGTGGACCTGCTCGTCCGGCTCCTCGGCCTCCACCCCGGGCGGACGCTCCTCGACGTGGGCGCGGGCACGGGAAAATTCTCGCGGCTCGCCGCCGCGCGCGGCGCGTCGGTCGTGGCCGTCGAGCCCGCCGCGGCGATGGTCCGCCGGGCCGCCGGGGCCGGGGGCGTCCTCGCGGTCCGGGCGCTCGCCGAGGCGCTCCCGATCCGCTCGCACGCCGCCGACGCCGCCTCCGCCGCCTCCGCGTTCCACTGGTTCGACGGGCGCCGCGCGCTCGGCGAGATCCACCGCGTCCTCCGCCGCGGCGGCCGGCTCGGCCTCGTGTGGAACCAGCGCGACGACGACCTCGACTGGATCGCACGGCTCTCCGCGATCGTGAACCGGCGCGAGGGCTCGGCGCCGCGCTACCGGCGCGGCGAGTGGCGCGCGGCGTTCGACGCGGCGCGGGATCTTTTCCGGCCGCTCGAGGAGGCCCACTTCCGGCACGTCCACCCGCTCGCGCCCGCGGGCGTCGTCGAGCGGATCGCCTCGATCAGCTTCGTCGCGACCCTGGACGCGGCCGCGCGGGAGGCGGTGCTCGAGGAGGTGCGTGCGCTGCTCGCGTCGCACCCGGACACGGCCGGCCAGGACGAGCTCGCGCTCGCGTACCGCACCGACGTCTTCGTCTGGGACCGCGTCGGCTAGTCGCGCGCTCAGCCCCGCTCCTCGGGGAACCCCGCCTCGCGCCACGCGAGCATCCCGCCCGCGAGCTGCGCGGCGTCGTACCCGGCGCGGCGGAGCAGCCGCACCGCGGGGATCGAGCGGTGCGCGGTGAGGCAGATGGCGACGACCGGCCGGTCTCGCTCGAGCCCGAGCGCGCCGAGGCGCGATGGGAGCGCCGAGATCGGCACGCTCACCGCGCCACGGACGTGGCCGCGCCGGAACTCGGCCTCCGTTCGCACGTCGACGATCTGGGGCGGCGGAGCGCCGCCGAGCTCGGAGGCGAGCCGGCGCACCGGCACCTCGGGGACCTCGCCGAATGGGACCCACCAGGGCATGCGCATCGCACGATGCTCGCCGAAGTCGCCCGGCGCGTCGAGGTCGCCTATCATCCGCGGCCGCATGCTCCGGATCAGCTGGCCCCTCGCCTTCCTCCTCGCGGCGGTGATCGCGATCGTCGCGCGGCGCCCGCGCATGCTCGGGTGGGTGCTCGTCGTGTTCGCGGTCTGGTTCGTCGTCGAGATGGTGCGCGGCCGCGGTCGCCGCCGCTGACCGAACGCCCTTCGACGCGCCGGGCGGCCTTGCGCCCGGGGGACGGTCGGGCGGTCGGTGGCAGGCCACGCGTCACTCCGGACGGAGCGCGCGCATCGTACTGGGGTGATCGTCCCCGCCCGCATCCAGGATCACGCCGTGGTGGGCGACGGGCGGAGCGCCGCCCTCGTCGACCGCGCGGGCGCCGTCACCTGGCTCGCGTGGCCGCGCTTCGACTCGCCCTCGCTGTGCGCGGCCATCCTCGACCCCGAGCGCGGCGGGTATCTCCGCGTCGCGCCCGCGGGGCGCGCGGTCGGGGATCGCGCGTACCTCGACGGCACGAACGTCCTCGTGACCCGGTTCGAGACCGGCGGCGGCGCGCTGCGCCTCCTCGACTTCATGGCGCTCGCGGGCGAGGAGGACCTGCGCCGCAGCGCTTTTCCGGAGCACGAGCTGCTCCGGATCGCGCAGTGCGCGGGCGGCGAGGTCGACGTCGTCGTGGAGGCGGACCTCCGCCCTGCGTACGGCGCCGTCCGCCGCCGCTTTCAGGACCGCGGCGCGCTCGGCCTGCGCCTCGAGCGCGACACCGAGCTCGTGACGCTGCGGTCGACGGCGCCGCTCGAGGTGGGCGCCGACGGCGTCGCGCGCGGGCGCGCGCACCTCCGCGAGGGCGAGGCCGTCGTCGTCTCGCTCGCCTACGACGGGGAGGCTCCCGCGGTCCTCCCGCCGCTCGGCGAGGCCGAGGCGGCGCTGCGGCGCACGGCGCGGGCGTGGCGCCGGATCTCGTCGCAGGTGTCATACGCGGGGCCCTGGCGCGACGAGGTCGTGCGAAGCATCCTCGCGCTCGAGCTGCTCTCGTACCCGCCGACCGGTGCGATCGTCGCCGCGGCGACGACCTCGCTCCCCGAGCGGCCGGCGGGCGATCTCAACTGGGACTATCGCTACTGCTGGCTGCGCGACGCCGCGCTCACCGTGCGCGCGCTCTACGGCGCCGGGTGCACCGAGGCGGCCGCACCGTTCACCGGTTGGCTCCTCCACACGACGCGGCTCACCCGCCCCGAGCTGCGCGTCCTCTACGACGTCTACGGGCAGCCGCCGGAGCGGGAGCGGGTCGTGCCGCAGCTCGGCGGCCACGGCGGGGCATGGCCGGTGCGCGTCGGGAACGCCGCCGCGCACCAGCACCAGCTCGACGTCTACGGCGAGGTCGTGGACGCCGTCGCGCAGGCGGTCCGCCGCGGCGCCCGGCTCGACCGCGAGATGCAGGCGATGCTGAGGGGCTTCGGCAGGGTGGTGTGCGACCGCTGGCTCGTGCCCGACGCGGGGATCTGGGAGCCGCGCGGGCCGCCGCGCCTGCGGACCCACTCGCTCGTGCTCGGGTGGGTGGCGCTGACGCGCCTGCTCGAGCTGCACGAACGCGGCGCGCTCGTCCGGGTGCCGGTCGCCCGCTTCGCGCGCGAGCGCGACGCGATCCGCCGGCTCGTGGACGCGCGCGCCTTCGACGCGCGCCTCGACAGCTGGGTCGCGGACCTCGACGGCCACGAGGTGGACGCGGCGCTCCTCCTGCTCGGGTGGTACGGGTACGACGATCCCGCGTCCGCGCGGATGCGCGGGACGTGGCGGCGGATCCGCGAGCGGCTCTCCCCTTCGCCCGGGCTCCTCTACCGCTACGAGCCGAGCCGGGCCGCGGGCGAGGGGGCGTTCGGGATCTGCTCGGCCTGGGCGGTCGAGCACCTCGCGCGGGGCGGCGGGCCGGTCGAGGAGGCGGTGGAGTGGCTCGAGCGGCTCCTCGCGCGCGCGAACGACGTCGGCCTCTTCGCCGAGGAGATCGACCCACGCACCGGCGCCGCGCTCGGCAACTTCCCGCAGGCGTTCACCCACGTCGGCGTCGTGAACGCGGTGCTCACGCTCGATCGGCGGGTCCGCGCCGAGCGCGCGCGGGGGAGCGC
>WNFU01003160.1_pt1 | contig 37643 bp, 29 predicted proteins | sample 5400121 | NCBI WGS metagenome assembly WNFU01 (sample SAMN13153360, study PRJNA577476) | soil metagenome | isolation source: 100 cm soil or saprolite under grassland replicate 1 | place: USA:California | collected 2016-06-15
ACTCACGCCGATGAAGCCGTGCGCGTTCTCGGGACCGCTCCCCGGAATGGCAGCAGACATCGTTGATGAAAATGGAAACTCCGTGCGTGGCGAGGTGGGCGAGCTCGTGATTCGCGAGCCGTGGATTGGAATGACGCGCGGCTTCTGGAAAGACCGCCAGCGTTACATTGAGACGTACTGGTCTCGTTTCCCCGACGTCTGGGTGCATGGCGATTGGGCCGCGGTCGATAACGACGGGCTATGGTACATCCTCGGCCGCAGCGACGACACAATTAAGGTTGCTGGCAAACGCGTTGGGCCAGCAGAGGTGGAGTCGGTCCTTGTCGCACACCCGCAAGTGAGCGAAGCCGCTGCGATCGGTGTCCCTGATTCCATCAAAGGCGAAGCGCTTGTTTGTTTTTGCGTGTTGAAGAAGGACGCAAATGGCGATGCCACCCTCGCCGCCGAATTGAAAAAGAACGTCGCGCGCGATCTCGGCAAGGCGCTCGCGCCGCGGGACGTGATTTTCGTCGGCGATATTCCAAAAACGCGAAACGCAAAAGTAATGCGCCGGATTGTACGCGGCGCGTATTTGGGCGAAAAACTCGGCGATACTTCTGCCTTAGAAAACCCGGCATCGCTGGATCAAATCAAGCGCGCAGCTCGGTAGCGCGCGTTGGTAGGGCGATCACTCCGGTGAGCGCCGCCGTCTAAATCGCAAAGTGAACGGCGTGCAGAGGACTGCCCGCCCTACCTATTTGCGTTTGTTGCCGGGCCAGCGTCTCGATAGGCTGGATCTATGAATCTCCCGGTCCGCAAAAAGCTGCCTCAAAAAATTCCAGAATGGATGGCCGAGGGGAGTTGGTTCTTTATCACGATCAACTGCGCGCCGCCGGGCAAAAACCAATTGTGTCGTGCAGACACTGGCGATGCCGTGCTCGCCGCGATGAGCTTCAACCACGAGAGACTCGTCTGGCATTGCCGCCTGTGCCTGCTTATGCCGGATCATCTGCACGCGATCATGGCGTTCCCCCGCGAACCGGGAATAGCAATAACCATCAAGAACTGGAAAAAGTTCGTCGCTGGAAAACATGGTATGGACTGGCAACGCGATTTTTTCGATCATCGCTTGCGCAACCATCACGAACTGGAAGAGAAAACCAGCTACATCCTGACGAATCCGGTCCGCAAAGGATTGTGCCAGCAACCGGAGGATTGGGTGTGGGTTTATCGTCCGAACGACCGCCCGCCGCCGCAATGGTAGGGCAGCAGTCCCTATCTTTTGCTTTTCCCTTCCGCGGTAAAGCCCCTCAGTGAGCCTTCGTCTTTACCGTGATGACGTTGGAATTGGGGCTCGTACCGTTGCCGTTATATGCCCGTAACCGGTAGTAATAATTCGTGTTTGGCGTCAGCCCGGTAACGTTTCGACTAGTGACATTGTCAACGTCCAGGTTTTGGTACCCGGGCACATAATTGACAAAAGAAGGGTCCGTAGCCACATCCAACCGGTAACCCGTCGCACCGCCGACACTGTGCCAGTTCGCGGTGAAGCTGATGGCTTTCACATGAGTTGCGTTCACTGCCTTTGGAGCCTTCAGTAGTGGTGCCGGTGTTGACGTTGCTGTTGGTGTAGGAGTAGGACTCGGCGTAGGCGAAGGTGTCGGTGATGGCGTTGGGGTTGGCGTTGGGCTAGGCCCTATTTCGCCCAGTTCCGCGCTGCGAAGAACGCCGCTGCTATTGATTCCCCCTGCCACCAGCACCTTGCCGTCGGGCAGCAACGTCGCCGTGGGTGCGAAGCGTGCGGCATTGAGACTGCCAGTGGCACTCCACGTCCCGCTGGCAGGGTCGTACAGTTCCGCGCTGCTAAGAAAGGGGCCGGGGCCGGCACCTGCTCCCCCTGCCACCAGCACCTTGCCGTCGGGCAGCAACGTCGCCGTGTGATTCCTGCGCGCGTCGTTGAGGCTGCCCGTGGTCAAACTCCAAGTCCCGCTGGCAGGGTCGTACAGTTCCGCGCTGCTAACAGGGCCGCCGCTCTTACCTTGTCCCCCTGCCACCAGCACCTTGCCGTCGGGCAGCAATGTCGCCGTGGGTGCAGAGCGTCCGGTGGTGAGGCTGCCCGTGGCAGTCCACGTCCCGCTAGCCGGGGCGTACAGTTCCGCGCTGCTAAGAAAGGCGCTGCCATTATCTCCCCCTGCCACCAGTACCTTCCCGTCGGGCAGCAACGTCGCCGTGTGCCATTTGCGCGCGAAGGTGAGGCTGCCAACGGCACTCCACGTCCCGCTGGCAGGGTCGTACAGTTCCGCGCTGGCGATCGGATTGAAACTGGTATCTGCTCCCCCTGCCACCAGCACCTTGCCGTCGGGCAGCAACGTCTCCGTGTGTATACAGCGTGCGGTGGTGAGGCTGCCAGTGGTGAAACTCCATGTCCCGCTGGCAGGGTCGTACAGTTCCGCGCTGCTAAGAGCGCCGTTGTTACCTTGTCCCCCGGCCACCAGCACCTTGCCGTTGGGCAGCAACGTTGCCGTGTGTACAGAGCGTCCGGTGTTGAGACTGCCCGTGGCACTCCAAGTCCCGCTGACTGGGTCGTACAATTCCGCGCTGGCGGAAGGATTGAGACTGCTATCATACCCGCCTGTCACCAACACCTTGCCGTCGGGCAGCAACGTCGCCGTGTGCGCGTAGCGTGCGGTGGCGAGGCTGCCGGTGTTGCCGAATGTGAACGGGGCATCCGCGGGAAGGAGGCCCTGGGACGACGCGTCTGGCTCTGCATAAGCCATCTGAGAAAACGTAAAACAGCCTAAGACGAAGGGAGTTAAGAATACCGTTGTTGTTAGAGTTATGAGTGATTTTTTCATATGAGGGGTTTGTTAATGGCCTCTTTTCTACGAAGAATGGCTCCGCATTGTCAAGGAAAACCTAGGAAGAATTACCTAGGAATTTTCCTAGGAAAGCGTGCAAAATATTACCTAAGAAAGTCCGCCTATCTGGAAAGGCAGCCGAGGTTTTCGGCGAAATACAAAGCGGTGAAATGAGAGGTCGCTGGAGGCGAGTGCTATGCAAGATTGCGAATTCCGGGCCGGAGTTCTAAAACAGATCCTCCCGGTGGAACGTTATTTTCTCATTGCTTCGACATTCTGTTTTCTCGCCGCGGTTTGTGCATGGCGCTGCCGCACCAGTTGGTACCGGTGTGCTCCCCCATGATCATAAATTCGGACGTTTGCCACCCAACGTAAATCGCACGTCGCACTTCCATTGTGGCGCCGGAGAGCGGCGCGCAACCGAGTGCGCGCCCTACCAACGAAATACGCGTACGGCGGGCAGTCCTCTGCACGCCGGAGCGAATCAGGCTCAGTTACGAAAAAGGGCTAATGTCCCCCAATGACTCTGACGTTTATCGGAACGCGCGGCGAGATCGAGGCGCGGACGCGGCGTCATCGGATGCATACTTCTTTGCTGGTTTTGTACCACGGCGCGCGTGTGATGATCGATTGCGGTCTTGATTGGTTGGGGAAACTCAAACGCGTGGATCCGAAGGCGATCGTGCTCACGCACGCGCATCCCGATCACGCTTTGGGATTGAAACAGGGCGCGCCGTGTCAGGTGTATGCGCCGGAAAAAACGTGGCAGGAATTGAGGCATTACCCGATCAAGGATCGCCACGTGATCGAGGAGCGTACGCGCACGAAGATTTGTGGAATTACATTCGAGGCGTTTCCCGTTGAACATTCCATTCTTTCGCCGGCGGTCGGCTATCGCGTGACCGCAGGGCATGCGTGCATTTTCTACGCGCCCGACCTCATCTTTATCCACGATCGCAGTGCAGCCTTCAAAGGCGTGCAAATCTACATTGGCGATGGCGCCACTATAACGCGCACATTCATTCGCAGGCGCGGCAAAGCGTTGATCGGTCACTCGCCTGTTCGGACACAACTGGCATGGTGCCAAAAAGAGGGCGTTCACCGCGCCATCATCACTCATTGCGGCTCTGAAATTGTGACCGACGACGAGCGACAAATCGCGGTGAAGATCCGTGGCATGGCCGCCGAGCGAGGCGTCGAGGTGCGTATCGCTTATGACGGAATGAAGCTCACGCTGTGATGCGCCTGCGTATGGACTCACCGCTTTCATGTCGAACATACAAGCCGCAGGTTGTAGCCGTCGCCCTGTGGACGACGCATTCAATGAACGTTACGCGCACCGCGCTTCGCACAGCGAAGCGGCTACAGGTTTGTCTAATACCGCCGCTGCTTGCAACTGTCGCAGGTAGGATTGTCTGCGTCACGTGATTGCGCGTGAAGCCTGCTCGGCAACCGAGGCGGTTGCCCTACAATGCCTGGGCGCGCAGACGATCAGTGATCTTTTGCAGGAAGCGCTCGACTTCCTCGGGATTGTTTAGGCAATAATTCGCTGCCGTTACCTGCGGGCGGCGCTCGCTCACGAGAATCGCTACCCCGCGCTTTTCGAGCGCGCGGAAGGCGTCTTCGTCGGTGCGATCATCGCCGATGTAGATCGGCAGCACGTTCCGGCCCTCAAGACCCAGAGTTTCCAACAGCCAGAGCACGGCTTTGCCCTTATTCCAATCAATATCGGGCAGCAGTTCGTAAACTTTTTTCCCGTCCATCCTACGCAGCTCGCGGTGTCTTGCTGCCACTGCGTCTATAGCTAGCGCAACTCTGAATGCGTCGTTTTCGTTCACGTGGCGATAATGCGCGGCGACAGAAAAATGTTTCCGTTCCAACTGCGCACCTGGAATTTCATCAAGCGCTTCGCGTAGTTCCGTCTCTGCCGCGTCGAGCACGGGCAAATACGCGGCACCGAGTTCCCTGCGTAATCCGCCTGCACCCGCGATATCAAATCCATGACTGCCGGCATAAACGATACCATCAACGAGCACGCGACCCCGAACGTCATCCAAATCGCGTCCGCTCAGGACGGCGACCGGCACACGCGCGGTGAGCGATCGCAGCGTCTGTCGCATTGAATCCGGGAGCCACGCATCCTCCGGATGACTAACAATGGGCGTAAGCGTGCCATCGTAGTCAAGAAAAACGGCTAATCGTTTTCCGCCGGCGACAATCTCGTCAACGTGATCGAGCGCAGAAGACTGCATAGTTTCCAGTCGTTAAATCGTTGAATCGTTAGAATCCATCTCTTAAACGGCGCTGTCATGTTGAGCGAAGCGAAACATCCCTGGGTTATCTCCGTTAGCGGCGATCCAGAAATAATCAGAGATTCTTCGCTTCGCTCAGAATGACATTATAGGATGGCTTGCAGAATGAATCGCCTGATCGTTGTTTCCAATCGATTGCCATTCGCCCTCGATTCGACAGGCGCGGATCTCTGGACGGTCACCCCTGCTGTCGGCGGACTTGTTTCCGCAGTTGAGCCGGTGCTGCGCGAACGCGGCGGGACGTGGATTGGTTGGCCGGGAACCGCGGGCGAAATCCCTAACGAGCCGCTGGCCAAAGCCACCCGCAACGCCGGTTACAATGTCGTGCCGGTGGCCCTAAGCGAAACCGAGCGCGACGAATTCTACTTCGGCTATTCCAACGAGGTGATCTGGCCGTTATTTCACGATCTGCAAAACTTTTGTAACTTCGAGCCGGCGTACTGGCAGGCTTACAAAGACGTTAACGACCGCTACGCGGATGTCATCGCCCGGAGCGCGCAACCCGACGATTTCATCTGGGTGCACGATTATCACCTGATGTACGTCGCGCAGGCATTGCGCGAGCAGAGCGTCTCCGGAAAACTTTCGGGATTGACGTTCTTTCTGCACATCCCATTTCCGCCGTACGATATTTTTTCGAAGCTTCCGCAACAACAGCGGCTTCTGCACGCGCTGCTTCAGTTCGATCTCCTCGGGTTCCAGACCCGGCGCGACGTGCGCAACTTTCTGCAGTGCGTGCGACGCGTCATGCCGGACGCGGAAGTTCTTTCTCGCGGCGAGACGCATGTGATCCGATTCGAAAAGCGAAAAATTCGCGTGGGGCATTTCCCGATCGGCATCGATTTCGACTCGTTCGAAAACGACGCAAAATCCGAAGCGGTAGCGCAAAGGTCGCAACAGTTGCGTGCCAGTTTTCCCGATTGCCAGTTGATGCTGGGTTCGGACCGGCTGGATTATAGCAAGGGAATTCCAGAACGAATCCGCGCATTTCGCGATGCGCTCGAGCGATATCCGGAGCTACGCGGCCGCGTGGTGTTAATCCAGATCGTCGTGCCAAGCCGGGTAGAAATTCCACGGTATCATGAGTTCAAGGGCCGCATTGACCGGCTGGTGGGCGACATCAACGGCCGTTTCTCCACGAGCACGTGGATCCCAGTGCAGTATCATTTTCGCGGACTCGATCGCGAAGAACTTCTCGCGCACTATCGCGCGTGCGACATCGCGTTCATCACGCCGCTCAAGGACGGAATGAATCTCGTCGCAAAAGAATATTGCGCATGCCGCACCGACGAGAATGGCGCACTGATTCTGAGCCAGTTCGCCGGCGCGGCCGAGCAACTCAAACCTGATGCGTTGCTGGTCAATCCTTACGATATCGAGCAGATGGCTGACACAATTGTGAAAGCATTCCGTATGACCCCAGCCGAGCGCACTGCGCGAATGAAGCGGATGCGGCGCATGGTTCGGAAGGAGAACGTTTTTTGGTGGGTCGATTCATTCCTTGCCGCAGGATCGCAATTGACGAGAAGGGTCCCACGGCGCCGGCGAAATCTCTAGGGACGGCGCATCAGCGTTTCAGGAGTTCAATGTCCTCGCCCCAAACCGGCTCTTCCAGTTGCAAGGCCGGATCGTCCAGCTCGGTGCGATTAAATTTCTCATATTGCGTTGAGACATCCGGCCACGGCCGCAAACGCAGCTTGACCCGATCGCCGGGTCGCAACCGCGCCGCTGATGTCCACTCGTTGTCCCGCATGCTCCACAAATACACGACAGCCTGGGAATGCGACTCAGGTTCGCCGCGCGAATCGGCGGCCACAACGTCGACCAAATGCAATGCTTCGATGTGATCCTTGTATGGCACGGTGCCTGGTCGCGGCACGGGCGAAAAGCCTTCGACCGTTCCGCTGACCGCGATTTCCTCGCCGGCCTTCAAACTCAAAAAGCGAGAAGGTTTCGCTTCACCCAGTTTTAGATCGAGAAGTTTCCAATTCCCAAACGACAACTCGCGCGCTGCAAATTCCCAGATCACCAGTTTTTTTCCAGCCAGCCGGTCGCGTCCGCGCGCGAGCTCGTTGCTCAAAATTTCGCGCGTGGCGAATGACGCGTCGCTGTTTCGCAGAATGCAGTCGATAGGCCGCCGCAACGCCGCGCTCAGATGCTCGGAGAATCCGGCCGATTCGCCCCAGCCCATCGCTTCGAACGAAAAAATATTTGAGAAACTATCGCCGAGCAGGAGCACATCAGCGTCCTTGCTTGGCCGCCACAGCGCGTTGCCAGTGACGACTTGTCGAATCGTCACTGTCTCCGACGGAAAAAATTTATCACCTCTCGATAACTTCAACATCGCGGCGATGTCGCCGCGCGCGACGATTTCCTTTTCGATAATCGAGGGCGATGTTGATCCTGCCGCCGCTGGCAATTGGAGAAAATCTGCCAATCGTTCCGCAACAAGCTCCATTATCTCGGGCCGCCAGTGCGTGTCGGTTTCGAGATAACGATGCCCGTTCCTTCCTCGCTCCATCAAAAACGGCGCAGGATCGAACATGCGTACTTTCTCTCGTTCGAGCCGGGCTTTAAATTCGTTGAAAGACGGGTTGGGTAGCGCGCCACTGGCCTGAGTCCGATTGGCGTTAGACACGGCGAGCATTTCACCTTCCGTACTTGGTTTCACTGACACGGGCAGAACCACCAGATCGATCCCCCGTGCAGTAAGCTGATTGCGAAAATCGACAATCGCCTTAATCGGATCGGGCTGGACACGGCTCGCTTGCAAACGGTGTTTCATCCGGACCGGATCAAGAAAGGGCGGCCCGATCACATGATCGACATCAGCGCGATAAAACAGCCAAGGATCGTGACCCAAATAAACCTGCTCGTTGCCAGCGCCCAGCAGCACAGTGAGCAGATATTGCACGCGCGGCAGGAGCCATTGCGAGACTAACGACTCGTTTTCCAGCGTGCGCTCGACGCGTTTCAGATCTTCAGAATGGGGGAGCCATGGCAGCGATTTGAAGATGGAAATCACTGGCAAGCGGCTGATCGAGCCCGCCGCGCGAAATTCGCCAACTAGCTGAACCAATGGAACAGCGACAATCGTTAACAAAAACAGCGCAATAAGAGTTCGGCGCGTTCCGGGCGCAAACTTCGTATTCTTTAACGCTAGATCGGCTTCCTCTTCGCGCGGAAGTTTCCGATGCGCCGCGCTCGGAGTCGGGTCAGCGTATCTTGGCAACGAATACTTCGGCAGAGGTGCGTGAGTCGTCGGCGGTGCTTGAGTCGTTGGCATATTCAACGCGCTAGAAAATGAAATAGATAAAAGGATTGTATTCCTGCGTGGCCAGGACGATCAGCGCGATCCAGCCGAGCGCGAAACAAGTCGCCGTCTTCGGCCAGGTCATTTCCTGGCTCCAATCCCAAGTCTGTCTCCCAAACCAAACAACGATTCCCGCGGCCAGAATCGACAAAACGTAATAGGGTTTGTAAATCAGACCGCCAATCAGCGACGCATTCGGAAACGGCTGATTGATGTGGAACATCGCGCCGAGATATTGGACGGCGCCGCCTAACGTTCCGCCGCGAAAGAAAACCCAGCCAATGGTCACGATCATGAACGTTAGGGCGATCCGCAATAGCTTGGGCAAACTATGATAAAGACCTTTGCGGCCCTGGCTGCGCTCGAATGCGAGCATCCCGCCATGAAGTCCACCCCAGATCACAAAGTTCCATGATGCGCCGTGCCAAAGTCCGCCGATAAGCATCGTAATAATGAGGTTCGCGTACGTGCGGGAAAGGGCGCCCTTGTTGCCGCCTATCGGAATGTAAAGATATTCGCGCAGCCACGTGGAAAGCGAGATGTGCCAGCGCCGCCAGAAATCAGTGATCGATTGCGCGAGATACGGTGAATCAAAATTTTTCGCGAAAACGAATCCGAACATCAGGCCAAGCCCGATCGCCATGTCGGAGTAACCGCTGAAATCGAAATAAATCTGGAATGAATACGCGAACGATCCGACCCACGCGTCGAGCGTTTGAATCGAGCCGGCGTCGAACGCCGTGTCCGCGATTTTACCGCACGGATTGGCCAGCAAAACCTTTTTCGCCACGCCCATCATGAAAAACGCGACGCCGCGCGCGAATTTATCGGATGTGAGCCGGCGATTTTTGAGTTGATCGGCGAGGAACGAGAACTTCAGAATCGGCCCGGCGACAAGGTGCGGGAACATCGAGACGAAGCAGGAGAAATCGATAAAGTTGGCCATTGCCTCGGCGTTGCCGCGATAGACGTCGATGGTGTAGCTGAGCGCTTGAAATGTGTAAAAGCTGATGCCGAGTGGCAGCACCACACGAAAAAACGTGTTCAATTGCGTGCCCTCCAATCCGGCGCTTTGCACCAGCGAGTTGTAAGTATCGATGCCGAAGTTGAAGTACTTGAAAAAACCCAGGACAACGAGATTGCAGACGATCGAGATCGTGATTGCCGTCCGCCGGACGCGCGTCTTGCGCTCCGCCGGATCGACAATTTTTACCGGCTGACGCCAGACTCGCCACACGTGCCAGGTGTTGTGCGCGATGACCAGGCTCATGAGCCAATCGATAAACGTTGTACCGAACATCAGCACCATGAACCGCGGCTCGGCCCAGCCGTAGAACGTGTATCCGGCAACGATCAACCAAGCGTTTCGCCAGCGTTGCCGCGCGCGAAACAGCCCGTAATAAACGAGCAGCGCGAAGGGCAGAAAATAGTAGATGAAAATGTGAGAGCTAAATACCACGCTCGATATTTGGTGATTTTTTCCGCAACACGGTTATAGAAAAACCTCCCTTGAAGTCGACACCATTCTTATCAGGCGTCCGCGAGTGTTGGACAGCGCTCGCACTGCCGGAGAGCAGTGCACGCGAAGCTCTTAGCCTCCCCAGCAATTTGTGTTTTTACGCCGCTATTCTCACTTGTTTGTCTATCCCGAATGTCTTCGCGGGTGATTCGATTCCGCTGTCCGATTCGCAACAGAAATTCGTTAATGAACTGGCGGCAAAATCACGCTCGGCTGAAAATGAACACGCGGCGGTTATCGCGGGCGTGGACGGCTGGTTCTTTCTTTCCAGCGATATTCGATTTCTCTCAGTCGGCCAATTCTGGGGCGCTGACGCGGCGAAAGTCAGCCGGGCACATAAACCTGAATCGGCTGATCCGATTCCGGCGATTGTCGACTTTCATGATCAACTGAAACGGCGCGGAATCGATCTGCTGCTAATGCCGGTCCCGCCGAAGGCAGCAATTTGTCCGGAGAAAATTGTGCCCGATGTCGATCTTCACGGTGAAACGGCGGCTCCATTCCTTGCGCGATTTTACGACGAGCTGCGGAAACGCGAAATCGACGTAGTCGATCTTGCACCAGTCTTTCTCCAAAACCGTGCCAACGAGCATGGCCCGGTTTTTTGCAAGACCGATACGCATTGGTCTGGATTTGGCTGTGTTCTCGCGGCACAAACGATCAAGGAGAAAATTCATGAGAAACTCGCCGGCCAGCCGCAAAAAAATTACGCAGCTGAATGGAAAGAGACCACGATCAAAGGCGATCTTGGCGATCTCGCCGGGCCCAACACAAAGAAGCTTGAGCCGGAAAAAATCGCGGTCCGAACGATCAGCGATAAAGAAACGGGTGCGGCAATAAGTCCCGACCCCAACAGCCCGTTGCTGATCATTGGCGACAGCCACACGCTCGTGTTCCACGATTTTCTCGCGGAAAAATCCAGTTTGCTTGATCAACTCGCGTACGAGAACGGCTTTGCGCCTGATTTGATCGGCACGCGCGGCTCGGGCGCTACGTCGGTCCGGGTCAGTCTGTATCGGCGCGCACGGAAAGATCCCGGCTACCTCGCTAAGAAAAAAGTGATCGTCTGGTGTTTCGCGGCAATTGCGTCAAGCATCGCTATTTCTTCTCTTGCTCAAAACGCTCCAACTCCGGCTGATTCGCCGCGCGATCTCACCGTATTGATACTCGGCGATTCGCTCGGGTTGTGTGGATTCGGCAAACGGCTCGACCAAAAATTCCGCGCCGATCCGCGGGTGAAATCGGTTTTCACCTATTGCACATGCGGCACGAATCCACTGAGTTGGCTGAAAGAGAAACCCTTCACACACATTCAGACGCATTGTGGTTACTGGAGCATTGAATCGCAGCCGGATTCGCATTCCACTAAGGAACTGCACGATACTTACGGAATGACCAGTGGCCATCGCCCGACATCGCACACGGTTCCGAAGCTGGATGACCTTCTCGCCACGATCCAGCCGGATATACTCGTTATGCAAACCGGAGGGAACCTGTTCGGGTTGTTTTCGGGCCGCGAAAAAGTAAAGCCCGACCGTGACGGGCCGATGTTGCGAAAGTACCTCGTGCCATTCGTCAAGAAAGCGATTACGCCGCCGTCGAAGTTGCGAAAAATTTACTGGGTCGCGCCGCCCACGTCTGGACGCGTCTCGGGCGAGGTTCAGGAGTTCGTGTTCGCGCAAACACAGAAAGACATCGGCAGCGTAACGCACGTAATCGATAGTCGAAAACTGGTCGCCTATCCCTACAAACACATGGATCCGGATAAGGAGCATTTCGTCGGTGAAGACATGAACAGGTGGACGGACAAGGTCTGGGGAGAGATCGACCGCGATCTCTCGGCACAGGCATGGTCGGATGTGCGGCCACTCAGCGAATCAATCGCGAAACTGGCGCCCGTGGCAGCGCCGAGTGCAACGCCTGCGGGGGCGTCGCTGATCGTAAAGGCGAAACTCGTTTCCACAACGAGACCAGTTCGGCGGGAGGAATTAATGCCATATCAGGAATTTCTGGTCGGATTTGTTTACGATGTGGAAGAAGTGATTGCGGGCGAGTATCGCGACAAACAAATCCTGGTGATGCATCCGGCTTACATCGGCCTGCAGCCGCAGTCACTCGGGAAATTTCGAATCGGCCGGCCGTACGAGCTTCAGTTGCGCACGTTAGACGGCTCGATTTGGAGTACAGTAAAATCGAAGGACGATTCCGGCCGGATCGATCTGGAACCCTACATTCGTGTCCAGGATGAAGCGCGATACCCCAAGAGCGCGCGATAAAAAACATTGGTCACCAATGATTCGCGCGGTTTCAATTTCGCTAGGCTTGCTGGTCGTCATCGGCTCCTTTGTCCTGGCCAATAAGTTTCAGAAGCAGCAGAAGCCGTCCCCTCCTCCGCCACCTCCAAAGGTGCTCATGATTGGCGATTCATTATCTGTAGGTGGCTTTGGCGAGTTGGTGCGGGAACATCTTGAACACGAGTTCGGGCGCCAGAATGTGGCCTTTTTCGCGTCGTGCGGATCGTCGCCGGAGAATTGGCTGCAAAATGAACCAGTGTTTCATACGCGGTGCGGCTACCGCGAGAAGACGCCCACGAGCGACATTTATCGCGATTATCAGAATGGCAGGAGGCCGCCAGCCATGGCCACGCCCAAGATTGAGACGCTGATCGAGCGATACAAGCCGACAATCGTGATTGTCCAGTTAGGCACGAACTGGATGGATCAAACATTGTCCGACGATCACATCCGCGCTGTCCTCGCGCGGTTCGTAAGCGCGGCGCACCGCGGCGGCACACGAAAGATGATATGGATCGGCCCGCCGGATTCGTCGCGGTTTTCAAAGGTGCAGAATCGGATTTATCGGCTGATACAGCAATCGGTTTGGCGCGGCGATCCAATGATCGATTCACGTCGATTCACGCGTTACCTCGTGGGGAAAACTGGTGGCGACGGGATTCATTACAACCGCGAATCGGGCGAGGCATGGGCGAGGCGTGTGATTGCCAGCATCGACCAGGTTCTCGCGGCTGACATTGCGGCGCGCCGCAAACTGGCCAGCAATCGTTAGCCGGAGACTTGGTCGTACAGGCTAATTGAGCGAAGCGAGGCGGGCTTCCGCCGCAGTTCAAAGGCGAGCGCGTGACCGACACTGCGATGGCGGCCACGTTTTGAAAATACGAGGGAGTCTATCGAGAAAAACGATTGTTAGTTAAAGCACACGCCAGATGGCCATCATCGATAACCTGCAAAAAATTTCTGACACGGTTTGGGAACTACCTCCGAGTTACAAGGAAGGCATGCGCGTGCCGGCTCGGATCATTGCGACGGAGAAACTAGTGCGCGAAATGGATGAAGCGGTTTACCAGCAGATCAGTAACGTCGCCACTTTACCGGGAATCGCGCGCTACGCGCTTTGCATGCCGGATGGCCACAGCGGTTATGGATTTCCCATCGGCGGTGTCGCTGCCATGGATGTGCGCGAAGGCGGCGTGATCTCGCCGGGCGGCATCGGGTTCGACATCAACTGTGGCATGCGCCTCATCACCACGAATCTGACACTGGAAGATGTACAACCGCGCTTGAAAGAAATAGTCGATCGCCTTTTTCAACGCGTGCCGGCGGGCGTTGGCACTCACGGATTCCTCAAACTATCGCATAACGAATTTCGAGACTTGGTGGAACAAGGTGCACGCTGGTGCGTCGAGCGCGATATGGGTTGGCAGGAAGATCTGGAGTTTACCGAGGAGAACGGTTGCATCGCAGGCGCCGATGCATCGAAAATCAGCGAGCGCGCAGTTGAGCGCGGCTACAACCAGGTCGGCACGCTCGGCAGCGGGAATCATTATCTGGAGGTGCAGGTCGCGCGGCCAGAGGACGTGCGTGACAAGGAGCTCGCAAAGAAATTCGGGATCACGATACCGAACCAGATCGTGGTGATGTTTCACTGCGGCAGCCGCGGCTTCGGACATCAGGTCGCTACGGATTATCTCCAGAAGTTCTTAAAAGTAATGGAGCCGAAGTACGGCATCAGAATTTTGGATCGCGAACTGGCCTGCGCGCCGTTCGATTCACCGGAAGGCCGCGATTATTTCGCCGCAATGAAATGCGGATTGAATATGTCGTTCGCCAACCGGCAGGTAATTCTTCATCAGATCCGCGAAGTTTTTTCCGAAATTTTCGGCCGCAGCGCTGAAGACCTCGAGATGCGCGTGGTTTACGACGTCTCACATAACACCGCAAAACTGGAACGGCACGTGGTCGATGGAAAGGAAAAGACATTGCTCGTGCATCGCAAAGGCTCGACGCGCGCGTTCGGTCCGGGGCACGACGAGTTGCCCGCGAGCTATCGCGAGACGGGCCAGCCGGTGATCATCGGCGGGAGCATGGAGACTGGCTCTTACCTCCTCACGGGCATAACTTCAGGCTCAGGAACTTTTTTCAGCACAGCGCACGGGAGCGGCCGCACGATGAGCCGCACCAAGGCGCGCAAACAATGGCACGGTAAACAACTTCAGCGCGATCTCGAAGCGCGCGGCATTTACGTTCGCAGCACCTCATGGGCAGGTCTCGCGGAGGAAGCAGGTGGCGCTTACAAAGATATCGATGAGGTAATTGCAGCGACCGAGTTGGCAGGGATCAGCAAGCCGGTCGCGCGATTCACGCCGATTGGAAATGTGAAAGGGTAAATCAAATGACGAAGCTCGAATGACGAATGACGAATTAATGACGAAGCACGAATGACAAAGCCTTGCGCTAGAAGCGGTGAGCCATTTCGGATTTTGTCATTCGGATTTCCTTCGGCATTCATCATTCGGATTTCGTCATTTTAGACATGCTTCGCACTCCAATTACATTAATCACCGGTCCACTTGGCAGCGGCAAAACGACTCTGCTCCGTCACATTCTCGCGGTGCAACCTGGGAAGATCGCGATCGTGATGAATGAGTTCGGCGAAATCGGGATCGACACGAAAGTCATTGAAGGCAAAAACGTGCGAATTGCCGAGCTCGGCGGCGGCTGCGTTTGTTGTTCGTTGCTCGGGGAATTTGAAGCGGCGGTGAACGAGATCATCGAGAAGATCGCGCCCGAGAGGATTGTGGTCGAGACGACTGGGCTCGCCGAACCTGAAGCGCTCGTGTTCAACATCCAGGAAGCGCTGCCGCAATGTCGGCTTGACGGCGTGGTTTCGGTCATCGATGCCGACATGCTTATTCGTTTCCCCGAACTGGGGCATACGACCCGTCTTCAAATCGAAGGCGCAGACATCTTGCTGCTGAACAAGATCGATCTGATCGAGCCGGGGCAGGTCGAGCCGCTTGAGACGAAACTAAGAAAGATCAATCCGACCGCGGCAATTGTCCGCACCGAGCGTTGCAAGATTGATCCGGAACTGTTGTTTGGAATTGGACGCGACAGAAAAATCGCAGCGCCGCAACATCGGCATCAGTCTGAATTCGAATCTTTCGCATTCACTTCCAGCAAAATTTTTTCGCGCGATTGTTTCGAAGGCTTTGCCAATGGCCTGCCGGCGAGCGTCGTTCGCGCGAAGGGTTTCATCCGCTTCGCCGATGGCGGGCAGCTTTTCAATTTCGTGGCGGGCCGCTGGGAACTGGAGCCGTTTGAGGCGCATCGGACAGAGTTGGTCTTTATTGGAAAGAACATCGCTGCGGAAAAACAGGCGATTATTCACGCGCTGGATAGATGCCTTGTTAAAAAATGACGAAGCACGAATGAGGAAGGAGTGCGCTGCGAAGGTCGCGACTTTTCGGACTTCGTCATTCGGATTTAATTCGTCATTCGTCATTCGGATTTCGTCATTTTTTGCGCATGCCTTACCATTACCTCGAGGAATTCGGCACCGCTGATATCGCCTTTGAAGCGACCGGGCGCGACTTGGCGGAATTGTTTCGCGACGCTGCTGACGCGACTACGAACGTGATGATCGACAACATCGAGGCGATTCGCTCGCGCGAGACACGCCAGATCGAGCTCTCGAACGACAAGCTCGATATGTTGCTGTTCGATCTCTTACAGGAGCTGATCTTTCTCAAAGACGCCGAGCGTTTGCTGCTGCGCATGCGAGAAGTGCAAATAGCCGAGAGAGATGAAAACTATTTTGTGAAGGCAACGGCCGAGGGCGAACCGCTCGATGCGGAACGGCATCATCAGCGCGCGGACGTCAAAGCGGTGACGCTTCATGGTTTCTCTGTCGAGCGAACGCAGGGCGGCTGGAAGGCGAGAGTGCTTTTGGATATTTGAGGTGACCCAAAGAGACGGCAGGCGAGACGCCCGCCTGCCTCACAGGCAAGATGCCTGTGCTACCATCCGCTATTTTGCTTCCAGCGCGACATAACCGCTGCGGCCCTGACTATAGACGCGCATCAAAACCTTTTCGTTAGGCTTTAATTTCTTACTGATCGCAAGCAGATCTTTCGTGCTTTTCACGGGCTGCTTGTTCACTTCCTGGATCACGTCGCCTTCGCGCAGACCGGATTTCGCAGCCGGCGACTCTGCATCAATGTCGGCAATCACTGCACCTTGAACATCTTTTGAAAGATTAAGCGCGGCGCGAAGGTCATCGGTAATGTTCGTTACCGCCACGCCGCCGAACACGCTTGTTTTTTCCGGCCGCGCAGTTTCTTCAGACGATGTCTCGGTGCCCTCCTCAGCAGCGCCGGGAGGCATCTCGCCAAGCTGGACGTCGAACGTTTTGGTCTGACCTTCGCGATTAATCTCCATGTGCGCCTTGGTCCCCGGTGCCATCGAGCCGATCATTAAACGCAACTCGCGTGGGTCATTAACTTTCTTCCCGTTCACCGCCGTAATTACGTCGCCAGTTTTGATGCCCGCTTTTGCCGCGGGAGCGTTTGGTTCAACCTCACCCACAAGCGCGCCGGTCTGTTGCCCTTTGAGCTTCATCGCGTCCGCTATTTCCGGAGTGAGGGTTTGCACCGAGGTGCCGATGTACCCGCGCACGACGCGACCTTTATCACGCAAGCTCTGCATCACCTCACGCGTCAGGTTTGCGGGAATAGCGAAGCCGATCCCCTGGTTTCCCCCGCTGCGAGTGAAGATCGCCGTGTTAATGCCTAGCAACCGGCCCTCTGTATCAACGAGCGCGCCCCCGGAGTTGCCCATGTTAATAGCTGCATCGGTCTGGATGAAATTCTCGTAATCGACAATTCCCATGCCGCCGCGGCCAACCGCGCTGATGATCCCCATCGTGACCGTTTGCCGCAGGCCGAATGGATTGCCGATTGCCAACACAATGTCGCCTGCGCGCACTTTGTCGCTGTCGGCAAAGTTGACGGAGGGCAAATTGTTCTCGTCGATTTTTAAAAGCGCGACGTCGGTGCCCGGATCGGTGCCGACCTTTTTTGCCTTGAATCTGCGGAGATCGTTGCCAAGCCCGATCATTATTTCGTCCGCGCCTGAAACAACGTGATTGGCTGTGAGGATGTATCCGTCCGGGCTGACAATTACACCCGAACCGAGCCCTTGCAGCGTCTGTTTGCCTTGTCTTTGCGGAGCGCGCCCGCCGAAAAACTGGCGCAACGCATCATCGGAAAACGAAAATGCCGTCTGTCCCCGCGAGACCGTTTGTGTGGTAAACACGGTCACAACACTCGGCGCGACCTTTTCCACAACGGTCGCGAAAGTCGCAATAATTCCCTCGCGCGTTTGTTGCGGTTGCTGCGCTGCGACGGAAACCAAACTCGCCTGCGTGCAAAGCACCGCGAGATTCAAGAGCGCGCACGACCTCGAAATTCTCTTTTGCATAAGCGTTTGTCCGCAAAAAAGAATCGGCCACACAATCACCATCGGCTCTCTTTTTGATTGACCGCTCCGATCGAACCTGACGTCTTACATGCCCCCGCAAATGGACGCATCCGGCGACCGCGCCTCATCAGGCGAAATGTCTGCTGTAGCCGCGTCTCTGCGAGACGCGTCAGCCATTTTCGGGCGCGTCAGGTTCGCGCTTCGCACAGCGAAGCGGCTACGCACCCTACGGGCGAGGCGCTGGCGTCGGGCGAGGCCGTGGGGTAGGCGTACTTCGAGGTCCTGGTGGTAGCGTCGCCGTTGGGGATGCTGTGGCGGTGGCCGTCGCAGTTGGAGATGCTGTGCCAGTAGCCGTCGCCGTTGGAGATGCTGTTGCTGTTGCCGTAGCTGTTGCTGTTGGCGTTGGAGTCGGCGTGCCACCTCCCTGGCAGAACCGTTCTGCCAAGTTTGTTGGTATGCCAGTGGCATCATAGCCGCCTGCCAGCCAAATCCTAGTCGTGCCATCAGTGTCGGTGGGGAAGTTGCGCCGCGCGTTGGCGAACGCTGGAACGGGAGAATTTACTGCCCAACTGTTCGCGCCAGGATCATAAGCATCCACTTCGTTGGATGGATTGGGCGCGGTTCTTCCACCGCCCATCACGAGCATTTTGCCGTTGAAGTTAAGCGCCCGCGTCTCTCCTGTCGCTCGCGGTATGGCGGCAATCGTGCCGATCGTGTTCGCCACCGGGTTATAAACAAAGGAGTTGGTCGTATCGGTAAGAAGACCAGCCGTAATATCGCTGCCCCCACCCGTATAGATCAGGCTGCCGATTGTCGTGGTGGGTATGTAAGCCAGCGGAACAGGGAGAACAGTGGGCTTCTGCACCCAGCCCGCCGGCGACGGAGTAAACTCCCAGATCTGGTTTATCCCTTGTCCTCCGTTGGTGACGGTGTCGAATCCGCCGAGAATGTACAGCTTGTTCTGAAACACGGTGAAGCCGCCTGGAATAACAGTTGTCCCAGCAGCCGGCCACGGAGCGGCCACTGGACTGATCGTATCCGTCACAGGATTATAGCGGAAGACGCGACCGGTCGTGACCGTGGGGGTGGAGACGACCGAGCCGCCCGCACAATAGATGTACGGCGTCCCGGCGTCGGCGAGCACGCCGCAAGCTATGTTGTTCACCAGGTTGTCGGGATAGGTGGCTGCCTTGGTCGTCCAAGTATTGGTGTTCGGATCGTATTCAAACGGATGAGTGAACTCGTTGCCAGCTGTGTCGGAGGCGCGACCGCCCATGGCGTAAAACTTCCCGTTGGCCGGGAAATAAACGCCAGCCAGTCGGACACCCGGAGTTGGCAGGGGCGCTGCCGCTGACCAGCCTGATGGTCCGCAACCACCCGTAACATTGATCACGCCGGTCATGCCAACAAGACAGTGCGCGATGCAGATGTAGGAATAACTTCCAGGCGTATTAAATGTGTGCTGATAAACAGTGCCGGCGTTGGAAAGAGTCCCCGGGAAACAACCCGTGTCGTTAGGCGAACAAAACTGCGAATCGGGGACGCAATGAGGACCACTGCTGACGCTGTGGCCACTGCCTGACCAGGTCCACCGGACCGTGTCGCCTACGGAAATATTGACTGTGTCTGGGTGAAAAGCGAAGTCAGGCCCCACGGTCACATCCACAATCGTACTGGTAGCCGACGGGACGCCGCTCACGGCTGGCTGGCCGTTTTGATCGACAATTCGGAGTGGCGGCGCACTCCTTTTGTTAGGCGCACTTGCGCTCCTCTGGTCAGATTCAGCGCGCACCAAAAATCCGATCGCAAAAATGGCTGCAACCCAAAAAATTAACCGTGCTGCATTAGATATTTTCATACTGTTCGTCCTCTTCTGCGCGCCAGCGTATGCGATTTCTTTGTGTCGAACCGCAGCTGACGCTCTGCGGTTCCGTGCCTAGGATATTGCGCAGACGGATGCGAAAAAGGCAAGCAAAATCTTTAAGCAACAGCGGCAAAACCTATCAACCACTGCAATAAAAAGGTAACAGACCTGTTACTGCCGAGGTGTGACCCGGAAGCTAAGCGATTCAATAGAATCGTGTGAACGTCGTTCACACCGCGCCGGTAGCACTGATTCCTCTCTCGCTAAAATTACGGTGCGCGAGCCCGCGACAGAACTCAAGGTGTCGGCCGAGGCGCGGGTGTGGGACGCGGCCTGCGTGTCACGATCGGCCGCGGCGTCGGACCTTCCGTTGTGGTCCGAAGAATGGCGCCATAGCTTCCAACGGCCGTTCCCGCATTTATTTGAGGAAAGGACACACCGTAAAGGTCCTGGTTTGTGCCGCTTTCCTCACGAACCCAGGTCTGTCCGCCGTCTGTTGTTCGTAAGATTGTGCCCAGCTGGCCAACGGCTAGTCCGTTACTGGCGTCGGTGAAAGAGACTCCTAAAAGGACATTAGTACCCGGATTTGGCTGGCTTATCCAAGTTTCCCCGCCATCTGTTGTCCTGAGGATAGTGCTGATTCCAAAATCACCACCAACAACAGTCCCAGTGTTCACGTCGGTAAGGGAAACAGCCCGAAGCTGGTTCGCTGTGCCGCTTGTTTGTGGGGCCCAGTTTTGCCCGCCGTCGGTCGTTCTTAAGATCGCGCCGTCGTTGCCAACGACTGTCCCAATATTGGCATCGACAAAATAAACTCCCAGGAGGCCAGTCGCGTCAGTGGTCCGCGGAACCCAGCTTTGTCCACCGTCAGTTGTTCTGTGGATTGTTCCGTTCAGGAAGCCAACAGCGGCGCCGTGATTTTCATCGCTGAAGTGTACGGCATAAAGCAAGTCGGTGGTGTCGCTAATTTGCTGGACCCAGTTGCTTCCGCCATCGGTTGTCCTCAGGATTATACCATCATCGCCGACGATGGTGCCGACATTGGCGTTCACAAAATGCACACCGAAAAAGTTTATTCCGTCAAAAGGATCGCTGAGTCCGCTTGACTGACGGAGCCAGGTGTTACCGCCGTCCGTCGTTCTAAGGATCATGCCGTCTGGATTCTCGTAGCCGACAGCCGTGCCGGTGTTCACATCAGTAAATGAAACGCCATACAAATAGTTGAATGTGACCGTTGGTTGACTGCTCCATTGGGCGCCGCCGTTGGCCGTCTGAAGAATGATCCCGGCTTCGCCAACAACTATTCCCGTATTTGCGTTGGTGAACGAGACTGCAAAGAAACTGTTCGCACCTTGAGGAAGTGAGTACGACGTTTGTTCAACCCAATTTTTTCCACCGTCTGTTGTCCTGAGGATGATGCCGGTGCCGCCGAACTCGAATCCGACAACCGTTCCGTTGTTCTCGTCGGTGAACGACACGCCATATAATGTTTTGGTTGTCCCACTGGTTTGAGGTACCCAGCTGTTTCCGCCGTCGGTTGTTCTCAGAATTGTGCCGTGATCACCCACGGCCGTTCCGTTGTTCGTGTCGCTAAACGAGACATCGAAAAGGAACTCCGTCCCCGGATTTGCCTGAGGAATCCAATGTTCGCCACCATCCGTCGTCCTGAAGATTTCGCTCTGGCCAAACGTTCCACCTACAGCAGTTCCTGTATTAGAATCGCTAAACGAGACCCCAAACAGAGTTTCCGTAGTGCCGATTGACTGAGGCACCCAGGTGCTTCCGCCGTTTGTGGTCCTGAGGATGACGCCGCCCTCGCCAACGGCCGTCCCACTGTCACCGTCGGTGAAAGAAACTGCGCGCAAGTTCAGCACCGTTCCGCTTGCCTGTGTCATCCAGTGAGCGCCACCATCTGTGGTTCTAAGAATCGTGCCAATTTCGCCGACAGCCGTTCCGTTACTTGAATCTGTGAACGAAACGCCCCACAAAATTTGCGTCGTGCCGCTAGACTGAATGGTCCAGGTATTTCCGCCATCGGTAGTCCTGACGATCGTACCGTAATCGCCAACCAGCGTACCGGCATTTGCATCCACAAGCGAAGCGCCGCGGAGATTGTTCCCCTGTGGAAGAGGATTTTGCCAGCGCCAGTGGACGCCTGATGAGGTATCTGCGCGATGGTTCGCGGTGTGTGCTGCTTTGCGTCTTTGTCTAAGCTCGGGATGGCTGCCCAATACCAGTCCGCAGACGGCTGTAATCACGAGAAAAGACAATACTGTCGTTAGTCTTCTGGAGTTCATCCCTCTCTTCCCGGTTAATGTACTTGTTAGACCGACGGAGTAGGACGTGCCCTTGGAGTGGGTCGCGGTCGTGGCGTAGGAGTAGCTCGCGGCGTGGGCGTCGGACTCGGCCCAGATCCTGTCGTTCTGAGAATTGTACCAATGTCGCCAACGACAGTCCCTGTATTCGCATCAGTAAAAGAAACATCGTAAAGAGTGTTGAATGTACCGCTGAAATCTACCATCCACGTACTCCCTCCATCCGTCGTTCTTACGATTGTGCCTCCCTCACCAACGGCAGTTCCATTGTTGGCGTCAGAGAAGGAAACGTCCCACAAATGATCAGTTGTTTCGCTCGTTTGAGGTGCCCAATGGCTTCCGCCATCGGTCGTTCCTAGGATAGTACCGCTATTTCCAACTGCTGTCCCCATATTAGCATCTCGAAACGCAACTCCGCGAAGAGGTACTGTAGTTCCACTGGTTTGAAAGTCCCAGCTGCTTCCCCCGTTAGTTGTTCTTAAAATTGTCCCTCCAAATCCTACGGCAGTTCCGGTGTTAACATCAGTAAATGAAACTCCGAAAAGGAAATTTGTTGTGCCGCTTGTTTGAGGTTGCCAATGATCCCCTCCATCTGTTGTCTTTAGGATTGTACCCTCCGCGCCGACAGCAGCCCCTGTATTTGCATCTACAAAAGAAAGCCCGAACAGAAGGTTAGTGGTTCCGCTTACTTGATCGTTCCACTCATTTCCTCCATCAGTCGTTCTGAGAATCGTACCGCCTTCACCAACTGCGGTCCCTGTGTTCGCATCCGTAAAAACAACCTCATTTAGTTGATTGGTTGTTCCGCTATTTTGGCTAACCCAATTACTCCCTCCGTCAGTGCTTCTGAGAATTATCCCGGAAGCTCCGACACTCGTACCGGTAGTTACGTCGATGAAAGCCACTCCGTAAAGTGTCTGGGTTGTACCGTGGGTCTGGACGACCCAGTTAGATCCCCCATCTGTAGTCGTTAGAATTTCTCCAGCAAAGCCGACTATGATACCGTTGTTTGCATCTGCAAATGACGCCCCATAAAGAATCTCCAAACTCCCGCTTGTCTGAGGCATCCAACTACTTCCGCCGTCCGTCGTCCTGAGAATCAACCCCACCGGGCCGATAGCCGTTCCGGTATTTGCGTCAGCAAACGCAACATCGTGGAGGTCAGAAGGAATTGGACTGGTCTGAGTAGCCCAGTGTTTTCCACCGTCCGTCGTCCCGAGAATCGTGCTGTTTGATCCAACAACAGTACCGGTATTGGCATCAATGAAAGAAACTCCGTTGAGGTTGTTTGTTGTATTGCTTGTTTGAGGGGCCCAATTGCTTCCCCCGTTTGTGGTTCTCAGAATTGTACCATTGTCTCCAACTGCGGTACCGTTATTTGCGTCAGTGAAAAAGACGTCATTAAGGAAGTTTGTTGTTCCGCTGGTCTGTTGAATCCAGTTTGTTCCTCCGTTTGTGGTCCTTAGAATTAGACCATCGGAACCTACAGCAGTACCATTATTCGCATCTGTAAAGGAAACGCCATAGAGGACGTCGCTGATTCCTTCTCTCTGAATCGTCCAATGACTTCCTGCGTCTGTTGTTCTCAGAATAGCTCCGAAATTGCCTACAACGGTTCCGATATTTGAGTCAGTAAAGGAAACGCTATAAAGATCGTCCTCCGTTTCGCCTGCAATAAGCTCCCAGTTGTTACCGCCATCTGTTGTTTTGAGAATGGTACCTCTAGCTCCAACGGCAAATCCATTATTTGTGTCTATAAAGGAGAAATCCTGTAATGTGTTACCCTGTGGTAGTGGATTTTGCCAGATCCATTGCCGACCTGATGAACCCGCTGCGATCATGTTGGACAGGTTGGCTGCTAGGCGGCTTCCGGCGTATCCACTGTTAATCGTGAGTGTCAGTCCCCAGTCATCAATAAAACTTAACACAAGTAATGCGATTTTTAGATGTGTGTTCATATTGTTGTTCCGAACGACGTGTAGCTCCCCCTTCAACCTAGCGCAGTAGGACGCGGCCTCGGCGTTGGCCTGGCCCTTGGCGTCGGAGTCGCTCTTGGCGTCTGGCTCGCGGTCGGGGTAGGAGTGGAACTCGGCGTCGGTGTCGGAGTCGGCGTCCCACTTGGACAGTGATTGAAAGCCATGTGCGCGCTGAGTGCACCATTTTGGGCACCAGGTGTCGCTACGTTGAGCGTGCCAATATTGCCATTGACGGCTGGCCAGGCATCCATCGACCCGAACGTTCCACCAATCGGTGTGGGATCGCCGCGGCGCGCAGCAATCAACAGATTGCCGTCCGTCAACCCAAGCACAAGACGATCGGCTGTCCCGTTGCTATCAAGATTAGCCCAGAACACTACATTTCCCGACGCATCGATTGTCTGCATTGGGTTGCGCGAGAACGCCAGGCCGAGGCATTGTCCGCCGTCGATAGGATCGAAGAACACGACGACTTTGCGCCAATTTCCAGGAGCTCCGGCGAACCAACCGGAATTGAAAGTCTCTGGAGTAGGACGGTAATCGGCAAAGAAAGCAATTTGTCCGGCGTTATTAATTGAAGCGGCCTGCATATCAAAATAGGTCCCACCAATAGGCGTAGGATCAGGGACCTTGACGTACCATTCATCGGCCTGACCCGTTCGAACGACGATGCCGCGTTGGGTGATCCCACCGCTCACGATAGCGCGGAAAGCGATCTGATCTGAATCATTGATATCAGGCAAAGGACCAACGGGAATATTGGTTCCGTCTTGGAAGCCCGCACTCTCAGTGCCAAGGCCGGAAAACGTTCCACCTTCAGGAGCGGGATCGCCAACGGCAGCCACTTTCGTTACGACACCATTGTCCCACATGAATATGTCGCTGTTAATGGTGCCTACTGCCGAAGCCAGGAAGACGACCTGCCCGTTATCATTGAGTGATCCCGGCCCAACCGCACCAAATGTGCCTCCGATCGGAGAAGGATCACCAATCGCAGCCACCTTCACAATTTCCCCGGAAGCACCGCGATAGAGAAACAGTCCGCGCCGTGAATCGCCGCCATTAACATCGCAAAAAAAGAGCACGTCGCCTGCATCATTGATATCGGGCGTGAAGAAGGTGCCGAAAAAGAAGCCGCCGAAATGTCCACCAATAGGTGAAGCATCACCGCACATTGAAGTTGTGTCTCCGCTACCACCTAGCCCGCCACAGCCAATAGCGATTGCGCTGATTGTGCCGTCCGAGTCTGCTACGAACACTCCCTGATTACGATCTGAGCCATTAACCTGCGAGTTAAACGCGACGCGGCCGAATGCATTAACCGTCGTGGGGTTGATGAAAGCCACTGGATTCAATGTCCCACCATCAGTATTAGGGGCAATCTGTCCGTGCGCGGCACGGGACTCCACGCCACAAATAGTACCCGATGGAGCGCGAGTACTAGTGACGCTATAATTTTGTTGCGGCGACGCGATCTGCGGTCGTTCCGCCGTATCGTGAACTCTTACGAGGGTCTTTGCGCCATTGGTGGTCCCAAGGCCGTTGCGTGACGTCTCAGAGTTGTTCTGGGACCTCTTGCTACTCTGCGGCTGTCCCTGCGCGAGCCGTATCATGTTAATGGCGCTAAAAAGCAGAGCGAGGAAAAACGCGCTTCGAACAAGGTGGGTTACGATGGTAGTAAGCAGCCGTTTATTCATTCCTGGTTTCCTCTTGGATGAGTTTGAAGGATTTTATGACTTTCATATTGTCGAGTTACCCTAGCGAGCAGGTGTCGCACGAAGTGCCGGTGTGGGGCGAGGCCTGGGCGTCGGAGTAGGTCGCGGTGGTACGATAGGCGTAACTGTCGGTGTAGCACTGGGGGTAGGACTAACTGTTGGAGTGGGCGTTGGTGTCGGCGCCGGGCCGCCGCCGTTTGCCGTCCAGAGAATCGTGCCGCCGTCGCCAACTGCGATCCCTCGCAACGCATCGTTAGCGAAGGAAACATCGTTGAGATTGGAAGAGGTCCCACTGGTCTGGTCAGTCCAGGCGATTCCCATGTTTGCGGTGTGCAAGATTCGTCCGCCCGCGCCCACCGCAAACCCAAGGTTTGTTGTATTTGTTACTGGGAAATCAACGCCCTCGATTGGCTGATCGAAGAATAGTGTTGACCAATTCACGCCGCCGTCAGTGGTCCTCGCAATCGCGCCTCTCCCGTCAAAAACGAACCCTGAGACGACACCCGTATTTACATCGAGGAAACGGACATCAGCGGAGCCGCCTTCGTTCTTATCAAAATAAAATGCATGAAACTCCCAACTGCCACCGCCATCGGTCGTAGCTCCCACCAAAGGTTGAAAGATCGAATTCTGTCCGGCCACAAACCCTATGGATGGACTCAGCATATGAGCGCCTGGAAAACCACCGCCGAAAAACCCGCTTTGACTGATCTGCCACGAGGCGCCGGAGTCAGTCGAGTAGAGAATCGTTTGTGAATCGCCACCGGAGATCCCGTTCACCCCGCTGAACCAGACTGAGCGAAGAGTGTCCTTCACTCCGCTGGTAACGCCTTGCCAGGCGGCGCCGCCATCAGTCGTCCGGAGAATCAGTCCCTGCTCGCCCGCAGCAACTCCTTGATTCACATCGAAAAAATAGACTTCGTACAATGCGTTCGTTGTGCCTGACGTCAGCGGTGACCACGTCATGCCGGCATCCGTGGTTTTAACGATAGTACCGGCATCGCCCACGACAAAGCCGACTCCTGAATCGAGCAGATAGGCGCCGTTCAAGTTGTTGGTTGTTCCCGAATTAGCAGCGGACCATTGACCAAAGACGGTCACGCTCGAGTAGAAAACGAGCGACAAGACAAGATGAACTGTTTTACCCCTGAACATGAAATTACCTCCCGTTGCAGTAATTAATCCCCAATTTCCCAAAAAACGAAACGGCTATCGTTTGTGGCGCCCGATTTCTTGAAGCAGCTCTATCTGGATCTGCTGAATTTCAAATAACCGGTTATATTGACGGCGCAAGAGATGATCGAGTTTCTCGTGCAAATGCCGGATCTCGAGCTCCGCTTTCAAATTCACCTTGTAATCATTTTCCGCCCGCAACCGGTCGCGCGCCTCGGAACGGTTTTGACTCATCATGATAACCGGCGCCTGCACCGCAGCCAGGCAGGAGAGGACCAGATTTAGCAATATAAATGGATACGGGTCGAACGCGCCCGTCGCGAGCATGATGCCGTTGATGGCGATCCAGATGAGGATCACGGCCCCAAACGTGATCAGAAATTTCCAGCTCCCGCCGAATTCGGCGATTCGGTCGGAGAGTCGTTCGCCGAATGTGAGCTTCCGTTCGAACTGTTTACTGATGTCACTCGAAAGAATTTCATGCTGCTCTAGGCTTTCGACGACTTCCTGGTCGAGCGCGGAAAGTTCGCCGATCTCGTCTTCCAAAACTTCCTTGACGTAATCCTTCCGAAACTCGCCTAGATCTTCGAAGCAGATGAACGCTTTGCTGTCGAGGTCGGGCACCTTCTTTTTGATGAACTCGAGCAGAGACGGCCGAATCAATTCGGCGATCATTCCGCTGTGCGGCGACTTCGACTTTTTACAAACGTGGCAGACCAGTGGTGCGGTGCTCATCGGGATTCGCTGGCGAATTAAACCGCTTCTGCACGGCTTGTCGATTCCGTCTTCAGAGCGTCTGTAGCGTGCGCTGTCCTCAGCGCAATCTTTGGTCGACTCGCCTAGTCTCCCACGCCGTCGGCTGTGCGCTTGTCGTCTTTACTGTTGCTGCTCGATGAGACGAGATCGCGAAAGGCCGTGGTTTGGCGACCAGAAACAACATCACTGGCAACTCGCCGAACTTTTCTGAGCCAGCGTCGCGCCCACGCGTATTCCGTAGCAAGGATGGCGAGCCCCACCGGAATAACGACGAATGCTGGCCCCGGTAAAACAAGCAGGGCAATTCCGATTAACACGACGGTTCCACCGACCACGGACACAATCACACGCCTGACAACTTTGATGTTGTCGAGATGCCAACGGCTGAACAAGCGTTTGATCGAAGACCGCATAAGTAGTTCCCCGTCCCAGTGCGCAAGCGATCTCTCATGAAATCGTCGCTCGCGGCCGGGTCGGACCCGTGTTTCGATCGGCAAGAGCAGCGCGCAAACGATCAAGAAAAGGAACCTGCCTAGATTTTAATTTGCGTCGGGCGGCCTTGTCAGAGAAGAAGCACGCCCGATCGACTTCTGGAAAGCTTCGGTATTTGCCCGACCGCGGCGGCCATTCCAGTTCGAACAGATTTGATTTGCACTCGAACGGTTCCGGCAAATTTCCTTCAAACGCCCAGGCGTGCACAATCTTGCCGCCTTTTTGCTGGATCCAGCCGAGCTCAATCCATTGCTGAACATTTTCGGGACGGAATCCTACTTCTTCTTCAAATTCAATTTGAGCGCGCGTCAGTAAATCTTCTTCGGGAGCTGCTTCACCTTTTGGAATTGTCCAGACGCCGTCATCTTTGCGGACAAAGAACGGTCCGCCGGGATGCGCCAGCAGAACTTCTATTTCATCATTCCTGCGCCGGAACATAAGCAGACCGGCGCTGATCCGACTCCGTGTTGGCATTGACTTTCCGCCCACCGTTTACTTTACCCGGCTCGTATGTGTCGCGACAGGCGCGAGGTCCCCTTTACCCCAGGGATGAAATGTGTACGTGAAAACTATGTAGCCCATGAGGTCGTGATCCGAACGATTGCTGACGTACAGCGCGGGATTGAACTGAAAATCCGGTGTGATGTTGCAGGTGAAGCCGATCGTCGATGAATTTTCGGAGCCGCTTTGCCAATCTACCTGGAACCGCCATCTCTCGTTAAAGTCGTAGGCGTAACCAAGGATGGCTTCGTTTTTGTAGCCGGCATGAATGAGGCCGGCGCACAGTTTGTGATGTTTTCCCCAATACCCAGCTTCGATAAAAGGCTGAGCATCTTCATCTAGATGTGGCGACCAATTTATGAACCCAATCGAAAGCAGATAAGGCTCGTTCCTTAACAAACCGATCTCCGTGCCGAAGATCCATTCGTCCGGCTGGAATCCGCGAAAGACTGCTACCTCAGCCCAATCAGTGAGGCCTAGCTCGCCTTGCAATTGATACGGGTTCGCAATCCGCTTGTCCTGGATTTGGAAACTCAACGAAAAGTCGCCTTCCGATTCCAAATCCGGTGTCACGATTTGGCTTAACCCTTTTGTCGTGGCGAACGATCTTGGACCGCCACAGAGCATGGCAAACATCGTCATTACGATTACGACAGAAAGACTGGCTGTTTTGTTGGTCGCCGTGTCCATTGAGTACCCGCGCGAGTAAAACCATTGTTTTCGAATTTGTCGATTCCGTGTTGAACGCGCGTCAGCCGATTTTAACATTCAGTAAATGCGCGTACTAGCCATCGACGCTTCCCTGCGCAACACCGGTGTCGCAATCGTCGATGCAAACAACGGCAAACCGCAGTCTGTTTATTTCGGAACCATTCACAACAAGAGTGCAATGCGTCCCTCATCCTGCCTGGTCTGCATCCGCGATCGGCTCGCCGAATTGATTCGCGACCACGCACCGGATTGTTGCGCGCTCGAGTCGGTCATTTACGTGCAAAGCTATAAGACCGCGATCATCCTCGGTGCGGCGCGCGGCGCGGCCATTCTGGCCGCCGCCGAAAAAGGATTGCCGGTATTCGAATATTCGCCAAAACGAATCAAGCAATCCACCGTCGGGCGCGGCGGAGCCGGCAAAAATCAGGTCGCGTTCATGGTGCGCGCGCTGCTTGGTCTTACCGAAACACCGGATGCCGACGCCGCAGACGCGCTGGCGATCGCTCTTACTCATCTGCGCATGCAGGAAGCAGCGGCGCGTGGTCTTCCGGGAGGAATGCAAATATGAATCCCGTTGGCCAACTCAATGTGCGCTGGCTCGGGCGAATGGAATTTGCGCCTGCGCTCGCACTGCAGGAAGAACTCGCTGCGAAAAAGAGGGAAGATGCGTCGTTTGAAGATCAGCTGCTTCTTCTCGAACACGAACCGGTTTACACAATTGGGCGCACGCCCGATCGATCCAGCTTGTCCGCCACAGGACGGATTCGCCGTGGCGAATTAGGCAGCGCGCATTTGCCGCATCCGCTCTTTTCGATCAACCGCGGCGGGCAAGCGACGTATCACGGGCCGGGCCAATTGATGGGTTATCCAATTATCGACCTGCGTCGGTGCGGCCAGGATTTACACAAATACCTGCGCTGGCTGGAGCAACTGCTCATTGATCTTCTCGCCCGATACGACATTGCCGCGCAGCGACGCGAATCGCTCACCGGAGTTTGGGTCGAAAATCGTAAGGTCGCTTCGATTGGCGTCGGCGTTCGCCATTGGATCACGATGCACGGGTTCGCCTTGAACGTGTGCGGCGATCTCTCGCCTTTTAATCATATTGTTCCGTGCGGAATCAATAACGTCGCAATCACATCCATGGAAAAGGAAACGAAGCGAGCGTTCACAGTTGCCGAGGTTGCGCCAACGCTTGAGAAATTGGCGTTGGATTCGATTGTCAGTTTGCGCGTTGCGCCGGAAACGCAACTGATAAACGCTTAACCAATATGATTCCACTCGAAGATAACGCCGCCGATATTATCGGAAAAGCGCAGCGCGGCCTTGGCATTTCCGATTCTGAACTGGCCGAAAAAGCGGGGGTGAGTGCGCAGATAATTCGGAAACTGCGTGATGGCGATTTCGATGAATCGGCGCTGCTAAGCGTCTCGCCGGTTCTTGGCCTGGACGCGCGCGCCCTTGGCGAAATTGCGCAAGGCGAATGGCATCCAAACAAAATCGAATCGTTCGACGGGCTCGCGCAATTCACCACCGACTACAACGGCATGGCCGTTAACGCTTATCTTGTGTGGGACCCGGCGAAACGCGTGGCCGCAGCGTTCGATACTGGAGCTGATTCCCGAGAGATGGTGCGCTTTGCGAAGCACCATAAGCTGAACGTGCAACTGATTCTGCTGACGCACGCGCATCCCGATCACGTCGCGGATCTGCCGGGTCTCCGCGAAGAAACCGGCGCAGATGTTTTTACCCCGGCGCGCGAACCAGTGCCTGGCGCGGAGCCAATCGACGAGGGAAAAAAGTTTCGGCTTAGCAATTTGCAAATCGATACGCGGCTGACGTGGGGTCATTCCCCTGGCGGTATCACGTACGTTGTGACCGGGCTCGCGCATCCAATCGCCATCGTAGGCGATTCGCTTTTCGCCGGCTCGATGGGCGGCGGCAACGTGTCGTATCACGACGCCTTACAAAACAACCTCGAGAAAATTCTGACGTTGCCCGATGAAACCATCATCTGCCCCGGGCACGGCCCGATGACCACGGTGGGCGAAGAGAAAAGACATAATCCATTTTTCGCCGGCAAGATTTGATGGCAAGTGAAGGGCCGATGAATGTCGAAGCACGAATGTCGAATGACGAAAGAAGCTCGAATGCGCGAACGACAAATTCACGATTCAAAACTTTGTTTTTTTCATTCGCGTTTAGGCATTCCTTCGTGCTTCGTCATTAGTCATTCGTCATTCAGATTATGAATATCGGATTTGTAGGAGTTGGTCGAATGGGCGCGAACATGGCGCGCCGCCTGAAGGATCGCGGTTTTCACATCACGGCGGTTTACGACACGAATCGGGCCGCGGCGACAGCGCTCGCATCCGAGCTTGGCTGCGCGGCCGCTCAAGATTTGTCGGAAGTCACGGCAGCATCGGACGTAATCTTCACCGTGGTGACCGACGACAACGCGATGCGGCAAATCTTTTCCGGTCCCGGTGACAATCTGCTTGTCAATGCGCGCGGCAAATTGTTCGTGAACTGCGCCACGATATCGCCGCAGGTACACGTGGAAATCGAAAAACTGGCCAACAAAGCTGGTGCGCAATCGCTCGAAGCATGCATGGCGTCGAGCATTACACAGGCGCGCGAAGGCAAGCTCTACCTGATGTGCGGCGGAAACGAAGACGCGTTCCGAAAAGCCGAACCGATTTTGAAAGAGCTTGCCGCCCAGATTCGCTTCGTCGGAAAAGCGGGCGAAGCCGCCAAAGTGAAAGCGCTGGTCAACATGGTCATGAACATCAACACCGCCGGGCTCGCGGAAGGTCTTGGTCTCGGCGCCGCGCTCGGTCTCGACCTAACGATGCTCCGAGAAGTTTTCTCGCAGACCGGTGCGAACTCGCGCGTGCTCGAAACCGATGGCGAAGACATGCAGAACCGCGAGCACAGCTGCTTCTTCTCCGCCGCGCACGCAGCCAAAGACAGCGGGATCGCACTTGAACTCGCGCGCAATCTCGGTCTCGACCTACCGCTCGCGCGCGCCACAAAGGAACAGTACGACCGCATGATCCACGAAGGCCTCGGCGATCTCGATAAATCCGGCATTGCCGAGCTCACCTTCAAAGATCGCCACAAAGCAGGCCGGGAATCGCGTTAGCCGATTAGATATTAGACAGCTGTCCGTTCCAAAATCGCGTCACACCCGGCCCTCTGTATGCCTTGCTCCCGCAACGCCGCCAATGCGATCGGAACGAGCGACAGGATACGAGTTAGAATCAGCGAACGTCCAGTTTCACCACTGGATGAATCTGCCATGCTACGTATTTCGGGACATGCTTTCTTCGGTTTGATTGATCTTTAGGCGCGTGCCCTATATCCCAAACGCTTTGCCAATCACCTCTGCGGAGACTTTGGCTGCGGAGACTCTGGCTTCGGAGAATATACCCGCAGAGGCGAAGTCCCAGTTTCTCCAGCAGACTTTGGCTGCGGAGACTCTGGCTTCGGAGAGTATGCGCGCAGACTCTGGCTTCGGAGAGTATGCGCGCAGAGGCGAAGCCCCAGTTTCTCCAGCAGACTTTGGCTGCGGAGAATCTGGCTTCGGAGAGTATGCGCGCAGAGGCAAAGCCCCAGTTTCTCCCGTAGACTTTGGCTGCGGAGAATCTGGCTTCGGAGACCGAGCAGTGCTCGCCTGCGCAAGTGCACGAGTAGGATGGAGGACCTGCGGACTGATTAACAATGCTAAGATGAGCAGCAATTTTAGGATATGAAGCTTCATAGACCCTTGAGGTTTTCCTGCTGCGTTCGTTGGAGTCAAGCAAAAACATGTGCTGAGGTGTGACTGCCAGTTTTCGCCAGCCAAGCTGAAACGATCGACTCATTTTAGAAAGTGGCCTGTGAAGACCCAAAAAGAAGGCAAAGACGCCAGATGAAATATTGGGAAATCACCGCCAACAATCTCGGCGGGCCGGATGGAGTTGGCGTTGTATCACAAGTATGGATTCAGAGGGGCGCGACATCGTTATTGTTGACGCTCACCGGGACAGGAAACGTTTCGTTGTGCGCGGAAAGGTTATTTCGTCGAGCCTAAAACTCTCGGCAGCACCACTTATTCTCGACATAGTCTAGCAGCGGGTTTATGAAAGAACTTGTTAGGGAGTTCCACATGTCCCCCGAGTCTCAAGAAGAGATTGAGCGGAAGATCGGGCAATCGTTGCCTCGGTCTGGTCTAACCTCTTAGCCCAAACAAATGCAACCCTCCTCGCAGCAGTTTCTGACCTGTCCGACCTGCGGCGCTGCGCTTGAGGAAACATTCGGTGGCGGAGGCGGCTGCATGTTTTGTCTATTACAGGCGGGAATCGGCAGCGAAGAAGAAGGGGCGCAAGATTCAACCCCGGACGTTCTCGGGGGCAGCACGCGCTTTGGTGTATATGAAATCGATTGTCACGCGGATGGAAGTCTCTGTGAGCTTGGCCGTGGCGCGATGGGCGTCACTTATCGCGCCACCGACACGTCGCTCCAGCGCAAAGTCGCCTTAAAGATCATTAAAACCGATATCGCTGAGGGGAGCGCCGACGCGCGCGAACGCTTCGTCCGCGAAGCCCGTGCGGCTGCAGCATTGCGACACGAACACATCGCCACCGTTTATCAATTCGGAATGCGTCTTGAGACAGGCCAATATTTTTACGCAATGGAATTGATCGATGGCGAAACCCTCGACGAACGCGTTCACCGTAAGGGGCCGCTCGATGCGCGTACCACCATCGGAATTGCAGAGCAAGTTACCTCGGCTCTGGCGGCTGCGGAAAAGCACGGGCTAGTCCACCGCGATCTAAAGCCAGCAAACTTGATGCTCGTAAATGCGGATGAGCCCGAAGTGATGGGGAGCGATCAAGCTCGGTCCAAGCGAAGTAAAATACGCGCGCTCCGCAAGAGCGGCATTCCGGTGGTGAAAATAATCGATTTCGGTTTGGCCAAGGCTTTTCACACTGCAACAGATCCGAAATCGCTGACCCACGGCAGATTTGTCGGTACGCCGGCATTCGCCAGTCCAGAGCAGTTTGAACATTGTACGCTCGACGTGCGATCCGACATCTATTCGCTAGGCGAAACGCTCTGGTATGCGCTTACCGGGAAAACGCCATTTGCCGGCCATAGCTTGTCGGAGATCCATCGCGCTCAAAAGTCAACTGCGCTTCCCGTCGAACAACTCAAAGCAGCCCACGTCCCGCATGGTCTGAGGTCGCTACTCGAATCGATGCTCGCCTTCGAACCGGCCTCGCGGCCCGGCACCCGCGAATTAGCAGCGCGCCTGCAACGTTCTTCTCCAGAGGCAACGAGCGCACGACGCACGAGCCTGGCTCTCGCAGCCGCAGCCGTCGTCGTGCTCGGCATATCTGCACTTTTCGTCTTTCAACCATCGCGGATCCAAAATGCGGCTTTGAATCCCGCACCAGACAAAAGCATTGCAGTGCTCCCATTTGAAAACCGGAGCGAAGACAAAGCGAATGCGTACTTCGCAGATGGCATACAGGACGAGATCCTGACGCGTCTATCGAAGATCGCGGATCTGAAGGTAATCTCCCGTACATCGACGCAGCATTACAAAGCGGCGCCGAAAAACTTGCCTGAGATCGCGAGGCAACTTGGCGTCGCCCATATCCTGGAAGGCAGCGTCCAAAAGAGCGGCGACGCTGTGCGCGTGAATGTGCAACTAATCAAAGCAACTGATGATTCTCATCTTTGGGCCGACACCTTTGATCGCAAGCTAATTGATATTTTTTCGGTAGAGAGTGAAGTCGCCAAAGCCATTGCTGACCAGTTGCGGGTGCACCTTACCGGCCGGGAAGAGCAAGTCATTGCTGCAAAACCGACCGACAATCCTGAGGCATATGATGCCTATCTGCGCGGTCTGGCTTACACACTGAAGGCTGGCAATACGGCTGGCAACGCCCTCGCCGCACAGAAATATCTCAGACAAGCGGTGCGGTTGGATCCAAATTTCGCCCTTGGCTGGGCAATGCTGTCATACATGGAAGCGCACGGCTACAACACGGTGACGCTTCAACCAACCATCGCTCTTCGTGAAGAGGTGCTGCGGGCAGCCGAAACTGCACTCGCTCTGCAGCCAAATCTCGGCGAGGCTATATTGGCCAAGGGATATTATCACTACGCCTGCCTCAGAGATTACGACACCGCAGTGCGTTACTTTGAACAAGCACGTCAGCTCCTGCCGAATAGCAGCCAAATTCCTGAATCGCTGGCGTATGTCGCCCGCAGGCGAGGCCAGTGGGATCGGAGCGAGGCGTACTTCAACGAAGCGGAGCGGCTCGACCCGCGCAACGTTAATCTACTCACCCAGCGAGCCCTTTCCTATATCTGCCTTCGACGTTTCCCCGAAGCGCTGAGGAAGCTTGATCAGGTTCTAAATATTACGCCGGAGGACCTCGATACCCTCGTAGAAAAAGCGGCTATCGCCCAAGCCGAGGGGGATCTGCCGCGTGCTGCTGCAATACTCGCTCCGCTGCATCCGGCTGCCGATAACGCGGCAGCCGTGGAAACACAAGTTTACCAAGCTATTCTGGAGCGCCGCCCTGCATCTGTCATTCCTCGGCTGAAGGAAATACTGGCCAGGCCTGATTCAGCGTTGGGTTTTTACAATGGCGAACTGCGCTTTTGGTTAGGCTGGGCGCAAGAACTCGCCGGCGACCATGCCGGCGCCCGGGAAAGTTGGCGAGAAGGACGCAGCGAACTCGAAGCGTTCCTCAAACAACAACCGGAAAATTGGGGCCTGATGGGAGATCTCGCGCTAACCAATGCGTTTCTAAACGACAAGGCTGCCGCGTTGTCTCTGTCGGAGCGGGCGATCGCCACGAATCCGATCGAAAAAGATGCTTTGGCGGGACCTCTTCCGATGGAGATCCTCGCCAGAGTGGCGGCGCGCGCGGGAGACAACGACCGTGCGATTGGCGTTTTACAGAGGCTCTTATCTATTCCCTATGCAGGCGCATTGGCTTCGGACCTGCCGCTCACTCCCGCGCTTCTCCGGCTCGACCCCATGTTCGATCCGCTTCGGAATGATCCACGCTTCGAAGCGCTAGTCCAAAAAGTCCCTCCCGCGCAAAACTCTGCGGCGGGCTCAGGGAAGCGTTCGCCATGAATTTGCTGCATTCTTGCCATCCTGGACCGGCTGATAGCCAATCACGTTGCTGATTGCACGACTCATCATAGCAGAGGCGACCGAAACCGAGCAAACGACTGACGGTTACGATGCTCCTTGCGCACGTCGGCAAATCGATGGGCATGCCAGAAGTAGGGCACCAGGAACCTAGCGCGTAAACATTCGAGTTGAACCTGCCACCGATCGTGCCCGGCACGGTCGCTGCGATTCAACATGAGTTACAAATAGTGACTGAAGAGATTCTGAGGAGCGGAGGTTTTTCTGTGCAAGAGCGCAAGATGCAATCGGCGATTTTGGATAAAATAAAACGATCGGTCGCGCGAGTGCCGAGAGAAGATTGGCTTGTGATCGGCTGGGTATTGGCAATCAAGCTTCTGCTCTTCGTGTTCGGGGCGAAAAGCTTTTACGTCCTGGAAAACAGACCTCTTCGTGACAAATGTGGCTGGCTGGAAATCTGGAATCGGTGGGACGCCATCCACTATCAGCATTTGGCGCAGTTCGGCTACACGTCCTCTTACGAGCTTAAAGCATGGCTGTATCCTCTCTTTCCGTGGTGCACCCGATGGGTTGCCTCGCTTTCCGGGAATTATCTGGTAAGCGCTTTTATCGTTTCGGGCTTCGCGTCCGTGGCCGCGGCACTTCTTCTGCGAAGAATTGTCCAACTTGATTATTCCGCCGACGTCGCTCAGCGCGCGGTCTGGTTTTTTCTAATTTTCCCGACCGCTTATTTTTTGCACATCGGCTATACGGAGAGCCTGTTTCTCGCGCTCGCCCTCGGCTCTATCATGGCTGCGCGTTGGGAATATTGGTCGATCGCAGGATTGCTTGGAGCACTGAGTTGGATGACGCGGCCCAACGGCATCATTTTGATTCCAACGCTCGCTGTAGAGGCGGGCCATCAATATTTCGCGACTAAGCGCTGGCAATGGCGGTGGCTCTGGATCGCGACTGTGCCCGCTGGGTTTGGAATTTATCTCTTTCTTAACTGGAGAGTCACAGGCAATCCATTCGCCTTTTTCGAAATCCGAAAACCGTTCTTTGGGATGTCTACTTCTTGGCCTTGGGTTGGGATTCATCAGGCTACCCTCATCAATCTCCAACGCGCTCCCAATGAAGCGGAGATGATTGGAGCGGAAGAATTGTATTTTGTGGCGCTCGGATTGGTTTGCATGATCGCCAGTTGGATCAAACTGCGTCCACTCTATGCAATGTGGAT
>WNFU01001261.1_pt1 | contig 37640 bp, 37 predicted proteins | sample 5400121 | NCBI WGS metagenome assembly WNFU01 (sample SAMN13153360, study PRJNA577476) | soil metagenome | isolation source: 100 cm soil or saprolite under grassland replicate 1 | place: USA:California | collected 2016-06-15
GATGGACGGGGTGAGCCCGGAGGAGTACAGCGCGGTGGTCGATGTGCTGCGGCGCATGTCGGCGAACCTGGAGCCCGCAGCCGGCTGACTGCGGCGCCTGACCGCGGCGCCTGACCGCGGCGCCTGACCGCGGCGCCTGGCTGTGGTGGCCGACTGCGGTGGCCGACTGCGGTGGCCGACTGCGGCCGGCTGACTGCGGCCGGCCGACTGCGGCCGGCTGACTGCGGCCGGCTGACTGCGGCCGGCTGACTGCGGCCGGCTGACTGCGGCCGGCTGACTGCGGCGGGCTGACTGCGGCGGGCTGGCTGCGGCGGGCTGGCTGCGGCGGGCTGGCTGCGGCGGGCTGGCTGCGGCCGGGCGAACGCGGCCGGGCGCGGCCTGCGGGGGTGACGGCCGGCCGGGCCGCTGCCACCTGAGTTTTGTCGGACCCTGCTGCCATGCTGTGGTCGTGCAGGTCGCCTGGGATGTGCTGGCTACGCCGATCGGTCCGCTGACCATCGGCGCGAGCGAGCGCGGGCTGGTCAAGGTGTCGTTCGGGGGCAGGCTGGAGGAGCTCCTCGGGCGGCTGCCGCTCGCCGCGGTCGACCGGCCCGGGTGGCTCGACCCTGCGCGTACCCAGCTCGGGGAGTACTTTGCGGGGCGCCGCTGCGAGTTCGACCTGCCGCTGGACTGGGGGCTCATCGGCGGCTTCGCCCGGGACGTGCTCGGCACGCTGTTCCGGACCGTGGGGTACGGGCAGGTGGTGACCTATCAGGGGCTGGCCGACCGGGTGGGCCAGCCCGGCGCGGCCCGCGCCGTGGGCGCCGCCATGGGGGCGAACCCGATCCCGGTGGTGGTGCCGTGCCACCGGGTTCTCGCGGCGGAAGGTCTTGGCGGCTTCGGCGGCGGGTTGGAGACAAAGCGCCGGCTGCTCGAGCTGGAGGGGGTGCTGCCGGTGGCCCTGTTCTAGTCGATGCCGGCCGTGGTGCGGCTCCGGTCGCTCCCGGCGTGCGGTCCGGTGCGTTGGGAGTCGGCGTTATCCGCTGCCGTTTGTGGCGGCGGCGACGGCCCGGCGTAGAGCACGGTCGTGGCCGAGGGCGGCGAGTCCGTCCCGCAGCCCCGCCAGCCGGAGCAGTAGGTCGGTGGCCGCGTCCGGCCGGGCCCCCGGCAGTGCCGAGTCGATGAACGCCCGGATCCGGGACGGTGTCTGCGGGTCGAGCGGGTCACCGATGGCGTGCATTGCCACGTGTACGGCGATGGAGCAGTACACGTGCTCGCGGGAGCGGCTCAGCTCGGCCCTGCGGGCCAGCTCGGCGATCGTGCGGACGCCCTGCTCAAGGATCCTCCGCGACCGCGTGGGGGAGCGGCGCAGTGCGGTGCCGATCTCGCGGAAGGTCCGCCCGGGTCGGCCGTCCAGGCCGTACCGCAGTTCCAGCACACGCCGCTGCGTGGGCGCGAGGTGGTCCCGGACGGCCTGCGCCAGGGCGCCGGCGAAGGCCTCGGTCATCGGGGTCGCCACCGTGCGGGAGTGACCCGCTCGCCGGGCACCGGCGGTGGGCGGCTCGTTGTCGGCAGGCTGCCCGGTGGTGGGCCATGGGCTGTCGGCGGGCTGGTCGGTGTCGGCGGGCCATGCGCCGTCGGCAGGCTGCGCGGGGTCGGCGAGTTGCGCGGGGTCGGCGGGCTGCATGGGGCCGGCTGGGTCGGCCGGGTGGCGCTGTGGGTGCAGGGTCCGGACGTTGTCGCCGGAGCGCGGCGCGGGCGGGCGGCGGTCGTACCCGTCGCTGCGATCGGGGCCGGGTGGCGGAGCGTCGGGGTGGTTCCCAGCGTCCGCCGGTTGGGGCCGGGCGCGCGGGCCGGAGGTCCGGGTCGGTGGGGCGAGCGCCGGCTGGGCGTGCGCCGATGGCGGCGCGGTGGTCCACGCGGTGGCACCAGACGTGGACTGGCCACCGTGCGCCGCCACATCCTCGCGATCCCGCTCCGGCTGCCTGGCCGCCGGTATCATCCCGTCCGCAGCGATCAGGACGCGGTCCACCATGGCCGCGATCCGGTGCTGCTCGTCCAGTACCTCCTCGGCACGCGCCCGATCGGTCGCGTCCGCTTCCGGGTTGTAGAACCAGCCGTCGCATGCGGGGCACACCAGCACCGCGGCACCCACCGGCGCGCGCATCGCGGTGCCGCAGTCCTCGCACGACCGGCGCACCTCCAGCGGCATCCGGGGCCCGGGCGCGAAGACCCACTTGCAGAAACCGCACCGGCTCATGGCGCCCTCGACGACGGCGCCCAGTGGCTCGGGGCCGGTGAACGCAGGCACCACGAGCTTGCACTCGGGGCAGCGGACGTAGTCCACCACAAGCCGCACCACCGCATGATCACCATGGGTGTTCCCGTGGTGCCGGTCTGCCATCGACCTAGTATCTACACGGTGCGTTGCCGTGTCACTGCTGACAGTGGCTTTCTTGGTCTTTTGTCGCCGGCCGCCTCAAGCGTCGCGGCGGACCACCGGGTTCCACTCGCGCAGCGAGACCAGCTCCGTGACGCCGCCGGTGGTGTACGGATCAGCTGCCAGCAGCGCGCGGGCCGCATCCTCGTCCGGCACCTCGTACACCATCAGCGAGCCGGTGTCCGCCGTCCAGGGCCCGGCCGCCACCAGCACCCGGTCGGCGGCCAGCCCGCGCACGTACTCCAGGTGCCGCGGCCGACATTCTGCCCGTCGCTGCGCGTCCACGTACCGTTGCTCCACCACGAACCACGTCACCGGTCAGTCCTCCGGGCCCGCGGGCTCCGGCTGCGACCCGCCCAGGACCGGCCGCAGATCGTCCAGCACTCCGGCGTCCTCGATGGTGGACGGCACCGGCTCCGCCCGCCCGTCGGCGATGCCCCGCATGGTCTTGCGCAGGATCTTGCCCGACCGGGTCTTCGGCAGCGCCCGCACCACGTCCACCCGGCGCAGCGCCGCGATCGGGCCGACCTGGTCCCGCACCCACCCGGCCAGCTCCGCCTGCAGCTCGTCGGCGTCCACCGAGACCCCGGCCTTGAGCACCACGAACGCCCGCGGCACCTGCCCCTTCAGCGCGTCGTGCACGCCGATCACGGCGCACTCGGCCACCGCCGGATGCGCCGCGATCACCTCCTCCATCGCACCCGTTGACAGCCGGTGCCCGGCCACGTTGATCACATCGTCGGTGCGGCCCATCACATACAGGTACCCGTCGGCGTCGATGTGCCCGCCGTCGCCGGTCAGGTAGTGGCCGGGGTACGCCGACAGGTACGACCCGACGTACCGCTCGTCGTCCTGCCACAGCGTGGGCAGCGATCCGGGCGGCAGCGGCAGCCGGATCACGATCGCGCCATCCTCGCCGGCCGGCATCGGTGCACCGTCCGGGGCGAGTACCCGCACGTCCCACCCCGGCATCGGCACGGTGGGGGAGCCGGGCTTGATCGGCAGCATCTCCAGGCCGACCGGGTTCGCCGCGATCGGCCAGCCCGTCTCGGTCTGCCACCAGTGGTCGATCACCGGGATGCCGAGCAGGTCGGTGGCCCAGTGGTAGGTCTCCGGGTCCAGCCGCTCGCCGGCCAGGAAGAGGTGGGTCAGCCCGGACACGTCGTACTTCGCGAGGTGCTCGCCCGCCGGGTCCTCCTTCTTGATCGCCCGGAACGCGGTCGGCGCGGTGAACAGCACCTTCACGCCGTGCTCGAAGATCACCCGCCAGAACGCCCCGGCGTCCGGGGTGCCCACCGGCTTGCCCTCGTACAGGATCGTGGTGCAGCCGGCGATCAGCGGCGCGTACACGATGTAGGAGTGGCCGACCACCCATCCCACGTCGGAGGCCGCCCAGAACACCTCGCCGGGCTGCATGCCGTAGATGTTGGCCATGCTCCAGGCCAGCGCCACCGCGTGCCCGCCGTGGTCCCGCACGACGCCCTTGGGCTTGCCGGTGGTGCCCGAGGTGTAGAGCACGTACAGCGGGTCGGTGGCCCGCACCGGCACGCAGCCGGCCGGCGTCGCGGCGGCCATCGCCTGGTGCCAGTCCAGGTCGTCGGGGCCTGGCTCGCAGGGGTGCTCCGGGCGCTGAAGCAGGATGCAGTGGCGCGGGCGGTGGCCGGCCAGGTCCAGCGCCCGGTCCAGCATCGGCTTGTACGCGACGATCCTGCCGGGCTCGATGCCGCAGGACGCGGACACGACGACGGCGGGCCGCGCGTCGTCGATCCGGACGGCGAGCTCGGCCGGCGCGAACCCGCCGAACACCACCGAGTGCACGGCTCCGATCCGGGCGCAGCCCAGCATCGCGATCACCGCCTCCGGCACCATCGGCAGGTAGATCACCACCCGGTCGCCGGCGGTCACGCCGAGGCCGGTGAGCACCCCGGCGAACCGTGCCGCCTCCTCGCACAGCTCACGGTAGGTGTAGCGCCGCTGGGTGCCGGTGACCGGGCTGTCGTACACCAGCGCGACCTGGTCGGCGCGGCCGCCATCAACGTGCCGGTCCAGCGCGTTGTGGCAGGTGTTCAGCTCACCGTCGGCGAACCAGCGGTAGAACGGCGGCCGGTCGTCGTCGAGGATGCGGGTCGGCTCCCGGTACCAGTCGATCGTCCGCGCTGCCTCGCGCCAGAACCCGTCCGGATCGGCGATGCTCCGGCGGAACGCCTCGTCGTAGCGGCCCATCTGGGCAATCTAGCCCGCGCCCGGGATACCGTGCCGCCGGAGCGCCGGCCGGTTCGGTCACTGGCGGTATGCCCGCACTCACACCTTAGGATAGGACTCCGCGCCACATGGGGGTGTCATGCGTAAGTTCACGGCGGCCGCCGCCCTGTTTGCCCTGGGCCTGGCCGGTTACGCGGCGACACAGCCGGTCACCAGCGCCGGCGGCTCGGGTCACGCCAACCGCCCGGTCGTGCACCGCCGGGCGCCGTCCCGCGGCATCGCCATCGGCCTGGAGAGCGTGGCTGCCGTACACGCCGCGGGCACCGCACGGGCCAAGGTGACCGGGACCGGCGCCGGAGAGCCGGTGACAGCCATGTCGTGGCTGCAACTGTCCGCCGGCGCCGGCCCGGCGAACATCGTGGTAACGCCGGACGCCCAGGCGGCGCAGCTCACCGCGGACCCGGCCACGGTGGACCGGCTGCGCCGCATCCTCGACCCGCGGGCCGCGGCGGCGCTGTTCACGGTGGCCAGCGACGTCCGGCGGATGGGCCCGGCCCGCGTTGCCGGGCGGGTCGCCGTCCGCTACCGGCTGTCTGTCGAACTGGCACCGCGTCCCGAGATGGACCGGGCCGTCGCCGAGGAGATCGCCGCACTGCGTCGGGCCGGCCTGTCCACGGTCACCGCCGACGTGTGGCTGGACCAGGTCAAGCGGCCGGTGCGGGTGACCCTGACGGCGGCGGAGCCCGGCGGCGGCTCCGCCCAGAGCGTGGACTGCCGGTACTACGACTGGGGCGCCGCCGCCGACGCCTAGGTCCTAGGTCGCCGGTCCCGCACCCGCCGGTCCCGCACCCGCCGGTCCCGCAGTGGCCGGTCCCGCATCCGCCGGTCCCGCATCCGCCGGTCCCGCAGTGGCCGGTCCCGCAGTGGCCGGTCCCGCAGTGGCCGGTCCCGCAGTGGCCGGTCCCGCACCCGCCGGCCGCAGCACCACCTCGGTCACCTCGGCGTCGTCCGGTGCCTCCAGCACGGCAAGTACGGCCGCCGCGACCGTCTCCGCCCGCAGGTACTCCGTCTCGCGGTACTCCCCGCCCTCGGCGGCCCGCACGCCGCGCTGCATGGCGGTGGCGGTCCGGCCCGGGAACACGCTGCTCACCCGGACCCCGCTGCCGGCCTCCTCGGCGCGCAGCGAGTCGGCCAGGGCGCGCAGCCCCTGCTTGCTGGCCGCGTAGGCCGACCAGTGCGGGTTGGCCCGCAGGCCGGCGCCGGAGTTCACGAACACGACGCGACCGCGGGCCGCCCGCAGCGCCGGCAGCAGGGCGCGGGTCAGCTCCGCCGGGGCGGCCAGGTTGACGGTCAGGTGCTCGGCCCAGACCGGGTACGGGATGTCCGCCACCGCACCGAGCCGGACAAAGCCGGCACAGTGCACCAGCCCGTCCAGCCGGTCGATCCCGGCCACCGCCGCAGCGAGCGTCTCCGGCCGGCGCAGGTCGGCCACCAGCGGCCGCCCCGGCAGCTCGGCCAGCCGGGCCGCGTTCCGCCCCACCGCGATCACGCCGTACCCGCGCCCGTCCAGCAACCGGACCAGCGCCCGCCCGATCCCACCGGTCGCGCCGGTGACCAACATCGTCGCCACCCGCACACCCTGACAGAGGCCCGTACGTGACGCGCGGGCGAACTTCGGGTGAATGACCGCGCACTTGCCGCGACCGGGACAAAGACGCTGAACCGCAAAGCTGTGGCCGGAACCGGGATCGCGTAGAGTCTGCGCGCCGTTGTACTGCTCGAGGCGCGCTACCCAGCGCGCCTCGAACCAACGCGGACCACCCTTGCTCAACGGTGTCCGCGACGTTTTCGTAGTGGGTGCCATCCTCGCGCTGGTGTGCGGTGACCTCGCCAGCCAGCAGCGGACGGCCGGTGTGAGGAGGGGAGATGACCCACCCGATCTCCGAGACCGAGGCGAGGGCGCATATCGCCCAGGCCTGCATCACGTGCGGGCCGCTCGGCCGGGTCGGCGTCGAGCTGGAATGGGTGGTCGCGGACCCTCGCGACCCCTGCCGCCCGGTGCCGCTCGATCGCATTGCCGACCTGCTCGCCTACCTGCCGAACCCGTTGCCCGGCGGCGCAGTGCTGACCGTCGAGCCGGGCGGCCAGCTCGAGCTGTCCTCGAAACCGTGCGACGACCTGTCCGAGTGCCTGATCTCCACCAGCGCGGACGTGGCCCTGCTGCGCAGCCTGCTGGAGGCCGACGGGCTGGAGCTGATGGGCACCGGGCTGGACCCGGTGCGGGCGCCCCGGCGGCTGCTGGAGCACCCGAGGTACGCCGCCATGGAGACCTTCTACGGGCGGTTCGGCACCGAGGGCAAGGTGCTGATGTGCGGCTCGGCCTCGGTGCAGGTGTGCCTGGAGGCCGGCGACGACTCCGACGGCGTGGCCGGGTACCGGTTCCGCTGGCAGCTCGCCCACGAGCTGGGCCCGGTGCTGATCGCCGCGTTCGCCAACTCGGCGCTGCGCCGTGGCAGGCCGACCGGCTGGCGCTCGACCCGGATGGCGTTCCGGTTCCGGGCCGACCCGCGGCGGACGCGGCCGCCGAACGGCCCGGACCCGCGGCAGACCTGGCCGGAGTACGCGATGAACGCGCAGCTGCTGTGCCTGCAGCGGCCGGCCCCGCTGCCCTGGACCGCGCCCCTGGGGCTGACCTTCGCCGACTGGCTGCACGGGCACGGTCCGCGCATGCCGACGTGGGCCGACCTGGAGTACCACCTGACGACGCTCTTCCCGCCGATCCGGCCGCGCGGGTACCTCGAGCTGCGCATGATCGACACGCAGGTCGGCGACGACTGGTGGGTGCCACTGGCGGTGGTGACCGCGCTGCTGGACGACCCGGTGGCGGCCGACGCGGCCCGGGCTGCCATCCACCCGCTGTACGCCCGCCGGCAGCGCGACCTGTGGCTGCGGGCGGCCCGGCACGGCGCCGCCGACCCGCTGCTCGGTGCCGCGGTGCGGGCCTGCTTCGACGCCGCACTGTCGGCGCTGCACCGGGCCGACGTCCCCGAGCAGGTGCGCGCGGCGGTTGCCTCGTTCGCCGAGCGGTACCCCTGGCGGGGGCGCTGCCCGGCGGACGACCAGCTCGACGCGTTCTACGCGGAGCAGGGCGTGCCGCGCTCGTCGGTCACCTCCGGATAGGGAGCCCCGGTGCGCCGGATCGTCGTCCTGGATGCACCCTCCAACCTCGGTCTGCGCCCACCGGCCGAGGGGACGGTGCCGGGCTGCTACAAGGCGCCGTGGGCGCTGCGGGACGCGGGGCTGCTGCCCCGGCTCGGTGCCTCCGACGCCGGGGCGGTGATCCCGGGCCGCTACGACCGGGCAGGCTGGAAGCCCGGCGACGGGGTGTTCAACGCGGCCGCGATGGCGGAGTTCAGCGTCCGTCTGGCCGGCCAGGTGGTGCGCCACGTCTCCGCCGGGCAGTTCCTGGTGGTGCTCGGCGGGGACTGCAGCGTGTCGCTCGGCGCGATGCTGGGGCTGCGCCGGCTCGGCCGGTACGGCCTGGCGTACATCGACGGGCACTCCGACTTCCGGCACCTCGGCAACGCCCCGCACGTCGGCGCCGCGGCCGGCGAGGACCTGGCGCTGGTCACCGGCCGCGGGCAGCCCGACCTGGCCGACCTCGACGGGCTGGCGCCGTACGTGCGGGACCGTGACGTCGTGGTGTTCGGCATCCGGGAGGACGACGAGGCCGCCGACGAGCTGGCGGAGATCGGCGTCCTGACCCTGCCCGCGTCGCATATCCGGGTCGCCGGCCCGGCCGCCACGGCCGTCGAGGCGCTGACCAGGCTGGAGGCGCCGGGCATGGAGGGGTTCTGGGTACACCTCGATGTGGACGTGCTCGACCCGTCGGTGCTGTCCGCAGTGGACTCGCCCGACCCGGGCGGCCTGCTGCCGGACGAGCTCACCACGCTGGTGTCCAGCCTGGTCGCCAGCCCGTCCTGCGTCGGACTCGAAGTCACCGTCTTCGACCCTGACCTGGACCCGGACGGCAGCCAGGCCGCGCTGCTGGCCGACATCCTGGTCGGCGCGCTGCTGCCTTGACCTCCCCGCACCCGGCCCGACCTCCCCGCACACGGGATGGGCCCGCACACGGGATGGGCCCGCACACGGGATGGGCCCGCACACGGGATGGGCCCCGCGGACGGGATGGGCCCCGCGGACGGGATGGGCCCCGCGGACGGATCCGCGGGGCCCGACCTGACGGCTCGTCGGCGTTACTTCTTGATGCCGATGTCCTCGTAGATGGTGCTGGCGAAGCCGAAGGCACCGAAGTTGCCGATGTTCGACTTCACGGCCACGATCTCCGGCCGCTGGTAGGTGGTCAGCGAGTGGACTTCCTTCCAGATCAGCGCGTCGATCTGGTTGGCGATCGTGCGGGCCTTGGCCTCGTCCAGCTCGGCGGTGGCCTGGTCGAACAGGCCGTCGATCTCGGCGGAACCCACCCGGGCGAAATTCTGCTGGATGTTGTCGCCCTTGGGGTTGGCGTAGATCGACTTGTTGGAGCTGATCGGGAACGGCGTGCCGATCCAGGAGAAGACGGTGAAGTCGAAGTGGCCCGGTATCACGTACTTGTCGAAGAAGCCGTCGCTCGGCACGGTGTTGATGTTCACCTTGACGCCGATGACCTTCAGCATCGCCTGGACCTGCTTGGCTTCCTTCTCCGAGGCCGCCACCTGGCTCGGGATGACGAAGCTGATGTCCAGCTCCTTGCCGCCCTTCTGCCGGTAGGTGCCGCCCGCGGGCAGGGCCCAGCCGGCCGCGTCCAGCTTCTGCTTCGCGGCATCCGGGTTGAACTTGCCGACGTCGCCGGAGTTGTCCTGGTAGCCGGCCTGGTTGGACATGAAGATGTGGTTGTTCAGCGGGACGGCAGGCACCTCGAGCGGGCCGAGCAGCGCCGCCGCGATCCGGGTCCGGTCGATGCCCACGGCCAGCGCCTGGCGGACGTTCACGTCCTGCAGCACGGGGCTCTGGGAGTTCATCGTCAGGTGCCGGAAGTTCGGGCCGCCGGCCTTGTGCAGGGCGACGTTCTGGATGGTCTTGGCGCGGGAGTACTTGTCGATGTCCGGGCCGATGTCGATCTCGTCGATCTCACCGTTGGCCAGGGAGTCCACCTGCGCGTCCGAGTCGATCGCCCGGTAAACGATCTTGTCGAGCTTGGCCGGGTTACCCCACCACTTGTCGTTGCGGACCAGGGTGATCGTCTTCGCGGTCTTGTCGATCTTGTCGAGCTTGAACGGGCCGGCGCTGAACAGCGGCTTGGCCGTCCAGCCGTCGTTGAACACCTTCGGATCGCTGTTCGTCGACGCCGGATACAGCGGGGCGTACAGCGACTTCCAGTCGGCGTACTTGTTCTTGAAGGTGATCACGACCTCGTGGTCGTCCTTGCCCTGCGCCACGTTCGACATCTGGTCGTAGCCGTTGCTCGAGGTGATCTTGTAGGCGGTCTTGGTGCCGTTCAGCGCCTTCCACTGCGCGATGAAGTCGGCGGCGGTGATCGGCGTTGTCGTGGTGCCGTCGTTCCAGACCGCCTTGGGGTTGATCTTGTAGGTGACGACCTGCGTCGGGTCGGTCGAGGTGAGCTTGGCGTCGTCCAGGAGGTCCTTGTTCACGTACGGCGTGCCGGTGCTGTCGGTGTAGAACGCCTGCGGCAGCAGCGCGCTCATCACGTCGGCGCCGTCCTTCAGGTTGCCGTCGATCTCGTTCAGGTTGTAGTTCGCCGGAATCTGGATCAGCACCCAGGTGAACGTGCCACCGTCCTGGAGCGCCTCCCGCGGCGTCTTGTTGGTGTCGTTCTGGGTGGTCGCGGGCACCGTCTTGTTGCCGCCACCACTGGTGTTGTCACTGCTTCCGCAGCCGGCCAGAGCGAGAGACACCACTGTCACGGGGACGAGCGCCGCCCACCTCCTGCTTACCTTCACATTTCCTCCATCGAGTGCGAATCTGCACGTGCGCGTTCCCCGAGGCGCCTCGAACCTAGTGCCCGGCGGTCACGCCGAGATCACAGTCCAGCTTCGGAGTCAGACCACTTCCTCCGCCTCGGCGTAGTGGCAGGCGGCCAGATGATCGGCCTCCTGGCGCAACCGCGCCGGCTCTTCGGTGATGCACCGCGCGGCGCGGGCCTCGTCGAGGATGGCGAACTTCGGACACCGGGTCCGGAACCGGCAGCCCGACGGCGGATTGGCCGGGCTGGGCAGGTCGCCCTCGAGCAGGATGCGCCGCCGCTGCCGCTCCTTGTGCGGGTCCGGCAGCGGGATGGCCGACAGCAGCGCCTGGGTGTACGGGTGCGCCGGATGGTCGAAGACCCGGTTCACCTCGCCGATCTCGACGATCTTGCCGAGATACATCACCGCGACCCGGTCGGCGATGTGCCGGACCACCGACAGGTCGTGCGCCACGAACAGGTAGGACAGCCCCAGCTTGCCCTTCAACTCCTCCAGCAGGTTGATCACGCCTGCCTGGATGGAGACGTCCAGCGCCGAGACCGGCTCGTCCAGCACCAGCACCTTCGGTTCCAGGGCCAGCGCCCGGGCTATGCCGATGCGCTGCCGCTGGCCGCCGGAGAACTCGGCCGGGTACCGGTTGGCGTGCTCGGGGTTGAGCCCGACCAGCCGCAGCAGTTCGCGGATCCGGGCGCCGCTCCTGGCCTTGTCGTAGCCGTGCGCGCGCATCGGCTCGGCGATGATGTCGCCCACCGGCAGCCGCGGGTCCAGCGACGCCATCGGGTCCTGGAACACCACCTGCAGGTCGCGCCGGATGGTGAACCGCTGCTTGCCGCGCAGCGTGGCGGTGTCCCTGCCCAGCACGACGATCTTCCCGGCGGTGGGCTTGGCCAGGTTGAGGATCTCCATGATCGTGGTGGTCTTGCCGCAGCCGGACTCGCCGACCAGCCCGAGCACCTCGCCCTCGCGGATGTCGAAGCTGATGCCGTCCACCGCGTGCACGGTGCCGATGGTCCGGCGGAAGACCGCCCCCTTGGTGAGCGGGTAGTACTTGATCATGTCCGTCACCGTCATGATCGAATCGCGCTGGTCGCGCGGCACCCGCTCGATGGGGGCGTGCAGCACCGGCGACACCGGGAACACGTCGACGCTGGTGAGATTGTGCTCCTCGATCTCGCCGCTGCGGTGGCAGGCCGCGAAGTGGCCCGGCTGCGCGGTGGGGTCCAGGTCGGGCTCGATCTCGACGCACACGTCGATCTTCATCGGGCAGCGCGGTGCGAACGGGCAGCCGGGCGGCAGGTTCACCAGCGACGGCGGGGTGCCCTCGATCGGGGTGAGCCGCTTGCGGTCGCCGGCGTCCAGCCGCGGGATGGAGCCGAGCAGGCCGAGCGTGTAGGGCATCCGCGGGGAGTAGTACAGGTCGTCCACGGTGCCGGTCTCCACCGGCTTGCCGGCGTACATCACCAGCACCCGGTCGGCGAACCCGGCGATCACCCCGAGGTCATGGGTGATCATCACGATGCCCGCCCCCGTCGCCTCCTGCGCGGTCTTCAGCGCCTCCAGGATCTGCGCCTGGATGGTCACGTCCAGGGCGGTGGTCGGCTCATCGGCGATGATCACGTCCGGGTCGTTGGCGATCGCCATGGCGATCATCGCCCGCTGCCGCATGCCGCCGGAGAACTCGTGCGGGAACGCCTTGGCGCGCTGTGCCGCGTTCGGGATGCCGACCAGGCTGAGCAGTTCGACCGCGCGGTTGGCCGCCTTCGCCTTGGAGACCTGCTGGTGGATGCGGATCGCCTCGGCGACCTGGTCGCCCACGGTGTACACCGGGGTCAGCGCCGAGAGCGGATCCTGGAAGACCATCGCGACGCCCTTGCCCCGCATCCGCGCGAGGGACTTGTCCGACAGCCCGATCAGCTCGCGGCCGCGGAACCGCACCGACCCGCTGATCCGCGCGCTGGGCGGCAGCAGGCCCATCACCGCCAGCGAGGACACCGACTTGCCAGAGCCGGACTCACCCACGATGCCGAGCACCTTGCCGCTGGACACCGCGTAGGACACGCCGCGGACGGCGGTCACCACGCCGGCCTCGCTCGGGAACGAGACCGTGAGGTCGGTGACCTCCAGAACGGGGCCGGTGCCGGTTGGCGTTCCAGGGGCGGGCGCGGCGCTGACGTCAGTCACCGGATGGACCTTTCTGCAGACGAGAGCCGGGCCGGAATCGGGTGACCACGCCTCAGCGTGCCCGCGAGGACTGGGCGTTCGGGTCGAGCGCGTCCCGCAGGCCGTCGCCGACGAAGTTCACCGCGAGCACGAACAGGATCAGCAGCCCGCCGGCGAACTGGAACAGCCACGGGTAGGTCGACGCGGACCGGGTACCGTCGCGGATCAGGGTGCCCAGCGAGACGTCCGGGGGCTGCACGCCGAACCCGAAGAAGGACAGGCCTGTCTCGGCCAGGATCACGCCGCCCACGTTGATCGTGTAGTCGATGATCAACAGCGACGCCATGCTCGGCAGGATGTGCCGGAAGATGATCCGGGTCGGCGGCACGCCCATGAACCTGGCCGCCTGCACGAACTCCCGTTCCTTCAGGCTCATCGTGAGCCCGCGCACCACCCGGGCGGTGATCATCCAGACGAACGCGGCCAGCAGCACCACGAACACCAGCCAGGTCTTGCCGCGGAAGCTTGGCGACAGGATGGCGATGATCAGGAAGCCGGGCAGCACCAGCAGCAGGTCGACCATCCACATCAGCACCCGGTCCACCCAGCCGGAGAAGTACCCGGCGAAGGCGCCCACGATAGCCGCCGTGCCGGTGCCGAGGAACGCCGCGAGCAGGCCGATGATCAGCGACTTCTGCATACCGCGCATGGTCTGCGCGAACACGTCCTCGCCGATCTGGGTGGTGCCGAACCAGTGGCTCGGGCTCGGCGGCTTGAGGTAGGCGTTGAAGTCCTGCGACTCGTAGCTCCACTTGGTCAGATGCGGCCCGATGAACGCCAGCAGGAACAGGGCCACCACCAGGAACAGCCCGAGCACGGCCAGGCGCTTGCGCAGGAAGCGGCGCAGCACCAGCCTGCCGCGGGATATCGACGCGATATCCTCGCCGACCGGCTTGGTCGCGGTCGCCTCGTCCGCCGCGGCGACCATCACGGGATCGGGCATCGTCATGATGGCCTCCTAGCGGATCCGGACCCGCGGATCGAGCGCGGCGTAGGCGATGTCGGAGAGCAGGCCGGAGATCAGCACCATCACGGCGACGAACAGGGTGACCGCCGCCACCGCGTTGATGTCGTGGCGGGTCACCGAGTCCACGAACCACTCGCCCATGCCGTGCCAGGTGAAGATCTTCTCGGTGAACGTGGCGCCGACGATCAGCAGACCGAAGTTGTAGGCGAAGAACGTGGCCATCGGGATGAGCGCGGTGCGCAGGCCGTGCTTGAACAGCGCCTGCCCGCGGCGCAGGCCCTTGGCCTGTGCGGTGCGCAGGAAGTCGCTGCCGAGCACGTCGAGCATGGAGTTGCGCTGGTACCGGCTGTAGAACGCGGTCTGCCCCAGCGCGATCGACAGCGTGGGCAGGATCAGGTGCCGGATGCGGTCGATGACATGGTCGGCGAAGCCGCCCACCAGGGTCGGGTTCTTCTCGCCGGTGTAGAGCAGGAAGTCGTGCCCGATCGCGTGGTTGAAGTCGACCGAGTACACCTTGAGCAGGTTCGCCAGCAGGAACACCGGCGTGGACAACAGCAGGAACGAGCCGACGGTTATCAGGTGGTCGGTCAGCCTGTACTGCCGGATCGCACTGATCACTCCCGCCAGCACGCCGAAGGTGCTGCCGATGATCGTGCCAAGCAGCAGCAACCGCAGGCTCACCCCGACCCGGCGCTTCATCTCCGCACCGACGCCGTCGGCCGCGACGGGCGTCTTGCCGAAGTTGCCGTGCACGACGCCGTTGACCCAGCGGGCGTACCGCTGCAGCACCGGCGTCTGGTCGTTCGCGTTGAGTTCGTCCAGGGTCTGGTTGACCACCGCGGGCGGCGGGGGAGGGTTGCGGCCCTCGTAGTTGGACCGGGTGTTCAGCGTGCTCGCCGCGAGGACGTACGCCAGGGAAGTGGCCAGTGCGACGAGGATCAGGTAGTTCACCAGTCGCCGTAGCAGGAACTTGACCATCCCGACCTCTCTGCCTGGGTGTCCGACACCAGACGGCGCGCAGATTGCCGGGGCACTCTGGACACCATCGGCCAGGGCCGACGACACGGAGCGATTTCCGGTGGCACGACCGCAGGCGCGAAAGAGTCCACGTCCCTGCCTCCGTGGCCGGAGCGTAGTTCGTGGCGAGGGGGTGACTGGAGCGCCGTAACCCGAGTGTTACGGGGCGAACCGGGAGAGTCCATCGACCCCGCCGAATTGCCAGGTTGCTGTTATTGCCAGCCACTTGCAACAATGGTCCATGGACGAGGGGCGGATCGGTGTGCGGATCGAGGTGATCCTGCTGCGCACCGACGCGGCCGGGCAGCTCGGCTTCCGGGTGATCCGCGCCCCGCTCGGCTCCGACCATCCGGACCGGTGCGCCCGTCGCCTCGCCGGGCTGCCGGCGGCCGGCCCTGCGCTGCTGCACTCCACCAGCTGGCGGTACGACCAGGGGGGCGCCGTGGTGCTGAGCTACGTCGCCGCACCCGAGGTCCGGCCGGAGCTGCCCGCGCGCCCGCTGCCCGACGTGGTGATCGCGCTGTCGGCCGCCCCGGACAGGCCCGCCCCGGTACGGATAGGGGTTCGGAACGTGGCCGCGCACGGCGTGCGGCACCTGGCCATGCTGATGCGCACCGACCCGGTGGTGCGGGCCGGGCTGCTGGCCTTCCCGCCGCTGGCCGCCGCGGTATGGCGGGCTGAGCCGGCGCTGTCCGGGCAGCTCACGATGCCGGCCGCCGGGCCGTCCGTCGGGCCGTCCGGCCTGGATCTGGCGCTGGACGATCTGCCGCCGACCGGCCGGCCGCGTAGGACCTGGCCGAGCAGGACCTGGCCGGGCAGGATCTGGGCGAATTAGAACCTGGCAGGGCAGGCTCTGGCCGAGTTCGGACGTGGCCAAGTTCGGAGTGGCCGAGTCGGGATCTGGGCGAGCTAGGACGTGGCCGGGCAGGCTCTGGCCGGGCAGGAACCGGCCGCGGCGCGCTACCCGGGCGTGCTGCCGGCGGGGGCGCTGTCGGCGGCGGGCTGAGGCGGTAACCACCGCTGGCCATCCGGGGTGTCCCGGACCTCGATGCCGCAGGTGGTGAGCCGGTGCCGGATCAGGTCGGCGGTGCGGAAGTCGCGTCGGTCCCGGGCCTGGGCGCGCAACTCCAGCAGGGCGTCCACGTACGGGCCGAGGGCTTCGCGCGGGTCGGCCAGCCCGGTGCGGGCGCGCTCGCCTAACTCCACCACCATCCCGCGCAGCACGCTGCGGGCGTAGTCCCGCTCGTCGGACGGGTCGGCGGACCAGTCCTCCAGGGTCTGATCCAACCGCAGGATGGTGGCCACCACCGCGTCCACGTCGCCGGCGGCCAGCCCGGCGCGGAACTCCACCTGCGCGGCGTCGGCCACGTGGTTCAGGTGCTGCGGCGGCTCGCCGGCCTGGTCGCCCGGCGCAGCCGCTGCCGGCCGCGGAGCGGCGTCGATCGCGGCGCTCGTGACGGTGTCCGCGGCGGCCAGCAGGTCGTCGAAGCCGACTGTGGTACCGCTCGGGTAGACGTGGCTGTGCCCTCTCCGGCGAACGGTCACCACGCCGGTGCCCAGCACCTCGGCGGTGCGCGCGTCCAGGTCGAGCAGGCAGGCGGTGTGCTCGTCCACGCCCAGTACGAAGGCGTCCTCGGGAAGCTGGGCCTCCATGGCGGACAGCCGCTGCTCACCGAGGTAGCAGTACCGCGTGTCGTGGGTGCCGCCCTCGGCGTTGTTGTAGTGCGGGATGACCACCGCGGGGAGGCCGGCGGTGCCGACCAGGTCCAGGCCCGGCTCCCAGTGCGGCTCCTCGCCGGCCTTGTAGATCTCGTACACCGGCACCGTGAACGCGCCGAGGGTGAGCGCCGCGGCACTGGCGAACACCACGGTGCCCCCGTCGGCGAGGCTGGCTGCCACCGCGCCGGGCAGCGGGGTGTCCCGCCACTGGCGCAGCGCGTACGTCGGGCTGCCCGGGCCGGCGAACACCCAGCGGGCATCGCGGAGCTGGGCCAGCGCCCGCTCCCGGTCGGCGCCCGGGCCCGGATCGTGCGGCCAGCGCACGGCGTCGACCCGGCGGCCGACGCTGTCGGCGAAGTAGCGCCTGGTCCGGCGGGTCAGCTCCTCGGCGTTGGTCTGGAACCCGTACGGCGTGTCGAGCAGCACCGCCGGGCCGTCTCCGGTGCGCTCGAACACCACCCGGTGCGCCTTGACCATGGTGGGTGCCGTCTCGCCCGAGCCCATGATCACCAGCAGCCGGCTCATGGTGGCTCCCCGCCGGTGTCGTCCGGCCCCGCGGCCGTTGGCCAGGTCGTTGTCAGATCCGCCAGGTCGGCCGCCAGCCGGGCCGGGTGCTGGGCGTGCAGGTCGTGGTCGGCGCCGTCGTACCATCTGACCTCGGCCCGGCGCAGCGCGGCGGCCGCCTCGGCCACCCGCCCGGTGCCGGGCCGGCCGTCCGGGGGGCGTTGGCCGGCCGGCAGCAGCAGGACCGGCGCTGCGATCCGCGGGTACAGCTCCCGGGGACGGTGCGCCCACAGCGACCGCAGGATCGACTCGTGCCGGTCGCGGGTGAGCCGGACCCGGGCGGTGCCGTCGGGCTGCTCCTCGAAGTTGCCCAGCGTGCCCTCGATGCCGGACTCCGGCCAGTCCGGATGCCACCGGCGCAGCCGGGCGCGCATCTCGGCCAGCGGAATGGCCGGCAGTCGCGGTGGGGCCAGCGCCGCCCAGGCCTCGTCCGCGGTGGCGAACCGGTCTGCCAGGTGCAGCCAGCCGCCGTCGATCAGGCCCAGGGCGTGCGGCAGCGCGGGCCGGCGGGCGGCGAGCTCCACGACCACGTTGCCGCCCCAGGACTGGCCGGCCAGCACCGGGCGGTCCAGCCCCAGCAGCTCGACCAGGACGGCCACGTCCGCGGCTGCGGTCTCGGTGTCGTAGCCCTCGTCCGGGCGGTCGGACTCGCCGTGGCCGCGCAGGTCGACGGCGTACGCTCCGAATCCGCGGGCGGCCAGCCGGGCGGCGACGCCGTCCCACACCCTGGCGTTCGATGCGAGCCCGTGCACCAGCACGAAGGGCCGCCCGGGCGCCTGCCAGCGCCGTACCCGCAGCGTCACGCCGGGCGCGACCTCCACCCGCTCGTCGGCCGGGGCCACCGTCGTCTCGGACACGCATCGACCCTACCGACGGGCACCGACGATTCCGGCCGGCCACCCGGCAACACCACCGGGGACCGGGAGGGGCCACCCGAGAACGGAGGACTATCCGGAGCGGCCACCCGGAACGGCGGGATACCCGGAACGGCGGGATACCCGGAACGGCGGGATACCCGGAACGGCGGGATACCCGGAGCGGCTACCCGGAACGGCGGGATACCCGGAACGGCGGGCTACCCAGAACGGCTACCCGAATGGCTACCCGCAGTGGCTACCCGGGACGGCGGGCAGTCCGGCGGCGACCCAGGCGTGGAACCCGCCGTCGATGTCGGTGGCATCCACCCCGAGTTCGCGCAGCGACGCGGCGGCCAGGCTGGAGGTGTAGCCCTCCGAGCAGATCACGATGACCGGCACCTCGTACGAAGCCTGGGGAATGCGGGCGTCCGAGGTCGGGTCGACCCGCCATTCCAGCACGTTCCGCTCGATGACCAGCGCGCCCGGGATCTCGCCCTCGGTGGCGCGCTGCCCGGCCGGCCGGATGTCCACCAGCAATGCGTCCCGGTCGATGGCGCGGGCCGCCTCCGCCGGCGACAGCCGGCGCAGCCGGGACCGCGCGGCCGCCAGCATCTGGTCGATCGTCATGGTCACGCCGGAACCGCCTCCAGACCGCCGCCCATGTGCGGCTCGGGGTCGTCGGTGAGCAGGGTACGGATCCGGCGCAGCGCGTCGCTGTCGTCGATCTCGTAGTACGACATCGCGGTCAGCGGCGGGGAGTACGCGTGCACCGACAGCGCCGGCTCCGGGTCGTTGTTCACCACGTCGTGGACGTAGCCGATCGGGAAGCCGGCCCGCGAGCCCCGGGTGAGCCGGCGTGGCACCAGCGGCGGCCGGCCGGCACATGGCAGCCAGCGGTGCTCGGTCAGGGTGCCCTGCACCACGGTCAGCGCGCCCATCGAGCCGCAGTGGTCGTGCAGTTCGGCGCCCTGGTGCTGCGGCCAGGAGATCAGCCACACGTCGGCGTACGCGCCGTTGCGCAGCCGGGTGTGCCAGCGCTCCACCGGATCGAACCGGACCCGGTGCTGGCCGGCCGCCACCTCACCGGCGACGGCGTCGGTGAGGGTGAGGAGTTCGCGGATGGACAGCGGCGTGGGCGCCACCCATCGGGTACGGGCGGTCATCGGGTTCTCCAGGGTCGATCGGGCGGCCCGGACGGGGCCCGCGGGGGCGGCGGCGGTCAGCCCCGGCGACAGCCCTGGTCGAACAGGTGCGGGCGTCGACCGACCCAGAACGGGTCGAGCAGGCGGGCGGAGGCCCGCTGCACTGTCGAGGTCACTCGCACGTTACGAAGTAAACCATGGCGGTCTCGATCAGGACTCGAGCGCTGATCGACCAGTTCCGGCCTGGCCGGAGCCGGCCGCTCGCCGTGCCGGCCGTCAACCCCACCCGGTCCGGGTGCCGGGAAACTGTCGGCGGTGTGCGTCGGTTGCCGTCAGTCTGCCTAACCGAGGGCCATGGGATGGATTTCGACTCGGCCGGTTCTGGCCGTACTCAGCCCGCCGTCGCACCCGGCTTCCGGCGCCCCGACGGCCGGTGGTTGGAGGGTGGCTGGCTGCGGGCTGGCCGGCTGCGGGGTGGCCGGCCGGGGGGCCGGCCGGGGGCCGCCGCTCGGCCCGGTGATCCACGCCGTGGTGTGGCGGTCCTGACCGTTGGAAATCGGCGACGATCACTGTCGGGGTGGCTGGTGGGTCGGTCCGTGGCCGGATAGTGTGATCGTCGCCGGGTTGTGGCGGCTGCGACCGGGGTTTCTCGGCGACGATCACCGACGGTCCCGGGGGGCCACCACGTCCTTCGAGCCGAACTCGCCCATGTGCTGGCTTGCTGCGACCGCGGCCGGCCGCGGCCCGGCGCCGCCCACCCGGTCCGGGTGCCAGGAAACTGTCGGCGGGTAGGGGCATGATCGGGCCGTGCTGCTCCGAGACATCGCCGCCACGTCGCAGTCGGTCGCCGCGTCCAGCGCCCGGCTGGCCAAGATCGACGCGCTGGCGGCGTGCCTGCGCCGGCTGGCGCCGGAGGAGATAGTCCCCGCGGTGGCGTACCTGTCCGGCGAGCTGCGGCAGCGGCAGATCGGCGTCGGCTGGGCGTCGATGCGGGAGATGCCAGCCCCGGCGGCCGAGCCGAGCCTGTCGGTGCCGGAGGTGGACGCGGCGTTCGAGCGGATCGGCGCGCTGGCCGGCGCCGGCTCGCAGGCCGCGCGGCGGGCAATGCTGGCCGAGGTGCTCGGCCGGGCCACCGGGGCGGAGCAGCGGTTCCTGTTCGCATTGCTCACAGGGGAGCTCCGCCAGGGCGCGCTGGAGGGCGTCATGGTCGACGCGGTGGCCCGGGCGGCGCAGGTGCCCGGTGCCGAGGTCCGGCGGGCACTGTTGCTGCGCGGGGACCTGCGCGCCGTGGCCGAGGCGGCGCTGCTGCACGGGTCCGCCGGGCTGGCCGCGTTCCGGCTGCGGATCGGCCAGCCACTGTCACCGATGCTGGCCCAGCCGGCCGAGGACCTCGACACCGCGCTGGCCAGGGCGGGCCCGGCGGGCGTGGAGGAGAAGCTGGACGGGGTCAGGATCCAGGTGCACCGGGCCGGCCAGGAGGTCGCGGTGTTCACCCGCAGCCTGGACGACATCACCGCCCGGGTGCCCGAGGTGGTGGAGGCCGCACTGGCGCTGCCGGCCGGGGCGGTGATCCTGGACGGCGAGGCGATCGCACTGCGGGCGGACGGGCGGCCGCTGCCGTTCCAGGTCACCGCCAGTCGGGTGGGCAGCCGCGGCGACGTGCCCCGCCTGCGCGAGCAGACCCCGCTGGCCTCGGTGTTCTTCGACGTGCTGCACGCCGACGGCGCCGACCTGCTGGACCTGCCGGGCGCCGGGCGGACCGACGCGCTTGCCGGGCTGGTGCCGGCGGAGCTGCGGATCCGCCGGATCGTGGCGGAGGAGGCGGACCAGGCGCGCGAGTTCTTCGCGGAGACGTTGCGCCGCGGGCACGAGGGCGTGGTGGTCAAGTCGCTGGCCACGCCGTACGAGGCGGGGCGGCGCGGCGGCGGCTGGCTGAAGGTGAAGCCGCGGCACACCCTCGACCTGGTTGTGCTGGCCGCCGAGTGGGGCCACGGCCGGCGCAAGGGCTGGCTGTCCAACCTTCATCTGGGCGCCCGCGACCCGCAGACCGGCGGGTTTGTGATGTTGGGCAAGACGTTCAAGGGGCTGACCGACGCGATGCTCGGTTGGCAGACCGAGCGGCTGCTCGCGCTGGCCGTGACGCCGGCCGACGGCTGGGTGGTGCAGGTCCGGCCGGAGCTGGTGGTGGAGATCGCCTTCGACGGGGTGCAGCGCTCCCCGCGGTACCCGGGCGGTGTCGCGCTGCGGTTCGCCCGGGTGAAGGGGTACCGCACCGACAAGTCGGCCGCCGAGGCGGACACCATCGAGGCGGTACGGGCGATCCACGCCGCGGGGGGAGGTGGTTAGGACGAGTACTGGCCGCGCAGCACGCTGTCGCCTGAGTACGCCGGATTGCCGTCGTCGGGCTCGTAGCTGATCTCGACCGTGGTGTACGCGGAGACCAGCGACTCGGGCAGCGTCCAGGTGTCGCCGCCCGGGTTGAGTACGCCGACCGACACCAGCTTCGGGGTCGGCCAGTTCCGGTTGACCAGCCACACTTCGTAGAAGTGGCCGGCCTGCGCCGGGGCCAGGTTGGTGGGATCCACCTGCATCCGGTTGGCGCGCATGGTCACCGTGCCGGTCGCAGTCCAGGAGCCCACCGGCCGCAGTGCCACCTGGCGGGCGGGTGGCCCGGCCGGGTTGTCGCGGCGGCTGATCAGTACGCCGGCGCCGATACCGACCAGCAGCAGCACAACGGCGGCCGCGGCCGTCCACCAAGCCCGCACCCGGCGCCGGCCGTCCCCCGCCGGGCCGTTGCCGGCGTCCCGCTCGGCGTCCCGCTCGGGGTCCCGGCCAGTGTCCCGCTCGGTGTCCCGGCCGGCGTCCCGGCCGGCGTCCCGGTCCATAACCCGCCCGGCGTCCCGGTCCATAACCCGGCGGGCGTCCCGGTCCATAACCCGCCCGGCGTCCCAGTCCATAACCAGGCCGGCGTCGCGGCCGGTGTCCCGGTCCATAACCCGGACGGTGTCCGGCTCCGTATCCCGGCCGGTGTCCCGGTCGGTGTCCCGGCCGGGACGGTCCACTCCGGACGGCCCGTCGTCCGGCAGGACGCCGCCCTCGCCGCGGACACCGTGCTCGCCCGCCAGCTCAGCGAGGAACCGGGTAGGGTCCGGCAGCGCCTCGTCCGGGTCGAGCACCACCTGCGGTGCGAACCGGACCGCGGACCGCAGCGCGGCGGCCGCGGTCACCGCCAGCACCAGCTCCTGCCGGCAGTCGTCGCAGGCGCGCAGGTGGGCGGAGACCCGGCCGGTCGCGGGCCGGTCCAGCTCGCCGCCGAGCAGGGCGGGCAGGTCGTCGAACACGTGCTCGTGCTCCGTCATCGCGCACCCCCCTTCTCCTCGAGCAGGCCGGCGAGCCGCTGCATCCCCCGGGACATCCTTGTCTTCACGGTGCCGAGCGGGACCTGCAGGCGGGCCGCGATCTCGGTCTGGGTGAGCTGGCCGAAGTACGCCAGCCGGAGCACCTCGCGCTGCGGGTCCGGCAGCTCGTCAAGCGCCCGGCGCACGTCGATGGCCCAGGCGAACCGCCCCGCTGTCACCCGGCCGTCTTCGCCGGACAGCTCCCGCACCTCGTCGAGCGGTACCACATCCCTGCGCCGGGTACGGAGCAGGTCGATCGCGCGCTTGCGGGCTATGCCCAGCACCCAGGCGGTCAGGCTCTGCCCGGGGTCGTACCGTTCCTGGCTGCGCCACACCTCGACGAACACCCGCTGCAGGACGTCCTCGGCCTCGTCCCGGGCGACGTATCGGCGCAGGTACGACAGCACCAGCGGACCGAACTGGCGGTAGCACTCCTCCAGCGCGGACAGCTCGCCCCGCGCCAGCCGGGCGCCGATCGCCTGCACCGCCGGATTGTCCACCGGGCCCCCGTTCGCTCAGGCCGCCGTCGGGGGGACGACGTCGTGGCTGATCTCCTGGCCGCCGATCGTCCTCCATCGGGGTATTCGGGTGGCTGTCGCGCGCGGATTCACCGGCCGTGGGTGGGCGGCCCGCTGGGTATCGTCGGTCCGGGAACCGACCCGCGGCGGAAGGCGGCCGGCGATGGCAGTGGCATACCTGGTGGGCGGCGTGCGTACCCCGATCGGCCGGTACGGCGGTGCGCTGGCCGGAGTGCGCGCCGACGACCTGGCCGCGCATCCGATCCGGGCGCTGCTGGCGCAGTACCCCGACATCCCGGCCGACGCGGTGGACGAGGTGGCGTTCGGCTGCGCCAACCAGGCCGGCGAGGACAATCGGAACGTGGCCCGGATGGCGCTGCTGCTGGCCGGGCTGCCCGACTCGGTGCCCGGGGTGACGGTGAACCGGCTGTGCGGCTCCGGCCTGGACGCGGTGGTGTACGGCGCCCGAGCGATCCGGGACGGCGCGGCCGACGTGGTGGTGGCCGGCGGGGTGGAGTCGATGTCGCGGGCGCCGTATGTGATGGCCAAGCCGACCGCCGCGTTCGCCCGCGCGCCGGAGATGCACGACAGCACCCTGGGCTGGCGGTTCGTGAACCGGCTGATGGCCGAGCGGTACGGCACCGACTCGATGCCGGATACCGCGGAGAACGTGGCCGCCGAGTACCGGGTGGCCCGGGCGGACCAGGACGCGTTCGCGCTGCGCTCGCAGGAGCGGGCCGCCAAGGCGGTGGCGAACGGGCGGCTGGCGAGGGAGATCGTGCCGGTGCCGGTGCCGGGCCGGCGTGGCCAGGTGAGCGTCGTAGACCGGGACGAGCACCCGCGGGAGACCAGCCTGGACAGGCTGGCCGCGCTGCCCACGCCGTTCCGGGAGGGCGGCACCGTGACCGCGGGCAACTCCTCCGGCGTCAACGACGGCGCCGCGGCGCTCCTGCTTGCCTCCGAGGCGGCGGTGCGGCGGTACCGGCTGAACCCGCTGGCCCGGATCGGCCCGGCGGCCACTGCGGGGGTGCCGCCGCGGATCATGGGCATCGGGCCGGTGGCGTCCACCCGCCGGCTGCTGGACCGGACCGGGCTGTCCGTGGCGGACCTGGACGTGGTCGAGCTGAACGAGGCGTTCGCCGCGCAGTCGCTGGCCTGCCTGCGGGAGCTCGGCCTGCCGGACGACGCCGAGCACGTCAACCCCAACGGCGGCGCCATCGCGTTGGGCCACCCGCTCGGGATGAGCGGCGCCCGGCTGGCGCTGACCGCCGCGGTGGAGCTGTCGGTGCGCGGTGCCGACCGGGCGCTGGCCACCATGTGCATCGGCGTGGGCCAGGGCATCTCGGTGCTGATCGAGGCTGTGCGTCCCTAGGCACGTGGACCTACGGTCGGCGCACCGCCTGCGGCCGGCGGAGGGGTGGGCGCACTGCGGCCAGCGGATGCCGTCAGCGGCCTACCTGGGCACCATGGTGCTGGTCGGTGATGGTGGTGCGGCGCCGCGCGCCGGGTCCGGGCTTGCTGGTGAGCCGGGTGTCCGACTCGATCGGATGCCCGCCGGCGCACTCCACGCGGACCTGCACGGCGCCGCCGCAGCCGGCGTGCTCGACCCGCAGCGGCGGCCCGGCCGGCCCGGCGAAGTGCGCGTCGCCGTACGCCATCAACGCCAGCAGCACCGGGCGCAGGTCCCGGCCGGCGGGGGTCAGCCGGTACTCGTGCCGCGCCCGCTGGCCCTCCTCCCGGTAGCTCCTGCGCTCGACCAGCCCGGCCTCCACCAGTGTGGCCAGCCGGCGGGTGAGCACGTTCCGGGCGACGCCGAGGTGCTCGGCCAGCTCGTCGAAGCGCCGCACCCCGTTGAACAGGTCACGCAGCACCAGCAGCATCCACGGCTGCCCGATGAGCGCAACCGTGCGGGCGATCGAGCAGGTGGCGCTGTCCAGCTCGCGCCAGGCTGGAGGCGCTGCGGCATCGGTAGCTGCGGCATCGGTAGAGGACACGGCACTGAGCATACGCCCTGGGTTGCGCAAAGCAACCTAGGGCGGCTAGGCTGCGTTTCGCAAGGCAACCCAGGCGAGCGCGAGGTGACGCGATGTCCGGCGAACGAGCCACCGCAGAGCTGCTCCGGGAGCGCCGGCACCGCTGGGAGGACCCGCTGCGCACGGCCGCCGCGGCCGCCGACCGGGACGGCCTGGCGTTCCTGCGGGCACTGGTCGCGGGCGAGCTGCCGCCGCCGCCGATCGCCGCCACGCTCGGTTTCACGCTCCGGTACGTCGAGGCGGGCCGGGCGGTGTTCGAGCTCGAGCCGGCGGAGTACCACTACAACCCGATCGGCTCGGTCCACGGCGGGGTGTACGCCACCCTGCTCGACTCGGCCACCGGCTGCGCGCTGCACTCGCTGCTGCCGGCCGGTGCGACCTACACCAGTCTCGACCTCTCGGTGAAGTTCCTCCGCGCGGTCCGCGCCGACACCGGCACGCTGACCTGCGAGGGCACCGTGACGCACCTCGGCGGCCGCACCGCTCTGGCCGAGGCGCGGCTGACCGGGCCGGATGGCCGGCTCTACGCGCACGCCACCAGCACGCTGATGATCTTCCGCCCGGAGGCCACGACATGACCGTCACCGACTTGCGTCCGGCCGCGCCGCCTGCCGGCACACCGGCCTCCCGCGCCCTGGCCGGCACCGTGGCGTTCCGCGCCCTGACCGGCACCGCGGCCGACCGCGCGCTGGTCGAGGAGCTCCTCCGGCGGAGCTCGCCGCCGACGCTCCGCAGCCGGTTCTTCCTGCCCGCCGGCCGGGACCCGCACGAGATGCTCGACACCTACCTGCCGTTCCTGCTGGCCGGCCCGCCGGACGGCCTGGCCCTCGTGGCCCTGGTGGACGGCCGGCCGGTCGGACTGCTCAACCTGGTCGCCGGACCGGAGCGCCGGCTCGAACTCGGCGTCCTGGTGGCCGACGACTGGCAGCGACTCGGTATCGCCGGCTCGCTGCTGCGGCAGGCCACCCGGCCGGGCCGGTGGCCGGGCTGGAGGGTCCGGGCGACCGTGCAGCCGGGCAACGCCGCCGCCCGGGCGCTGATCCGGGCGCACGGCGGTGCCCGGCTGTTGTCGGGCCTGCGCGGCGAGTACGTCTTCGAGTTCGCCGCGGCGCGCTGAAAGCCCGGGTGGTGGTCGAGGTCCGGGTCGGCCGGACCGGTCCGGGCGGGCACTACAGCGCGCCGCGCATGGCCGCGGCACGTACCGCCACCGGCCGGCCACGCGGCGCCGTAACCGGAGCGGGTCGTTCACCGCGGCTGGACGTCGATGGCGCCGGACAGCCCGGGTACTCCGCCCAGCAAGGTGGCCAGGGGCGCCGGGACGCGCACGCGAAACTCGGCGTCGAACGACTCCACGCCCCAGCGGATCAGCATCAGCGCCCGCAGACCGGCCGGCTCGATGTAGCCCACGGCCGACAGGTCGATGACCACGGCGTACGGCCGGTAAGCCAGGATGTCCCTGGCCGCGAACATCAGCAGCGGGCTGGACTCGACGTCGACGTCCCCCGACACGACCAGGGTCGCGATGCCGTCGCGTACCAGCGGCTCGACGGCGAATGGCATTCCCACCGAGCGCATCGCCTCTGCTTGGACCGCGCACCGTGACGACGACATCACAGACTCTCCCTGGACTCATCGTCTGAGCCGCCGCAAATGTTTCGTTACCGGGCGGGCAGCAGGTCGGTCGGGGCTGGAACGCGGCCGAGCCGAGTTATCCCGTTAGTCCGACTTGCGGAACTCCGCGATCGCCACCCCTAGCAGCACCAGCCCGGTGACCGCGACGATCAGCAACTCCAGCGCCACCGGTACCCGCCAGCCGCCCCAGGTGACGCCCGGGTTGAGCGCCTGGTGCACCTCCGGGCTGACGTTGACGTGGCCGAACACGGCGCTCCGCATCGGGTCCACCGCATAGGTCAGCGGGTTCAGCCGGGTGAGCACGGACAGCCACGCCGGCAGGTTGCCCAGCGGGAACAATGCGCCGGACAGGAACATCATCGGCATCAGGATCATCTGCATCAGCCCCATGAAGGCCTGAATGCTCTTGATCCGCGCGGCCATCATCACCCCGAACGCGGTGAGGGTGAACGCGCCGAGGTACATCTCCGCCAGCAGCGTGAGCAGCAGGCCGGGGGAGTACGGCACGTCGGCCAGCCCGGCCAGCGCCAGGATCGCCACCCCCTGGAACGAGGCCACAATCGCGCCGCCCAGGCACTTGCCCACCACGATGGAGGCGCGGCTGACCGGAGCCACCAGCATCTCCCGCAGGAACCCGAACTCCCGGTCCCAGACGATCGACGCGGAAGAGAACATCGCGGTGAAGTTCACCGACATGGCGATCACGCCGGCGAACATGAAGGTGCGCAGGTTCACTCCCGGCATGCCCCGGGTGACCAGCGACGACAGTCCGGTGCCCAGCACCAGCAACCACAGCAGCGGCTGGATGAGCCCGGACACCATCCGGGTGCGGTCCCGCCAGTACCGGATGAGCTCCCGGTGCAGGACGACCTTCACGGCGCGCAGGTCGTGCTGCATGGTCCGCCGGGGCACGCTGACCCGGACGACGTCGCCGGCAAGGCTGTTCGCGGTCACCGCACTCACCTCCGCGCCAACTGGCGCATCCAGTCCTTGGCCGAGCCCGCCTCCGCGTCCCGGATGGTGGTACCGGTGTAGGCCAGGAACACGTCGTCCAGCGACGGCCGGGCCACGCTCACCGACCTGATTGCCACCCCGAGCCCGGCGAACAGCCGCGGCACGAACTCCTCGCCGGCCGGCACCGCGAAGGTGACCGCGCCCTCGTGCATCGCCGCCTCCACGCCGAAGTGCTCGCGCAGCGCGGCGATCGCGGCCTCGTCGTCCGCGGTGTGGATCTGCACCCGGTCCTTGCCCACCGAGGCCTTCAGCGCCTGCGGGGTGTCGCAGACCACGATCTCACCGCGGTCGATGATCGCGATCCGGTCGCAGTACTCGGCCTCCTCCATGTAGTGCGTGGTCAGGAAGATGGTGATCTCCTCGGTGCGCTTCAGCTCGTTGATGTAGCCCCAGATGGCCACCCTGGTCTGCGGGTCGAGCCCAACCGTCGGCTCGTCCAGGAACAGCACCCGCGGCGAGTGCAGCAGCCCGCGAGCGATCTCCAGCCGGCGCTTCATGCCGCCGGAGAAGGTCTCCACCCGGTCCGCCCGGCGTTCGGTGAGCCCCACCATCTCCAGCACCCAGCGCATCCGCTCCGCCAGCACCGCCCGCGGCACGCCGTACAGCTCGGCGTGGAAGCGCAGGTTCTGCTCGGCGGACAGGTACCCGTCCAGGGTGGGGTCCTGGAACACCAGCCCGATGTTGCGCCGCACCTCGTCGCGCTCGGCCGTCACGTCGTGCCCGGCCACGCTGGCCGAGCCCGCGGTGGGCGTGACCAGCGTGCAGAGGATCTTGATGGTGGTGGACTTGCCGGCCCCGTTCGGCCCGAGGAACCCGAACGTCTCGCCCGGCCACACGTCGAAGTCGATGCCGCGCACCGCTTCGATCACGCCGTACCGCTTCGCCAGCCCGCGTACCGACACCGCCGGCGGACCGGCCGGCGGGGCCCCGCCGGCGGCCACCGCCTCGATCCCTGCGGCAACGTCCGTCATCTGCCCGTCCCCTCGAGGTATTTGATGGGATGCACCCACGGTAGGAATGCCCCGCCGCCTCGGTCAACCCCTTTCGGCGTTCCGATTATCGCAGATGTATCGGCGAGCTGTCGGAGTCACTTTCGTGGGAACCTCCTACCATCGGAGCATGAGCGCAGCGCCCCGGCTCAGCGCGCCCGGCCTGCCCGAGCGGCTGCTGGCCCACCCAGTATTCGTGATGCTGCAACTGGTCCGGCTGGCGCGGCGTCGCGGTCTGCGCGCACTGCCCGGTGACATCCGGCTGCCGCAGTACTGCGTGCTGGCCGTGCTGGTGGACGTAGGCCCGGCCTCGCAGCGGGAGGTGGCCGACCGGCTCGGGTTCGACGCCAGCGACCTGGTCGGCCTGGTGGACGCCCTCGAGGCAGACGGGTACGTGACCCGGGAGCGGGACGACGCGGACCGACGGCGCTACATCCTCACCGCCACGCCGGCCGGCCGCCGGGCGCTGGCGGAGGTCGAGGTGCGGGCCCGCGAGGTGCGGGGGGAGTTCCTGGCGCCGCTTTCGGAGGCGGAGCGGGCCACCCTGCAGGACCTGCTGCGCCGGCTGTACCTCCACCACGCGCGGTCGGACTGACCGGCGGGTGCGCTACCCGGCGGCGGTCCGCGATCATGGGCCCGGTACCCCGCACAGCACCCGCACCGACGCGTGGAGGGCAGACCTGTGGCACCGCATGCCGCCGACCATCCCGTGACCATCGACGACCCGGCCCGGTACGTGAACCCCTTCATCGGCACCAAGGAGGGCGGCATCGACTTCGGGCACGGCGGCGGCGCGGCGAACACCTTTCCCGGCGCCACCACGCCGTTCGGCATGGTCCAGTTCAGCCCGGACACCGCGGTACACCAGCACGGCGGCTACCGCTACGACGACGACCGGCTGAAGGGGTTCAGCCTCACGCACCTGTCCGGGCCGGGCTGCGACGACCTGGGCAACCTGCCGTTCCTGCCGGTACTCGACGGCAGGGCGGCCGACACGGTGGCGTTCTCGCACGCCGACGAGGCGGCCGGCCCCGGGTACTACCGGGTCGTGCTGGACAACGGGGTGACCGTCGAACTGTCCGCCACCACCCGCTCCGGAATCGCCCGGATCGGCTACCCGGCGGGCCGGCGCGCCGGGCTGGTGCTGGACGCGGGGCGCGCGGTGAACTCGGCCAGCGGCCGGATCACCGCGAGCGGGAGGGCGCTGTCCGGGCACACCGAGTCGGGGGGCTTCTGCGGCACCGGCAACCGGTACCGGCTGCACTTCCACGTCACCGCGGACACCGCGTTCAGCACCGACGCGGCCAGCGGCTCGAAGCTGACGCTCACCTTCGACCCGGCCGCTGGCGACCCGGCCGCTGAGGATCCGGCCGCTGACCGTACCGTGATCGTCCGGTTCGGACTGTCCTATGTGGACGCCGCCGGTGCGCGGCGGAACCTGGAGGCGGAGCAGGCCGGGCGCGGCTTCGACGAGATCCGCGCCGCCGCCAGGCAGCGGTGGAACGAGCTGCTCAGCCGGATCGCGGTGGCCGGCGGCACCGACGAGGAGCGCACCGTGTTCTACACCGCGCTCTACCACGCGCTGATCCACCCCAACGTGTTCAACGACGTCAACGGCGACTACCGCGGCTTCGACGGCGCTGTGCACCACGTCGAGGACGGGCACCTGCAGTACGCCAACTTCTCCGGCTGGGACGTGTACCGCTGCCAGGTGCAACTCCTCGCGCTGCTGACCCCGGACATCGCCTCCGACATCGCACAGTCGGCTGCGAACCAGGCCGTGCACGCCGGGTACTGGGACCGCTGGACGGTGGCCAACGACGGCACCGGCGTGATGGTGGGCGACCCGTTGCAGATCATCGTCTCCGCCATCCACGCCTTCGGCGGCACCGCGTTCGACGCCGCCCGCGCGCTGCGGTTGATGGTGGCCGGGACCACCGACGACCGGGAACGGCCGGGCCACGCGTGGTACGACGCGGCCGGGTACCTGCCGGAGCCCTCCGGCGGCGTGTGGGGCTCGGCGTCCACCGCGCTGGAGTACTACGCCGCGGACTTCGCGGTGGCGCAGTTCGCGGCCCGGCTGGGCGACGCCGCGACGCACGAGCGGTTCCAGTGGCGGGCGCAGGGGTGGCGGCACCTGGCGCACCCCGGCTCCGGGTATCTGCAGCCGCGCAGGCCCGACACCGCCTGGCCGCCGTTCAGCCCCCTGCAGAAGGAGGGGTACGTCGAGGGCAACGCCGCGCAGTACACGTTCAGCGTGCCGTGGAACGCCCGCGGACTGTTCGACGCCATGGGCGGCGACGCGGCGGTGCTGCCCCGGCTGGAGGAGTTCTTCACCGAACTGAACGCCGGACCGGACCGGCCGTACGCGTACCTCGGCAACGAGCCGACGCTGCACGTGCCGTGGATGTTCGGGTACGCCGGCGCGCCGCACCGTACCCAGGACACCGTCCGCCGCGCGCTGACCACACTGTACCGGCCGACCCCGGACGGGCTGGTCGGAAACGACGACCTCGGCGCCATGTCGAGCTGGGCGGTGTGGGCGATGCTCGGCATGTACCCGGTGGCGCCCGGCCGGGCCGAGCTGGTGCTGGCCAGCCCGCTGTTCGAGCATGCCACCATCCGGCGCGGCAACGGCGTGACCATCGACGTGGCGGCGCCGGGGGCGAGCGCGTCGCGACGGTACGTCCGCGCCCTGTGGGTCAACGGGGCGCCGTGGTCGCGGGCGTGGCTGCCGGAGTCGTTCGTGGCCGGCGGCGGCAGGGTCGAGTACGACCTGTCCGAGACGGCCGACCCGTCCTGGGGGAGCGCGCCCGAGGACGCCCCGCCGTCGTTCGAGTACGTCGGCACGCCGGCCACGCTGACCGCGCACGCGGGCAACCGCGGGATCTCAGACGACGCCCACCCGGAGGCCGCCGACCTGGACCTGGTCGGCTTCGCCTACTCGGCGCAGGCGCTGGCCGCGGCCGGCCTCACCCCGGGCGGGCAGGTCACCGTGGACAGGCTGACGTACCACTGGCCGGTGGCCGGCGGGCCGGACAACGTGGTCGTGTTCGGGCAGGTGCTGGATCTGTCCTGGGTGCCGGCGGGGGCGGGGCGGCTGGGGTTCCTCGGGGCGGCCACGCACGGCCCGGCCGGCGGCACGGTGCTGCTGCGGTACGCCGACGGGTTCGTGCAGCGCGCCGTGCTGGGGTTCTCGGACTGGACGCTGTCCGCAGGGCGCGCCCCGATCGGGTACGGCAACCTGGTGGCCGCCCGGATGCCGTACCGCAACCGGCCCGGCGGACGGGACGCGGTCACCACGTACCTGTTCGCCACGGCCGCCATCCCGCTGGAGACCGACCGCCGGCTGGTCTCGGCGACCCTGCCCTGGGGCGTGCCGCACGGCCGGCTGCACCTGTTCGCCGTCGCCGCGGACTGACGTCCGGCGCGAGGACGGATCGTGCGGTCCGCTCCTCAGCCGATCTCATCGGCGAAGTAGCGGACCCCCGCCGCGAGAGTCCGGTCGATCAGCTCGGCGATCTCGCCCCACCGCTCGGTCGGGAGATTGGAGTGCACCAGCGTCACGCTGTCCGCCGCCGTGGGTTCGAACGCCCGCCGGTACTCCTGCGGAGCCTCGAGTTCACGGTCGGCGTTCTGCGGCGCGTACCGGTCGTCGATCACCTCGGCAAAGGGTCACGGCGAGCAGCCGAGTTCTGCGCTGCCCACCTTCTGTATGGCAACGATGTACCGCAGGGTCTGACCCGAGGCGTTGAGATGGAGGCAGGTCCACCAAATGCCCTCCGTCAGATTCGCGAAGAACTCGATCCGTCTGACCACGTAGACGAGTTGCCCGCGCCAGTACCGGGCATTCGGCTCGCCCGGAGCCGCATGGGACACCTGATATCTCGCCCGAGGGTCGACGCCGCGGAACTCGTGGGTGAGCTGTTGGCCGAGCCGCTCGACCTCGTCGATGAACTCGAGCAGGAAGCCGTCCGCCCGCCGGACATCGTTGCGCTCACTCTTCCAGTCGCCGTGTACGAGTTCTCGCTGGAAGGCGTGGTTGAACTGGATCGCCCCGGCGCGGCGACCGGGCAGATGCCGCCACGACGCGACCGCGGGGCGCCACCGTCCTGGTGGCGCCCCGCGGCAGGTCGGGGGTCAGTACTGCTGGGGTGCGGTGTGCTCGCCGTGCACTGCCGGGTCATGGGCGCCGTGCAGGTCGGGGTTGTACTGCCCGTGGATCGACTCGTCGAAGCTCCCGTGGATCTCCACCGAGTACACCCCGTGCCACTCGGGGTTGTACTGCCCGTGGATCTCCGGGTGGTACTGGCCGTGGATCTGCGGGTCGAACCTTCCGTGGATCTCCGGGTGGTACTGCCCGTGGATCTCCGGGTGGAACTGGCCGTGCGTCTCCGGGTGGTACTGCCCGTGGATCTCCGGGTGGAACTGGCCGTGCGACTGCGGGTGGAACTGGCCGTGCGTTTCGGGGTGGAACTGGCCGTGGGTCTGGGGGTGGTACTGGCCGTGCGTTTCGGGGTGGTACTCGCCGTGGGTCTGGGGGTGGTACTGGCCGTGCGTTTCGGGGTGGTACTCGCCGTGGGTCTGCGGGTGGAACTGCCCGTGGGTGTCGGGGTGGTACTCGCCGTGCGACTGTGGGTGGTACTGCCCGTGGGTGTCCGGGTGGTACGGCCCCGAGGCGGAGCCGGCGCCCCCGCCGCCCTGGCCGGCGCCGCCCTGGCCGCCGCCCTGGCCGCCGCCGAGCTGGCTCTGCATCGCCCCCTCGGTCTGCGGCCCGACGAGCCCGTCCGCGGTCAGGCCCATCATCTCCTGGAATTGCCGGGTGGCCTGTTCGGTGGCCGTTCCGTAGTGCCCGTCTACGGCCAGGCCGGCCTGCAACACCTGGTTGAGCTGCTCCTGCCAGCTGCTGACCTCGACGCCCTGGCTGCCGTTCTTGAGATAGACGCCGGACATGACGGCGGCTCCTTCCCCGTGATCGTCTCGGGCCCGTGCCGAGTCCGGCGACGCGCAGCTTCAGCGTGGCCGCCGCGCGGGGCCGGAACCACGCGCGGCCAGCCGTTCTAGTGGGCACACCGGGGGGCCCGAAGGGGCACGGCACGGGTCGGCACTGCCCGGCGTCACCGTTTGGCGGCGGCCCGGAAGCTCTCCAGCGCGGCCAGCAGCGACGCCTGCTCGTCCTCCGTCATCGCGGCGAGCACCCGGCCGATGTCGGTGCGGCGGGTGGCACGCAGGGTGCGCAGCAGCTTCCGCCCGTCGGGGGTGAGGCTGAGCACCACCTCGCGCCGGTCGGTCCGCCCGGTGGTGCGGGTGAGCAGCCCGGCCGCCTGCAGCCGGTCGCACAGCCGGCTGGCCGACGACGGGATGGCTCCGAGCTCCTCCGCCAGCCCGTTGAGGTTGATCTCACCGGCCTTGTCGACGACGAGCAGGGCACGCAGCTGCGAGGCGGACACCGGCTGCTGAAGCGACTCCTGGGCCCGTCCCCACACGATCACCAGTACCTCGGCGGCTGCCTCCACTGCTGCTGACAGCTCCGCCGGCCGATGGTCACAGTGGGCAGCCAGGGTCATATTCTCCACTCGTACAGGACCGGACCACGTGGGGAGGGATGGTGGACCCGATCAACCGCCTTGCTCATGCTGAGCGTGCCATGCTTCGCGCCCCCTCGCATGCGCTGGCCGAGGCGATTCGCGATGTTCTCACCTCGACCTACGGCGCGAAGTCGGCGGACCTGCTCCTCATCGACTACCGGATGACGGTGCTGCAGTCCGCGCTGACCGGCACCGGCCGGTACCCGGTCTACGGCTCCCCGGCCGGCACCGCCTTCGTCGAGCAGCGGCCGGTCGTGGACGGCGCCGAGACGTTCGTACCGATGACCGTGCAGGGCGGCGACCGGGCAGGCGTGGTCGCGGTGGGCCTGGCAGAGCCGGCGGACGAGCCGCTGCTGGCCGAGCTGGTCGAGCTTGCGTCCACGGCGGCGCTGGGGCTGCTGGTGGCCGACCACGCGACCGACCGGTTCCGGGACGCGCGGCGCACCGAGCGGCTCACCCTGGCCGCCGAGATGCAGTGGCAGCTGCTGCCGGGGCGGGCGCTGCGCCGGCCCGAGTTCGTCCTCGGCGGGCAGCTCGAGCCGGCGTACTCGGTGCGCGGTGACACCTTCGACTGGACCGCCGAGGCCGACCAGCTGACGATGGCCGTGACCAACGGGATGGGCGACGGGGTGGCCGCGGCGCTGCTCACCTCGCTGGTGGTGTACGCGATGCGCAATGCCCGCCGGGCCGGCCTCGGGCTCGCCGACCAGGCTGCGCTGGCCGACCAGGCGCTGTACTCGCAGTACCGCGGCGACCGGCACGTGGAGACCCTGCTGCTGGGCTTCGAGCTGGCCACCGGGCGGGTACGCGTGGTGGACGCCGGCACCCCGCAGCTCTTCCTGCTGCGCGGCGAGGCGGCCGAGCAGGTCGAGCTGGAGGCGCAGCTCCCGCTCGGCATGTTCGACGGCACGGTGTACGCCGAGCAGGAGTTCGCCGTGCAGCCGGGCGACCGGCTGTTCGTGCTCAGCGACGGGGTGCACGACGCGACGGTGACCGGCGCCCGGTACGGCGAGCGGCACCTGGAGCGGATCATGCGATCCACCCGGCCGCTGCCGCCCGGGGAGGCGGTGCGGGTGCTGCTGGCCGACCTGATCGAGCAGCACGGCGGCGACCAGGGGCTGGACGACGACGCGGTGGCCGTCTGCGTGGACTGGACCGGCCGCCCCGGTTAGTCGGCCCCGGCTCCCTGAGCGCAACGGACCGCAACGGACCGGGGCGCGCGCGGCAACCTTGCTACACCTCCACCTCGCGGATGTGGCCGTAGCCGTTGCCGCGAAGGCGGACGTCGTACTGCCAGCTTCCGGCGTGCTGCCAGAACTGCTTCTTGTCGATCCTCAGCCAGCCGGACAGCTCCGCGGAGTTGCCGTAGGGGACGGCGTCGCCGAACCCGCCGGTCACCGTGAAGTCGGTGCCCGCGCTGCTGAAGTCGAGCACCGCCCACAGGTAGGCGTCGTGGAGGTAGAGGCCGGGATGCTGCGGTGAGGTACCGCCGAAGTTCCACGTCGCTCCGAAGCGGACCCTGGACCCGGTGGACAGGCCGAACCAGTCACGGGCCAGGTTCGACCACTCGAGATGGTCACCGACGGTGTGCTCGCCGGCCTGAGACCAGTCGAGCTGCTGGGGTTGAACCCCGCTCGGGCATGCGAACGCCCGGTTCCCCATGTGCTGGGACTGGCCGCTCGCGAACAGCGTGACGGTGTCCTTGACGGCGTTCCAGACCTCGCCGATGTCGCCCACGTCATGCCTCCTGAGCCTGGCCGGGAGGCTGGGTGTCGTCGAGCACCTCGGCTACCTCCGCGTAGGTCCCGTCTCGCGCGGGCTCGCCGTCGGTGAACGCCTGGTGGAGGTGCTCGGGCACGTCGGTGGCGGGCTCCGGGTTGGTGTCGCCCACCGCCCGGATCTCTTCTTCGGACGGCTGTTGGCCTTCGGTGCCGGTCATGATGGACCTCACTGTCGTGGCATTTCATTTCGGAGGGTCAGGCGGCGACACCCATATCCAGGGGATGCGTGCCGCGTAGGTGCCGCGCGGTGGCGTGGCCGACCGAAGCCGGGCCGTGGCGAGCGCTACGGGCCGATCATCACGGTGCCGACGGCCTCGCCGATCATCACGTCGGTGCTGCAGCCGCCGGTGATCGTCCCGTTGAAGGGGTTCGGCATCGGGGTCGGCACCGGACCGCCGGGGCTCGGGACCATGATGATGTGGATGTCGGTGCCGATGACCTTGTCGCCCATCTTCGCCGCGATCGCCACCGTCAGTCCTTCTTCTTCGTCGTGACGCGCCGCCGCAACCGTAGCTGCGCGGCCCGGTCCGCGGCGTCTCCGCCGCGACCCGTGCCGGCCTCGCCCGGGCCGGCCTCGCCCGCCCCGGCGCCCGCCCCGGCCGCGTCGCCGGAGCCGGGGCCGACGTGGCCGGTGTCCGCGCCACCGGGGGTCCCGGCCTCCTCCTTCTCGTCCACCATCCGGCTACGCCAGTGCTGGTCCGGCGCGGCGGCCGGCATGCCGGACTGGTCCGGGCGCTGCGGCCCCTTCGGGCCGGCCGGGCGGAAGCCGCCGGGGCCACCGCGGCCGATGCCCAGGTGCATGCCCTCGGCCGGCGGGGCCAGGATGGTGTCCAGGGGCGGCACCAGCGTCGCGGTGACGGCGACGTCCACCACCAGCCGGGGCGGCAGCCCGAGGTCGGACCACACCTGGGACGGGCTGTGCGGCGGATCCTGCCGGACCACCCGCAGCAGCACCGGCCGGCCGTTCTCGGCCAGCGACCCGACCCGGCAGTCGGTGGGCACCGCCTCGCCGACGAAGGCCAGCCGCAGCACCTCCGACAGCAGCCGGTGCTCCAGCGCGGCGTCGCCGGCCCAGGCGGTGACCAGGTAGGACATCTCGTACCGGCGCGGCGGCGGCTGGCGGCCGATGACCCGGCCGCGCTCGTCCCGGACGGTGTCCCAGTCGGCGGCGCGCCCGTTCGGCTCCTCACGGATGTCGTACAGGAACGCGTTGACGACCTGCTTGCCCGGCGGGGAGTCGACCCAGGCCGCAGACGGTGCCTCGAAGCTGACGGTGGTCCCGTCCGGCAGCTGCCGGGTCAGCAGCGCGGCGAGCGAGGCGTCCACATCGTCCAGCACCCCGCTAGTGTCCCCGTGCGGGCGACGCCCGGGCAGGGGTCGCCGGGCGTCCGGACGGTCCCGCCCGGCCGCCCGATCGGGCACAGTCCGCTGCCCTCGATCCCGCCCGGCGGCCAGTGCTGACCGGCCGCGGAACTTGCGAGGCTGCAGTGAGGTCGACGCGGATCCTGCGTCGTCATGTCAGCTGTTCTCAAGTGGGAGGGCCGATGCCCAATTACCTCGCGCCCGGTGTGTATATGGAGGAGGTCTCTTCCGGTT
>WNFU01002066.1_pt1 | contig 37619 bp, 36 predicted proteins | sample 5400121 | NCBI WGS metagenome assembly WNFU01 (sample SAMN13153360, study PRJNA577476) | soil metagenome | isolation source: 100 cm soil or saprolite under grassland replicate 1 | place: USA:California | collected 2016-06-15
AGAGCCCATTTCGCTAGGCAGGGACCCGCCGGCTGACGGCGAAGGCGGTCCTCGTCATCCGACGAGGGAGGTAGACGATGGGTCTCGTGGTTGCAGACGACGGCTGGCGGATTCCCGACAAGGTGTGGGTGCAGATGGAGCCGCTGTTGCCGGAGCGGCCGGCGCATCCGCTCGGCTGCCACAACCCGCGCGTGCCCGACCGGGATGCGATGAACGCGATCCTGCTCGTGCTGCGCACGGGGATGCAGTGGAACGCGCTCGACGCGACCGGGCTCTGCAGGTGCTCGTCCGCGTACCGGCGCTTCCGGGAATGGACGGACGCCGGCGTCTTCCTCGAGTTCTGGCGGCACGGGCTGCTCGCCTACGACGCCAAGCACGGGATCGAGTGGGAGTGGCTGGCGATGGACGGCGCGCTCGGCAAGGCACCGCTGGGCGGCGAGCTGACCGGCCCCAATCCGACTGACAGAGCTAAAAAGGGGCGAAACGATCGCTCCTCACCGAGGGCAAGGGCGTTCCCGTCGGGATCGCGTCGGCGGGCGCGAACCTGAACGACTTCAAGCTCGCACGCGACACGATCGAGTCGATCCCGATCGAGCGACCCGAGCCGACGCCGCAGTCACCGCAGGGCCTCTGTCTCGACCGTGGCTACGACTACGACGAGGTGCGCGAGCTGAGCGCCGAGTTCGGCTTCACCGCCCACATCCGCGGCCGCGGCGAAGAGGCGCAAGCGATCAAGCGCGAGGCCGGCTACCGCGCCCGCCGCTGGGTCGTCGAGCGCACCCACTCCTGGCTCAACCGCTTCCGCCGCATCCTCACCCGCTGGGAGAAACGCGCCGACACCTACCTCGCCATGCTCCACCTCGCCTGCGGCCTCATCACCTGGCGCGCCACCGACTGGGGACGCCTACCGGAATAGGCTCTTAGTAACAGACTGTTGCAAGGAAAGACAGGCCCCATCAGGCCTCGGCGTCTTTTGCCGGAAAGAGCACCGTCGGGACCTCCTCGTCGGCCGGATTGCGTTCCAGCACGACCACGGTGACGAGCGTCGCGATCACGGCGGCGAGCGGGATCGCGAGCAGCACCGCGTAGGCGCCGAAGAGGAGCGCCGTCGCCGTCACGGAGACGAGCACGAGCAGCGGCGAGAGCCCACTGCGTCGCCGAGCACATTCGGGATCACGAGATAGTCCTCGAGCAGGCGCACCGCCAGCACGATCGCTCCCGCGGCGACGGCCAGCTGCCACGACTCGGTAAGGCCGATCCCAACTGCGAGCGCTCCGGCTGCGAGTGGGCCGAGCACGGGGACGATCTCGACGACGCCGGCGAAGGCGCCGATCAGGAGCCAGTACCCCAGTCCAATCGCCCAGAAGGAGAGCGAGAGCACCGTCGCCACCGCCACGATCAGGAGCAGCTGCCCGCGGACGTAGGCGCCGAGCTTGAGGTCGATCAGGTCCCACGTGTCCCGCACGACACGCCGCTTGTCCCCCGGCACGAGGAGCAGGACGAGCGCGATCGCCCGGTTGCGCTCGAAGATCCAGTACGCGGCCGACGCGAGGACGAAGAAGACGCCGACGAGGATCTCGAAACCCAGCACCGTCGCGTCGAGCGCGTGCCGCACGACCTGGTCCGTGTTCGGCAGCTCCCTCAGCCAGCGGTCGAGCGCGATCAGGGCGTCGTGCTTCCAACCCGTCTCGGCCCGGGCCTCGGCTCGCAGTTGGTCGCCGCCCAGCGCAGCCTGAACCTGGTCGACCGCGCGCGGGACGACGAGCCACAGCAGGAGCGCGAAGCCCGCGAGCACCAGGTAGTGGGCCGCGATTCCGACCCCGCGGGGCACGCGACGCCGGTTCAACGCCTCGACGCCTGGGCGCATGGCGGCCGCCACGATGAACGCGAGGAAGAGCAGTGCGATCAGGAGCCGTAGCTTCCAGAGCGCAAGGGCGAGCGCGACAACGCCGACGACGATCGCGGCCGCAAGGAGCGAGCGGCGGGCAGTTTCCCTCATCAGCAGGGGTTTTCGCCGGTCGAGCGCGGACGCAAACGGGCAGGAATGGCCATCCGGCCGACGAACCCGCGCTCATGCGTCCCGGGCGTGACGAAGAGGTGTGCCTGGATGCCCGCCTCCACGGTGCCGTTCTGGCCCGCCCGCTGGCGCGGTCGCTGCTGCTCGTGCTCGCCGGCACCGCGGCGCTGACGATCCCCTGGGCAATCGGAGCCGTGGTCGGCGCGATCCTGATCGGGGCCGGCGCCGCATTCACGCTACGCGCGGTCTGGCAGTGGGAGCGGACGCGGATCGTCGTCACGACGGAGAAGGTCTACGTCCTGCGGGGAACGATCCACCGGCGCGCCCGTGCCGTGCGTCTTCAGGCCGTGGACGCGGTCGAAATCGACCAGTCGCTGCTGGGCCGGCTCCTCGGCTACGGGACGGTCGTCCTCGGCCCGCTCTCGATCGGCCACATCGCCCAGCCGAGCCAGGTCTGCCGACTCGTGGAGCGACTCGCTTCCTAGCGTGGGGAGGCTCGCTCTGCGAGGAGCGCTGAGTTCGCTGGTGTCAGACTGACCGAGTGGAGTTCCGTGAAATCGTCGACCATGTGGGCGAGGATCGCTTCGTCATCTCCTTTCCTTGGGACTCCCGGCGAGAGCGGGTGCACACCCGAGTTCTACGAGCGCGGCCCAGCAAAGCGCTCGTAGAGAGCTGATCTTGGCGCACCCGGGGATCCCTCAGGACCGGCGCATCCTGGACGAGTTGCGCACGCTGCTCCTCGAGCAAGCCGACGCGATGAAGGACGCGATGGGACCGCCGCCGGGGGTAAACCCTCGGCTCGACAACGACCTCTACGCGCGCCGCCTCGCCGATGAGCATTCGCGGCCGGCGACGCTAGCGAAGCTCTTCCGGCTCGGCGAGCCGATTGCCGCCGGCGACGCCGCGAGCGCGCTCGAGCCAGTCGAGACCGATGCTCTTGTCCAGATGGGACTCGCGGAGCTCGACGAGGACGTCGTGCGGCCGCTGGCTCGGGTCTCTCCCTACGACGGCGTGCTTGTCGCGTCCGACGTTCTGACCCGACCAGATCCGCCGGATTTCGTCACCGGTCCGAGCCCCTCTGCTCGGCGCGTCGAGCACCTGACGATCCGCAGACCTGTTCGCACCGCGCTCGATCTCGGGACCGGCTCGGGGGTCCAGGCGCTGATGGCGGCGCGCCACTCCGGGCGGGTCGTCGCTGTCGACGTCAACGAGCGCGGCCTCGCCTTCGCCCGCTTCAACGCCGCGCTGAACAGGATCACGAACATCGACCTCCGCGAGGGCAGCTGGCTCGAGCCCATAGGCGACGAGCGTTTCGACATGATCGTGGCCAACCCGCCGTACGTCGTCTCGCCCGACAGCGCGTTCCTCTACCGGGATGGGGATCTCCCTGCGGACGCGGTCACCCAGCAGCTGCTCAGGGATGTGCCCGCCCACCTCGAGGAGGGCGGATTCGCACACGTGATGGGAAACTGGGCGCACGGTCGCGGCGAGGACTGGCGGACTCCTGTGGAAGCGTGGCTCGCCGGTTCGGGCTGTGACGCGCTCCTCCTCAAGTACGTGACCGTCGACCCCGTCGTGTACGCGGCTCAGTGGAACCGCCTGCTGCTTGCGCAGGGGCGCGAGGCGTTTCTCTCGGCAGTCGACCGATGGCTCGACTTCTACCGGCGCGAGGGGATCGGTGCGATCAGCGAAGGGATGGTCGTGTTGCGACGACGGTTGGGAGGGTCTACCTGGGTACGGGCGATCGAGGTCCCGGGGGAACCGACCGGCCCTGCCGGCGACCACCTCCTTCGACTCTTCGAGGCCCGGGACCGCCGCGACGAGCTCGCCGGCGACGACGCAATGCTCGCCGCGCGGCTCGACTTGGTGCCTGGATTGCGGGCGAGCTGGCGGGCCGAGGGGCACGGTCTCGGCGAGAAGCAAGCGAGGATCCAACTCGAGAACGGCGTGGGGTTCGCGGCGCCCGTGTCGGCTGCGCTTGCAGAGCGAATCGCCAAGCTCGACGGTTCGCGCCGACTGGGTGAGTTCGTCGGCAAGGACCACGAAAGCGTCGCCGCCCTGCGGCGCCTCTTCGCCCTCGGTCTAGTTTCCGCGAGCAAAGCTCCATAGAATCGGGTCAACAGACGAGAGGAGACTTGGGTGAGCGAGCAAGAACACGAGCAGAAGTCCGAGGAGACTTCGGAAGAGCGCGAAGAGACGATGAAGGACCTCGACGTGCCCGAGGAAGAGGGCAAGGACGTCACGGGTGGCCAAAAATGGACCGCCGACAAGGTCTAGCGCAGCGAGGCCTGAAGTGGTCCCCGATCGAACTGAAGAGAGGATGAGCGAGTAAGAGCGGCAGCAGCAGTCCGAGGAGACCTCGGAAGAGCTTAATCCAGGCCGGGAACGCGACTCGCCGCGCTTCCCGGGACTACCCTCCTGGGCATGGCAATCCGGGACGTCTTCGAGCGGCTCGTCTTCTCCGCCGAAGAGCACGAGTATCGCTGGGCTGACGTCGTTGCGGCCGCCCGCGCGTGGAGCCGCTGGGGTGAGATCACGCGCCAAACGGGTGCCGGTCTCGCAGCACTTGAACGGCTGGCAGAGCCGATTGCCCGGGCCGAGCTCGACGAGGCCGGGCAGGAGTTCCGCTACGCCCGGGCCCTGCTCGCCGCCGAGGAGATGGAGGCCTGGCTCGAGCGCTGGGCGGTGAGCCAGGCGGATTGGTTGGACTATCTGCGACGCAGGCTCGCGCGCTCCCGGGAGCGCGAGCCTGAGGCCGCGGCTGCCCCGAGCGACGAGGAGGTCTGGGCGGAAGCGGTCTGCTCGGGCGCGCTCTCGGAGATCGCCCGCGAACTGGCCGCCCTGGTGGCCGCGGCGGAGGCCGACGGCCGGGGCCCAGGGCCCGTCGAGACGGATCTCGCCCGCATGGAGGAGGCCCTGGCTGCGTTCACACGGGCTGCACTCAGGCCCGAGGCGGCCGCCAAGACGCTCGAGCTGCGCAGCGCCGACTGGGTGCGCGTGACCTTCACCGAGCTCACGTTCGGTGAGCGGGGAATGGCGAGCGAGGCCGCGCTCTGCGTGCGCGAAGACGGACTGAGCCTCTCCGAGGTGGCCGACCGCGCGGGTGTTGTCATGCAGGAGCGCGAGTCCTTCATCGAGGAGGTCGGCGCCGGCCTGTCGAAGACGTTGCTCAGCACGTCTCCCGGCGAGCTGGTCGGACCTCTTCCCGTAGCGACCGGCTTCGCCCTGGTGCGCGTGAACGAGAAAGTCCCTCCGACGCTCGAGGATCCGGTGATACAAGAACGGCTGCAGGAGGAGGTTCCGAGGCGGGCTCTCGAGCGCGAGGTGAGAAACCGGGTGCGGTGGCATGAGCGTCTCTGAGCAACTGCCCGACGGTGCTGCCGCCGCTCTGGACGGCCTGCCGGTCCTCAAGCTCCTGTCCGACGACGCGAGGCGACTCGTCGTCGAGGCCTTCGAGCCCGTCTCGTACGGCTTCGGCGAGGTGATCGTCGAGGAAGGCGCCAGGGCAGACGGCTTCTACGTGATCGTCTCCGGATCGGCCCGCGTGCTCAGGCGCGGGGAACAGGGGGAGGAGCGCTCGCTCGGGATGCTCGGGCCTGGGGACAGCTTCGGCGAGATCGCCCTTCTCGAAGACGGGCACCGGACGGCGACGGTGCGCGCGAGCGGAGCGGTTGAGGCCCTCAAGCTCGACAAGGCGGTCTTCCGCGCCGTCGTTCAGGTCAATCCAGAGATCAGGGAGCACTTCGAACACCACTTCGAGCGGGTTCACCTGCGTGACCTGTTCCGCCTCTCGTCCGAGTTTTCCCAGCTGGATCCGGACACGCTCGAGAGCCTGATCGACGCGCTCGAGCGCGTCACGGTCGCGAAGGGCGAGATCGTTGTTCGCCAGGGCGAGGCCTCGACCTCGATGTTTTTCGTCGAGCAGGGACGTCTGCGTGCGGTCTGGCAAACCGAAGACGGGGCGCGCGGCGACGTCGCCTACATCCGCCGGGGCGACTTCTTCGGCGAGCGCTCACTGCTGCTCGGCGCGCCGCGGGCGGTGAGCGTCGAGGCGGTGACGCCGGCGACGCTGCTCGTTCTCCAGGAGCCGGATTTCCGACGCTTCCTCGAGTCCGATGCCGGCTTCCGTGCCGTCGTCAAAGGCGAGGTCGAGCGCTACGAGTTCAAGTTCGTCGCCCGCGTGCCGCTCGACTTTGCTGACGAGCTCGTCCCAGCCGAGGCGGCGGTTGCCGAGCCGGTCGGGCTCGACCAGGTGGACGCGCCGGCGGCGGCCGACGAGGCGGTCGAGGAGTGGGTGGCGGAGGCGGGCGCGCCCGCGAAGCGCATCAGGACGTTCCCGCACGTGTGGCAGGTGGACGAGATGGACTGCGGCGCCGCCTGCCTCGCGATGGCCGTCCGCCACTACGGCCGTCCCGTGAGCCTCGCGCACATCCGCCGGCTCGTTCACACGTCGATCGACGGGACGAGCCTGGTCGGGATCGCAAGCGGTGCGGAGCAGCTCGGGCTCCGCGTGCGCTCCGTGAAGGCGTCGAAGGCGAGGCTCGGCGGGTTGCCGCTGCCCGCCGTCTGCCACTTCGAGGGCAACCACTGGGTCGTCCTCTACCGGGTCGTCGACAGGCACGTCCGGCTTGCCGATCCGGCGCGGGGACTCGTCCGCATGGACCGCGACGAGTTCCTCGAAAAGTGGTCGGGCTATGCAGCGCTCCTCGCCTACGGACAGGGGCTCGAGCAGGCGCCGGTCGGCGACGCGAAGGTGCGCTGGATCTGGGACTTCTTCCGGCCCTTCAAGCGAACATTGATCTGGGCCGCGCTCCTGGCGCTCCTCGCGGCGGCGCTCGAGATGGTGCTCCCGGTCTTCACCCAGGTGATCGTCGACGACGTTCTCGTCGACCGGGACTTTGAGCTCCTCTACCTGCTGCTGGCCGGCATGGCCGGCGTCCTCGTCGCGATCACGGGGGCGACCCTCCTGCAGCGCTTCATCCTGAGTCGCGCGGCGGTTGTGATCGACGGGAAGACGCTTGACTTCCTGACCGGGAAGCTGCTCGAGCTGCCGATGAGCTACTTCCAGTCGCGGCGCACCGGAGACATCCAGCGCCGCCTCGCAGGCATGCGCCAGGTGCGGACGTTCGTCGTCCAGCAAGGCGTCCAGGCGCTGACGGCACTCGCGACGCTGATCGCCGCGGTGACGGTGATGTTCGTCTACGACTGGGTCCTCGCGCTCGTCTTTCTCGCTACCGCGCCGCTCTACCTGTACCTCATGCGCTTCTCGCGCCGCCGCCTACGGCCGATGTTCGACAGCCTCGAGGAAGCCTTCGGCAAGTACCACTCGCATCAGATCGACGCCATCAAGGGCATCGAGACGGTCAAGGCCGCGGCGGGCGAGCCTGCATTCCGTGGCCGAATGCTCGACCAGTTCCAGGCGCTCTCACGCCGGCTCTTCCGCGCGGACTTCACGATCATGTCCTACGAGGCTGCGATCCAGCTCGTCTCGATCGGGACGCTCGTGCTCTTTCTCTTCATCGGCTCGCTGCGCGTGCTGCACGGGGGGATGAGGATCGGCGAGCTCGTCGCCTTCAACGCGCTCGTCTTGCTCGCGAACGGGCCGATCGTCCTGTTGCTCTCGACGTGGGACCAGCTTCAGTTCAGCTCGGTCCTGCTGAACCGTCTGAACGACATCGTCGTGGAGGAGCCCGAGCAGGGCGCGGACCACTCGGGGCTGACTCCCGTGCGGAGCCTCGAAGGGCACATCCGGCTCGAGAACCTCGGCTTCCGGTACACGCCGATCTCCCCACCGATCCTGGAAGGGATCACGCTCGACGTCGAGCCGGGGACGATGGTCGCGATCGTCGGGCGCAGCGGGGGCGGCAAGACGACGCTCGTGCGCTGCCTCGCCGGCCTGCTCGAGCCGACCGAGGGCACGATCTTCTTCGACGGTGTCGACATGCGCACGCTCGACTACCGGGACCTGCGCAAGCACATCGGCTATGTCCTCCAGGAGAACCATCTCTTCGATGACACGATCGCCCGCAACATCGCCTTCGGCGAGGAGCAGATGGACATGCGGCGCATCGTCTGGGCGGCGAAGGTCGCCAACGCGCACGACTTCGTCGAGCGCCTGCCGCTCGGTTACGAGACCCGGATCGGCGAGACCGGCCTCCTGCTCTCCGGCGGCCAGCGGCAGCGGATCGCGATCTCGCGCGCGGTCTACGGGCGGCCGCCCGTGCTCGTCTTCGACGAGGCGACGAGCGCGCTCGACAGCGAGTCGGAGCGCGCGGTGCAGGCGAACATGGACGAGGTCTTCCAGGGACGGACGTCGTTCGTGATCGCACACAGGCTCTCGACGATCCGCGACGCCGACCTGATCATCGTCCTCGAGCGCGGCAAGCTCGTCGAGCAGGGCTCACACGAGGAGCTGATGAAGCGCCAGGGGATCTACTACTACCTCATCGGCCAGCAGCTCGGGCTCTAGCACCTTGGCCGCTCCGCGGCGGAAACCGCGTCGTGCCCCTGGGCGAGGACGTGAAGCAGCTCGGCAACGCCGCTCGATGGCACGTTCGACCTCGAGCTGATCGTGTCGAGTGCTCTCGTCGTCATGAGTGGGGAAAAAAGGGATAGACGCGCCTCGTCATTGCTGCGAAACTCAAGAAACACAGGTGACTGAAGGGAGTGAGAGACATGGAAGAAGAGCGCAAGGATCAGGAGGAGGAAGAGCGCGAGGAGACCATGAAGGACCTCGACGTTTCGGACGATCAGGCTGAGGACGTCAAGGGCGGCGCCCGCCAATCCCCTGACTACTTCAGCAAGTAGCTCATTCCTCGCGCGCGAGGAGGGGCACCTGCTGCGTGATGCAGTGAACCCCTCCTCCGACGCGGGCGAGTGTCTCTCCGGGCACGCCGACGACGTCTCGGTTGGGCCAGACTTCTTGGAGAACGGCTAGACCTTCCTCGTCCGCGGCGACGCCGGCCAGCGGTACGACGACGCAGTTGTTTCCGACGAACGAGTTCAGGTACGGGAGCGCAATACGCCGTTCGTGAGACGCATAGGGAAGAACCGGAAGCTCGATGACCTCGAGGCCGGCGGCTTCGAGGGTCGCGCGATTCGCGGCCAGGCGTGGCGCGTTCGCATCATCCTGGGCGGTGACCGTCTGGCACAGAACGCGACCGGGACTCACGAAGACGGCCACGTTGTCGGCATGCCCGTCCGTCCGGTCCTCCACGAGCCCGTGCTCGAGCCAGATCGTGCACTCGATCCCGAGGTGCTCTGCGAACGAGGCCTCGATCTCCTCACGTCCGCTCCCCGGGTTGCGGTTTTCGTTGAGCACCGAAGTCGCCACGGCGATCAACATGCCTTCGCCGTTCGTCGTCACCGACCCGCCCTCGAGCACGAACGGCGCCTCGACTCGTGCGGCTCCGAGCCACTGCGCCAGAGCGCGACCGGTTGACGCGTAGCGCTCCCGCCGGACACGTTTCGAGCCCCACAGGTTGAATCGGAAGTCGACGGCCACGAGCTCCGCACCGTCCCGGACGGCGAAGAGAGGGCCGGAGTCCCGGATGAAAACGTCGTCGAACACGAGCTCTACGATCTCGATCCCCGGCCCACACGCTGATTCGGCTTCGGGGCCGAAGCCTGGGTCGGCGATCATCACGACGGGCTCGAATTCGGCGATCGTCTGCGCGACGTGCGCGAAGTCGCGCCTTGCGTTGCCGCTCAGGCTCTGCGGCCGCACTCCATAGCCGGGCCACGCCATCAGGCAGCGCTCGTGCGGTTCCCAGTCGGCAGGTAGCCGCAGGTCGCTCACTCGTCCTGCCCGCCGAGGAAGAGGAAGAGGATCACGATTGCGCCGACGCTCGAACTGGGATCGTTAGACCTCCTTCCGAACACTTGTTCGATCCGACCCGCCTGGCTAGACTGGGTCGGTTATGCCCGTTGACGAGCTCGTCGTACACGGCGCCCGCGAGCACAATCTGAAGGACATCACGGTCCGCCTGCCGCGGAACCGCCTCGTCTGCATCACCGGCCTCTCGGGATCCGGCAAGTCGTCGCTCGCCTTCGACACGATCTACGCCGAGGGCCAGCGGCGCTACGTCGAGTCGCTCTCAGCGTACGCGCGGCAGTTCCTGCAGATGATGGAGAAGCCCGACGTCGACTCGATCGACGGGCTCTCGCCGGCGATCTCGATCGACCAGAAGACGACGTCGCGGAACCCGCGCTCGACCGTCGGCACGGGCGGCCGATCGCGGGGCAGTCGATCGAGGCGATCGTCGACCAGGTGCTGCGGCTCGACGAGGGGACGAAGTTCACCGTCAACGCGCCCGTCGTCCGTGACCGCAAAGGCGAGTACAAGGACGTCTTCGAGGAGCTCCGCGCCGACGGGTTCACGCGCGTCAAAGTGGACGGCGAGGTGCGGATGCTCGAGGACGAGATCGTCCTCGACAAGAAGTTCAAGCACACGATCGAGGTCGTCGTCGACCGGCTCGTGATGAAGCCGGATCTTCGCACGCGCCTCTGGCAGTCCATCGAGACGGCGGCCGCGCTCGCAGACGGCCTTGTCGCGATCGACGTGGTCGACGGTGACACGCTCACCTTCAGCGAGCGCTTTGCCTGCCCCGAGCACGGTGTCGGGCTGCCGGAGCTCCAGCCCCGGATCTTCTCGTTCAACTCGCCGCACGGCGCCTGCCCGCGCTGCACGGGTCTCGGCGCCCAGCAGGAGATCGACCCCGACCTGCTCGTCCCCGACCCGACGCTCTCGATCGGCGAAGGCGCTCTCGTCCCCTGGTCGACGGGCGGCTCGAGCTTCTACGAGGCTGTCATCCAGGGGATCGCGGACAAATGGGAGATCGACCTCGACCGGCCGTGGCAGGACCTGAGCAGCGAGGAGCAGGATCTCTTCCTCTACGGCACCGGCGGCGAGCGGATCTACGTCCGCTACCGGAACCGGATGGGCAGGCGCCGCTCGTACATGCTCGCCTTCGAGGGCATCGTCAAGAACCTCGAGCGGCGCTACCGCGAGACGGACTCGTCGCAGCAGCGGGAGCGGATCGAGGAGTACATGAGCTTCCGGCCCTGCCCGCAGTGCGGAGGCGCCCGACTCAAGCCGGAGGTGCTCGCGGTCACTGTCGGCGAGGTCAACATCCACGAGTTCTCACGCATGTCGGTCATGCGCGCGATCGAGTTCCTCGACTCGCTCGAGCTGACCGAGACCGAGCAGCTGATCGGAGCGCGGATCATCAAGGAGATTCGCGAGCGGCTGACGTTCCTCGACAACGTCGGGGTCGGCTACCTGCAGCTCGACCGCGCGGCGGCGACGCTCTCCGGCGGCGAGGCGCAGCGGCTGCGGCTGGCGACCCAGATCGGCTCGCAGCTCGTCGGCGTCCTCTACATCCTCGACGAGCCCTCGATCGGCCTCCACCAGCGCGACAACGGGAAGCTGATCGGCACGCTCGAGCGCCTGCGCGACCTCGGCAACACCGTGCTCGTGGTCGAGCACGACGAGCAGATGATGCGCGCGGCCGACCACCTCGTCGACATGGGCCCGGGGGCCGGCGAGCACGGTGGGCACGTCGTCGCGGAGGGGTCCGCCGCGACCGTGGAGCGCAACGCGAAGTCGGTCACGGGCCAGTTCCTTTCCGGCAAGCGAGAGATCGCCGTCCCCGAGCGGCGCACCGAGGACCTGGGCTCGTTCTGGGTGCGCGGGGCCTCACAGCACAATCTGAAGGAGATCGACGTCGAGTTCCCGGTCGGCAAGTTCATCACCGTCACAGGGGTGTCGGGCTCGGGCAAGTCGACGCTCGTGAACGAGATCGTCTTCAAGGCGCTCGCAAACCGACTGCACCGCATGCGCGTGAAGCCCGGCGAGCATGCGAGCTGCGAGGGGATCGAGTGCTTCGACAAGGTGATCGACATCGACCAGTCGCCGATCGGGCGCACGCCGCGCTCGAACCCGGCGACGTACACGAAGCTCTTCGACCACATCCGCGAGCTCTACTCGCTGACGCCGGAGGCCAAGGTGCGCGGGTACAAGCCGGGGCGGTTCTCGTTCAACGTCCGGGGCGGGCGCTGCGAGACCTGCAAGGGCGACGGGACGATCAAGATCGAGATGCACTTCCTGCCCGACGTCTACGTGCCGTGCGAGACCTGCCACGGGCGCCGCTACAACCGGGAGACGCTCGAGGTGCGGTTCAAGGGCAAGTCGATCGCGGACGTGCTCGAGATGTCGGTGGAGGAGGCGCTCGCGTTCTTCGCCAAGATCCCGAAGCTCCGGCGGCGGCTCCAGACGCTCCACGACGTCGGGCTCGACTACATCAAGCTCGGCCAGCCGGCGACGACGCTCTCCGGCGGCGAGGCTCAGCGCGTCAAGCTCTCGGCCGAGTTGTCGAAGATCGCGACCGGGCGGACGCTCTACATCCTCGACGAGCCGACGACGGGACTCCACTTCGCCGACATCGAGAAGCTGCTCGAGGTGCTCCAGCGTCTCGTGGACGCCGGGAACACGGTGCTCGTGATCGAGCACAACCTCGACGTGATCAAGCAGGCCGACTGGATCATCGACCTCGGCCCCGAGGGCGGCGAGGCCGGGGGAGAGGTGATCGCGACCGGGACGCCGGAGGAGGTCGCGGAGGTCGAGGACTCTGCGACGGGTCAGTACATGCGCGATGTGTTGCCGCAGAAGGCAACACGCAAGTCGGCCAAGGTCGCCGCGGCCGCGGCGTAGCGGTTTCGGTGCGAGATCGAATGCGTTACTGCAGCAGCGGAAACTGCTCGCTGGTCTCCCAGTGGCCGGTCTCGTCCTCGACGAGGAGGGTCACCTCGCGCGCGTGGGCCTCGACCGGCAGCCGGCGCGTGAGCGCAGCCTCGACCTCGTCTTGGAGCACCTCGTCTCCCAGGGCGACCGTCAGGTGCGGGACGATCTCGTCGTGCGCGCCCTCGTACGGCGGGTAGCCGGGGTAGCGGCCGACGATCAGCTCGGTCATCCGGCGAAACGGCTCGGCGGGCTCGGGGGCGAGCCAGACCACGCCCGGGAAGCGCTCGACGCGCGGAAGGGCGAACGGGAACGCCGGCTGCGAAGCGAAGAGCTCGCGAAGCTCCGCGATGAGCGCCGCGTCGACCCTCTCTCGCGGGAAGAACGGAATCAGGAGCGTCACATGGGCGGGCACGCCGAGGTCGGCGTTGTCGTAGCGGGTCCGCCAGTGGTGAACCAGCGGCTCGGCTTCGGGAACGACGACGATCAGCGCGGTCCGCCGCACGGAGCAGAGGCTACGCTCAGCGCGTGAGCACCGCGGCCGAACAGACGCCCTCGCCCTCGCTCCAGCGGGAATGGTGGCTGCGGGCGCTCTCGATCTTCCAGAGCCCGCGCGCGGTCTTCGTCGCGCTGCGGGACGATTCGCCCGCGGCTGCGGAAGCACGGCAGGAGCCGGTGCTCGCGATCGTGATCGTGGCCGGGATCGCCGGCGTGCTGTCCACGTCGGTCGCCGGACGCGTGCTCGACGATTCGAGCGTCGACGGGGCCATCTCGCTCGCGGCCTGGGCGTTTCTCGGAGGAGCCTTCTACGGGCTGCTCGTCTTCTGGCTGGGCGGCCTCATGGTTCACGCCCTCGCCCGCGGGTTCGGAGCCGTGAGCTCGTACCGGCAGGCCCGCCACGTCGTCGGGTTGGCCGCCGCGCCGGTCGCCGCCTCGCTGCTGGTCGTCTGGCCGGTTCGGCTCGCGATCTACCGGGGGGACGTCTTCCGTACGGGCGGGTCGGACTCCGGACTCGGGGACTGGATCTTCGACGGTCTGGTCGCCGTCGCCTTTGCCTGGTTCTTCGGGCTCGTCGCGCTCGGGCTGCTCGAGCTGAAGCGCTCGAGCTCCTCGTCGGCCATCTCGTAGGTGTGCTCGACTCCGGGGAACGCTCCGGAGCGCACGTCGGCTGCGTAGTGCTCGAGGGCGTCGCGGATCTCCCGCGAGAGGCTCGCGTAGCGCTTGACGAAACGTGGGAGATGCCCCTCGGTGAGGCCCAGCAGATCGTGATAGACGAGCACCTGGCCGTCGCAGTCGGGCCCCGCGCCGATGCCGATCGTTGGCACCGAGAGCCGCTGGGTGATCTCCGCCGCGACGGGCGACGGAACCGCCTCGAGCACGACGGCGAATGCGCCGGCATCCTCGAGCGCGAGCGCGCCGGCGACGAGCTCTCGCGCGGCCGCCGCCGTCTTGCCCTGCGTCTTGAAGCCGCCGAGCATCGTCGCCGACTGCGGCGTCAGGCCCACGTGGCCCATGACCGGGATGCCGGCCTCGACGATCGAGCGGACACGTGAGACCGACGGGCCTGCTCCCTCGAGCTTGACCGCGTCCGCGCCGCCCTCCTTGACGAAGCGGATCGCGTTCTCGACAGCCTTCTCGTCCGAGACCTGGAAGGAGCCGAACGGCATGTCGCCGATCACGACCGGACGCCGTGCTGCGCGCGAGACCGTGCGCGTCAGGAAGAGCATCTCGTCCATGGTCACCGGCACGGTCGTGCCCTCGTGGCCCAGGACGACCATCGCGGCCGTGTCCCCGACGAGGATGACGTCGATTCCAGCGTCCTCGGCGAATCTGGCACCCGGGGCGTCGTAGGCCGTCACCATCACGATCTTCTCGTCGCGCTTCTTCATCGCGGCGAGTTCAGGCAGGGGCAGCTTCCCCCTGGGCGGTGTGCTCATGTTTGGGCTCCTTCCAGGATCACGTTGTCGATCAAACGGGTCTTGCCGATTCGGACAGCGGCAGCCAGCACGCGCTGACCATCGAGGTCGGCCACGTCGACGTAATCGACGTCGAGGCTGTGGAGAAAACGTCGCGCTTCTTTCACGGGGTCTGACCCCGTCACAAAAGCGTCACGACCTGCCGTGAGGGCGCGCGGAAGCGCGACCGCGGTTTCGCGCTCGTCGGGCGAGAGGTACGCGTTCCGAGAAGAGAGCGCGAGGCCGTCCTCGTCGCGAACGGTCGGGACGACGCGAATCTCGAGCTCGAGGTTCAGGTCGGCGGCCATCCGCTTGACGACCGCCGCCTGCTGAGCGTCCTTCTGGCCGAAGTACGCGCGCTCCGGCCGGACGATGTTGAACAGCTTCAGGCACACGGTGGCGACGCCCCGGAAGTGGCCCGGTCGGAACTCTCCCTCCAGGCGGCGGCCCAGCTCGCCGACGTCGACCCAGGTCTCGTAGCCCTCGGGATAGAGCTCCTCCGCGGCGGGCGCGAACAGGACGTCGACGCCGGCCTCCTCGGCGAGGCGCGCGTCGCGCTCCTCGTCTCGCGGGTAACGGTCGAGATCCTCGCCGGGGCCGAACTGGGCCGGGTTGACGAACAGGCTGACGACGACGACGTCGTTCTCCTCCCGCGCCGCGGCGAACAGCGAGAGGTGTCCCCCGTGAAAGGCGCCCATCGTCGGGACGAGGCCGGCGCCGGCGGCCGGCAGCGCGCCGTGCAACTCCTTGATCGTGCCAGCGATCTTCATCGCACCGCCAGTGCGGAGGTCGCGTCGGCGAGGACGCGGTAGAGGCGCTCGAGCTGAGGCCGACGCTCGCGAATCGCCGCCAGGTGTGCCTCGACCGTCTCCCAGTCACCGCGCTCGATGGGACCGGTGAGCTCGAAGTCGTTTTCGATCACGCGCCGCATGAGCGGGATGAGAGCCGCCGGAGGCGCGCCGGCGGCCTGGAGCAGGTCGGCGGCGGCGCGCTCGAGGGTGACGAGGAAGTTCGACGCGACGACGGCTCCGGCGTGGTAGAGCGCGCGCTCGGAGTCGTCGAGCTCAAATGGCTCGAGACCGAGCTCGCGCGCGAGCCAGAACCCCAGCGCCCTCGCCTCGTCGCTCTCTGCGCTGACGGCCGCGAACGCACCGTCGAGCTGCTCAGGTCCTCGCGCGCGCGTGAACGTCTGCAGCGGGTGGAGGCCGAAGCGCCGCTCGTGCGGGTCGAGGGTGCCGAGCGCGGTCGCACCGCTCGTGTGCGCGACCCAGGGACCGGTCGGGATGCTCCGAGCGACTTCCGCGATCGCCCGGTCGGGAACGCAGAGGAGCACCAGCTCAGCGTCGTCGTCGGTCACCTCCAGGCCGCGTTCGAGCAGGCGGGCGCCGACCGCGGAGCCGACGCGGCCCGAGCCGACGATGTGGATCTTGGTCAGCACAAAAGCTCCAGTTCCCTAGCGGATACCGGGCAAGCGTCAGTCTAACGGGGCCCGATCGAGTGACCGAGAACGGGGGAGCGAGCCATCGCGCGGGCGCGCCGATAGAAGGCTTGCCGCGTTCGGAGCCGTTGCCGCCAGATGGAACCGGAACGGCCAGCGCGGCAAAATTGGATGGCTCGAAAGGACGAAGCCGGCCTGTTCTCCGAGGGCCGGCTTCGCCGCTTCCTGCAAAGTGTCCGGGTCTCTGCCTAGACTGCCGCGGCGATGCCGATCTACGAGTACGTGTGCATGCAGTGCGAGGCGCATTTCGAGGAGCTCGTGCGGAACGGCGAGGCCGTCAGCTGTCCCGACTGCCAGGCCTCGAACGTGCGCCGTCAGCTCTCCGTGTTCGCGACTCACGGCACCGCCGAGCAGCCCAGCTACGGCGGGATGACGTCGAGCGGTGGTTGTTGCGGCGGGAGCTGTGGCTGTCACTGAACTAGACGCCTACGCGGCGGAGATCGCGGGCTGCACCCGCTGCCGGCTCGCCGAGGGCCGCACCCAGGTCGTCTTCGGCAACGGCGACCCGAACGCCGACCTCATGTTCGTCGGCGAGGCGCCGGGCTTCCACGAGGACAAGCAGGGCTTCCCGTTCGTCGGCCAGGCCGGCAAGCTGCTCGACCAGCTGCTCGCCGGCATCGGACTCACCCGCGACCAGGTCTTCGTGGCCAATGTTCTCAAATGCCGGCCCCCGGGCAACCGCGACCCCATGCCCGACGAGATCGAGTCCTGCGAGCCGCATCTCTTCCGCCAGGTCGAGCTGATTAAGCCGAAGCTCGTCGGAACCCTCGGCAACTTCGCGACGAAGCTCCTCTCCGGCAAGCAGCTCGGGATTACGCGCGTCCACGGCCAGGAGCAGGAGGTGACCCTTGGCGGGCGCAGCGTCCTTCTCTATCCGCTCTACCACCCGGCGGCGGCGCTCTACACACCCGCCATGCTCAAGGTGCTGCAGCAGGACTTCGCCCGCATCCCGGAGCTCCTCGGGCGGGCCGCGGAGCCCGAGCCCGAGGCGCCGCCGCTGCTCGCCGAGCCCGCGGTCCAGCTGGGCCTCTTCTAGGCAGGCCTTACTAGCCTGTCGGGAGTGTCGAAGGTCGAACTCGCCGCATACGACCCGGCGTGGCCGAAGCGCTACGAGGCCGAGGTCGGGCTCATCCGGCGTGCACTTGGCGACTGGGTGCGCGAGATCGAGCATGTCGGCAGCACCGCGGTCCCGGGTCTCGCCGGGAAGCCGACGATCGACATCGCCGTCGGCGTGGACACGCTCGACCTTCCGGCGGCGCTCGTCGGGCGGATGGGCGAGGCCGGCTTCCGATACAAGGTAGACGAGCAGCGCCCATGGGAAAGACGATTCGTGAGAGGCGCCGAGTTCCCGCGCGAGGTCATCGTGCACGTCATCGAATGGCACAGTCCGAAGTGGCGCGAATTCCTCTGCTTCCGCGATGCGCTCCGCGCCAGTCCGCCGCTTGCCGCCGAGTACGAGCAACTGAAGCGCCGCCTGCTCGAGCGAGGCTGTTGGTACCGCGGAGAGGACAAGCGCGAGCTGATCGCGCGCGTGCTGGCGGGAGCAGGCGCGGAGCTCGAGTCCTCCGCGACCGAGGAGACCGAGCGCATCGCCGCGGGGCTCGCCGCCGAGCTGCGGCCCGGCGACGTCGTCACCGTCTCCGGCGAGCTGGGCTCGGGGAAGACGACGTTCGTGCGCGGCGCCTGCCGGGCGCTGGGAGTGGAGGGGCCCGTGACGAGCCCCACCTACACGGTCGGCCATCGGTACCGTGGGGACGTCGATGTCTCCCATCTCGATCTCTTCCGCTTCGCCGAGGTCTCGCCCGCCGAGTGGGGCGACCTCGAGCCGTATTTCGACGGTGCGGTCTGCTTCGTCGAATGGCCTGAGGCGGCCGGCGAGGCGCTTCCGTCGCCTCGCGCTCGCGTCGTCCTGCGCCATGCAGGAGCCGACCGCAGGATGATCAGCCTCGACCGTGCTGACTCTGGCGTTTGACACGGCGACCAACGTGGCCACGACGGCCCTTGTGCGGAACGGAGAGACGCTCGGGGAGCGCACCGGTGTGCCCGGCAGGCTGCTCGAGGACGTCGACCGGCTGCTCGACGAGGCCGGAGCCGAGCCTGCCCAGCTGAGGCGGCTCGTCGTCGGGACCGGGCCCGGCAGCTTCACGAGCCTGCGGCTTGGCCTCGCTGCCGCGCGAGCCCTCGCACTCGCTCTCGACCTCGAGGTCGCGGGCGTCTCGACGCTCGAGGCGCTCGAGGCCGGCGCGCCCGGCGCGCTGCCCGTCATCGACGCCCGCCGCCGCGAGGTCTTCACCCTGATCAACGACGCCCCGGTCGCGATCGCCCCCGAGCGACTTAGTAACACAGTGTTACAAGGTGGGATTTGCGTCGGTGACGGGGCCGTTCGCTACCGCCAGGTACTGGAAGCCGCCGGTGCGGAGATCCCCGCGGACGACAGCCCGCTGCACGTTCCTCATGCATCCGTTCATGCGCGGCTCGCCCGCGAGTTCGGGCCCGCCGAGCTCGTCGAGCCCATCTATGTCCGCACCCCTGATGCCGATCGGGGCCGCGCATGACGATCGAGTTCCGGAGGCTGAAGATCCGCGACCTGGGCACGATCGAGGAGATCGAGCGCAGCGCGTATCCCACACCGTGGTCGCGCTCGATGTTCGCCGGGGAGCTCGCGAAGCCGTCCTCGATCTGCCTGGGCGCGATCGACGTCGAGAGCAACCGGCTCGTCGGCTACCTGATCATCTCCCGCTACGTGGATGCCTGGCACGTGATGAACATCGCGGTCGCGCACGAGTACCGGCGCCGAGGGATCGCGATGCGCCTGATGGAGCGCCTGTTCGAGATCACCTCCGGGGACGCAGACCGCGGTTACACCCTCGAGGTGCGGGTCTCGAACGAAGCCGCGATTCGCCTCTACGAGCGTCTCGGCTTCAAGGCGCGAGGCGTGCGGCGCGGCTACTACACCGACAATCGCGAAGACGCCCTGATCATGTGGAAGGACCCCGTGCGGGAGCCCGCGAGCGCGTGATCCTCGGGCTCGAGACCTCGTGTGACGAGACAGCGGCCGCGCTCGTCACCGCGGACGGTCGCATCCTCGCCAACGTCGTCTCCTCGCAGGCCGACCTGCACGCGCGCTACGGAGGCGTCGTGCCGGAGATCGCCTCCCGGCGGCACCTCGAGCTCGTCGTGCCGGTCGTCCGTGAGGCGCTCGCGGAGGCAGGCGCGAGCCTGGCCGAGGTCGACCGGGTCGCCGTCACGCAGGGGCCGGGGCTGATCGGCGCGCTGCTCGTCGGGCTCTCGGCTGCGAAAGCCCTGGCGTGGGCGTTGCGGCTGCCGCTCGTCCCGGTCGACCACCTGCACGGGCACGTCGCCTCGCTCTTCCTGGGACCGGATCCGGTTGAACCGCCGTTCCTCTGCCTGCTGGCGAGCGGCGGCCACACGCTCCTCCTCGACGTGCGAGACCACAGCGGCTATCGCGTGCTCGGGACGACCCTCGACGACGCGGCCGGGGAAGCGTTCGACAAGGGAGCGCGGCTGCTGGGTCTCGGCTATCCCGGCGGGGCCGCAATCGACCGCCTCGCACGAGAAGGCGACCCGGAGGCGTACGACTTCCCCGTCGCGCGCGTTCCCGGGCTCGACTTCTCCTTCTCGGGGCTGAAGACGGCGCTCCTCTACCGGGTGCGCGAGCTCTCGCCGGACGAGCTCTCGCGACGCCGTGCCGATCTCGCGGCTTCGTACCAGCGCGCGATCGTGCGGGCGCTCGTCGGGCGGACGGAGGCCGCCGCCGAGGAGACCGGCGCAGAGCGGGTCGCCGTCGTCGGCGGGGTCGCCGCCAACTCCGAGTTGAGGGCGTCGCTGGCCGGCGCGGCGCTCGCCCCGCTTGAGCTCTGCACCGACAACGCGGCGATGATCGCCTCGGCGGCTCTATATGTCGAGGAGATCCCCTTCGCCCGTTATCTTGCCGTTGATGCGTATGCGTCTTCGGCGGCGTGAAGCCCCGCAACTCGGGGTGCTCGGGGCTCTCGCGGTCACCGCGACGGTGCTCTCCGTTGCCGCGGGCGCCGGCGGCGCCGGAAAGGGCCAGATGCGAGTCGGCGCCTCTGCCTGGCGCGGCCTCGTTGGCGCGCCGCGGGAGCAGGTGGCGGTCGGCCAGCGGGTGATTGTCGTCCTGAAGAACCCGTCCCTCTCCGACCGCGTGGCCTCGGCCGGCGGTCGGGTGACCGAGTCGCAGGAGCGACAGTGGAACTCCGCCGCGCTGGCTGCCGACAATCTCCTCATCACCCGCCTCGCCCAGGAGGGCGTGAAGATCAAGCCCGAGTTCCGGTACTCGCGCGTGCTCACGGGCTTCTCGGCGCCGCTCGACTCACGGGCCGTCGCCCTCCTCGAGCATGCGCCCGAGGTCGCCGGTGTCTATCCGGTGCGTGTCGCGTATCCCGCCTCGCTGTCCTCGACCATGCTCACGCGGAAGCAGCTGGCTCCGGGGGCAGGCGCTAGGCCGAATGTCGTCCTCCCGGGCTTCGACGGACACGGCGTGACGATTGCCCTCCTCGATACCGGCGTCGACGCGGCGCATCCGTATCTCCTCGGCCAGGTGGAGGACGGCATCGACCTGATCGCCCCCCAGGGTGATGCTGGTGCGAGTGCGAGCCCGGAGGATCCAACGCGTTTCGAGCGCCACGGGACACAGTTGGCCGGCGTGCTCGTCGGCTCCGAGGGGCCCGCCGGGATGAACGGCGTCGCGAGCGGGGCGACGGTGATCCCGATCCGCGTGGCCGGCTGGCAGCGCGAGGCCGGGGGCCGCTGGGCCGTCTTCGGACGGACCGACCAGCTGGTGGCGGGGCTCGAGCGCGCAGTCGACCCCAACGCCGATGGGGTCGCCCACGACGCGGCGCGGATCGCGCTCGTCGGCGTGGCCGAGCCCTTTGCCGCGTTCGAGGACAGCCCGTCGGCGCGGGCGGTGGCCGGCGCCCTGCGGCTCGACACCCTCGTCGTCACCCCGGCGGGCAACGACGGCGTCGCTGGTCCCGGCTACGGAAGCATCTCCGGGCCTGGCGGGTCGCGCGCGGCGCTCACCGTCGGCGCGGCCGATACCCGGCACTCCTCGGCGACCGTGCACGTCGTCCTTCGCGACGGGCTCGGCATCGTCTACGACCGGCGCATCCCCCTCGCCGGCGCGGTCGCCCCGGCGAGTAGCCTCTTCCTGCGGCTCGCGGCGCCGAAGCTCGCGCGAGCCGGCACCTCGGCGAGAGTGCCCCCGAAGGTCGTGGATTTCTTCGATGAGAACGGGTTCAGCGTCGTCGCCGGCCGTGCCGCGCTCGTTCCGGCGGGATCGGACCCCGCCTATGCGGCGGCCCAGGCTGTGAAGGTCGGCGCCGGCGCCGTCGTTCTGTACGGCGGCACGCTGCCCGGCGGTGGGATCGGGCTCGACGACTCCGTCACGGCCCCGGTCGTCAGCGTTCCGGAGTGGGTCGGGCAGGCGATGCTGAAAGGGATCGCCGCGGACCGGAGCCCCTTCATCTCGATCGGCAAGGCTCGCTCCGAGGTAAGCCGGGCCGAGTCGCACGTGGCGCTCTTCTCGTCCCGCGGTCTGGGCTTCGACGGCTTCGTCAAGCCGGATCTCGTTGCGCCGGGTGTCAGCTTGCTCACCGCCGACCCGGGACGCGCCGAGGACGGGAGTGCGCGCTACTCGAGCCTCAGCGGCTCGAGCGCAGCCTCCGCGGTCGTCGCCGGCGCCGCAGCCCTCCTCGCGCAGGCGAGACCCGACCTCGACGCGCCCGCGCTCAAGGGGCTGCTCGCGGGGACGGCGCGGCCCCTCGCACGCGAATCCGTCGCGGCTCAGGGAGCCGGCCGGCTCGATCTCGGCGAAGCCTATCCGACCGAGATCGCCGCTCTGCCGACGACGCTCAGCTTCGGCAAGGCGACCGGCGAGGGCTGGCACCAGACCCGGAGGCTCGTGGTGCGCAACCTCTCGACGCGCACCCTCCGAGTCGAGGTGCTCGCCGACCCGCGCGACCGCGGAGGTGGACGCGGCCTCGTCTTCGGATTCGCGCCGCGCCTCGCCCGCGTCGCCCCCGGAGGGATCGCCAGCTTCTACGTCGCGGTGCGGGCCCTCTCCGACAGCCCTGCGCCGATCGAGGGGATGCTCACCGTCCAGGCCGATGGAAGCACGCCGATCCACGTGCCCTGGCTGATCACCTTCCGCCCCCGGCGCGACGAGTTGCTCTCCAGGGTCCGGGTCTCGACCGCTTCCTTCAAGCCCTCCGACAGCGCTCCCGCCGTGCTGTCCTTCCAGGCCGGACGGATCGCGACGGGCGGGCAACTCGAGCCCGTCCTGCTTCTCGAGCTCGAGCTCCAGGCCGCGAATGGAGCTCGCATGGGCACGCTCGCGCGCCTCCGCGACCTGCTGCCGGGACGCTACGCCTTCGGGCTGACGGGCCGCGACGCGAACGGGGAAGAGCTCAAGCCGGGCCGCTACGCCCTCCGACTCGTCGCGTATCCGACGGGCAAGGGCCCGCCGAGCCGGGCAACGGTTCACATCGCCATCCGTTAGGCTCCGAAGCAGCTTTTCCCTAGCTTTTCCTTCTACTTTGCAGCGAAAAAAAGGAGCGACAACGTGACCACGGTCGAGGCCCCTACCCACCTTCACGAGAACCCCTTCGAGCTCGCCCAGGAGCAGCTCTACCGGGTGGCGGACGTCTTCAAGATCGATTCCAACCTGATCGAGGTCCTGAAGGAGTGCAAGAAGGGCGTGACGGTCTCCGTCCCGGTCGTCCTCGACAACGGCAGCGTGCGCACGTTTCAGGGCTACCGGGTCACGCACAACATTGCGCGCGGGCCCTCGAAGGGCGGCATCCGCTACCACCCGGACGTCACGCTCGATGAGGTGAAGGCCCTGTCGATGTGGATGACGTGGAAGTGCGCGCTGATGAACATCCCGTTCGGCGGCGCGAAGGGCGGGATCGCCTGTGACCCGAAGAAGCTTTCGGAGGGCGAGCTCCAGAAGCTGACCCGCCGCTACACGTCGGAGATCATCAACGAGATCGGCCCGGAGAAGGACATCCCGGCCCCCGACGTCGGCACAGACGGCCGCGTGATGGCCTGGATCTTCGATACGTACTCGATGAACAAGGGCCATTCGGTGCTCGGGGTCGTGACGGGAAAGCCTCTCAACATCGGCGGCTCGCTCGGCCGGCTGGAGGCGACCGCCCGCGGCGCGCTGTACACGATGCGCGAGGCGATCCGCAAGCAGGAGCTGCCGATCGCAGGGCTCAGGATCGCGATTCAGGGGTTCGGGAACGTCGGCAGCTTCCTGGCGAGGTTCCTTCACGACGACGGCGCGAAGGTGATCGCCGTCTCGGATTCCAGGGGCGGCGTTCACAACCCGGAGGGGATCGACATCGACCTCGCGCTCGCGCACAAGCAGGAGACGGGCTCGCTCGTCGGGCTGAAAGGGACAGAGGAGATCTCGAACGAGGATCTGATCCTCCTGGACTGTGACGTCCTCGCGCCTTGCGCCCTCGAGCAGGTGATTACCGGCGAGAACGCGGACAAGGTGAGGGCGAAGATCGTCGTCGAGGGCGCGAACGGGCCCACGACTCCCACCGCCGACGAGATCCTCGAGGACCGTGGAGTCCTCGTCCTCCCGGACGTGCTCGCCAACGCCGGCGGAGTCGTCGTCTCCTACTTCGAGTGGGTCCAGGGCCTCCAGGAGTACTTCTGGAAGGAAGCCGAGGTGAATGCGCGGCTGAACGACATCGCGACGCGCGCCTTCAACGAGACCTGGGCGACCCGCGAGGCCCGTGGCACGAGCATGCGCATGGCCGCCTACGGGCTCGCGGTGCAGCGCGTCGCGGAAGCCACCACGACGCGCGGCCTTTATCCCTAGAGCGGTTGTGGTCGGGACCCACCGGTTCGACCGGTCATTTCAGACGGCCGAACCGGCAAAGCCGTACGGCCTGATCGCGGCACCGGCAAGCGGTGCCTAGGGTCACGTTGTACTCGGCCGAGGGGTGCCACCTCTGCGAGCGGGCGCGGGCCACGGTCGCCGCGCTGCGGGACGAGCTCGGCTTCGAGTTCGAGGAGGTCGACATCGCCGCCGATCCGGAGCTGGAGGAGCGCTATCGGGAGCTGATCCCGATCGTCGAGATCGACGGCGAGCGCGCTTTCACGTACTTCGTTCCGCCCGACGCCCTACGCCGGAAGCTGGGACCTGGCGAGATGTAGGCGGGCGGAGCCGGGCTTTGCCCGAGCGCAGCCCGAGAAGCGATCGACAACGAGGACTGTGAAGAAGGGGGCTCACGGGGGAAACATGGTTTCCCCCGTGCTGGCAAGCTTGCACAAAGTCCTCGCTGACGACTGACTTTGTGACCGAGAGACGCACGGAGCGAGCGGCACCTGTAAGAATCCTTGTGTGGTGTTACAAGCTCCAACGCAGGAAGCGCCCGCCGAGCGCCTGACGGTCGGAGTTGCGGCCCGCCTCAGCCGCTATCTCCAGGTGCTGACGCAGGCGAAGAAGATGGGCAAGAGCCGGATCTCCTCGCAGGAGATCTCGGACTACACGAACATCAACGCGACCCAGATCCGCCGCGACCTCTCCGCCTTCGGCAAGTTCGGCAAGCGCGGCGTCGGCTACAACATCGACGGACTGCTCGGCGAGATTCGCAAGATCCTGCGAACCCAGGGCCAGCACAACATCATCGTCGTCGGGGCGGGGCGTCTCGGGGAGGCCATTCTCAGCTCGCCGATCTTCGCCGAGCACGGGATCCACATCGCGGCCGTCGTCGACACCGATCCGGAGAAGGTCGGCCGCACCGTGGGCAACGTCGACGTCAGCGACTACGGCGACCTTGCGGATCTGGTCCGCGAGAAGAACATCATCGTCGGCGTGCTCGCCGTGCCCGCGTCGAGCGCCCAGCAGGCGGCCCAGGATCTTGTCGACGCCGGTCTGAAGATCATCTTCAACTACTCCGAGGCGCTGCTCGACGTCCCGTCCGACGTCCAGGTGCACACCTCGAACCCGGCAGTCGACCTGCTCTACGCGCTCTACTTCCACCTGACCTAGAACGCACCCCGTCTCAAACGGACCCGTCCGGTGCCAGGCACCGGACGGGTCCGAAGAGGAGAGTGAAAGGAAGGCTCTGTGCGCATCCTCCTCTGGCACGGCTACCTGCTCGGAGGCACCGGCTCCAACGTGTATACGCGCGCGCTCGCGCGCGAGTGGAGCCGCGCCGGGCACGACGCCCAGCACGGGGGAACCCATGGTTCCCCCGTGAGCCCCCTCTTTTACAGGACGCGCGATCGAGCATTTCCTGGGCTGCGCTCGGGCAAAGCCCGGCTCCGCCCGTCGACACCTTCTCGCAGCGAAGGGGCCGAAGCGTCCTGAGGATTCTCCTCTGGCACGGCTACCTGCTCGGAGGCACCGGCTCCAACGTGTACACGCGCGCGCTCGCGCGCGAGTGGAGCCGCGCCGGGCACGAGGTCGTCGTGTTCTCCCAGGAGCCGCGCCCCGAGGACTACGACCTGGGGGGCGCTGAGATCGTCCGGCCGGAGATCGGGCCCGTGCTCCCCGTCTTCGTCCTCGACCGCTACGAGGGATTCGACGCGCGCCTCCTCCCGGACCTGAGCAAGGCCGAGCGCGAGCGGTACGTCGCGGCCAACGCGGCCGCCCTCCGGGAGCACCTGCCGGCGGATCTCGTCTTCGCGAACCACGTCCTCCCCGGCGGTCCGGTCGCCGCTGCGACAGGCGCGCTGTATGCGGTCAAGGCCCACGGGTCGGAGCTCGAGTACGCGCTGCGCGGAAACGAGGAGCTCTCGGCGTGGGGGAGAGAGGCCCTCGCCGGCGCGAAGGCGGTCTTCGTCGGCTCGGAGCACATCCGGGAGGTTCTCGAGGACGTCGTCGGCCACGTCGACCGCGTCCACGTCGTCCCGCCGGGAGTCGACGTCGAGCGGTTCCTGCCGCGCCCGCGCGCCGAGTCGCTCCAGCTCCTGATCGCCGAGAGCCGCGCCGATCCTCCGAACCCGGGCAACCGAGAGGAGCGTCTTCCCGACGAGGGGAACGCCGAACGGATCGAGGCCTTCCTCGCAGGGGCGTACCCGACCGTCCTCTACTTCGGCAAGCTGCTCCGTAACAAGGGCGTCCACATCCTCTTCGAGGCGCTCGAGAAGGTAGAGGCGCGCGCAGTCATCGTCGGCTTCGGGGATTACCGGGCCGAGCTCGAGCGAATTGCTCCCGAGCGGACGCTCTTCACCGGGCCGCTCGAGCACCGCCATCTCGCGCACCTGATCCCCCTCGCCGACGTGACCGTCGTGCCGTCGATCTTCCCGGAGGCGTTCGGGATGGTCGCGGCGGAGGCGGCGGCAGGCGGGTCGCTCCCCCTCGTGGCGAACCATTCCGGGCTGGCAGAGATCGCCGCAGGCGTCGCTGCCGAGTACCCGGAGCACGATCGCGACCTGACCAGCTTCGCGACCGGCGACGCGCACGAGCTCGCGGCCAAGCTTCGGCGGCTGCTCGCGCTCACCCGGGCCGAGCGCGCTGAGCTCGCGACGGCGGCCCGGCGGGCCGTGGTCGAGCGCTGGAGCTGGACCGAGGTCGCGAGCCGTCTGCTCGAGCCCTTCAACTAGTCTCTCGTGGTGGCCGGGGAGCCCTCGCTGAGCGGAGACGAGCAGCTCCGGATCGCGTCGGAGCAATACGAGGCGGCACAGGACTTCACGCTCGCTGTCGAGGAGGAGTTCGCGATCCTCGATCCGCGGACGCTCTCGCTTACGAACCGTTTCGAGGAGTTGAAAGCGGCGGCCGCTGGGACCGAGCTCGAGCCCCACCTCGTCGGTGAGCTGATCGCCTCCGAGGTCGAGGTCCGCACCGGCCGCTGCGAGACATTCGCCGAAGCCGTGGCGCGGGTCCCGGAGCGGCGCACCCAGCTGTGGGCACTCGCGGATCGGCTGGGAATCGCTCTCGGAGCGACCGGGACGCATCCGTGGAGCCCCTGGCAGGAGCAGCGCATCATCGACACGCCGCACTATCGGCTGCGCGACGAGCTCCTCCGCTATGTCGTCTGGCGGAACAACAGCTTCGGGCTGCACGTTCACGTCGCGATCCGTGGCGGCGACCGCGCGGTCCGGGTCTGCGACGCGCTGCGGGCATATCTGCCCGAGCTGCTCGCGCTGTCGGCGAGCTCGCCGTTTGTCGAGAACGTGAACACTGGGATTCACTCCGCCCGGACTCAGATCTTCACCCGATTCTTCCCCCGGTGCGGCATCCCCGACGTCTACGGCGGCTGGCGCGGATTCGCGGACTATGTCCGCTTCCTCTTCGACACCGGCTCGATCACCGACCACACGGAGATGTGGTGGAGCGTCCGTCCGCACCTCGCTTTCCCGACGGTGGAGATCCGGATCTGCGACGCCCAGCCGCTCCAGGACGAAGCGATCTCGCTGGCTGCGCTCGCCTATTCGCTGACCGCTCGGCTGGCGCGGGCGATCGACGAGAGAGAGCCCGTGCTCCTGCCCGAGAACCGCATGATCGAGGAGAACTTCTGGCGGGCGATCCGCTGGGGGCTCTCCGGCGAGCTGATCGACCTCCGCACGCACCGGGTGCGGCCCGCGCGCGCCGCGCTCGAGGAGCTGATCGAGTGGGTGCAGCCGACGGCCGAGGAGCTGGGCGCCGCGGAGTACCTCGCCGTTCCCGCGGCGAACGCGGCGGAGCGGCAGATCGCCCGCTTCGACGAGGGCGCCTCGCTGGAGGAGATCTATGCGGAGCAGGTCCGGCCGAAGGAGATCGTGCGTGGTTGAGGAGCAAGAGGGCCGCGAGCCCACGGCGGAGGAGCTGCTCGAGCACATCCGGCAGATGAAGGTCTCCGACCTGCTGCTGTCGACGATCCCGATCGTTGCCCAGCTGGGCTACGCGAAGCTCGACCCCCAGCAGCGAGATCTCGAACAGGCGAAGCTCGCGGTCGAGACTCTTCGCTCGCTGGTCCCGCTGCTCGAGGGGAGCGTCCCCCAGGACACCCTCACCGACTTCAAGCAGGTGACCTCGAATCTCCAGCTCGCGTACGCGAAGGCCGCAGAGGAAGAGCCGAAAGAAGACGAAGGCGTGGACGCGGCTACGACCGAGCCCAGATGACGGCAGCAGCGGGCAGCGCCGCGGCGACGACGATCGCGAGCACGATCCAGCCCACCGTGTGATCCGCGTCGCCGGCCGGTTGCGCGGCGGACGTGGCGCGGGCAGGCGCGGCCGTGCGATACACGTAGGTCGTGGTGCTCGGTGCCGCCATGTCGGGGCTGGCGAGGAACATGTCGTACTGGCGCCGGCGCGCATAGATCAGCTCGACCGCGATCGTCCTTGCGAGCAGACGCCGTGCGTCGCCGAGCCGGCCGCGCCGGAATGCGCTGACCCAGCTCTTCCCGCCAGGCGGAGCCAGCGTGTCGCCGATGTCCGCGGTCGACACACGGAGCTCCAGCTTGGGCGCGGTCGCGTCGATCGCGCGGCCGTGCAAGTTCAGCGTGAAACCGGCCCGCTCGAGCCTGTCGAGGCGCTTCGAGAAGTGGACCACTCCGTTCCGCGCGCCAGGCAGCTCCACCGTGCCCGGAGCGAAGTGCAGCGTGCCCTCCACCCGCAAGGGAGCGGCGACGCGTTCCCGCCGCGAGCTCACGTCGCCGAAGAAGCCGACGTTGACGCCCTCCGCGAAGACGCCGCGGCGGATCGCGTCCCGGATCCGGTCGGCAACCTGCGCAAGGCTCAAGGGCTCCGGCACGCCGGTGAACGAGCGCGCGGAGACGACCGTGGCGTTCGTGATCGTCAGACGCACCGCCAGCTCTCCGCTTCGATGCTGACCAGGCTCGAGCTTCGTCCCGGCGACGGTCAGATCCACCTCGACCTTGACGGGAAGCACGGTCGCGCTCTCGGCGGCCCGAAGCTGCGCCCACGCCGCGAGCACACGGTGTCCGGGCGAGAATCCCTCCCAGAGGATCTGGTTCTCGCGCTGCCCGGGTGACGACTCCGTGCCCGGCCCGGGCGTGACGTCCGAGACCGGCGCGGGCACGGCGAAGACGTAGTCGCCGAGCCGGCTCAGCACGATCCGCTGCAGGACGCGCACGGAATGAGGCTTGCCGGACGTGTCGATCCCGACGACCACTCGTTCCTGATTGGCGACGCGGCCGAGAAAGCGGGGCGGCAGGGGCAGCGCGCCGGAGCTCTGGGGCGCCAGCGGAGGAGCGTGCGGCAGAACCACTGGCGGCCACGGGAGCGAACGAACGCGCGGCGGGGTCGCGGCCGAGGCGGCTCCGCTTGCGAGCAGCGTGGCCGCCAGTGCCATCCAGACGATCTTCACCGCGTCTGCTCGATGACGGGCAAGGTGGCGGACAGTGGGTCGTCCTGCACGGGCCTGTACGTCATGTTCTCGAAGCGGGCGAAGTAGACGTCGTCGTCGACGACTCCGTCGTGATTGCGCTCGTTGAAGCCCCGGCTGTCACCGTTCGCGCCGCCGACGGAGACTTCCTCGAGGGCAGCGAGGATCTTCTCCTTGTCGCGTACGGTGTCGGCGCGCTGCATCGCCGCCGCGAGGACGTTCACGAAGTCGAAGGAGTACATGGCGTAGTCCGGGGGCTGGATCACCTGGGCGCCCTTGCGCGTGCGCACCGCGACGAACTGGACGCCGAAGCGCTCCTCGTACTGGCGCTGGAAGGAGAGAAACGGCCCCGAGCCGACCTCGGCCGTAGGGCGGCCGGTGGCGAAGGTCAGTCCATCCACCCATTCGGGATGGTTGGCCAGCTGCTCGCGAACGAGCGGATCCTCGCCAGTCGCAGGCGTGTAGACGGGCACGTCCCATCCCGAGCCACGCGCGGCGGCCAGAGCACCGGCGATCCCTGCCGGCTGCGCCCAGACGAGGAGCGCCGAAGCCCCGGCCCGCCGCGCGCGAAGGATCTGCGGCGAGAGGTCAGGCGCGCGGGAGGGAATCGTCAGCCTGAGCGCGACCGATTCCTCGTTGGCCGAGAAAGCCTCGTCGAGCGCCTTGAGGCCGTGCTGGCCGTAGTCCGAGTCGTCTGCGATCAGCGCGATGCGCTTCTTCTTGGGGATCAGGTACTCGGCGAGGCGGAAGGCAACACCGTGGTCGGTCGGCGCGATCCGGAAGACGTTCGGCCGCTCGTCCGGGTCGACGAGCCCCTCGCCGCCCTGGAATGCGATGCAGAGCGGAGTGTCGCCTGCGATCCGCCACGAGGCGTTGACTCCGGTGCCCTCGTCGAGGATTGCGACTGCTCCGTCCGCGACCGCCCGGCGCACGTTCGCGACGGCGGTGCGGGCCGAGAGGCCGGAGTCGTAGCGCTTGATCCGGAACGTGAACTTGCCCTCTTCCGTCGTCACCGTCGCCCCGGGGCCCGAGGCTGCGAGCTCAGCGCCGCCGGCGATTGCCAGCCCGATGTAGGGGGCCCGCGAGAAAGGGGCGTTGACCGCGATCAGGAGAGTCTTCGACCGTTTCGGCTCGCCGCCTCCGCAGCCCGGCAGGAGGACGCAGGCTCCAAGCAGTGCGAGGAGGACGACAAGGCGGCGCAAGCCGACGATGCTATAGACGCTGTTTTCCGAGATACGCGCTCCGAACTGCTTCGTCCGCGGCGACTTCTCCGATGCTCCCGGAGGCAATGAGCCGCCCCGCCTCGAGCACGCTCACCCGGTCGGCGATCCGCCGCACGAAGCGCAGGTTGTGCTCGATGACGAGCAGTGCCATGCCCTTCGACCGCAGGCCGGCGAGGACATCGGCCAGATGCCCCAGCTCCGCACGCCCGGCGCCCGCTGCGGGCTCGTCGAGCAGGAGGACGCGCGGTTCGGTCGCAAGAGCCGAGGCGAGCATCAGGAGTCGCTGCTCGTGGGCCGAGAGCTCCGAGGCGGGCCGGCCGAGCCCGTCTGCCAGTCCCACGAACTCCAGTGCGCTCACGGCTCTCCCCTGCGCAGCGGCCGCTTCCCGTCGCGCCTTCGGCGTTGCGAAGACGGTTCGCAGGGCGCTGCCGTGGCGCCGCCTGAGCCCGGCGCCCACGAGCGCGCTCTCGAGGACCGTCAGGTTGGAGAAGATCTGGGTCGTCTGCTGCGTGCCGACCACGCCGCGCAGAGCACGATCGCGCACGGTCAGGCCGTCGAGAGCCTCCGCGCCGACCGCGACCGAGCCGGCCTCGGGCCGCAGCTCGCCGACCACGAGCCTGAGCGCTGTCGTCTTTCCGGAGCCGTTCGGGCCGATGAGCGCGTGGACGGAGCCGGGGGTGAGCTCGAGGTCGAGCTCGACGAGCGCGACGAGGCTTCCGAACCGCTTCGAGAGGCCTCGCACCGTGAGTGGTGCCGGGGCGGCGACCGTGCTCAAGTGCTCAGTCGGCGGTGTCGGTTCGCTCGCCGTCCGCCCGCGTCGGGCTCGCCACCACGAGAGCGCGGCGGGCAGGAGCCCCGCGCCGCCGAGCCCAAGGACGACCAAGAGCCCATATCCGGTCAGCATCTCCTCGAGCCTCCCGGGCGGCAGACCGCGGAGCGCGCCGATGCGCTCGGCGCCGTGCGAGAAGGCGGAGATCACGGCGAGTCCGAGGACGGGCCCGAGAGGCGACCGCGCGCCCCCGAGAATGACGGCGACGAAGAGCTTGAACGAGAGAGTCGCGTCGTAGGCAGAGGGGTCGGCGATCTGGGCGAGCTCGACGCTGAGGGCTCCGGCGAGGCCGGCGATCGCGGCGGAGGTCGCGAAAGCTCCCAGGCGGAGGCGGGCAACCGGGACGCCGAGGCGGGTCGCGGCCGACGAGCGATCCCGGGCCGCGGCAAGGGCGACGCCGGGGGCTCGAGGCGCGAGAGCCGTGTACGCGAGGACGACGAGAACGAGCAGGACGACACCGAGCTCGTAGTGGCCCGTGGGGCCCAGCGGATGGCCCAGCACCTCGGCTTGCGGTAGGACGAGGCCCTGGGCACCGCCCGAGATTCCCGGGAACGAGACGAGCGTCAGCGCCACGATCCAGGCAAGGAGCCACGTGCTGACGGCGACGAACGCCGTGCGGAGCCTCCCGGTGGCCAGGCCCGTGAGTGCGCCGGCGACAGCGGCCGCGCCGACCCCGAGCAGAAGAGCCGGTAACAGGGGCCAGCCCCATTTCGCGCGGGCGATCGCCTCGCCGAACGCTCCGATGCCGAGAAACGCCCCCTGACCGAGCGAGGGAATTCCGGCTAGCCCGACAGCGTAGGCGAGCCCCACCGCGGCGACGGCCAGGTAGACAAAGCCCGCGAGATCCGGCATGCGTCCCGAGAGCGGGAGCACCGCCGGCGCCAGAAGTGCCGCAGCGAGCGCCACGACCGTGAGCGACGCCGGGATGCTCCAGGCAGCGCGGGCATCGCGGGCTCCGTCGACGACGGCCCTGCGGGTCTGCCCGAGCGAGGCCAAGGCGTTCAAGCGCGCTCCAGGCCCGGATCCGCGCGGAGCGAGCGGTACGCGATCAGGCCGAGCGCGAACGCGAGCGGCAGGATCTCGCCGTACTGCGCCCCGAGCCCCAGGTCACCGATGCGCAAGTTGTCGATCGCAGCCTCGGCGAGGCCCACGCCGAGGCCCGCCGCGAAGGCCGCCCATGGCGAGCCGAAGCGGACGATCATGGCCGCGACGAGGCCCTTGAGCCCGAGCAGTGTGCCCGTCTCGACGCCGAACGGCGCAGACGGAGCGGCGACGACGGCCGCCAGCGCCGCGAGCGCACCGACGAGCCCGAACGTGAGCGCGATGAGCGTCTCGACCGGAAGCCCGACGAAGCGGGCGCCCTCGACATCGGAGGCGATCGCTTGCAGGGCCCGTCCGTAGCGCGTCCGGTCGAGGACCCAGGCGGCGAGGGCGGCCAGGAGCGCGGCCAGCCCGATGACGAAGAACGAGCGAACCTGGACGCTGGCGCCTGCGAGGGTGACGATTCCGTCGCGCCCCAGTTCGTCGAACGGCAGCGGGTCCGGAAACACGTAGGCCGGCCGCGTGAAGGTGGCGCCGATCATCCCGCGGAGAGCGAAGGCGATCGCCAGGGTCGAGGCCACCCAGCCGAGTGTCGATCCACGAAGCAAGTAGGGCTCGATGAAGAGGACGTACGTTGCCGCGCCGACCGCGGCGCAGGCGAGGAGGCCGATGGCCAGCGCGAGGAGGAAGCGGCCCGGGGCGAGGCTTGTCTGGCTCACGGGCGCTGTGCCCGCCGCCACGAGGAGGGTCGCGAAGACCGCGAAGGCGACGAGGTCGCCGAACGCGAAGTAGACGACCCCCGTCAGCCGGTAGATGAGCGAGTGGCCGACGGCGACCAGCCCGTAGACGCCGCCCGCCGCGAGGCCGGTGACGATTACCTGGACGACGAGGCTCACGGCCGGACCCTAATCGCGCCTCCGCAAAGACCCGGCGCCTGCAGAAATGGGCTGTTCGGCCTATAGACGATCCTCGATTGTCTGCTACAAAGAGGTCTGGAAACGTTTCCGAATCCGAGGGGGACCTTTTGATCCGCAGGAATGCTCGTCTTCTCGCCATGCTCGCGAGTGTGGCCGTCGTAGCCGCGATCGTTATCGGCTTCGGCATGTCGAACGGAACGGGGAACACTCAGCCGGCGAAGCGGGTGAGCGTGGCTTCGCGCGTTGCCGCGGGGACGCCGGCGTCTGCATCTGCGAGCGTAGGGTCGAAGACGTCTCCTGGGCAGAGGGTCCAGATCCTCAAGCCGACCGTTACGCCGGCTCTGCGGGACATGGCCCCAACGCTGTCCGTGTCGAAGAGCGCGTTCAAGCAGCGCGAGCTCGTCAGAGGCGAGCAAATGGCGAGTTCCCATGGCGATTCCGGTAGCGCACTCGTGCAGCGAAGCGCGCCGAAGAATCAGATGCCTGCGCCGATCCAGAACTTCGAAGGCGTCAACAACCTGTGCAACTGCTTCCCGCCGGACACCGAGGGCGACGTCGGGCCGAACCACTACATGCAGTGGGTCAACCTCCACTTCGCCATCTACAACAAGACCGGGGGCCTGCTCGTCGGCCCTTCGGCGGGCAACACCCTCTTTACCGGTCAGCCGGTCTGCGGATCGAGTGCCGGCAACGGCGGAGACCCGATCGTGTTGTACGACCAGTTCGCCGATCGCTGGATCGCAGGTCAGCTCGCCTACCCGACCTACCCGAACGGGCCTTTCTACCAGTGCGTCGCGGTCTCGACGACCCCAGATCCGACGGGAGCGTGGTGCGCATACGAGTACATCGCGCATCCCACGAAGCTGAACGACTATCCCAAGTTCGGCGTTTGGCCGACTCAGCACGCCTACATGATCACGGTCAACCAGTTCGTCGAGCCCGGCGACGGCTGGGGCGGTGTCGGCGTCTTCGCGCTCGAGCGCGACCAGATGCTCAACTGCCAGACGACCCGGATGCTCTACAGGGACATGTTCCCGATCGAACCGAACCTCTGGGGAGGCATGCTGCCGGCGGACGTCGACGGCTCGACGCTGCCACCGGCGAATGCACCCGCCCCTCTGATCGAGGTCGACGACGACGCTTGGCCGGGGGACTATCCGGAGGATCGTCTCGACGTCTGGAACGCGACCGCGGACTGGGACCCCTCGACCCCGTCGCTCACGGTGACGCACGAGGGCACGATCGCGACCGCGCCTTTCGATTCGAGTCTCTGCGGCTTCAGCGTGTGTATTCCGCAGCCGGGCACGACGCAGAAGCTCGACACGCTCGACGACCGGCTCATGTATCGGATGGCCTATAGGAACTTCGGTGACCACCAGGCGTTGGTCGTCAATCATTCGGTCGACGCCGACGGGACCGACCGCGCCGGCGTTCGCTGGTACGAGCTGAATAAGACGAGCGGCAACTGGGCTATCGCCCAGCAGGGCACCTATGCCCCGGCCGACGGCCTCAGTCGCTGGATGGGCTCGGCTGCCATGGACCACGACGGCGACATGGCGATCGGGTTCTCGACCGGCAACGGAACGGCACCCAACTACCCGAGCATTCACTATGCGGGCCGTCTCGCGAGCGATCCGCCCGGCGAGCTCTCGCAGGGCGAAGCGACGATGCAGACCGGGGCCGGCTCCCAGACGCGGTCCGGGGGCCGCTGGGGTGACTACTCGATGATGACCACCGACCCGACCGACGACTGCACGTTCTGGTACACGACCGAGTACCTACAGACGACCGGGTCGCAGCCCTGGCGGACACGGATCGCCTCGTTCAAGTTCCCGAGTTGCCCGGGCGGCCCACCACCTCCACCTCCGCCGCCTCCACCGCCTCCACCTCCGCCGCCGCCTCCGCCTCCTCCACCTCCACCACCGCCACCTCCTCCACCACCGCCACCTCCGCCTCCACCTCCACCACCGCCTCCACCTCCGCCACCGCCGGTGAAGTGCCACGTGCCGCGGGTGGTCGGGCTCAGGCTCGCCCGTGCGAAGGCGAAGATCCGGGCAGCTCACTGCTCCGTCGGACGCATCCGGCGGACCCAGTCACGGCGGGTCGGGCGCGTGCTCGCGCAGAACCCGAGGCCGGGCAAGATCAAGCCGCGCGGCTTCCCGGTCAAGCTGGTGGTCGGCCGGCGCTAGCGGCAAGCCAGCAACGCAGAGAGATCCCTACCGGCCCGGCGACCCACATCGCCGGGCCGGTTTCGTCTTCGCGGACATGTGCTGATGAGTCTTGACCTTTTCGGCCAAGCTGCGAATAATCGGGGTCTGTGAGGGGGAGGCAGGTCAGGGCTCTGCTGATGCTCGGCTCGGCGCTTCTGCTCGGCGCGCTCGTGCTCGGGTCGGCCAGGAGCTCCGGAACGGAGCGACCTTCGGCTGTTGCGGGGAGCCCCGATGCGGCAGCAGGGGGGACCAGCTCGTCGGCCGGAAAGGCGTCGAAAGCGCAGACGGTCGGCTTCTCGCGCGCGTACCGAGTGCCGCCGCTGCGTACGCTGAAGGCGGCTCCCGGGAAGTACGTTCCGCATGACGACGGCTTCGAGGAGAGCGCTGCCACGCCGCTGACGGGGAGCAAGAGTCCTGACGGGGCCGTGCAGCGGAGCTCCGCGCACAACATGCCGGGCCCGATCCAGAACTTCGACGGCGTCAACAACCTGTGCGGCTGTTACCCGCCCGATACGAACGGCGACGTCGGCCCGAATCACTACATGCAGTGGGTCAACGTCCACTACGCGGTGTACAGCAAGACCGGCACCCTGCTTCTCGGCCCGTTGCCGGGCAACACTCTCTTCAGTGGCACGCCGTTCTGCGGCTCGCACAACAACGGCGATCCGATCGTCCTCTACGACCAGTTCGCCGGCCGCTGGATGGCCACCCAGTTCGCCTTCGCAGGCTCCTCGACCCCGCCCTTCTACCAGTGCATCGCCGTCTCGCAAACGGACGATCCGACCGGCTCGTGGTGCGCGTACGAGTTCCTCGTGCACAACTCGAAGTTCAACGACTATCCGAAGTTCGGCATCTGGCCCAGCCAGAACTCATACACGATGACGGCTCCGCTCTTTCCGGCGGGCGGCGGCAACCTGAGCCAGGGCGTCTTCGGGTTCGAGCGCGACAAGATGATCGCCTGCCAGAGCGCGCGCTTCGTGTTCCAGGACATGCAAAGCCTCGATCCGACTCTGCCGCGCATCCTGCCTGCCGACGCGGACGGGCCCACGGCGCCTCCGGCCGGCGCCCCGCAGCCGATCGTCACCGACAACGACAACGGCGTCGGCTTCCCGCAGGACCGGATCGACGTCTGGAACGCGACCATGACCTGGGGCGCGACGCCCTCGATCACCGTCACTCGCGAGGGCTACCTGCCGACGGCGCCCTTCGACCAGGATCTCGGCGCGACCTGCCCAGGCGCGGGCGGGAACCGCCAGTGCATCCCGCAGCCGGGGACGTCGATCAAGGTCGACGCGTTGCCGAACCGCCCGATGTACCGGCTCGCCTACCGGAACTACGGCACCCACGAGGCGCTCGCGTTCGACCACACGGTCGACGCCGACGCGCCCTCCGGGAACAGGGCCGGAATCCGCTGGTACGAGCTGCGCAAGACGGGCGCGACCTGGGCCATCCAGAACCAGGGCACGTTCGGGCCGGCCGACGGGCTCTACCGCTGGATGGGCGCCGCGGCGATGGATCACGACGGCAACCTCGCCGTCGGCTACTCGATCGGCAACGCAACGGCCCCGAATTATCCGAGCATCGCCTATGCCGGGCGACTCGCCGGCGACCCGCCGGACACGCTGGGCCAGGGCGAGGCCATGCTGCACGAGGGCACGGGCTCGCAGACCGGAACCGCGTACCGCTGGGGCGACTACTCGATGATGACCACCGACCCCGTCGACGACTGCACGTTCTGGTACACGACCGAGTACCTGCAGACGACGAGCGCCAACTCGTGGCGGACGCGGATCGGCTCGTTCAAGTTCCCGACCTGTCCGGGCGGGCCGCCGCCTCCACCGCCACCGCCGCCCCCAC
>WNFU01001119.1_pt1 | contig 37615 bp, 41 predicted proteins | sample 5400121 | NCBI WGS metagenome assembly WNFU01 (sample SAMN13153360, study PRJNA577476) | soil metagenome | isolation source: 100 cm soil or saprolite under grassland replicate 1 | place: USA:California | collected 2016-06-15
GCGGCATCGCACGCTCGGCCGCGCTCCAGAGGTCCCCGACCGCCCCTTCCTCGCCGATCAGCATCCGCGGCCGGCCGCGGGCAGCCGCCTGCGCGAACGCGGCACACCCCTTGCCCGAGGGAACGATGTTCGCGCCGACGTGGCAGAGGGCCGTCAGGGTGCCGTCCTCGCGGAGACCGCTGAAGCGCCCAAGCCCGCGCCGGGCCACGTCCTCGAGGAACACGCGCTCGACGGGATCCCGCGCGCAGAAGTCGAGAATCTCGTCGAGCTCGGGGGCGAATGTCCGCTCGGCCACGCTCCCGACACTTTAGGCTTGACCGCCGTGCCGATCCACGTCCGCGCAGAGCCCGGCGACTACGCCGAGGCGTGTCTGCTTCCCGGTGACCCCCTCCGGGCGAAGTACATCGCCGAGACCTTCCTCGAGGACGCCGTCCAGGCGAACGCCGAGCGCGGCATGCTCGGCTACACCGGCACGTTCAGAGGAAAGCCCGTCTCCGTACAGGCAACGGGCATGGGCTGCCCCTCCGCGGCGATCGTGATCGAGGAGCTCGCGCAACTGGGAGTGAAGCGGATGGTGCGCGTGGGCACCTGCGGCGGCCTGCAGCCGGACATGAAGCTTGGCGAGCTGATCGTGGCCATCACCGCCGTGCCGGCCGATGCGACCGCCCGCCAGCTGATCGGCGAGCCCCATTGCCCCACCGCCGACTGGGAGCTCATCCATGCCTCCGTGCACGCGGCCAAGGAGCTCGGCAAGCCGGTCAGAGTCGGGGCAGTCGTGTCCAGCGACCTCTTCTACAACCCCGACGAAGGCCAGTACGAACGCTGGTCGGCCCGCGGCGTCCTTGCCGTCGAGATGGAGGCCGCGATCCTCTTCACGCTCGGCGCCCTGCGCGGCGTCCAGGCCGGCTGCCTCCTCACCGTATCCGACGTGGTCGTCGAGGGCGAGTTCGTCCGCATCTCCGACGAGGAGATGCGGCAGGCGGTCGATCAGATGACGGAGCTCGCGCTCGCCACCGTCACGGCTGACCGTCATTAGCGAGCGCCGCACCGTCTTCCTCGTCAACCCCGCCTCGGCAGGCGGAGCCACGGGCCGGCGCTGGCCCGAGCTCGCGCGCCGGGCCGCGGCGCTCGGCTTGACCGGCGACGCGCTCTTCTCGGAGGAACCGGCCCATCTGCGCGAGCTTGCCCGCCAGGCGGTGTCCTCCGGCGCGACCTTGCTGGTGGCCGTCGGCGGCGACGGGACGGTGAACGAGGTCGTGAACGGCGTGGGCGAGAAGGGCGGCGTCGAGCTGGCCTTGATCCCGCGCGGCACCGGCGCCGACTTCGCCCGCAGCTTCGGCATCCCGACACGCCTCGAGGGTGCCGTCCGAGTCGCGCTCGCAGGGCGCACGGAGACCATCGACCTGGGCCGCGCCGGGTACCGCTCGTGGCGAGGCGCCGACGAGGAGAGCTGGTTCGCGAACATCGCCAGCGCCGGCATGAGCGGCGCGATCGCCAAGCGCGTGAACGAGTCGACTCCGGGTCGCGCGGCCCGCGTCGCGTACTTGTGGGCGACGCTGTCCGTCTTCGCCGGCTGGCGAAACACCGAGGTCCGTGTCTCCGTGGACGACGAGATCAGGGGCGGTCGCATGCACGACGTGATCGTCGCCAACTGCCGGTACTTCGGCGGCGGCATGATGATCACCCCCGAGGCGAGCCCGAACGACGGCCTCCTCGACTGCCTGCTCATCGGGGACGTCACCAAGGCCGACCTCGTGCGGACCCTCCCGAAGATCTACCGCGGGACCCACCTGCCGCATCCGAAGGCCGAGCTCCTGCGCGGCAAGGTCGTCAGCGTCGACGCCGAGGAGCCGCTGCCCGTCGAGCTGGACGGGGAGCAGCCGGGTACCACTCCGGTCCGCTTCGAGGTGGTTCCGGAGGCGCTGCGCCTCCGGGTGCCGCTCTAGCCGCTCGGGCCCTTCGGGCTCCGGCTCCGAGGCGTCGGCTTGCCCTTGCGCTCGAGGGCGGCGAGGCGCTTCTCCAGCGCGCTCACGCGCTTCTCGAGCGGATCGATCGCCCGAATCCGGGTCGCCAGGTCGTCGAGGCGCGTGCGGAAGGTGGCCGCGGCCTCGACCATCGTCTTTCCGCCCGGCAGCTCACCCAGCCGCTGGATTGCGTCCTCGCCCGCGTCCGCCAGCCTGGTGATCAGATCCCTGTCGGCCTTCGTGGCCCGCTTGGTCTGCGTCGTCGGCATCGTCCCGCCTTTCTCTTGCTCGTGTTCCGGAGACGATAGTCCCTAATTGGGTTCCGGCGCGAGCTGCTGCGTCGTCGACGAGGCGGACGCTGTACGTGAGCCTGTAGCAACCGGCTCGATTGCTGGTCGGGCAGGTCGACGGCACGAGCTTCGAGTTCGAGCTGTGCCGGCCGAGGCTTCCGGCCGGCGATCGATACTCGTCGAGCACGCTGCCGGGCGTGTCGTCCCCCGACAGATCGCCCAGCTCGCGCGACTTCGGGCATGGTGCCGGCGGCCGCCGGGGATCGCTCGCGCTGAGGGAGCCGAAGTCGCACTCGCGGGCGAAGACGAAGAGCCGCCAGCGCTTGCCGTGCCTCACGTAGAAGTCCACCACCCGTGAGAGCTTCACGGTCTGGCCGTCGCGCGCCAAGAGCACGCCCGGGCGCCACGGGCTCCAGATGCCTGCCACGTCGGTGTAGAGGCTCCACTCCCCCGGCGAGGCGGTGATCTGACCGCCTTTGGTCGTCTCGACGCTCGGGCAGCCCGGCACTCCGTTCGGACAACCCGGGTCCATTGCCCGCCGCACGAGGAGCCGCTCGGAGGTCAGCCGGAGATGAAGGGGGAGCGCCGCCGCGGGCATCGGCGACCAGCCCACGTACACCCTCTTCGCGACGACCAGCCGCTGGCCCGGCGTACCGGCAACGGTGACAGAGACCGTGGCCGAGCCCGCTCCGGCGCGGACCGCCACCCGCGGCCCTCCGGCCGTGCTCCCCGCATCGACGACACGGACGCGCAACCTGGCCCCGGCTGACGGCCTCGGCGGTGCCCGCAGCGTGAACCGGTAGCTGCCGTCGACGCTCTGCCAGTTCGGCTCGACCGCCAGGCACGCCCGGAAGGCCAGGGAGCTTCCCTTGGCCTTGTGGGCGCAGTCCGCCTGCTTGCCGGCCTGCGTCTTGGCCGTCGTGAGCAGGAGATCGCCCTCGGTCTCGCCGTACGGGCTCCTCGGCGAGACGCCGCGGTCGACCCAGAGCGCCCTGAAGGGGTGGAACTCCGTGCGCTCGCCTCCGGGAGTCCAGTGGCCGCAGTCCCAGACCCAGGAGCCGAGCACCTCGACTCGATTCCCCTGCTCGGGCCAGGCGAACGCGGGAAACGCCTGTTGCTCGAGCTCTGTGTGGAGGCGGCCCGTACCCTCCCTAGCGCCCTCGAAGTTCCCGGTGCCGGCCGCCTCGTCGCCGGCAAGCAGGCCGGCGAAGGCGGTATCCGGCAGGATGTTCTGGACTACGTCGAAGGAGTCGTGGGTCGGAGGGTCGTCGACTGCGGCGGGGTGCACTGCATACCACCGCGTTCCCCGCGTAGGCGCCAGGACTCCCTTCACCCACTGCGGCGAGGGCGCAGGGCCCGAGGCCGGAAAGTCCCTGTCGTTCACGTAGACCCAGGTCGGCACCTGCTGCGTGACGAGCTCGCTGGTCTTGCGAGCGCAGCCGTCCGCCTGCGCCTGCTGGTTCGGGTCGGGCCCCACCGACGATGCTGCCCCCGCTCTTGCCACGACGACGGCCGCAGCGAGGGCGAGCACCCGGATCACGCGCTGATGATGACAGGCGTGCCCGGGTCGGTCTCCCAGAAGAGCTTGTTCAGGACGCGGTTGTCGAGGCGGATACACCCGTGCGAGACGGCCCGGCCGATCGACCCCGGCTCGTTCGTGCCGTGAATCGCGATCGGCCCTCCCTGCGTCCAGCTCCGGAGCACGTCCGAGTGCGCCGAGATGCCGATTGCGCCAGGCCCCCAGGGCCCCGAGGGATCGGCCGGGATCAAGCGCTGGTTCACGTAGAAGTGCCCGGTCGGGGTCGGAGTCGTCGAAGCGCCGACGGCCGTCGTCGTGTGCAGGACGGGTCGTCCGTCACGAAAGAGCGTCAGCCGCCGCTCCGACAGGTCGACCACGATGCGCGTGTGGACGACCCCGACCCGGAGCTGGCCGGCGCGCACCCAGCCCGTCGCGCCGTTCGGGCGGATCGGCAGCTCGACCCGGTACCACCGGGGAGCGCAGTCCGCACCGACGACCTTGTCCAGGACTCCGAAGACGGTGGCGTGGCCGTTCACGTTGCGGGGCCCGAAGGAGGCGAACGGCCTGAGTCCGGGTGCGCGAAAGGCGACGGCGCGGTGGGCAACGAGCGCCGTGTAGGCGAGTCGGGCGTCGCCGAGCCTCTTCACGGCTCCCGGGCGGCACCGAGGTGCAGAAGCCACCAGGTGCGCCTTGGACACCAGGTGCGCCTTGGACGTCGGGTGCGAGGCCGGGCGGGGCGAGCTCCCCAGCTCGCGTTCCCGGCCCGAGCCGCCGCAGCCCGCAAGGACCGCCACGAGGAGGGCGGTGCCGATCGCAACGGCTGCTCTGCTCACGGGGGTATTGTCGGCAAAAGGGCCTTCCCTGTGCAGGAGATCGTGGCGACCGGTGCGAGGGCTACCCTCCGAAGGGAGCGATGAAACTCCTCTCCCGGTCGCTGGGTAAGCCGCACAAGCACGTTGCCGTGACGACGTATCTGCTCCACCAGGTCGGCGGCCTGCCCTACGAGATCGAGCGCAGGGTGTGTAGCCACTGCGGCCGAGTGCTCGGCGACAAGCCGCTGCGCAGGGCGACGACGTAGCGGCCCATAGGTTGGGGCCTGGCCCCGAACACCGGCTCGGTATGCCGTGTGCAGAACGAGCGTGTCCAAAAGATCAGGCCTATTTGCAGGGGCATTTGCCCGGATGTCCGATGCAGCCATGACTGGAGGCCTGGCACCTGGACAGGGGGCACCTCGACAGGGCTGTCAGGGACCGGGGCCGAGCGCGGCCACGGCGGCCTCCAGCACCTCACTTGCTGCGCCGTCGGACTTGAGCACAGCCCTGCCGTCGTAGGGAGTCGGCCCGCGGTTCACGATTGCGACCGCGCCGCCGGCGTCGAGTGTCTCCTGCGGCAGGCCGGCCACCGGCCACACTTCGAGCGACGAGCCGACGACGAGCAACAGGGCCGCCGCCCGGGCGAGAGCGAAGGCGCTGTCGATCTCGACCTCCGGCATCGGCTCTCCGAACATGACCACGTCCGGCTTGAGGATCGCCCCGCAGCGTGGACAGGGCGGCGCGCCGCCCTCCTCGACCAGTTGCACCACTCCCTCGAACGGAACCCGCTCCCCGCACTGAAGACAGCTTGACGTCCGGATCGAGCCGTGGACCTCGACCAGCTCGCGGCTCCCGGCGAGCTCGTGCAGGCGGTCGATGTTCTGGGTGATCACCGCCTCGACCAGCCCACGCCTCTCGAGCTCGGCCAGAGCACGGTGCGCGGCATTCGGCCTCGCCTGCTTCAGCACCTCCAGGCGCCTGGCATAGAAGTCCCAGACCTTGATCGGGTCCCGCCGGAAGGCGTCGATGGTCGCGTACTCCATCGGGTCGTACGTTGCCCAGATGCCGGTCGGTGAGCGAAAGTCCGGAATCCCGCTCTCAGTCGAGACGCCCGCCCCGGTCAGGACGACGCATGGCTGCTGCTCGCGGATCAGCTCGGCGAGGCGGGCGGCCTCCCTCACGGGACGATGCTATCCCGACCTGCCGTCCGCCGAGGGGCGCGGCCTGCCGAGGTACAGTCCCCGCCCGTGAACGGCTTCAGCTTCGCGACGGACGTGCGGGTCCGCTTCGCCGAGACGGACGCGCAAGGGGTCGCTCACAACGCCGCCTACCTCGTCTGGTTCGAGGTCGCCCGCATCGACTACCTCGAGCGCTTCGCAGGTGGGTACCAGGCGATCCGCGACCGCGGCCTCGAAGCGCTCACGATCGAGGCGCACGTCCGCTACCTCGCCCCCCTCCGGTTCGACGACCGCCTTCGCGTCCACGCCCGCTGCGGCGACATCCGCGGAGCGAGCTTCCGCTTCGAGTACGCCGTCGAGCGGGCCGGCGAGGTGGTGGCGGACGGCTGGACGCGCCACGCCGTCGTCGATCAGCGCACGCTCCGGCCGACCCGCTTCCCCGCCTGGCTGGCCGAGGCGGTCGCGAGTGCGGAGGCCGCTAGTGCGGCACGGACGCCGTCTGAGCCGCGGTCTTCGTGAGCTCGGGCTTCTTCGGCTTCGGCTTGGGCTTCGTCCCGACCCGGATCACCTTCGTCTCGCCGCGGTAGGACGAGTACCAGACGTTGTCGAAGAGGAGCGTCCCGTCCGGCGTGTAGACGCGGCGGTGGTCGCTGGTGGCGAGAGAAGGCGAGCCCGGCTCCTCCACCACCTGCTTGCCCTTCAACAGGGTCGGGTCCTTCACGCGCTTGACGCGCGGCGGCGCGGTCACGCGCAACGGAGCCGTCTCGCTCTCGACGCGCCGGTGCGGGCTCGTCCCGTAGAGGGCGACCGTTAGCGAGGAGGACGAGACCCAGGTACGTAGGAGCAGCCAGTGGCCTGTGTCGTTGACGAAGCGCAGGTCGGTATCGGGGTAGTTGACGGTCGCGTCGCGGCCCTGCGGGTAATGGCTGATGTACAGCGCGTGGTTTGTGCGCGCGGTGATCTTCAGCCCGGCCTCGTAGGCGGCGTTGAAGACCGTCGTCGACACCTGGCAGACCCCGCCGCCGAGCCCTGTCTGGAGCTCGCCGTTGATGATCACCGGCGCTTCGAGGAAGCCCTTCTCCGCGTTCCGGTCGCCGGTGGTGCCGTTGAAGGAGAATGTCTGGTTCGGAGGAACGAGCGTGTCGTCGATCAGGTGCGCGACGAGCTGGACGTTGTGGATGCGATTGGCCACGCCGCCGAAGAACGTCTCGTAGCTCGAGACCGTCTCCGTGATGCCCATCGCCTGGGCCTCGGCGGTCGTCCGCTCCGGCTGCGCCGTCGCCACCGCGATGGGGACGACCCGCTTCGTCGGGGAGAGTGCTGCGGCCAGAAGCGTCTTGGCCGTCAGCGGGACATTCACGGTGCGCCCCTCGACCGACGGGACGATCTGAATCTGTCCGCCCGCCAGCACGGCGAACCTCGCGTCCTTCGGCGGCGCGTTGACCTGTTTCTGCAGCTGCCTGAAGAACGCGTCGGTCCCGGGGCCCCTGAGCCGAAGCGCACGGGTGCCGTGGGCGGGAAGCTCGAGCATCTTCGCGATTCGCCAGCGAGGCACCCGGTAGCGCGTCGGGCCGACAGTCAGCCGCACGGGCGCAGACAGCGCGACCTTCGCCTGCGCAAGAGCAGGTGCGAGCGTGGCGCTCGTCACCTTCGGCGGGTCTGTTCGAATCGGCAGGACGACCGGATCGCGGCTGAGCGAGGAAATCGAGGCGACGATGCGACGTTCCGCGGCGCGGCGGTCGAGGGAGACGCCGGCGCGCCCGGGGACGGCGATCGGACGGAGGCCGCGCAGGCGCAGCGCGGCGTCACGGTGATGGTGGTCGACCGCCCCGGCGATGCGGGCGACCACGGCCTCGAGGCGGTTGCGGTCCACCTGGGCCGCCGGAGTGACCCCCGTGCCGAAGGCGCGCAGGTAGAGGCGGCGGAAGCCGCGAATCGGCCCGAAGCCGTCGCCATGCTCCTTCGCCGCCTGAGCTGCCCCGGCCCAGTCCGGCTTCACGCCGAGCCTGGCAGGCTGGAGCCGAAAGGAGCGGTCCCCGACGCGCACGGGAAGGGGGACGCGGGCCAGGGCTGCCCCGCGGCGCTCGAGCTCCCTCTGCGCTGAGGCCCGCGTCATGCCGCTGACGTCGACGCCCGCGACGTGCACGCCCGAGGCGATCCGTCCGGCCGCGCCGGCGTAGATCACCCCGACGACCAGCCATACGAGCCCAAAGGCGAACGCCCCCGCGACTGCGAGCCGCTTGAGCATGCGCTCACGGGCCTGCTGCTGCCTGCGCAGACGAGCAGCCGCGAGCTGAGCCTGGACCTGGGCCTCGAGCTGCAAGCCGAGAATGTTAGCCACGGCTGGAGCGGACGGCTACGCGCCCTTCTGGGCGAGATACCTGTCCGCGACGAGCCGCTGGATCTCCGACGTGCCATCGACGATCTGGAAGACCTTGGCGTCCCGCAGCCACTTCAGAACGTGAAGAGCGAGATGCCGCCGTCCACCTCGAGCGCGACCCCCGTCACGTAGCTCGCCAGGTCGGAGCACAGGAAGCAAACGACGTTCGCGACCTCGTCCGGCGTTCCGGGGCGGCGCAGGGCCGTGCGGGCCACCATCCGCTCGCGCTTCTCCGGAGCCACCAGGCCGAACATCTCCGTGCCGATCAGGCCGGGCACGACCGCGTTGGCCGTGATGCCGTGCCGAGCGCCCTCCAGCGCCAGCGTCCTGGTCAGGCCCAGCAGCCCGGCCTTCGTCGTCGCATAGCTGGCCTGGCCGAATCCGCCCATCGTGCCGGCCACGGAGGCCGTGCAGACGATCCGGCCCCAGCCCCGTTCCAGCATGTGCGGCCAGACCGCCTGGGCGCAGTTGAAGGCCCCGGTGAGGTTGACGTGCAGATCGCGCTCCCAGAGGTGGGGCGCCTGCTCTTCGAAGCGGGCCACGTGGTCGACGGTCGCTGCGTTCGCGACCAGGATGTCCGCCGAGCCGAGTGCCTCGACGACTCGAGCGACGGCGGCCTCCACCCGAGCACGGTCGGTGACGTCGCACTCCAGCGCGAGCGCGTGGCGGCCCGCTCCCTCGACCTCGGCGACCGACTCGGCTGCAGGGAGCAGGTCGAGCACCGCGACGTCCGCACCGGCGCGTGCCAGGACGAGCGCATCCGTCCGGCCGATCCCGCGCGACCCGCCGGTGACGAGAGCCACCCGGCCGGAGAGGTCGATTTGCAGGCTCACTCGCGAGGCAGCAAGATGTCCCGGGCGATCACCAGCCGCTGGATCTGCGAGGTGCCCTCGTAGATCTGGTACAGCTTGGCGTCCCGCATCAGCTTCTCGACGGGGTACTCCTTGATGTAGCCGTAGCCACCGAAGACCTGGACGGCGTCGGTGGTCACCTCCATGCACGTGTCGGCCGCGAAGCGCTTCGCCATGGAGGAGTAGAGCGTGGCCTTGCGGCCGTAGCCGGAGTCCAACATCCAGGCCGCCTGCCAGCAGAGCAGGCGGGCCGCCTCGATCTTGGTCGCCATATCGGCGATCAGGAAGTTGACGCCCTGGTTCATGGCGATCGGCTGACCGAACTGCACGCGTGTCTTCGAGTAGTCGCACGCGTACTCGAAGGCGGCACGGGCGACACCGACAGCGGCGATGGCCGTCCCGGGCCTCGTCCCATCGAGCGTCCGCATGGCGATCTTGAAGCCGTCGCTCTCCGCGCCCAGTCGGTTCTCCGCCGGCACCTTGACGTCCTGGAAGGCGACCGCCGCGGTGTCGGTCGAGCGCTGGCCCATCTTGTCGAGGTGCTTCTCGACCACGACGCCGTCCGTCTCCCGCGGAACGACGAACGCCGACAGGCCGCGATGGCCCTTGCTCCGGTCGGTCGAGGCGAAGACCACGTACCAGGCCGCGTGGCTCGCGTTGGTGATGAATATCTTCGAGCCGTTCAGGACGTACTCGTCGCCGTGACGGATCGCCGTCGTCTCGATCCCCGAGACGTCGGAGCCGGCGTTCGGCTCCGTCAGCGCGAAGGAGCAGAGGAGCGGCTCCTCCATGAGCGGGGGAAGCCACCTGCGCTTCTGCTCGTCGGAGCCCGCTACGATCACCGGCCCCGAGCCGAGCCCGTTCGCCATCAGCGCCGTCCCCATCCCGGAGCAGCCCCAGTTGAGCTCCTCGATCACGAGCGCCCAGTCGAAGAGCGCCAGGCCCGGGCCGCCGTACTCCTCCGGCACGCAAAGGTTCATGAGACCAACCTCGTGTGCCTTCGCGATCACGTCGGCAGCGTGCGTCTGCTGCTCGTCGTAGTCGGCGGCGCGCGGCCTGATCTCCTTCTCGGCGAACTCGTGCGCCAGCGCGCGGAGGGCCTTCTGCTCCTCGCTCAGGGCAAACGAGACATTCGTAGCCACGGCGTTCTCGAGCGACGCCACGCTGCTCCTCCAGGCTCGATTGACTAGTCAGTCGATCGTACGGGCGCCTGCGGCCGGCCGTCAAGCCTTGATTCCGGTGGCGCCCGGCGCTTGGATTCTCCCATGACCGCCGTCGAGGCGCCCGTCCGTCGTCCAGCCTGGCACCTGTTCATTCCGTTGCTCGCCGGCCTGGTGGTCGCCGAGACGCTGGGAGTGCTTGCGCGCGAGCTCGTCATCTCCCCCGGCGCGTACCCGGGCGGCTACTTCCGCCTCTTCTTCACCGACACGTTCCACCTCAAGGTCTGGCTCGCCACCGCCGCACTCGGGCTCGCCGCCTTCCAGCTCTTCACCGCCGCCTGGATCTTCCGGAAGCTGCCCTGGCCGCGCCCCCGCGGCATCAACGTCGTCCATCGCTGGTCGGGCCGCATCGCCTTCGCGCTCACGATTCCGGTCGTTTACCACTGTGTCTTCAAGCTCGGCTTCCAGACCTACGACCAGCGTCTCGTCATCCACTCGTTCTTCGGGGTCGCCTTCTACGGCGCCTTCACCACCAAGGTGCTGATCGTGCGCATGCACCGCTTCCCGGGCTGGGCACTACCCCTCGCCGGAGCGCTCCTCTTCGCAACTCTGCTCGGCGCCTGGTACGAGAGCGCGTTCTGGTTCTTCCGCACGGTCGACGCCGGTTTCTGAGCGGACGGCGCGTCCGGGCAGGTGCGCTCGGCATTTCATAACGCAGCATTTGGCTCTTCCTTACAGACCGCGGCCGGCGAGCCGGCCTGGTCGCCCGATGGGACGCAACTCGCGTACTCCGCGACGAGCGAGAGCGGACACCTCGGCGACGTCTACGTCGCGAGCGTCGACGGCAGCAGTCGCGTGAACCTTACGGCGGGCGGTCCCAGGGCGGCGTACGGCGAGCCGGCCTGGTCCCGCGACGGGAGGCGGATCGCGTACGTAGGGGCGCTCCGCAGCGGCTACCAGGACGCGCTCTTCAGCTATTTCGTCGCGAAGGTCGACGGCTCCGCGGTCACGCAGGTCGGCACCTCCCCCACCGTCGGGACGCCGAGCTTCTCGCCCGACGACCGCTACCTCGCCCTCGACGGATTCGAATCGGTCTGGGTAGCTCGCACGGACGGGAGCGGCCAGCGCGAGGTTGCCGCGGCGGCCGGCACGCCCATCTTCTCGCCGCACGTCGACCGCCTCGCCTTCCTTCAGGCGACCGGCGCGAACGGCCTCGACCTCGTCACGGCGCGACCCGACGGGAGCGCGCGGAAGCGACTGACGAAGGCCCGAGGCTGGGACATCCCGCTCGCCTGGTCCCGAGGCGGCTCCTACCTGCTGTTCGATACCGACCGCGAGGCGCCGACACGGCCGCCGGCCGTCTACGCGATGGGCGACGGTACGCGCCAGCACCGCATCGGCTACGGCCGCGAGGCCGACTTCTCGCCGGGCGCAGCACGCGTCGTCTTCGCCGGTCAGCGCGGCAGTCTCTGGGTCGCGCGGCTCGACGGTGGCGGCCGCCGGCAGCTCGTCTCGGGCGTCGTTCATGACCCGCGCTGGTCGCCCGACGGCCGTTGGATCGCCTACACGCTGACCGCCGGCGACTCCAGGATCGAGCTTGTCCGCCCGGACGGCAGCGACCGGCACGTCTTCGTGCCGTAGCGAAGCGCCGGCCGTAGACTGGCGCCGTGGACCTCGAGCTGAGCGAGGAGCAGCGCCTGCTCCAGGGAACGGTGCGCCAGTTCGTGGACGAGCGGGTCCTGCCGAACGCGATCGAGAACGACGTCAACCATCACCTCGACCTGGGCGTGATCGAGGGAATGGCCGAGCTCGGCCTGCTCGGCATCGTCATCCCGGAGGAGTACGGGGGCGCGGGGCTCGATTTCGTCTCCGAGGCGCTCTCGTGCGAGGAGATCGAGCGCGGCGAGGCGGCCTTCCGCACCCTGATCTCCGTCCACGTGGGTCTCAACTCGCTCTCGTTGCTCCGCTACGCGAGCGAGGAGCAGAAGCAGCGCTGGCTCGTTCCGCAGGCGCGCGGAGAGAAGATCGCGTGCTTCGGGCTGACCGAGCCCGCGGCGGGCTCCGACGTGGCCGGGATGAAGACGACCGCCGTGCGGCAGGACGACGTGTATGTCCTCAACGGTCAGAAGAACTGGATTTCCTACGCGACCGTCGCCGATCACGCACTCGTGTTCGCCAAGACCGACTCGCAGGCCGCGCACAAGGGCATCTCGGCCTTCGTGGTCGAGAAGGGGACGAAGGGCTTCGGCACCGCCGAGACCGAGCACAAGCTCGGGGTCTGGGCGGGCTCGACCGGCGAGCTGTTCTTCGAGAACGTCGAGGTGCCGGCCGAGAACCTGATCGGCGAGGAAGGGCAGGGCTTCGAGATCGCCATGTACGGACTCGACCAGGGACGGTTCACGGTCGCTGCCGGCGCCTGCGGGGTGATCCGAGCCTGCCTCGAGCGCTCCGTCGAGTACGCTCGGGAGCGCGAGACGTTCGGGCAGCCGATCGGCCGCTACCAGTTCGTCCAGGACATGATCGCGAAGATGGTGCTCGGCTACGAGACTTCGAAGCTGCTCGTCATGCAGGCGGCGTGGATGAAGGACGAGGGCCGGCGCAACACGCGCGAGACCTCACTCGCCAAGTGGCACGCCACCGAGAGCGCGTTTGAGGCGGCACACCTGGCCATCCAGATCTTCGGCTCCTACGGCTACTCCGCCGAGTACGGCGTCGAGCGCTACTTCCGCAACGCGCGGGCGCCGATCATCTACGAGGGCACGACCCAGATCCACAAGATGATGCAGGCCGAGCACGCCCTCGGCTACCGGCGCCTGAACGGGCACACGGGCGAGATGTCGCCGCTCGTGTCCTGGGGTCAAGTGCTGGCCGCGCGATCCTGAGCCGCCCCCGCCCCTAGATCTCCGAGGAGATATCGGCCCGAGCCAGACTCAAGGCCCGGCGTACTCGAACTGAGCGATTGCCGTGTACTTTCCCGGGTGCTCGAGCTCGATCCCGTTCGAGATCCGGAACGTCCTGGACGAACCGAACTCGCCCTGCTTGAACACGATCCCCTCGGGAAGGACGGCACCCGGATGCACCTCCGCGCCGGTGACCGGGTTGCGGATCGGCTCTGACTCGATCTCGAGGTAGTCGGCCGCCCTTACGCGCCAGCTGACCCGTCCAGCGAGAGCTCGTACGGGACAAGGTGCGGCCCGTCGACGGTCGGCCATGTCCAGGCGAGCACGCCCCACGGCCCTCCGACCTCGCCTGCCACCAGCGTCTCGATCGTTTTGCCGCTGAGCCTCGTCGGCCCGCTCGTCGACGAGGATGAGTGCCTTGCCGTTGCCCTCGTGGATCGGTCCCGGCCAGTCGACGGCGACGGTGAAGTTCAGATCGTCGAGGCTGACGTCGCCGTACGTCCCTTCCTCGACGTGCCACGTCCAGTGACCTTCGCACTTGCCCGTGGTCGGCAGCGCGTTGAAGTTGCACGGGCAGCCGTAGTCGCAGTTGCACGCGACCAGCACGGCGCCCTTTGTCTTCCAGCTCTGAGGGTCCGTGCTGGCAGATTATGGTCGTTTTCGATGGTCGTTCCAATCGCGCACGCGGCGCTGGCTCTGATGCTCGCCGGCCTCCCGCTCGCCGGCGTCCTCGTTCCGGGGACGAGTCTCGGCGGGCTCCGGCTGGGCATGACGAAGTCGGAGGTGCGCGGCGCCTGGGGGCTGCGCCACGGGCGGTGCCGCGGCTGCAGGGACGAGACCTGGTACTTCACCTACGAGCCGTTTCACCCCACCGGCGCCGGCGTCTCCTTCCGCTCGGGCCACGTGGCTGCGATCTTCACGCTCGGGGAGCCGCGCCGCTGGCAAACGTCGCGCGGTCTCCGGATCGGAGACAGCTCCGTCAAGCTCGCTCGGCTCTACAAACCGCTCGGTCGCACGCGCTGCGGCTCGTACGACGCGCTCACGCTCACTCGGCGCGGAACCGTGACCGCGTTCTACGTCCAGAATGCCCGCGTCTTCGCGTTCGGCCTCAGCCGAGCTGGGGCTCCGGTTTGCCGCTAGGCTCCTCGAGCCGCAGGAGGCTGGCGACGATGGGGATGGCCGCGAGCACGGGGATGGCGCACACGACCCACAGCACCTGGTAACCGTCGGTCGCGTTCAGGTACGGCGCCAGTTGGTCGATGAGCACCCCCGCGACTAGCGGACCAAGGAGTAGGCCCCAGCCCTTCGTCGTCGTCGCGATTCCCGAGATTGCGCCGCGGTGCTCGCGGGGCATCAGCTTGAAGAGCAGCGCCCAGGAGAGGGTCATCACCGTCCCGCCCGCCATCGCAACCGGAAGGATGAGCCCGTAGTACCAGTCGTGCCACTGCTGGGCGAGACCGGCCACGAGGAGCCCGCCTCCGTAGACGCAGGACGCGACCAGGATCGTGCGCGCGAGGCCGAAGCGGTCGCCGAGCGGTCCAGCCGCGATGGCGGCGATTACGTAGCCCACCGCCACGGTCGCGAGCACGGCCGAGGAGGTCGCGATCGACTGCCCCAGCCCCTTGGTGATGTAGAGCACGACCCAGGTGCGCATCGCCGCAAAGGTGGCCTCCCAGGCCACGTTGGCGGTGAGGAACATGCGCACCTGCGGCTCCCCGCGAAAGATTTCCCAGCTCATCCGGATGTAGGCGAGGAATCCCTTGAACACCCGCTGGTGGCCGCCGTCCTCGTCGACCAGGAGGACGACCGCCCCGCAGGACGCCGTCGTCACGACCGCAGCCAGCAGGAACGGGCCCGGACGCCAGTAATGCAGGAGGAAGCCGCCGCCTACCAGGGCGACCCCGATGGCCGCTCCGCGCATGATGTGCTGCACGCTCTGCGAGCGTCCGTAGACGCTCTCGTCGAGCAGATCGGGGTACAGCCCGCGGTAGGGCGGCTCGTAGATGTAGTAGGCCCAGTAGAACGCGGCGACGATCAGGCCGGTCGTCCAGATGTTCGGCATGAAGGCCATCAGCGCCAGACAGAAGCCGAGCGCGGGCAAGGCTGCGAGCATGAACGGGCGGCGGCGGCCCATCGGGGTCAGGAAAGTGTCGCTCCACGGTCCGATGACGAGCGGGACGGAAAGCGCAAACAGGCCTTCAGAGGCGACGATGGCCGCGATCAGCGTGCGTGAGTCGGTAAAGCGGGTGAGGAGCGGCGGCAGGTAGGCCGCGGTGGTCGAGATCGAGAACGCGAGCCCGAAGGCACCGAGAGCGAGGATCCAGACCAGGTGGCGGCGGCCCCTCACACCGCGGCCCCGACCTCGCCGGACGCGGCCAGTGCGCCCCCGATCAGGACCGCGACCGTCCGCTCAGCGCGGGCGACCTCTTCGTCACCGTCCGGTAGTTGGCCGAGCACCCACCCCGTAAGGATCTCCTCGATCGCGCCGTAGAAGATCCAGCTGGCCAGGCGCGGCTCGACGTCGCGGCGCAGCTCCCCGCGCTCCTGGCCGCCCACGACGATTCGCTCGAGGGCCTCGAAGGCCTGGCCGATCTCTCCCACGCGACGCTGCAGCTCGGGGCTGCGGGCGACCTCCCGCACGAGCACGCGGACGAGATCCGGGTCACGGCGCCACGCCCGCAGCAGGATGGCCGCCACCTGCCGCAGCTGCTCCTGGGCGGGCTCGCCCGACGTCTCGACCGCCTTGACCGCCTCGAGCAGCTCACTCCACGTCTCGCGGAAGATCGTTTCGAGGACCGCCTCCTTCGACGGGAAGTAGTGGTACACGAGCCCGTAGGCGACGCCGGCCTCCTCCGCGATGTCCCCGACGCGGCAGGCGTGATAGCCGTTGCGGGCGAAGGCCCGCACGGCGGCCTCCAGGATCAGCCTGCGCTTGTCCTCCCCGGCGATTGACCGGTCAGTCAAGCTGACAAGCCTAGTGGCAGTGTCGGCGCCCCTGCAACCACTCGCCGGGCTCGTCGTCGTCGACCTCACGCGCTATCTCCCGGGCCCCTTCGCGAGCCGGGAGCTCGGCCGGCTGGGTGCGCGGGTGGTGCGGGTGGAGCCGCCGGACGGCGACCCGCTGCGGCTGACCGCACCGGGTTGGCACGCGGAGCTGAACGCGGGGAAGGAGTCCGTCGTCTGCGACCTGAAGGCAGACCTGGGCTTCGCGCAGGCGCTCTGCGCGCGGGCCGACGTGGTCCTCGACGGCTTCAGGCCCGGTGTGATCGAGCGTCTCGGCCTGCGCGTGCCGGAGCGCGCCGTCTGGTGCTCGATCACGGGCTTCGGCCCGCAGGGCCGGCACGCCCGGCGCGCGGGCCACGACCTGAACTACCTGGGCTGGGCCGGGGCCCTGGCCGACACCGCCCCGGCCCTCCCTCCCGTTCAGATCGCCGACCTGGGCTCGGGCGCGCTCGCGGCCGTGGCCGCGGTCCTGGCCGCGCTCCTCGAACGGGAGCGGACCGGTCTGGGTCGACGGCTCGAGCTTTCGATGACCCACGGTGCCCATGGGCTCGTTGCCCACCGGCTCGCCGGTGACCCCGCACCCCAGTTGTTGACCGGAGGCGTGCCCTGTTACGGCATCTACGCGACCGCCGACGGGCGCTTCCTGACCGTGGGCGCGCTCGAGCCCCGCTTCTGGGCGCGCCTGTGCGAGCTGGTCGAGCGGCCCGACCTGGTCGCCCGGCAGTTCGACCCCTCCGCCGCCAACGAGCTGGCGAGCGTGCTGAGAGGGCGCTCCCTCGACGAGTGGCTCGAGATCTTCGACCCTGAGGACGTCTGCGTGGGCCCGGTCTCGACGCTCGAGGAGGCGGCGGCCGAGTTCGGCGCCGGGAGCGAAGGGCAGGCGCCGGCGCTCGGCGAGCACACCGAGACCTGGCGCCGCGAGCTCGGCCTCGCCTAGCTCGCTCCGAACCACGCAGCTCACGGAGCCGGCGACGTCAGCCCGAGGACGCCCGGGAGCTCGTGGAGTCCGCGCAAGGCCTCCGGCAGATCCGGGTGGCGGCCCTCCCGGTCGAGCAGAAAGGCCCGCATGCCCAGCGCCCGGGCGCCCTCGACGTCGTCGTCGATCGAGTCGCCGACCATCGCCGTGGAGGACGCCTCGACCGCGAGCAGATCGAGCGCCGCCCTGAAGATGCTCGGGTCGGGCTTGGTCTTCCCGTGCGCGCGCGAGGAAACCGCCGCGTCGACGTCGAGCGCATGGTGCAGGACGAATCCATCGAGGTCGCGCCCGGTGTTCGACACCAGGCCGAGCTTGAGCCCGTGGCGCCGGAGCTCCGCGAGCACCGGCAGGACGTCTTCGTACAGCTCGAAGTTCTCGAAGCGCTCCCAGAGTCGGGTCATCTCGACCGCGCAGGCGTGGGCGCGATCCCCGTCGCCCCCCATCCGGCGCACGATCTCCTCCGTGAAGGCGATCCAGATCTCCTCGTCGTGCTCGAGCTCGGGATGGCGCTTCAGGTTGGCGATCGCTGCGGTACGCGCCTCCGGGTAGCGATCGGCGTCCAGATCGAGCGCGAAGCGGCGACCGAGACGCCGGTACCCCTCGGGACCCAGATCGGGGCCCGGCTTCGCGAGGGTGAAGTCCACATCGAAGAGCACTGCGCGCAGCCGAGGATCGTCCATCCGCCGCCGTCACGATAGCGTTGACATCCGTGGCGATCCCGGCGGCGAAGCGGCTTCGCGGGCTCGAGGCCTTGCGCCATCGCGACTTTCGGCTGCTCTTCTTCGGCCAGGCCGTCTCGCTGGTGGGCGACATCGCCTTCGTCACCGCCCTCGGCTGGAAGACGTTCACGATCGCCGGCTCCACCAAGCTGGGCGTCGTCCTGGTCTGCCAGTCCGTCGCGCTCCTGACAACGCTGCTGATCGGGGGCGCGCTGGCCGACCGGCTCTCCCGCCGCCGGATGATGATCTTCGCCGACCTGCTCCGGCTCGGTGCCGTCGCCGCGCTCGCCGCGATCGACTCCTCTGGCAACCTGACCTTTCCGGTCATCGTCGCCGTCGCCACCGTGGTCGGCCTCGGCGACGGCCTCTTCTATCCGGCGTTCGGCGGCATCGTCCCCTTGCTGGTCGAGCAATCCAGGCTGGCCTCGGCCAACTCGCTGATCGGGGTGGCGCGCTGGGGGAGCTTCATGCTCGGGCCGGCCTTCGCCGGCTTCCTGTACGAGCCGGTGGGCTCGGCCGCGGTCTTCGCCGCCGACGCGTGCTCGTTCCTCGTCTCTGCCGGCCTGGTGTACGCAACCCGGCCACGGCTGATCGAGACGGCGACGCGTGAGGGAACGCTGCGGGAGATCGTCACGGGGGCCCGGTACGTTGCGGCCGAGCCCTGGCTCTGGGTGACGATCACGCTCTTCGGGCTCGTGCTCATGCTGCAGCTGGCACCGCAGCAGGTGCTGCTGCCGAAGCTCGTCGCGGAGCAATGGGGCCGAGGCGTCGCAGCGTACGCGCTCCTCACCACCCTGCTCGGCGTCGGCACGGTCACCGGCACCCTCCTCTTCGGACACCTGCAGCCCCGCCGTCGCCGTGGGACGATCTCGTACGTGATCTGGGCGCTGAACAGCGCCTCGCTCGCCGGGCTCGCGCTGTCTCCCTGGTACCCGCTGGCAGGGGCTCTTTCCGTCCTCCGGGGCCTGTGCATCGGCTTCGGAGTCGCCATCTGGGACACGATGCTGATGGAGCTCGTGCCCGAGAATCTCCTCTCCCGCGTGATCAGCCTCGACTACTTCGGATCGTTCGGCCTCATGCCCCTGGGTCTCGCGTTCTCCGCCGTGATCGCGGGGCTCGCCGGGCCCGGGACGATCATCGCCGCAGGTGCGCTCCTCTCGACCGGACTCTTCCTCGTCGTCCTCACCCGTCCCTGGCTGCGCACCGTGGACTGATCCTCGCGCCGCGGGCCCGCTGCCTGCAAGATGCTGCGCTCGCGGCGCTGTCCGTATGTCGAATACTGTCCTGGGGACCACTCGCTAACCTCCTTTACCAGCGACGCCCCATCGACACGAGGGAGCCGTGAGCCCGATCTACTGGAAGCCGAGGTACGCCACCCGCTCGATGCGGGAGCGCGCGTTCGCACGTCGGTCGGCGGCCCGCGAGGCCGCCGCCAAGCGGGCAACCGGCCAATCGCTCTCGGAGTGGCTTCGGACCCTGTTTCGCCGTTCTCGCCCGAAAGTCTGACGACTTTCGGGCGTAGCATGAAGAGTTTGCTCGAACCCCGTTCGCGCTCACCTCTGTCCCTCGGGGTGTGGCGCAGCCTGGTATTGCCGCCGGAGGTCTCACGACTTCCGGCGGCAAGAGCCAGCACCCGCCGGCTGGCGCTAACCTTCTCTTCCTCGGGGTGTGGCGCAGCCTGGTATTTCCGCCGGAGGTCTCACGACTTCCGGCGGCAAGAGCCAACACCCGCCGGCTGGCGCTAACCTTCTCTTCCTCGGGGTGTGGCGCAGCCTGGTATTTCCGCCGGAGGTCTCACGACTTCCGGCGGCAAGAGCCAGCACCCGCCGGCTGGCGCTACCCTTCTCTTCCTCGGGGTGTGGCGCAGCCTGGTATTTCCGCCGGAAGTCTCACGACTTCCGGCGGCAAGAGCCAGCACCCGCCGGCTGGCGCTAACCTTCTCTTCCTCGGGGTGTGGCGCAGCCTGGTAGCGCGCTCCGTTCGGGTCGGAGAGGTCCCCAGTTCAAATCTGGGCACCCCGATTGAAGACGCTCGGAAGTCTCACGACTTCCTTGCGCTCGCACAAGAGGTTGCCAGGCCGCAAGGAGGGGGTTCGTGGGGGAACCATGGGGTTCCACCACGCCGAGGCGGGTAGCGCGCTCCGTTCGGGTCGGAGAGGTCCCCAGTTCAAATCTGGGCACCCCGATTGAAGACGCTCGGAAGTCTCACGACTTCCTTGCGCTCACACAAGAGGTTGCCAGGCCGCAAGGAGGGGGTTCGTGGGCGCGGGCCCGAGCGGCCGTTGGAACCCGCCGTGACCTAGACTCGATCGCATGGCGCACCGCGACGAGATCCTCGCCTTCGCCGCCGAGCTCCTCGACCTGGCCTCGTTCCCCGACTACGGGCCGATGGGTCTTCAGGTGGTCGGCTCGGACGAGGTGGCCAAGATCGCCTGCGGAGTCTCGGCCTCGCGCGAGCTGTTCGAGCGCGCGGCGGCGGCCGGCGCCCAATTGGTGGTCGTCCACCACGGACTGTTCTGGGACCGCGACGCGCGCGTGGTCGACGCCCGCATGAAGGGACGGCTGAAAGCGCTCTTCGACGCCGACATCACGCTCGCCGCGTACCACCTGGCGCTCGATGCACACCCGGAGGTCGGCAACAACGCCCTGCTCGCACGCGAGCTCGGCGTCCAGGTCGAGGGCAAGTTCGCCGGGATCGGCGTCGGAGGCCGGCTCGCCGCGTCGCTTGCGGTCGAGACGTTCGTCGGCGAGGTCCGCAGCCGCCTCGGCGCCGACCCTCTCGTCTTCGGCGAGGGACCGCCCACCATCGAGCGCGTGGCAATCGTCTCTGGCGGCGCTGCCGGGCACGTGACGGATGCGGCCGCAGAGGGTTACGACCTCTACCTGACCGGGGAGCCGGCCGAGCCGACGATGATGACGGCGCGTGAGCTCGGCATCCATTTCGTCGCCGCCGGTCATTACGCGACGGAGACGCTCGGCGTCCAGGCGCTCGCAGCTCGGATAGCCGAGCGGTTTGGACTGGACTGGGAGTTCGTCGACCTCCCGAATCCGGTCTAGCGGCCGCCGAAAGTCCGGGTCGCTTACGCGTTGGACTTTCGGCGGATGGGTTTCTGCTCGCGACGCCCCACGGTGTCTAGAAAGCTCTCGATCGCGTCCAGACACGCGTCCGGCCGCTCGGCGATGAGCAGATGGCCGCAGCTCGCGATCACCCGTAGCGGCGCCCGAAGGCGCCTGGCGTACTCAAAGCCGTCGGCCACCGGCACCATGGCGTCGCGGGCGCCCCAGAGCACGAGACAGGGACAGCGCACGCGATGCAACTCCGGGCGCGGATCCTCGCCCGCCAGCGCCCGACCCGCGCTGCGGGTATCGGTGTGTAGGAGCTGCGGCTCGAGGAAACCATTCACCGCCTGGGGCGAGAGTGCCTGCGGATCGGAGGCACCCCAGACGCCGAAGGCGGGATACCGAAGCCAGGGGATCGCTGCGATCTCCGCCCGTGCATGGGCCACCAGCCGGCCGGGACGCACGAGCCCGATCGTCGTCACGACCGCCTGCGCGAGGCGACGCCCCGAGGAGATGCCCGCCGTGCCCGCCAGCACGATGCCGGTGACCGCGTCCGGCCTGCGGATTGCCAGCCGCAGCGCGACGCTCCCTCCGAACGAGTGGCCCACGACCGGCGCCGGCAGCATTCCCTCATGCTCCATCACCAGGGCCACCCGGTCGGCGTAGGCCGCGAGGTTCGGGGCCGCGGGCGCCGGCTCCGATCCTCCGTGGCCCGGGAGGTCGGGCACGAGCACCCTCCGACGCCGGGCGAGTGCGGGTGCGAGCTCGACCCAGTTCGCCGCCGCGCCTCCGAGGCCGTGCACAAGCACGAGCGGCTCTCCGTCGCCGGCCGTGAAGTAGCGCATCCGTGCGCCCCTCACCTCGGCGAATCGCTCGTCGAACCCCTGGAGCTTTGCGAGAGCCACAGCTTCGATTATGCTGAGACGGTCATGAGTTTTCCGTGGCCGCGGACCCGTTGAATTCCGCAATCACACCATCTCGACTCTTGGAGCCCGTCGCGGCGTACGCGGCGGGCTCTCTCGTTTCCGCAAGGAGGAACCGCTGATGGCAAATCACCTGACGCCTGAAGAGCTGTCGAAGGAACTCGGAATCGAACGGCAGGAAGTGATCCGGGTCTGCCTGGAGGAAGGGGTCCCGATCTACCAGGGCAAAATCGACAAGACTCTCTTCCAGGCGCAGCTCCAGGCGTTGGGCCGGCCCGCCGGGGCCGAAGCGGCCTAAGCGGACTTCCGGGCGGGCGCCCGGCGCTTCCCGCCGGACGTCTTCGCCTTCTTGCGCTGATCGGCCTCGGCGACGCTACGCTTGAGAGCCTCCATGAGGTCGACGACAGGTGTCTCGGGCACGGGCTCCGGTCGAGCGATCTCCTCGCCGGCGAGCTTCGCCTCGAGCAGCGTGCGCAGATCGCGCCGGTACTCGCTGACGAGCGCGTCCTTCGGCTCGAACTCGCCTACCAGGCTCTCGATCACCTGACGGGCGAGGCCAAGCTCGGCGTCCTTGACCTCGGTGTCCGACACCGCCTCCTCGATCTCGGCCTGCGAATACACGTCCTCGGCGAGGAAGAGCGTCTCGAGGGCCAGCGCGTCGCCCTTGGGCCGGATGAGGCAGAGCTTCTCCTTCCCGGCCTGAACGAACTTCCCGATTCCTCCCATCTCCGACTCGCGCATCGCCTCCAGGAGGAGCACGTACGGCCGGCGCGCGGCGGGTTGGGTCGCGGGGACGAGGAAGTAGGTCCTGTCGAGATAGATCGGGTCGACGGCGTCGAGCGGCACGAAGCGGGTGATCTCGATCGAGCGCGAATCGCTCGAGCGCTCGAGCGCCTCGAGCTCGGCGTCCTCGACGATGACGAACTCGCCCTTCGAGACCTCCCAGCCCTTCACGATCTCGTCAGGGCCGACCTCACGCTCGTGCACCGGGCACCAGCGCTTCTGCTTGATCGGCGTCCTGCACTCCGCGTGGAGCATCCGGAAGGAGACGTCGGACTGGCGCGCTGCCGGCTTCGTGGCGGGCGCGAGCCCGACCGGGATCGAGACGAGGCCGAAGGAGATTGATCCGTTCCAGGTCGTACGCATAATCGAAGTCTAGTCGGGAGCACCGGTTTTCTCCCTCCACGGCCGCGTCCCTCCCCGCGTACGCTTCGACGGTGCAGCAGCAGCCGAGGACGATCGGAAGGCTGTGGCGCGACGCCGTGGCCGCAGAGCATCCCGATCCTGCGTACCTGGTCGAGGAGGACGGAGCCTGGACCGGGATTTCATGGGCGGATGCGGCGCGTCGGGTGGAGGAGCTGGCGAACGGCCTGCTGGCGCTCGGTATCCGCAAGCGCGACGCGGTCGGAATCCTCGGCTCGACGCGCGTCGAGTGGACGCTCTTCGACTTTGCGCTCGCCCTCGTAGGCGCCATCACCGCCCCTGTCTACGCGAACTCCTCCCCGGACGACTGCGCCTACGTCCTCGGGCACTCCGAGGCCGTGGGCGTCCTGGTCGAGGACGAGGAGCAGGCTGCGAAGATCGTGGAGGTGCGCGACCGGCTGCCGGGCTTTCGCCACGTGCTCACCTTCGCCGATCTCGACACCCTGGCCGATCGCGGACGCGAGTTCGCGTCCGCCCAGCCTCGGGCGCTCCCCGAGGCCGAGGCCGCGGTCGACGAGGACGACCTCTTCACGTATATCTACACCTCGGGTACGACCGGCCCTCCGAAGGCCTGCATGATCCGCCATCGCAACTACTACGCGATGGTGGCCGTGATCGACCGCCTCGACGAGTTCATCGTGCGGGGCGACGTCGTGCTCCTCTACCTCCCGCTCGCGCACAACTTCGGACGGCTGATGCACCTCGCCGGTCCGTACGCGGGCTATACGACCGCGTTTTGCCCGGATCCCTACCGGGTGGGGGAGGCACTGGCCGCAGTGCGGCCGACCGTCTTTCCGAGCGTGCCCCGCATCTACGAGAAGGTTCATACGGCCGTCACCGCGGCCTTCGACGAGACGCGGGGCCCGAGGCGGAGGCTGCTCGACTGGTCCCTGGGGGTCGGGCGCGAGGCCGGCGCCCTTCGCGAGGCGGGCAAGCCGCTCCCGCGGGGGCTCGTGCTCCGCCACCGCCTCGCCGACCGCCTGGTCTACTCCAAGATCAAGAAGCGCCTGGGCGGCCGGCTGCGAATCGGCATCTCCGGCGGCGCGCCGCTGGCCGCCGAGATCGCCAGGCTCTTCCACGCGCTCGACATCCTCATCCTCGAGGGCTACGGCCTGACCGAGATCACCTCGGCGGCGACGGTCAATCGCCCGCACCGCTTCCGGTTCGGCACCGTGGGGCCCGCCCTGCCGGGCTGCGAGCTGAAGATCGCCGAGGACGGCGAGGTGCTGATCCGTTCGGAGACGATCTTCGCCGGATACCTGAAGGACGAGCAGGCGACGCGTGCCGTGCTACCCGGCGACGGGTGGCTGCACAGTGGCGACATCGGCGAGCTCGACGAGAACGGCTTCCTGCACGTGACCGACCGCAAGAAGGACATCATCGTCACCGCGGGCGGCAAGAACGTCGCGCCCCAGAATCTCGAGAACGAGCTGAAGGCGTCCAGGTACGTCTCCCAGGCGCTCGTCGTCGGCGACCGGCGTCCATACCTGGCCGCGCTGATCTCGCTCGACGAGGACGAGGTCTCGAAATTGAGCCCCGACGGGGGCGGCGAGGTGAGGGGCCTGGTCGAGGGCGTCGTCGAGGAGGTCAACCGCCGCCACTCGCGCTTCGAGCAGATCAAGCGCTTCGCCGTCATCGACCGCGACTTCTCGGCCGAGCACGGCGAGGTCACGCCCACTCTCAAGCTCAAGCGGCGGGTGTGCGAGGAGCACTTTGCCGCCGAGATCGAGCAGCTGTACGCGGGCGAGAAGGAGCCCGGGGACAGACTGAAGTCTGTCCCTTAGCAGACTGAAGTCTGTCCCTTAGACGCGCTTGGCGCCGACGTAGGTCGCCGCGTACCAGGAGTCGGAGAGGCTTGAGATCTTGACCACGTCGCCCGTATGCGGCGCGTGGATGAACTGGCCCCCGCCGATGTAGATCCCCACATGCCCGAGACCGTCGAAGAAAACGAGGTCGCCGGGCTGGAGCTGGTCGCGCGGCACGTACACGCCGTAGCCGTACTGGGCTGCTGCGTTGTGCGGGAGCGAGACGCCGACCTGGGCGTAGGCGTACATCACGAGGCCTGAGCAGTCGAAGCCGCCGGGGCTCGCCCCACCCCAGACGTACGGCGTGCCGAGGTATTGCATGGCGATGCCGACCACGCCGCCGTACTGGGCCGGCGGCAGGATGCTCGGGCCGTCCGGCGTGACGGCCGCCGCGCCGAGGCTCGTGTCCTCGAGCTGCGCCCGCTGCTGCTCGCGGATCTGCACCAGCCGCGCGCGTGCCTGCGCTTGCAGGATCTGCTGCCGCCGCTGCTCTTCGGCCTTGAGACGAACGATCTCGCTCTTGATCGACGACAGCAAGCGCTGGCGCTCGGCGAGACCCCCCTCGATCTGGCGCCTGGCCTGCGCCCGCTCGGCGACGACGCGTTCCTGCTCGGTATTGGCCTTCTTCAGCGCCGCGCCGCGCCGCTGTACCTCGCTGCGGAACGAGCGGACCTCCCCGAGGACCTGGGTGTCCTGATCGGAGACCCGGTCCACGGTGTCGATCCGGTTGAGCAGGTCGTCGAGGCTGGTCGCTCCGAGGACGACCTCCAGCGTGGACGCCTCCGGGCCCTGGACGTAGAGATCGCGGAGCCGTGCACCGAGCCGCTGCTGGGCCACAGTCAGGTTCCGCCGAGCGACACCGATCTCGAAGCGGTTCACGCGCAGCTCGCGCTGGATCTGGCCGAGCTTCACGGTGGCCGCGTTATAGGACTCGATCGCCTTCTCGAGCTGGACGTCGAGCGAATGGATCTCGTTCAGGACGCGCTGTGCCTCGGCCTGCTTCCCCTCGATCGGATTCGCCAGCGCCGGGACCCCTGCGAGACCAGCCGCCGCGACCGCGACCAGGAATGGGAGCAAGCGTCGACGGAGCACGCCGCGACCACCTCCGCACTCAAAGGATCGTGGCGTCACCGGAAGGGGCCGGTACGTCACAAGCACCGCACCCTACCAACCGCCGAGGACGGCTGCAACCGCACGTAAACTGGAATTTCGCCCGACGTGACGACCGGGCTGCTGTCACAAGCAGGGGTTTTTTGGGTTGACTGTGGTACGGTCACGCGGCTTTGCGGAGCCCTGGACAGACCGCCTTGCGCCCCGGTCTGGCGCTGGCGGCGGCGGTCTCGAGCCTCCTGCTGGTGTCCACGGCGAGCGCCGACTCGATCGGCGCGGTTCGCCGGCACGGGGACGAGCTCGCGGCGAGCACCCAGGCGGCGCTGGTCGACTTCTACGTTCTCGACAGCAAGCTCGACCGTGCGCGGGAGGAGCTGGCAACGGTCGAGACACGCATCGCCACGCTCGAGCGCGATCGCCGGGAGGCGCGCCTCGAGCTCCGGGCGGCCCGCCTCACGCTCGGCCTCGCGCAACACCGCCTGGGAGGGCAGCTTCGCGTGCTCTTCGAGCACGATCAGCCCGACGTCCTCGCCCTGATCCTCGGCTCCTCGTCCCTCGACGAGCTGATCACGGGCCTCGACAGCCTCAGCCGTACCGCTGTGGCGACGAACCTGGTGATCGCACAAGCCCGCACGGCGCGGGCCCGAGTGACGCGCGTGGCCCGAACACTCGCCGAGCGGCGCGAATCGCTCGAGCGGTTGCGAGCCGCCGCCGGTGCCCGCACGAAAGAGCTCGAGACTGCGCTGGTCGAGCGCCAGACCTACCTGGCGAGGTTGCACGAGGCGCGCCGCCTGAACTCCGCGCAGATCGCAGCAGCGGAGGTCCAGGCGCGCGCGGCGCGCGCCAGTTCCCGTACCGCGACGCTCGAGTCCCAGGTCGCGGGCAGCGTCACCTCGCTCGTCGCGCAGCCCCTGCTCCCACACGCGGAGGACCCAACTCTCCGCCCGGCTTCCGGCCACAGGCTGACGGTGCTGGCCACCGCGTACTCGCTGCCCGGCTCCACGGCGAGCGGTCTCCCGGTGGGTCCCGGCATCGTCGCCGTCGATCCGACCGTGATCCCGATGGGGACACGGATGACGATCCCGGGGTACGGCGAGGGCGTCGCAGCCGATGTCGGCACCGCGATCAAGGGGCTTCGCATCGATGTCTGGTTCCCGACGCTCGCCCAGGCCCAGGCCTGGGGTCTCCGGCGCGTAACCATCACCCTGCACTGACAAGCAAGACGGCGCGACCCTGCTCTACACTTCGCCCGGCTCTGCCACGCCCAGAAGGCAGGCGAGAATGAGGGAGTCTACGGCAACAAAACAACAGCCGGAAGGGGCCGCCCTCCGGCTTCTGATCGTGGACGATCACGATCTGTTTCGCACTGGCCTGCGGAACGTCCTCGAGGATCGCGGCATGTCGGTGGCCGCGGAGGCGACGAGCGGCGAGGATGCCGTGGAGGCCGCGACACGGCTCGCTCCTGACGTCGTGCTGATGGACCTGCGTATGCCGGGCATGGGGGGTCTCGAGGCCACACGCCGGATCATCGCCGCCGCCCCGCGCACCCGGGTGCTCGTCTTGACCGTCTCCGACTCGGACTCGGACGTGATCGAGGCCATCCTCGCGGGCGCCTGCGGTTATCTCGTGAAGGACTCGTCCCTCGACGACCTCGTCCGCGGCATCGAGCTCGCCGCCCGAGGCGAGGCGGCGATCTCGCCGTCCGTGGCGACGAAGGTCCTCGACCGGGTGCGGGCGACCACGCCCGACCCCGAGTACGCGAACCTGATCACCTCCGAGCTCTCCCAGCGTGAGATCGAGGTGCTGAAGCTGCTCGCGCACGGCCAGGACAACGTCCAGATCGGCCGCGAGCTCGTGATCAGCCCGAAGACCGTCAAGAACCATATCTCCAGCATCCTCGCCAAGCTCCAGGTCGAGAACCGCATCCAGGCCGCGCTCTACGCCATCCGTGCGGGCATCGTCTAGCCGGACCCTGCTCGCAGCGGCTCTGGCCTCGGCGATCGCGGCAACTCCCGCGCTCGGTGGCTCGGACTCGAGCCTCGCCACCCGCCTGTCCGCCACTCTCAGGGTGCCCGGCGTCTCGCTCTCGCAGACGGGCGTGGTCGCGGTCGACCTGCGCACAGGGCGCACGATCTTCGCCTTGCACGCCGCGCGCTCCCTCGTACCTGCCTCCAACCAGAAGCTTCCGCTGACCTACGCCGCGCTCGTGGCGCTCGGCCCTTCCTTTCGGATTCCCACCGAGGTCCGAGGCGAGGGCCGGTTGGAGGGCCACATCTGGCGGGGCAGCCTCGTGCTCAAGGGCTACGGTGACCCGACGCTCTCCACGAAAGACCTGCGCACGCTCGCCCGCCGGCTGCACGCGCTCGGCATCCGGCGCGTAACGGGCTCGGTCGTCGGCGACGAGTCGTACTTCGACCAGCGGCGCACCGTACCCGGCTGGAAGCCCTCGTTCTACCTGCACGAGTCACCCGCGCTCTCCGCGCTCCCCGTCGACCGCTGCAAGACGAGAACCGGGCTCGCCCGAAGGCCGGCCCTCGTCGCGGCTCAGCGGTTCCGCCGCGCTCTCCTCGGTGCCGGCGTCCGCGTGCACGGCGGGGTGAAGGCGGTCCGGGCCGGGGGCCGCCCGCTCGCCTCCGTCGTCTCCAGGCCTCTCTCGCGGATGCTGCACGTGATGGATCGCGACAGCGACAACTTCAGAGCCGAGCAGTTGCTCAAGGTGCTCGGAGCAGTCATCGCCGGGCAGGGCACGAGCAAGGCGGGCGCGGCCGTCGTTCGGCGCGTGCTCGACGAGCAGGGGATTCCGCTCGCAGGCGTCCGGATCGCGGACGGCTCCGGTCTATCGTCGCTCGACCGGATCACACCGCGGGCGCTCGGGGCGATCCTGCTCGCCGCCTGGCGCGACCCCGCCCTGCGCCCGTACTTCGTCGGCGCACTCGCGGTCGCCGGCCTGGACGGCACGCTCGAGCACCGCCTGCGCACGCCGCCCGCGAGAGGAACGATCCGGGCGAAGACCGGAACGACGAACCTCGCGTCCGCCCTGTCCGGATTCGTGCGCAACCGCTTCGCTTTCGTGGTCATCCAGAACGGGCAGCCGGTGTCGTCCTGGGCCGCGCATGCCGCGCAGGACCGCTTCGTTCGGCTACTGGCTGCGCAGTAGCCGCTGGAGCTCGGCCTCGGAGAGCATGGCCACGCCCGCGCGCTGCGCCTTCGTCAGCTTCGACTGCCCCGGCTCCTCGCCGACGATCAAGCCGGTGGTCTTCGAGGAGACCGAATCCGTCACCTTCGCGCCCAACTCCTCGAGCGCCGCCTTCGCCTCCTCCCGGGAGTAGCTCTCGAGCGTTCCCGTGATCACATAGGCCTGTCCGGTGAGCGGCCCCTCGGGCGGCAGCGCCTCCTCGCCGGCCTCGAAGCGCAGGCCGAGCTCGCGCAGCTCCTGAACGAGCGCACGATTCTGATCGTCCTCGAACCACTCGACGACGATCTCGGCCCGGTCCGGACCGAATCCGTCGACCGCCTCGACCTCCTCTTGCGAGGCCTCCATCAACCGGTCGACGTTGCGGAAATGACGCGCGAGGCTCTGCGCGAGCACCCATCCGACCTTGGGAATGTTGAGCCCGAGGAGGACGCGCGAGAACGGAACGCTCTTGGAGACCTCGATCGCCTCGATCGCCTTGGCGGCCGAGATCTCGGCGAAGCCGTTGAGCTCGAGCAGCTGCTCCTTCGTCAACCGGTAGAGGTCCGGCAACGACCGAACCAGGCCGCGCTCCCAGAGGAGGCGGATCGTCTGCTCGCCGACGCCTTCGATGTCCGACGGCCCCTGGACCCAGGTGATCAGCGTCTCCAGCCCGCGCGAGGGACAGGCCCGGTTCGGACAGCGGTGCATGACCTCGCCCTCGGGCTTGACGATCTCGGCGTCGCACAACGGGCAACGCTTCGGCATCTTGAACGGCTTTGTGCCGGGCTGGTGGGGGCCCGCGGGGCCCACGATCTGCGGGATCACGTCGCCGGCACGCTGGACGATGACCACGTCGCCCTGCCGGATCTGTTTCCGGTTGATGTCCTCCTCGTTGTGCAACGTGGCGCGGGAGACCGTGACGCCGCCGACCTCCACCGGCTCGAGCATGGCCCACGGGTTAAGGGCGCCTGTGCGCCCGACCCGGATCGCGATCTTGAGCAGCTTCGTCTGGGCGGTCATCGGCGCCCACTTGTAGGCGCGTGCCCAACGCGGCCGCCCGTGCAGCGCCCCCAGCCGCTGCTGCTGGTCGAGCGAGTCGAGCTTGATCACGATCCCGTCGATCTCGTAGTCGAGCTCGGCGCGCCGGCGCTCCCACTCGCGACAGGCCTCAGCCACCTCCTCGACTGTCTCCACGCGCTCCGCGAACGGGTTCGTTCGGAACCCATGCTCGCGCAGCCACTGCAGCATGCCCCACTGCGTTTCGAACTCGACTCCCTCGGCGTGACCGGTCCCATAGATCCAGATCGAGAGCGGTCGCTCCGCCGTGATCTGCGAGTTCTTCTGGCGTACCGAGCCGGCGGCCGCGTTGCGCGGGTTCGGCGCGACCTTCTGCTTCGTGCCGGCAAGCCGCTCGTTCAGCTCGCGGAACCCCGAGAGCGGCAGGTAGACCTCGCCGCGTACCTCGAGGCTCCGAGGCGGCGGTCGCCCGTCCTCGACGCGCATGGTGAGCGGGATCGCACGAATCGTCCGTAGGTTCGGCGTCACGTCCTCGCCGCGCTCGCCGTCGCCCCGTGTGGCGCCGCGCGTGAAGGTCCCGCTCTCGTAGAGGAGCGAGACTGCGAGCCCGTCGATCTTGGGCTCGAGCACATAGGCAACGGGCTCGTCGGTGCCGAGGCGCTTGCGCACGTCGTCCGCCCACTTGCCGAGCGTCTCGTCGGTCGTCACCTTCTCGAGCGAGCCCATCGGCGCCAGGTGTTCGACCTTCCGGAAGCGCTCGGAAGGAGGCGCGCCCACGCGCTGGGTCGGCGAGTCGGGCGTGACGAGCTTCGGATTCGCGTCCTCCAGTGCCTGGAGCTCGTCGTACAGGCGGTCGTACTCGGCGTCCGAGATCAACGGCTCGTCCAGCACGTGGTACGCGTAGGAGTGCCGGCTCAGAAGCTCGCGCAGCTCGGCCGCGCGGCCCGCAGCGGCCTTAGAGGGCACCGAGGAGCTCCTCCGCACTGTCCACGACTGCGTCCGGCCCTTCCTCCTCCAGGCGGTTGCGTGTGTGGATGCCGCCCCACGTAACCGCGACCGCGTGCATCCCGGCCGCCTTCGCCGCCCGGACGTCGAACGGGGAATCCCCGACGTAAGCGCAGTCGCTCGAAGCCGCGCCGAGCTGCGACGCCGCGTGCAGGAGTGGTGCCGGATCCGGCTTGTCCCGCTCGGTGTCCTGCGCGGTGACCACGACCTCGAAGTTCCGCTCGAGCTCCGGCAGCCGGTCGAAGGCGAGGCGAACGGTTGCCCGCCGCTTCGCGGTGACGATCCCGAGGCGCCGCCCCTCGTCACGCAGGCGGGGGAGCACTTCGACGATCTCCCAGAAGGCCTCGAGCTCGTCGTGGAGCGGCTCGTTGTGAGCCCGGTAGGCCTCGACAAGCTCGTCCACACGTCCCGGGTCGAGGGCCTGCATCTGGGCCACGAGCCCGGGCCCGCCGACCGCGGCCGACAGCAGCTCTTCCGGAATCTCGCGGCCGAGGACGGTCCTGGCGGCGTGCTTCATCGAGGAGACGATCATGGGCCCGGAGTCGATCACCGTGCCGTCGAGATCGAAGAGGACGACCGGAAAGCGCATCGCGTCCATCGTATCCAGGCGGTTTCTTCCCCTTCGAAGTGTGACGATTCCGTACCAGTGCCTGGCAGTCGAGGTGTGACGATTTCGGAGCGATCGATCCACATCGGCCGCCGAAGTGATGTACGCGACGACTGGCTGAACCTCGGGTTTTCGGGACGTCAATAGCCGACCCGCACGAGGTACAGGCCCCAGGGCGGGGCAGTCGTTCCCGCCTCGGAACGCGGCCGACCCTCGAGCAGCCGCGCCACCTCCTCGGGCCGCCTCTCGAGCATCGTCCCAACCAGCGTCCGAACCATGTGGCGCAGGAACGAGTTGGCCGTGATCTCGAATGCGAGCACGTTCTCTCGCTCGTGCCAGACGGCGGACTCGACGATGCGGGCGAAGACCTCGTGCTGCGTCTCGGCCGGCGTGAACGCCTGGAAGTCGCGCTCGCCGCGCAGCAGATCGGCGGATTCGGCCAGCGCCTCCAGATCGAGGGACCGGGGCACCCACCAGCTCCGCCGGTCCTCGAAGGGTGAGCGCTGATGGCGCCGGTAGATGCGGTAGCGGTAGCTGCGCGAGCGCGCCGAGTGCCGAGCGTGGAAGCTCTCGGGCGCCTCCTCGGCCCCGACGACGGCGATGTCGTCCGGAAGCACCGCATTCAGGGCCTCGGCGGCTCGCTCGGGCGGCGGCCCTCCCTCGACGCTCACGCTGGCGACGTTTCCGAGTGCATGGACGCCGGCGTCCGTGCGCCCTGCGACGGCAAGACCGTCCACTGAGGAGAAGAGCGCCGCCAGCGCCGCCCACAGCTCGCCCTCGAGGGTGCGCAGCCCCGGCTGCGCCGCCCAGCCACGGAAGCCTGCGCCGTCGTATTCGAGCGTCAGCCTCAACCTCGGCACAGGCTCAGGCTAGTCGACCGGTGGGAGGGTCTTGCCCACTCCGACAACGACTCGTAGAATCGCCGGGCCAAGGGGGGAAAATGGATGAGCGTGTCGTCGGCACAAAGGGCAAGGACACCCTGGTCGGCACGAAGAAACGCGACGTCATCTGCGGCCTGGGCGGCAACGACGTGCTGAAGGGCTGGAAGGGCAACGACGTGCTCAAGGGCGGCGCGGGTGACGACACGCTCGTGGGTGGGGGTGGCAACGACCGCCTCGAGGGTGGGTCCGGCAAGGACAGCGGGAACGGCGGCCCCGGCGTGGACGTCTGCAAGACGGAGAAGCGCTGGCGCTGCGAGAAGCTGTGACGGAGCTCAGAAGCCGGGCGGCGGCTTGCCAACGACGCCGCGAAACCTTCCGCTGACCGTGATCGGCTTGCCGTCGAAGAACTCGCTTCCGATCGTGCCCCTGACCGTGAGCTCGACGGTCTGACCGAGCTTGCAGCCGACCTTCGAGAACACGACCGTCCCGCGCGAATCTTCGTCCTCCGAGCTCAGCTCGTTCTTTGTCCTCGCGTCGTAGACAAAGAGCTGCGCCTTGCGGGGACGGGTGTAGTCGAAGCCGACGGGGAAGCGCAGAAGCTTGCCGGGACGGACGTCCTTTACAACCCCCGACAGCGACCAGTACGCCTGGTCACGACGGGTTCGCAGGACCACTACCTGCACAGCCCGTGTGGGCACGTCGCGCTCCCAGCGGCCGCACCAGACGCGCGGACTGCTTCGGAAGGTGATGCGCGATCCGTCGGCGCGGTGGAAGGCGATGGGGCTCGTGGCGGCGGACGCCAGGCCGACGGCGACCGCGGCCGCGGCGCCGACGAGGAGCAGGCGCATCAGGCTATGACGCCTCGACTGGGGCGGTCTCGGCTTCGGGCTCGCGCACGCGCCTGGGCTCAGGCGCCTGGGGCACGAAGTCGACGAGCTCCAGGTAGACCATCGGCGCCGAGTCGCCCGGCCTGGGGCCGAGCTTCACGATCCGTGTGTAGCCGCCGGGTCGGTCCCTGAACCGAGGGGCGACTTCCGAGAAGAGCTCGTGCACGACCTCCTGGGAGCGGAGGTAAGCCAGCGCCTGGCGCCGCGCGTGGATGTCCCCTCGCCGGCCCAGCGTGATCATCTGCTCGGCGATCGGCTTGACCGCCTTGGCCTTGGCTTCCGTGGTCTCGATCCGGCCGTGCTCGATCAGCGCGCTGGCGAGATTCGCGTAGAGCGCCTTGCGATGGGCGGAGTCGCGCCCCAGCTTCTTGCCGGCGCGGCGGTGCCTCATACCTCTACAGCTCCCCCTCGTCCCCGCGCAGACGGAGGCCGTGGGTGGCGAGCGTCTCCTTGACCTCCTCGATCGACTTCTTGCCGAAGTTCGGGATCGCCGCCAGCTCGTTCTCGGTCTTGGAGACGAGGTCGCCGATGGTCTCGATGCCGACGCGCTTGAGGCAGTTATAGGAGCGGACGCCGAGCTCGAGCTCCTCGATCGGGAAGTTCTCCATCCCGTGGGCAAGTGCCGGCTCGGCGATCGCCTCCGCCGCGGCCGCCTCGCCGAAGCCCTCCATCTTCTCGATGTCCGTGAAGATGGCGAGCTGACGAATCAGGATCTCGGCCGCCTGGCCGATCGCCTCGCGGGGGTCGAGCGAGCCGTCGGTGGTCACGTCCAGCACGAGCTTGTCGTAGTCCGTGCGCTGGCCCACGCGGGCGGCCTCGACGTCGTACGACACACGCCGGACGGGCGAGAAGATCGAGTCGATTGGAATGACGCCGATGGTGTGCTCAGGCCCGCGGTTGAGCTCGGCCGGGACGTAGCCGCGGCCGCGACCGATCGTCAGCGTCAACTCGAGCTTGCCGCGCTCCGACAGGTGGGCGAACTCGAGCTCCGGGTTGAGGATCTCGAGATCGGCCGGCGCCTGGATGTCCGCGGCCGTGACCGGCCCGGCGCCCTTCTTCTGGAGGCGCACCTCGATCTCCGGTGACTCGCCGTAGAGGCGGCAGACGAGGTTCTTCAGGTTGAGAATGATGTCCGTCACGTCCTCGCGGACACCGGGCAGCGTGGTGAACTCGTGCGCGACGCCCTCGATCTTGACCGAGGTGACCGCGGCGCCCTCGAGCGACGAGAGCAGTACGCGGCGCAGCGAGTTGCCGAACGTGTAGCCGAAGCCGCGGTCGAGCGGCTCGATCACGAAGATGCCGCGCTGCTCGTCGACTTCCTCGTGGACGATCTTCGGAATCTGGAATTCCATCAGGCTGGTGCGAGTTGCCATTGCTTCCTTTCGCGCGAAGTTACTTCGAGTACAGCTCGACGATGAGCGACTCCTGGACAGGAGTGTCGATCTCGTCGCGATCCGGTGATTTCAAGATCTTCCCCGTCAGCCCGTCGTGGTCGGCCTGGAGCCATGGGGCGACCGAGGCAGTGAGATCGGTCGCGTCGCGCACGACCTGCTCCGCCGCCGACCCGGCCTTGAGCGTGACCACGTCGTTCGGCTTGACCTGGTACGAGGGGATGTTCACGCGACGCCCGTTGACCAGGAAGTGACCGTGGCGGACGAGTTGCCGGGCCTGCGCACGCGACGAGGCAAAGCCGAGCCGGTAGACGACGTTGTCCAGCCGCGTCTCCAGCATGCGCAGCAGGTTGTCACCCGTCACTCCCGACCGGCGGGCCGCCTTGTCGTAGTACGTCCGGAACTGCTTCTCGAGCAGGCCGTAGTACCGGCGCGCCTTCTGCTTCTCGCGCAGCTGGAGTAGGTACTCGGACTGCTTGATGCGGCCGCGACCGTGTTCCCCGGGGGGATACGAGCGGCGCTCGATGGCGCACTTTTCCGTCAAGCAGCGCTCTCCCTTCAGGAAGAGCTTCATGCCTTCGCGGCGGCAGAGCTTGCAGACAGGACCCCTGTAGCGGGCCATCAGACGCGGCGCCTCTTCTTCTGCCGGACGCCGTTGTGCGCCTGCGGCGTGACGTCCCTGACGCCAAGGATCTCGAGACCCGCGGCCTGGAGCGAACGGATGGCGGTCTCGCGCCCGGACCCAGGGCCCTTCACGAAGACCTCGACCTTCTGAAGGCCGTGCTCCATGCCCTTGCGCGCGGCCGAGTCGGCCGTCACCTGCGCGGCGAACGGCGTCGACTTGCGGGACCCCTTGAAGCCGGCGGATCCCGCCGACTCCCACACGATCACGTTCCCGTCCTTGTCGGTGAGAGCGACGATCGTGTTGTTGAAGGAGGTCTTGATGTGTGCCTGGCCAATGGCGATGTTCTTGCGCACACGGCGGCGCGTGCGACCCTTGGTCGCTTGCCTGCGGGGAGGGGCCATCTAGCGCTCCCGCTCCGAGCACGGCGCGCGGCCGCGCCGCTTTGCAGCGCCCCGGGCAGCCCGCGGGGCGAGGGGAGAGAGCGCTGACCTCATGTTTTCGGGGCCGCCTTCTTACCGCGTCCCACGGTCTTCTTCGGGCCTTTGCGCGTACGGGCGTTGGTCTTCGTCCGCTGGCCGTTCACGGGCAGGCCGCGGCGGTGGCGCTGGCCCCGGTAGGCACCGATCTCCTGGAGGCGCTTGACGGCCTGCGAGCGCTCCCGGCGCAGATCACCCTCGACCTGGAGCGTGCCGTCGATGTGCCGCTGGAGCTTCGTGATCTCCTCGTCGGTGAGGTCGCGAATCTTCGTATCCGGCGAGAGACCGAGCTCGGCGCAGACGCGACCCGCCGTGGTGGTGCCGATACCGAAGATGTACGTGAGCCCGACCTCCAGGCGCTTCTGGTTCGGCAGGTTGACCCCCGCAATGCGTGCCACTTAGTCGATCACCCCTGACGCTGCTTGTGTCTCGGGTTCGTGCAAATGACCATGGTCGTTCCATGCCGCTTGATCACGCGGCATCGCTCACACATTGGTTTGACGGATGGGCGTACTTTCATCTCAGCGGTAGCGATAGGTGATCCGGCCTCGAGACAGGTCGTACGGTGAGAGTTCGACCTTGACCCTGTCGCCGGGGAGGATGCGGATGTAGTTCTTGCGCATCTTGCCGGAGATCGTCGCGAGCACGGTGGTCGGCATGGTGTCGGGCTGCACCCGGAACATCGTGCTCGGGAGCGCCTCGACGACCTCGCCTTCGACCTCGATCTTCTCTTCCTTCACCGCCATTTCTCTCAGAGGAACCGCGCCCTGGCGAGCGCGGTCGTTGGTGCACGTACACACAGCGCAGCACGGCTGCGCCGCGGCTCGTCATCGTAGCAAAACCGGTGCAGCAGTCAGGATACGCGGCCCGGACTCCGTCACTGCGACGGTGTGCTCGAAATGCGCCGCGAGGGAGCCGTCCGCGGTCGAGATCGACCACTCGTCGTCGTGTACGACGATCTCTGGCCCGCCCGCCGTGATCATCGGCTCGACGGCGAAGACCATGCCCTCCGAGAGCAGCGGTCCCCGGCCCGGTGGGCCGTAGTTCGGAATCTGGGGGTCTTCGTGCATCGAGCGCCCTACTCCGTGCCCCACGAGGCTGCGGACCACCGAGAAGCCAGCCCCCTCGGTCACCTTCTGGACGGCATGCGAGATGTCCGAGAGGCGATTGCCGGCGCGACACTGCTCCACGCCTGCGGAAAGCGCCGCCTGGCATACGTCGAGCAGGCGCTCAGCCTCGGGCGAGACGTCGCCGACCGAGAACGTGTACGCCGAGTCGGCGACGAAACCGTCCAGCGTCACGCCCACGTCTGCGGAGAGGATGTCTCCCTCTGCCAGGGCATACGGCCCCGGGATTCCGTGCACGATCATCTCGTTCGGCGAGAGGCACGTCGCCGCGGGGTAGCCGCGGTAGCCCTTGAAGGTCGGATGGCCACCCTGCGAGACGACGAACTCGTCGGCAAGCGCGTCCAGCTCGGCCGTGGTCACGCCGAGACGGACGTGCTCGGCGAGGAGCGCGAGCGTCTCTGCGACGACCCGGCCAGCCCTCGCCATGCGCTCGATCTCGCTGGGCGACTTGCGGATGATCACGCCGCGACCACGCGCTCGAGCGCGTCCTGGATCTTGGCCCAGACCTCGTCGACGGAGCCCTCGCCGGGGATGCCGACCACCTTGCCGGTCGGCAGGTAGTGCTGGACGAG
>WNFU01003136.1_pt1 | contig 37592 bp, 29 predicted proteins | sample 5400121 | NCBI WGS metagenome assembly WNFU01 (sample SAMN13153360, study PRJNA577476) | soil metagenome | isolation source: 100 cm soil or saprolite under grassland replicate 1 | place: USA:California | collected 2016-06-15
TGATCGCCGGTCTGCCAACCCATCATGGCAAGCCTCCGCCGCTGATGTCTCAAGCGACGGAATCACTGTTCGCCGAAAATCACGAGCACTTTTTCAACATGGGGTAATTCCGGGATCGTGCCCTACGAAGGCACAAGGAATCAGCTCTCCAGGAACGCATGAGGCCATCCTCATGTGGCCTCGCAACGATGGAGAGCTACGATGGAGCATTATGTCGGACTGGACGTGTCGTTGAAGCAGACATCGATCTGCGTGGTGAACCAGGTTGGATCAGTGGTGCGAGAGGGCGTAGTCGATTCCGAGCCTGAGGCAATCGCTGCATTCGTGCGATCGAAGGCACCGGGCGCGGTACGGATCGGCCTTGAGACAGGACCGACGGTCACATGGCTGTGGACCGAGCTCAAACAACTTGGCCTGCCAGTGATCTGTATCGACGCGCGCCATGCCAGGGCGGTACTCAAGATGCAGATCAATAAGAGTGACCGCAACGATGCGGCCGGCATCGCCCGCATCATGCAGACCGGCTGGTTTAAGGAGGTGCGCGTCAAGGACCTCGATAGCCACTCGGTTAGGGCGCTGCTTGCGAGCCGGGCGTTGCTGGTCAAGATCAAGCGTGATCTCGAGAGCCAGATCCGCGGCCTGCTCAAGAACGTCGGTCTCGTGATCGGCCGTGCCAAGTTCAATGTCTTTGCCGTGCGGGCTGAGGAACTGATCGAGGATCGTCCCGAGTTAATCGCTGTGGTCGGGCCGCTGCTCAAGGCACGTAAGGCCATCGAGCAGCAGACCGACGATCTCGATCGCAAGGTTCTGAAGCTGGCACGTTATGATGCGCAGGTCCGAAGGTTCATGACCGTGCCTGGTATCGGCCCGATCACCGCGCTCTGCTTCAAGGCGACGATCGACGATCCGACCCGCTTCAAGCGATCGAGAAGCGTCGGCGCTTATGTCGGATTGACGACCCGACGCCATGCTTCCGGCGAGACCGAGTGGACGGGACGCATCTCGAAGTGTGGTGACGCCATGCTACGCAGTTATCTTTTTGAAGCGGCCGGCGTGCTGCTGACCCGCGTGCCGAAATGGTCGGCGCTAAAGGCTTGGGGGATGAGGCTCGCCAAGCGAAATGGACTGTGAAAGGCCACAGTCGCCGTCGCGCGCAAGCGCGCGGTCATTCTGCACCGCATGTGGATCGACGGAACCGAGTTCAACTGGTCGAAGAAGGAGGTTGCCGCGTAACGAGCAATAAGGAGATCAAAGGGTTCCCGCAGCACGGCGGGAAAAGACGTCCCTGCCGGGACGATGGCGGTGGTGAGATCGCCCGATTTTTTGCGAGCTCTCAATCAGAGAGACTGCGCTTGCAACATTGATCCAGCAGCGTCGTCTTACGCCATCATGCGGAGGGCAGGCCCCTACCGCGGAGAGAACAGTGGGCCCGGCAAGGATGACCGCGGAGAGCTTGACACCGAAGCCCGGAATTAGAGAACACAATCGGGGGCAAAGCGGACATCAGCCAGCGAGGTGTGCCAGGATGAATGTAATTGCCGAGCACGGTACGCATGCTGCTTTGGACCAGCTCAGCGGTCGGTATCTGGCTTCTTCTTGATTATAGTCGCCAATCCAATAAGACGCGCCTAATGGCTAGTCACTTGCCGCAAATCAAGGCCGCCCGCTGTTTCCCCTTGGCCGCGAGCGCCAGCGCAACCAAGCGCCGAATTGCTTCTGAACGCGATGGAGTGTCCGCTTGTTGCTTAGCCCACTCCTCAATTCGGGATTTAAGTGCGGGTGACATCCGCACCGGCGGCGCCCGCGATCCAATCAATACTCGGTGGCCACACTCCGTTCGGCTTCGTCGTGCTCGCGCCGGCCGTGCCGCACATCAAGGAAGGCAAGCTGCGCGGGCTCGCCGTCTTGAGCGCTCAGCGGTCCGCCGCTCTGCCCGATGTGCCGACCATCTCCGAGGCGGGATTTCCTGGCCAAGAGGCTGACACCTTGATAGGCGTGCTGGCACCGGCCAAAACCCCCAAGGAGATCATCGATCTACTGCATCGGGAAATCGTGCGAATCGTGGCGCTACCCGACGTGCGAGAGCGCCTCGACGCGATTGGCTTCGTGCCGGTGGCCAATACGCCGGATCAGTTCGCGGCCATCATCAAGGCGGAATCCGAGCGCTGGGCCAAGGTCATTCGCGCAGCCAAGATCAAGGTCGAACCGTGAGCGGCACCTGTCCTCGTCAATTGGGAAACCTGATAGTTTGTTGATGGCGTCGCGAATAGAGATATCGCGGTCTCATCGGGCACGCTCTGTATCCTTGAGTCCAGGGCGCACGGCTAGACGCGATCAGACACATCTACAAAGTCCTAGAAGAACAACGTAACATTGCCGGCAGGGGCGAGCTTGTCGAAGCCCATCAAACAATTGCAGCGCGGACCGGCAGGCAAGGCTGGAAGCCGCGTCTTTTTGTGCCTCGGGGATCTTCTTGCCTGGTATGGGCGAATCGCGCCCGACCGCAATGCCATCCTGTCGCCTGGACGTCCCCCGGTGACGTATGGCGCGCTCTGGGTCTGCGCGAAACGTGCGGGTCGCGCGTTAGGAAGCTTCGGCATAGGCCGAAGCGATCGAGTGGCGGTTGTATTGCCGGACGGGCCGGAGACCGCGGTGGCAATCATCGTGGTTGCAAGCGCTGCGGTCTGTGTGCCGCTGAACCCAAGCTTCACCGCAGACGAATGGCGGCGTTATTTCGCCGATTTGCGAATATCGGCGCTGTTGACGCGCGCGGACCTGGATACGGCGAGCCGCGCAGTTGCCCATGCCCTTGGCATACCTGTCATCGATCTATCGTCTCGACCCGGCGATGGGCCCGGCGCTTTCAGCCTTGTCGGCCCGCCCACGCGGCGGATCGTCACTGGTGAGTTGGCGCCCAGCGGCGGCGATGCATTTCTCCTACTGACCTCGGGCACCTCTTCGCGTCCGAAGACAGTGCCGGTCACCCATGCTGCGGTCTGTCTGTCCGCCTATAACGTGGGCGCGACTTTGGAACTTGGACCTCGGGACCGATTGCTAAATGTGCTGCCTCTGTTCCATGGGCATGGATTGATCTCTGGGGTCGTGGCCGCGTTGGCGGCCGGCTCGAGTGTGGTTTGTCCGCCTGGCTTTGATGCTACGGCTTTCTTCGGCTGGCTCACAGAATTTCGACCAACCTGGTACACGGCGGTTCCGGCAATCCATCGAGCGGTGTTGTCGGCAGCAGCCCGCCACAAGCATAGTGCCCAGGGATCGTCGTTGCGGCTCATTCGCTCGGCCTCCTCGACTCTGCCGCCCGAACTGCTCGCCAGCCTCGAAGCCCTGTTCAGCGTCCCAGTGATCGATACCTACGGCATGACGGAAGCCGCAACCCAGATTGCCGCGAACCCTTTGGGGCGACGCAAGCCTAATTCTGTTGGCCAGGCCGCCGGGCCTGAGATCGCGATCCTCGACGGCGACGGCCGACGGCTACCAGCTGGTCAACGTGGAGAGATCGCGCTGCAGGGTCCGACCATTACGAGGGGGTACGACAATGATGACGCCGCGACCGCGTCGGCGTTTCGGGACGGCTGGTTCCGAACCGGCGACCTTGGATACTTGGACGAGGACGGATACCTCTTCATTGTCGGCCGCATAAAGGACATCATCGATCGAGGAGGGCAGAAGGTCGCGCCCGCCGAGGTCGAACAGGCGCTGCTCAGCCACCCGGACGTGGTCGAAGCCGCCGTTTTCTCTGTCCCCCATAAGCGACTCGGCGCGGACGTCGCCGCCGCCATCGTATTGCGTCAGAATGCCAAGGTCGGCGAAGGCGGTCTCCGAGATTTCGTGCGCGAGCGCTTGGCCAGCTTCAAGGTCCCTGGTCTGATTCGCATTGTGCCGGAGATCCCGAAAGGGCCCGCCGGAAAGATTAAACGCGACGAACTCCTCTCGGCGCTTTCCATAACGTTACCAACCGAGCGAGTGGAACGTGGCGCCAATCTGGCTGCACCCCGCTCGGAAATGGAGAGGAAACTCGCCGAGACCTGGATGGAACTCCTGGAGCTGGATCAGATCGGGGTTGATGAACACGTGTTCGCGCTCGGCGCCGATTCAATAACCGTGATGCAAATGCTTTTGCGGCTACGGGAGCGGTTCGGCGTCGGCTTCTCGTTCAAGGACATCTTCGATGCTCCCACCGTCGCTGCTCTCGCGGCTCGCATTGAACAAAAGAAATGCGCGGCCGCACCTCCGAGCTTGCACCATTCGTCGATGGAGATCACACGCGTGGAAGACGATGGTCCGCCGCAGCTTTCCATTTTGCAGGAACATGCGTTGCGCATCGAGCGGGAGTTTCCTGGACTACCCCAGTTCAACGTCGCTTTCGCGTATCGACTGCGGGGGCCGCTGAACGTCGGCGCGCTCGCGCGGAGCCTAAGCGAGGTCGTGCGCCGCCACGACTCGCTGCGAACTGGATTTTCATGGCTCGACGGCGTGCCTGTGGCTCTGACGACTTCGGCCGACGATATCAATCCATTGCTGGTTGTCGAAGATCTCGCAGCGTGGGCAGCCCCCGGCGAGAATAAAATCGAAGCGCTCCTGCTCAAGAAGGCAGAGCTGCAGGCTGAACAGGAGGCCATTACGCCCTTTGACACGAGCCGCCCACCTTTGTTGCGAGCGCGTTTGTTGCGGCTTGGCCCCGATGATCACGTTTTGCTTCTGATCCTGCATGACATCATCGCAGACCGCTGGTCGACGGGAATTCTCATTGAGGAGATCTCCGAATTCTATGCTGCTTTTATAGCCCGGCGGCCGCCCCGACTGCCGGAACCGGTGCTTCAGTTTTCCGATTTCGCTCGCTGGCAGCGTCGGTGGTGCACCAGCGATGCAGCAGCCCGACAGCTCGCCTTCTGGAAAGAGCGCCTGCGAGGGGCCTCGCCTCTATTCGCCCCGAAACGTAACAGCGGAGACGCGCTGCTAGCCGCGAACATTGCCCAGGACCCGTTTCATCTGTCGACGGATTTGGTCGCGCGCCTGACCGCCTTGAGCCATAGCCAGGGCGCAACTCTCTTCATGACATTGCTGACGGGCTTCAAGACGCTGCTGCTGGCCCGAAGCGGACGCAACGACATTTGTGTCGCGACCGCAGTGGCCAACCGGTCGCATCCGAGGACCGAGCGCATAATAGGTCCGGTCGGCAACGCCTCGCTCGTTCGCACCCACGTCGATGCCGATGTTTCGTTTCAGGAGGCACTCAGACGCGTACGCGGTACTCTCTTGGAGGCATACGCGAGGCAGGAACTCCCCTTCGATGTTATTGCCGGCCAACTCAAGAAAGAAGACGATCTGGACCCGGCGTCTCTCATGCAAGTGTTTTTCGTCCTGCACAGTGCGTTTCGTCGGCCCCTCAAGGTGCCCAATGTGGCGGTCAGTACGTTCGGTTGTCGGGAGGGACAGCAGATTATGCGGATCGATCGCACTTGGCTGAGGATGACGCTCAAGGAGATACCGGCCGGGATTACCGGCGCATGCAGCTACAAGGAAGAGTTGTTTGAGTCCGAGGCCCTCCGAGATTTGACCACGCATTACACGACGATCTTGACCAGGGCGGCCGCACATCCCGAGACGTCGCTCGGCACATTGGCCGATCGTCCAGCGATGAGCGCTGCACGGGTTCCTACCCGGGCCCTGCCAGGCGCACAGCCCGGGAAGCTGCAGCTCCGTGCCAACCGCCAGCGATTCAAGTAACATTAGGCTTGATTATCCTCTCCATAGGATTAACATTTCACATCATCAGTACTGTATAGGACCTGCGTTCGCTTGACTTCGCACCGGCCACCGAGATGACGGGGGGTAAGCAATGTGTCTAACCAATACTGCAGACGTTATCGACTTCAGCACCTTGACTCCCACCCAAAAGAGGAAAATTGCTGCTCTCAAGCGGAAGCTGAAGGCGCACAGGAAAATTCTTAAAAAAAGGCTGGACGATATCGACCGAGGGCTTCGAAAACTCGAGCGAAAATCGCGATGACGCCCTCTCAGCAAGTGATCTGAAAGTCGTCGGCCTCTAGATCAAGTGCTCAGCACTGGAGGCGCGCTGTTCCGCAGATCCGGGATGGGGCCGGTCTGTCGCTTTTCAATCTCGCACGTCGATGAGGTCGTGCGCGGCAAGATCTCTGACGAGATTTTCGCTGTAAGCATCGAGCTTCCTGGGATCAGTCCAGTCATCGAGCAGCGCGAGTGCGTCGACAATGATTGGCGCCACCTCCACGAGGCTGGCGTCGTGAAAGCCTGCCCGTAAGGTAACCAAAAGTGACGTGTCGCGTTTGGGAGGAACGGCTTCTCCCGAACCTGCATCGAAAATCGATCGAATATCGTAGGTGCAGCGCAGCGGAACGACGCTACAGCGGCGCCGGATGTCTCGCTTCGATCTATCGCCCTTGTCTTTTTTCGGCGGGGTCTCGTGATCTTCAGCCGCATTGCGGACTTCGGTCATTGCGAGCTCGCAGGCGGCGACATCGGGTAGATAGGCCGGTTTGGGTGGCTCGCACTGCCAACGGACCGACAAGAATTCGTGGAACTCGCGAGCGTTCGCGAGGGTGCTCTTGTTCGTCGGCCGGCTGATCTCGATGAACTCGCGCAAAATCAACCTTTGCGCGGCGCCAAGAATTTCGAAAGTCCGGGGGAAACCCGCCATGATTTTTTCGATGCGCTTGTTGCAAGCGAAGCGCGCCTGGAGACGCAGCACCCCTCGATCGATTCCTTGCAGGGCTGGGTCGATAGGCGCATCGGCTTGATCGCCGAAAATGGCCTCTGCGCTGCTCAGATACTCAAGCAGGCTAGTCTGCCGATCCAAAAGTCGAGTGGCCATCGGTCTACAGGAGTTGCTTCGCAAGACGCGCACGGACGTGCGCGACGTCGTCGAGGACTTCCGAAAGTGCGTCTAATCGACCGTCGCGCTCGATTATGATGTTTGCTGGTGCCTGACGCGCGAGCGCGTACTCGAGCAGATCGAGCACCTCGTCAGGGACGGGATGGGAATGGGAGTCGACAAAGTAAGGTTGAGCGAGGAAATGGTCCTCTACGGTGACGCCCCCCGCCAAGTGCACCTCCTTCACGATGCCTGCCGTCAGCGAATCGAGAAACTCGTAAGGGTCGAGTCCGTGGTTGCGAGAGTTTAGCAAGAGGTTCTCAATATCGAGCAGCAGGCCGGCCTGCGTCTCGCCGCAGATCAAGTTGAGAAAGTCCGCGTCCGACAATTTCGAATCCGGCCAGTCGAACAAGTACGCGACATTCTCAAGTAGAAAAGGAAGCGGGATGCGCCTCTGAATGCGCTGCACCTTCGTGATGATGGAGGCGGCGACCGCCTCGGTTTTCGGCAGGGGCAGGAAGGTGGCAAGATCTCGGCCGGGCACAGAGGTGAATGAAAGGTGTTCGCTGTACGCCGGAGCCTTGAGCTGCTCGACGATTTCGGCGACCTGGTCCAAATATCGCTCGTCGAGCGGCCCGTCCGTACCAATCGACAAGCCGACCCCGTGGGCCGTCAATGGGACGCGGCCGACCAGATCATAAATCGCGGCTCGGACCGTGCGCCCCCTATCGAGGCAGTGATCGACGGTGATTTCAAGGACGTCAAAACTGCCAAGGTGTTCACGCGCCCACTGATCAATCGCCGCGTGATACGCGATGCCAACTGCCGGATATGGCCTGCCTGTTGTCAAGCACTCCCCACTATCGCATGAGCACTGCAAGGGCTGAACGTCGAAGCCATCTCCCAGTAAGCGAGAGACGCGAACTCGTAGTGCAACAGTCCACAGTTCTTGACGATCGCCATCAAAGGACATCGCCTCGTCTATTCAGGATGGGACTAGTGACCTCTCCCTTCATTGCGCAGGCGCTGTCGCGCTCGCCGCGCGCGGCGTTTAGCCGCTGCACCACCCTTGCGTCGTCGCTTGTCTCCGCGGAGTCTTCCATCTTGGCGGGATCGTGCAGAACGTCGAGACCGGGTTGCGCGCTCGTTAATTGGCATACCGAGCTCGGGGTCGAGCCGGTATGTCATCCCCCCGATGACGGCGCCGTTCGCGGTGACGGTTACGAGAATGTCGCGCTTGGTCGCTGACCTGGCGTGAGCCTTGGTGAATGGCTCGCCCGCCCGGACATGGAAAGTGACGAGCCTTTGCTTGCGGGCATTCAAGCGCGCACCGCCCGCGGGCAGGTCGTGGCCGATCCGCCACCCGCGCTGCGCCAAAACAGGCGGCAAGACCACCGAAACGGCAATCGTTGCGGCGCTGCGGCCGGGATTACGGACCCATAGACCTTTCCCGTGCAGCCCCGCCATGAGACCGTGCCGCCCTCCTCCGCCCGGCACGAGGACCACGTTGCGCTGAGCGATATTGTTGTCATTCGGTACGAGGCGCCAATCTTCGATCACCTCGCCTTCAGCAATGTTTTCTACGTTGCTTGCATCGCCAGCCGCCGAGACAATCATCAGCATGCAGTCGTGACCCCAAGCGTTCGCCACGGGCGTCCACTCGAACGGCCCGACGGTTTTCACTTCGGCATTGTTGGGCCGAAGCGTCCCAGCCGACCGGGGCGTGGTGAACGGCTGCAGATCGTTCGGCCAGAGCAGGCCGGCAGACGGCTTGCAGTGATAGCCGTTCACGACGACATCGTTGGCGACCGATGTGCCTCGGTTCTTGATCTTCACGTAGGCAAAGTTGGTTTGGCCCAGCGCCGGCTCCTGGTGCCCGTTCAAACCGTCGGGATTGCGGCGGTTCCAAATCGTCGTGGCCGCCCAATATTCTCGGACGTATTCATATTCGCCCGCCCGCCCATCGTCGATGTAGACATCAACGCTCGGCGGTGCGCCTTTGTTGAGGTGCTGCTTCTCGAACGCCCAGGCGAGTACCTTCCCATAGGCGCCGCCGACAACCCCTTCCGACGTCCAGTCGCCGGCATCAGCTGTTTGCAGCGCCTGGAGGAATTCGCCGGGCGAACCCGGATTGCTTTGCGGACTGAGCGACTGGATCGCGCGCAGCATCAAGTAGGTCATATAGCGGGCGGCGAACTCGCGCCGGTTGATACTGCTGGCATCCCCGCCGATGGATCGGTAAGCGCGAAACAGCGTGGTGGAGAGGATTTGTTCGCTAAAGTAGCCGCTACCGATGCGCCCATCGGTGCCCTGGTCCATACCTTCGCCCCAGCCCCACGTTCCGATCTCCGCGGTCCCGGCGGCACCCCTGCCACCCCCGCCGGTAATGCGCAGCTCAGGCGCACGCGTGTAGCCGATGCCGGGGTCGTCGACAGTCACTTTGGTTACAGCGCCGTCAACGATATCCTTGGGCTTTACAGATGCCCTCGCCTTCGCACCACTAAAGGCACCGCGCGGGAGTTCCACCGTCAGAGGACGGTAGCCTCTTCCGCCGTTGGTTACAGTCACGGTGGCCAACGAACCTTCAGCGATCTGCGCAGTCGCTTTGGCACCCCTGGCACCCCCGCCGGTAATACGCACAGAAGGCGCGCGCGTGTAGCCCGTGCCAGAATCTGCGACGGTCACTCTGGTAATGGTGCCCTCTATAATATGCTGGGGCAGTACGCCCGCCTTGGCTGGCCCACCTCCGATGAAATTCACCGTTGGGGGACGGACGTAGCCACTTCCGCCATTCGTTATGGTCACTCCGGTCACCGAACCCGACGCGATTTGGGCAGTCGCAGCGGCACCGGTACCCCCACCGCCGCCGCTAAAGTTCACCAAAGGCGCATTCGTGTAGCCGGTGCCTGGATCCTTCACAGTCACTTGGGTGACAACACCGCCGACGACATGTGCAGACTTTACGACGGCTTTGGCTTCGTTAACCCCACCACCCGCGAGACTCACCGTCAGATAACCTCGTCCGGGGTTGGTTACGTTCACTTTGGCTACGGACCGCTCTGCCACTTCGCGATCGGAGCGTCGAACGATGACTGATGACAAGAATGGAAGGAAAAGGAAGCGGTCAGGCACCTGACGATTGTGCCACGCCGAAAGATAGTCGGTCAGGATCATCGCGAAGCTATCACCCGCGCTGTGCGCAAATTTGAATTGGTCGTCCTCTATATGGGACCAGAGCGTGCCGTGCCCGCCCAATTCGTGAAGAGTCACGCGCCAGTCGCTCGCGATCCCGATGGGGTCGGAAACCTCGATGTCCGCCGCCGCGAAGGCACCCCTCCCACCTCCGCCGCTGAATTTTAGCAACGGCCCCACTAGGTAGCCCGTGCCACGATCTACGACGGTCACTTTGGTTATACGGCCGTCAACGATGTCCCCAGGTTTTACTTTCGCCGTCGCTCCACTGCCTCGACCACCCGATAATTTCACCCTCGGCGGACTCGTGTAACCTCTTCCGGGTTCGGTTACCGTCACTCTGACCACCGAGCCGCCCTTGAAGTCCGCAAGCGCGTAGTAAACGGAATCGATGCCTTGGCCATGGCCAATCAGCGCCGAGTTGATGACGTTGCCGTCCGCCCAGGGAGGTCTGAATGCGCGATGGTCCACCTCGACCGGAAATCGAGTGTGCTTGAAGTAGCCATGTGGCCCCTTCACTTTGAATCCGAGATCCTCGACGAGGCGAAAAAAGCGGTCCACGTGGTAGTACGCGTTGACCGCGGCAAACTCGTTGGTGCGGACATGCCAGATGTCAAAGTTTCTGCGTCTGGGGCGTGTCGGCGGTTCGAAGTCCGGGGCGGTTTTGTTAGTCACTTTCGCAAAGGTACCCTCCAACGGCTGCCTTCGGGCGGCGCGCTTGAGATTGTGGAGCTTCGCTAGTTTTCGATGAGGGTTCAGGACCCTGTTGCCCCGGTCGGCGGTCTTGGTCGCGGACCCGGTGCTGGTCACGGGATCGTAAGTGAAGACGTTCCCCATAACGCCCGAGCTCAACGCACGAACACAGAGAATCGTGTTGGTCTCCACATCCACTAAAATGCGCCAGTTCATTTGGGTCCGCCCGTAGGGCAGACGGAACACGAGTTCCGCGACGAGATACCAGTTTCCATCTCGAATCGAATTGGCCACAGCCCCCAAGGGGAGCGTCGGCGATTCGGGCTTCGTGCGCTCCTTTGCATCGTAGCGGTAGATGAAAAATCGGCCGCGGATGAGTCGTGGCGGGGTCTGCGTGCCATCGAGGCCCTTCGCGATTTTGGCAGCGCCGCCGAGGATCTGACTCAGCAGATCAGACCTGCGGACTTGAGATTGCTGTGGCCGTCTGGCTTTGCGCCGCGACGATAGACCATCAATCTCTTCCGCAGTTGCAAACAACCGGCGGTAACGTTCCAGGGCCTGCAACGGCGGCAGTTTCGCGTCGACGCCTTGTACGCTGGTGTCGGTCGCTGCGACCACGCGCGCCGGCGCCTGTTTGAGCGTTACCGTAATCCCTGCGCCCCACACAGGCGCGTTAAGATAGGTCTGACAGTACACATACGTGGCCGAGTCGAAGGAGACCTTTTCCTCGCTAAAGCGGTACTCCACGCCTTGCTGACGCGGATCTAGGTATGACACCGGCCGCTCGATGCTGCGCACCGCTTCCGGCGGCAGATCCAGATTTTCGGCGATCTCCCGGATGTACGCTTCAGCCGCCGCCCGCCCGCGCAGCTTCTTCATGGCGTGGAATTTGTCGAAGTAAAGAATTCCCCGAATCCGACCAGTGTCGTCCCATGTCACGGTGGCTTTGAGAACTGGATCGTAATCCGTTCGCATGAGTTACCTCCCCAACGCGCGAAGCGTCCCGACGTGCGCAGGACGTAAACCGCGCCAACGACGTAGCCCAACTATAATATGTTGTTCGTGAATCAGATTGCAGGCGACTTGCTGCGAGTGGCACTTGATCTTCGTTCTCGAAGGTTGATGAACGTCTTCAAGCATTTGTTTGCCCTCTTGCCGCCCAATCGCACTTGGAGCCGCGGGCGCCGCGGTGGCCTTAATCGGGCTTGTCGAGAATGGTCAAGCCAATTCTCATCGCACGAGCATACCAGCTTTCGCGGCTGCCCGAAAACACGATGACGAGCCGACCGGCTGGCAATTTCGTTGAACCACACCGACATCGCGATTAAGGACAGCGTCGTTCTGCCTCCTTGAGATCGCACGCTCACATTGTGTTATATTGCTTCGCACGGTATGTCGCGCGGAGTGGCGATGACAATTGATATTAGACGTCGAGAATTCATCGCCGTGCTCGGCGGGGCGGCGGCGTGGCCGTTAGTCGCCAGCGCGCAGCAGGCGAAGCTGCCGACCATTGGATTGCTTGGCGGGGCAACGCCTGCGGCCCAAGCTCAGTGGACCGCCGCTTTTGTTGAACGGCTGAGCGAACTCGGTTGGATCGAAGGTCAGACCGTCGCGATCGAGTATCGCTGGGTGGAGGGACGTTTCCAGCGCTCACCTGCAATCATCGCCGAGTTCGTCCGGCTCAACGCCGATGTCATCGTCACGCATGCGACCCCAAACGTCGTGGCCGCCAAGCAAGCGACATCGGTGATTCCTATCGTGTTCGCCTCGGCGGGGGATCCGGTTCGCAATGGGCTGGTCACTACCCTTGCCCGCCCCGGTGCGAATGTCACAGGCCTGTCGGTCCAGTCCACCGATCTGGCTCACAAGTTAGTTGAACTGTTACGCGATCCCCTCCCGAAGCTCCGCCGCTTGGCGATGTTGTATCATGTCGGTAATCCCGTCACAGAGTTGCAAACGGACGCGGTCAAGGCAGCGGCCGGCAAGTTCGGCCTCGATGTCGCCATAGTTGAAATCCGCCGTGCGGAGGATATCGCGCCCGCTATCGAGGCGCTCCAGGGTCGCAGCGATGCACTAATTGTTCCAAGTGAACCGCTTTACAACACCAATCGAATTCAGATCAATTCCTTGGCACTGAGGGCACACTTGCCGACAGCCTACTTTGACCGGGTGTATGTCGAAACGGGGGGCTTGATGTCCTATGGCCCAAACTGGCCGAGCACCTGGCGCCGCGCTGCCGAGTTGGTCGACAAAATCCTCCGCGGAGCAAAGCCGGCCGATATTCCGGTCGAGCAGCCGACAACATTTGAATTGGTCATTAACGTCCAAACCGCCAAGGCGCTCGGCCTCACCCTGCCGCGCAGATTGCTCGTGCGTGCCGACGAGCTGATCGAATAGGCGAAGTTCAGGTATGACCGCTGCCGGCGAGCGTCGCCGCGTACATGTAGGCGCGCGGCGCCTGCCGCCGTGATCAAAAGGCTCAGTCCAAGCTCCGCCAACTAAGCGCCCCGCTACCGAGTGTGAAGTAGATAACACACTTGTTCCGGATGGTATGCTTTTAAGGGGACGTCCTGCGCGTTTGCGGGGTCAGACGACTAACATGCAACGGCGGCAGTTTATCATCTCGAGATTGCAAAGGCTCTCGGCTCCCCAATCTGAACGCTGCTCCCCCATGCCGATAAGGTGATCGAATGAGGCGCGGACATTCGCGGCACTCAGGATTGGCCGCTGTTATGGCATGGGTACCGGTGGCGGCGCGACCACTCGCGACATCTCCGACGGCTCGGCCCGCGATCCTGCGGAGCCGCCTCTTTCGCAAGTACGTCACGCTATTCGTGGCCGTCGTCTGCCTGGCGCTCTTGACCCACGGCTTGCCCGAGATTTGGTTTGACTATCGAGATTACAAAGCCTCGTTCATCCATATGCAACGCGAGCAGGCTGAGGCGGCGGCCGGCAAAATCGGCTACTTCATTAAGGAGATCGAGGGTCATCTCGGTCTGGCCAATCAGATGGCCGTGATGCCGAGCACGCTGGCGGAACGGCAGTTCGATGCTTTGGGTCTGCTACGGCAGGTGCCCGCCATCTCGGAATTCTCGCAACTGGACGCCAACGGGCGCGAGAAGCTGCGCGTCTCCCGGATTGCGGTGGATGCGGTCGAGAGCGATGCCGACTTTTCCAAGGATCCGAAGTTCGTCACCGCGATGGCGAACAAGCTCTACCACGGGCCGGTCTATTTTCGCAGCGAAACCGAACCTTATATGACCCTGGCACTTGCTGGCGCTTTTCGCTACGCCGGGGTCAGCGTTGTCGAGATCAATCTCAAGTTCATCTGGGACCTGGTCTCGAAGATCAAAGTGGGCCAGGACGGCCGCGCCTACGTGGTCGATGCGCAGGGCCGCCTCATTGCTCATCCGGACATCAGCCTCGTACTGCGCAATATCGATTTGTCTAACCTAGCCCAGGTGCGGGCCGCCCGTGCAATTGACGGTGCGATGCCATCAGACCCGATGCAAGTCGCCAAGGATATTCAAGGCCGGCGGGTGCTGACCACCTATGCGCCGATCCCTCCACTCGGTTGGCTGGTATTCGTGGAGCTGCCGGTCGACGAGGCCTATCGACCGTTCTACGCCAAAATTAGTCGCATGGCGTTCCTGCTCTTGGCAGCGCTAGGGCTGGCATTTCTTGCCGGCATGTTACTTGCCCGGGCAATGGTCGAGCCGATCCACGCGCTGCAGGCCGACGTTGCCCGCATCAACAGCGGGGATCTTAGCCAACGTATCTCCATCAAGACCGGCGATGAGCTCGAAATACTTGCGGATCAGTTCAACGACATGGCGGGAAAGCTGCACAAGTCGTGAAAACCTTTATTCAATCACCTCATTGGCGCGCATCATAAATGTCTCGGGGATGGTCAACCCGAGCGCCTTCGCCGTCTTGAGATTAATAATGAGATCGAATTTGACCGGCTGCTCGATCGGAATGTCCGCCGGTTTCGCTCCACGCAGAACTTTGTCGACATAATCACCGGCACGCCGGAAGAGGTCCGGGAAGTTCGGTCCGTAGGACATCAGACCTCCCGCCAGGACGTACTCGCGAAATGCATATATCGTCGGGAGTTTTTCGTTGACCGCGATGGTATTGATGAGACCTCGATACGTTGTAAGGAGCGGATCAGTACAAACGTAAAGCCCATCCACACGGCCCTTGAGTGCCTCGAGGCCGGGAGCGATATCGTCCTTCTTTTTGATTTCGAGTCTGGTGATTTCGATGCCGAGCTTGGGTCCCACCGACTGAACTTCATTCATCTCCAAGGCGACGTTAAGGCCATGAACATTGCCCATAACGGCTATCCGCTGGAGGCCGGGCACAACTTTGTGCAACTGCTCGAGCCGCTTGCCGGCAAGATCGGTCTGCTGGTTCGACAGGCCTGTCACATTGCCGCCTGGGCGCGCCAAGCTGGCAACCAGCCTAGTGCCAACCGGATCTCCCGCTGCGGCAAAGACAATCGGGATTGTCGTGGTTGCATTCTTAGCGGCTGCGACCGCCGAAGTACTCGCCGTCACGATTATGTCGACCTTGCGGCGTACAAACTCATCCGCAAACTCAGCGTAGCGGTCCTCGCGTCCTTCCGCCCAACGATACTCGATAGCGATGTTCTGACCGTCGATCCAGCCGAGTTCACGCAACCTCTGCTGAAAAGGTGGGATGAATGCGCTCCAGATTGCGGGCGTGGTCGCCCCCAAAAAGCCAATAGTCGGCAACTTGCCCTGCTGTTGGGCGCGCAGCGGAGATAGCACGGACGCTAGCGCCGCGCCGCACAGCAACGCGACGAATTCGCGCCGACGCAAGCCAGTTGCTGGCGCTGTTAAGAGCATTGGCGGGTCTAACCGAGTTTCGCGGCCTCGCATGGCACCCTCCTTGCAGACGGCCTTTGGGCGCCGACCTTCCCGCGTGGGAAGGTTATTCGAATATCCCGCCCTCCGTCACCGGATCAACTTCGCGCGACCGCGGACCCCTTTTGGTATGGGGATGCCGAGCGCAGTCGCGGTATTCTGGTTGATAACGAGTTCATACCCCTTCTGCAGCTTGACGGGAAGATCAGCCGGCTTGGCCCCACGCAGAATCTTGTCCACTAGATCGGCCGCGCGCTGAAACATGGCCCGGAAGTCCGGTCCGTAGGAGACCAGGCCGCCCGTCTCGGTATATTCTCGAAATGCGTGCATGGTCGGCAGCTTCACGCTCGCCGCCGCTGTATTTATGGCAATTTGATTGGTGGTCACAAGCGGGTCAGTACAAACGAAAAGCGCGTCCACCCGGCCTTGCAGTCGCTTGATGGCGGGCGCGATCTGTGCGGCTCGTCGAACGTCGCATATGTAGGTCTCGATCCTGAGGCTGCGGGCTCTTCTTTGGATCCGATCCATTTCCAACGGGATGTTGCGACTACCGCGATTACCCATAATCGCCAGCCGCCGCAGCCCGGGGACAAGCTTGCGCAATTGGTCGAGCCGCTCGGCAGCAAGATCGGTCTGCCCATTCGACATGCCTGTGACATTTCGTCCGGGGCGTGCAAGGCTGGCAACTAACTTGGTGCGCACCGGATCCCCGGCCGCCGCAAAGACGATCGGTATCGCCGATGTTGCTTTCTTCGCTGCCATAGCCGGCGCAGTTCCGGAGGTGACAATGATATCGACATTGCTCCGGACGAAGTCTTGCGCCAGGCGGGCGTAGCGGTCTTGTCGTCCCTCGGCCCAGCGATAATCAATGACTATGTTGCCGCCATTGATCCAATCGAGTTCACGCAATCTCTGCTCGAAAGCTGCGACGAATGCGCTCCAGATCGAAGGCGTAGTCGCGCCCAGGAAGCCGATGGTCGCCTGCGTAGCCCAAGTGCGTTGCAGGATAAATTCGCCTGATGCCATGTATCCCTCCCATGACCGTAGCCCCTGGCGGCGTCAGCCGGTGGGCGGCTGAAAAATCTACCAACCATTAAAGGCCCGTTCACGCGAGTCAATCATCAACGAGCACAAAAGCTATTGGCGTCTGCTATTGCGCAGCGCCATATGCTTCAGTCGGCGGAGGCATGAATATGGGGGACGTGCGTGTTGGCCATGAGGAGCTTATACGGTTCGTGACCGCCGTTTTTTCCGCGACCGGGATGACAACGTCCGACGCGGAGACCTTCGCGGAGGTGCTGGTGTGGGCAAACGAGCGTGGCATCGACTCACACGGTGTGGTGCGAATACCGGGGTATCTGAAAGAGATTGACCAAGGGAAGTTCAATCCCAGGGCACAGCCCCTGTTGCGTCAGCTGCTGCCGGCGACCTTCATTATGGATTGCAATAGAGCGGCAGGTCCCGTTTGCATGATGCGCGCTGCGGCGCTTGCGATTGAAGTGGCACACCAGTTCGGCGTCGGGGTCGGGTTGCTGAGCGATCCTCACCATCTGGGCGCCATCGGACGTTATGCCCAATGGGTCGCGGAACGCGGATACGCCGCGCTCGTCATTCTGGCCGGCTTGCCGTTCATGGCCTATCACGGCGCCAAAGTAGCGAGTATCGGAACCAGCCCGATCGCGATCGGCGTTCCTGGACCGGGTGCGCAAGACGCGCCGCTCGTGCTCGACATGGCAACAAGCGTTGCGGCAGCGGGCCGCATCCGCCAAGCCGCTGCCGAGGGAAAACCAATTCCGGAAGGGATCGCCATCGATCCCGATGGCAAACCCACGACTGACGCACGCCAAGCGCTAGCCGTGCTTCCGATTGGTGGGCCGAAAGGTTCAGGTCTCTCGCTTATGTTCGAATGCCTGACCGGGATCCTCGCAGGCACACCAATCATCGCGCCGCCAAGCGGCGCGAAAGGGCCAATTCAGAATGCCATGATAATCGTCTTTAATATCGCAAACTTTCGTCCCTCGACCGATTATCGTCGCGATATCCAACAGCTGAAAGACGTGGTTAAAGCACTGCCCCGCCGCGACGGTTTTAGTGAGTTATTGCTGCCCGGCGAACGCGGCGATCGAGAGGCAGAGCTACGCCGGCGTACCGGGATTCCATTGCCTGTCAAACTCTGGACTGAGTTGGGCGACGTTGCGCAGGAGCTCGGTCTTTCACGACTCAGTCCTTCGTGAACTCCAACGGTTCTTGCGACCTGAACGTCCGCGCCACAGGATGGGCGAATGACGCGATTCGTGTCGGCGTTCGGCACCGCAATATGACCCCGCATTTTCCTCCGAACTGATTGATTTCGCGCTCGAATTTCAAGATCATGGTGTCTCTGCGTCCGATTGAAGAAGGCGCCTGCTGGGCACTGCCTCAAGTGTGAGATGGATCACATAAGCGTACGATAGGCGTATGCTATTGCTTGTCAGATGGGGGCGTGGCGAGACCACTAGTTTCGAATTGTCGATGAAAAGTGGCTCGAGATTCTGAGGAATCGTGCCGAATACGGCGCGGATCGGCCCGATGTCTAACCCCGCGAATGTCTCCGAGGTCCGCTCATCATACCGCCCTCCGATCGCGGGTCAGGAGCCAATGACGTTTGAGCTCGAGAGCGCAAGGATGCTTGGCTATCAATGGGGAGCGCTGATGCCGCGGACCGGTGCGGTGTCCGAATGAGGCGCGGAAATTTACCGCGCTCCGTGGTTGGCGCTGTCACGGGATGGATACCGACGGCGACGCGAGGGCTCACGGCCTCCTTTGCAGCGCCATCTGGGATCAAGCGGAGCCGGCTCTTTCGCAAATATGTCGGACTGTTTGTGGCCGTGGTTTTCGTGGCTCTGCTGACGAACGCACTGTTCGAGATCTGGTTTTCTTATCGGGATCACAAAACGTCGCTCATTCATATCCAGCGCAAGCAGGCGGAGGCGACAGCTGACAAGATCGGTCGCTTCATCAACGAGATCGAAAGCCAACTCGGTTGGACCACTCAGATGGCACAGACCGCAAGCACGCGCGAGCAACTTGTGTTCGACGCTTCGCGTCTGCTCCGCCAAGTACCCGCTATCGCCGAACTCGCACAACTCGACGCCAGAGGCCATGAGCAGCTGCGTGTTTCGCGGACTGCAGTCGACGAGATCGGCAGCAATATCGACTTTTCCACGGATCCCAGCTTCCTAAACGCGATGGCGAACAAGGTCTATTATGGGCCAGTCTATTTTCGTCGCGAATCTGAACCTTACATGACTCTCTCCCTTGCTGGCGCTTTTCGCGACGCCGGAGTCAGCGTTGCCGAGATCAATCTCAAGTTCATCTTAGACGTCGTGTCGCAGATCAAAGTGGGGCGAAAGGGGCGCGCCTACGTGGTCGACGCCCAGGGTCGCCTTATCGCGCATCCGGATATCAGTCTGGTGCTGCGCAATATCGACTTGTCGAATCTCGCCCAGGTGCGAGCTGCCCGTACAGTCGGCGATACGCCGCCAGACCCTTTGGAAGTCGCCAACGACATCGAAGGTCGACGGGTGCTGACCGCCCATGCGCCGGTCGCTCCGCTCCATTGGCTAGTATTCGTCGAACTGCCGGTCGATGAGGCGTACGAGCCGCTATATGCGACCATAGGTCGAACGGGATTGTTCCTATCAGCGGCCCTTGGCCTGGCATTTCTCGCCGGCATGTTTCTCGCGCGACAAATGGTGGTGCCGATCAAGGCATTACAGGCCGGAGCTGCGCGGATCGGCAGCGGTGATCTGGGTCAGCGCATCTCAGTCAACACCGGTGATGAGCTCGAAGGTCTCGCCGACCAGTTCAACGAGATGGCTGGAAAGCTGCAGGACTCCTACAGCGACCTGGAAAGAAGGATCGAGGTTCGCACGCGCGAGTTGGCTCAATCCGTGCGCGAGCTGCGCGCTCTCGGCGAGGTCAGCCAAACCGTTAATTCAACGCTCGACCTCGAAAATGTGCTGACGACGATCGTTACCAAAGCCGTGGAGCTTTCAGGCACCGACGCCGGTGCAATCTATGTTTTCGATCAAGACCTTTTTCATCTGCGTGCGACCTACGGCATGGACCGGGGGGTAGTTGCCGCGCTCAGGGAGCAGGGCGTTGGCCTCGACCATCCGTTGGCCGCGTCCGCCGTGATGCAACGCGAGCCGGTTCAGGTCCCAGACATTCGCGACCAACCGTCGTCCGAAATTATCCGCCGTGCCGGTTATCGCGCGCTGTTGATTGCGCCATTGATGCGGCCGGACCATATTGTCGGCTTGCTCGTGGTTCGCCGAAAAGCGCCTGGGCTTTTCCCCCGAGAGACGATCGACCTTCTCAAGACGTTCGCCGCTCAATCGGTATTGGCGATCCAGAACGCGCGTCTATTCAGTGAAATCGATGAGAAAAGCCGCCAACTCGAGAGCGAGAGCAGGCACAAATCGCAATTCCTCGCCAATATGAGCCACGAACTACGTACCCCCTTGAACGCCATTCTCGGTTACACCGAACTCATTCTTGACCGCATCTATGGCGAGACGTCAGACAAGATGCGTCAAGTGCTCGAACGCATTGAGGCGAACGGCCGTCACCTGCTCGGCCTGATCAATGACGTGCTTGACCTCGCAAAGATCGAGGCCGGGCAACTCACCTTGTCGGTCGGGGATTACTCCCTGAAGGAAGTCGTGGACGGCGTGGTCAATGCCGTGGAGCCGCTGGCGGCCGAAAAGCACCTCACATTCAAGACCGATGTCCCGGCGCAGCTACCTGTTGGACACGGTGATGAGCGCCGCATTGCGCAGGTCCTGCTGAACCTCGTCGGAAACGCGATCAAGTTCACCGACGCGGGCGAAGTCGCCATCAAGGCGTCGGCAGCTAACGGCTCGTTCACCGTTGCGGTCTCCGATTCCGGACCCGGGATCAGTGCCGCCGACCAAGCCAGGATTTTCGACGAATTCCAGCAGGCCGACAGCTCCTCCACGCGAACGAAAGGCGGCACCGGTCTTGGATTATCGATCGCGAAGCGGATCGTCGAGATGCACCATGGACGGATCTGGGTCGAATCGACTCTCGGTCGGGGATCGACCTTTTTCTTCACCCTTCCTGTCGCGGTCAAACAACAGGAAGCACAGGCATGAGCAAGCGCATCCTGGTGGTGGAGGATCATGAGGACAATCGGCGGATTCTGCACGACTTGTTGACGAGCGCCGGATACGAGGTCATCCAAGCCGAAAACGGCAAAGAGGCGCTGGCTGCCGCTGCGAGGGAACGGCCGGACCTGATTCTGATGGACATCCAGCTGCCTCTGCTCGATGGCTATGAGGCGACGCGCCGCATCAAGGCCGACCCGGATTTGCGCGCCATTCCGATCATCGTCGTGACGTCCTATGCGCTGAGCGGGGATGAAGGCAAGGCACGAGCAGCAGGGTGCGATGCTTATGTGACCAAACCCTATAGTCCGCGTGCATTGCTGGCCAAGATCCGGCAGTATGTGCCATAAGTGGCTCCTCCGGGGCGCCGCTATGAACAACCCCCCGCGCATCCTTGTCGTCGACGATAGCGAGACCAACCGCGACATCATTACAACGCGGCTGGAAACGCACGGCTACGAGACTTTGCAGGCCGCTGACGGTGAAGAGGCGCTGGCCGCAGTCAAGCAGCACCGCCCCGACCTGGTTCTCCTCGACGTGATGATGCCGAATCTCGACGGGATAGAGACCTGCCGCCGACTCAAGGGCGACGCCGCATTTCCATTCCTGCCCGTCATCCTGGTGACGGCAAAGGTGGACAGCAAGGACATAGTGGCGGGGCTTGACGCCGGTGCCGACGAGTATCTCACGAAACCGGTCGATCAAGCGGCGCTCGTCGCCCGCGTGAGGTCGGTCCTGCGGGTCAAGGCTCTCCACGATCAGGTGCAGGCGCAGGCGGCCGATCTCGCGACCTGGAACCGGACGCTCGAGCAGCGCGTAGCAGAGCAAGTTGCCGAGATCGCGCGTATCGGGCGTTTGAAGCGGTTTCTCTCACCGCAGATCGCTCAGCTCGTGTCTTCGGGCGATGAGCGGGTGCTGGAGAGCCACCGCCGCGAGGTTACCGTCGTCTTCTGCGATTTGCGCGACTTCACCGCGTTTGCCGAAAGCGCCGAGCCCGAGGAGGTGATCGAGGTCCTACGGGACTATCACAGCGCGCTCGGCGCTCTGATCGACAAGTTCGAAGGCACCGTCGAGCGCTTTGCCGGCGACGGGATTATGGTTCTATTCAACGACCCCTTGCCGTGTGAGGCCCCCTGGACAAGGGCGGTACAAATGGCGGTTGCGATGCGCGATGAAGTTGCAAAGCTCGCTGCAAACTGGCGCACGCATGGTCACGATCTCGGGCGACGGGAACGGTCGCAAATCTTGCCTCCCGCCTCTGCGATCAGGCGCGCAACGGCCAGATTTTGGTCGACGCGAAGGTACACGCGGAAATCGAATCGCTGGCTGACCTGGAATCAGTCGGCGAGCTCGAACTCAAAGGTTTCCGCCGGCCGGTCAAAGCATTCAACGTGCGCAAGCTGCACAAGGCGTCATATGGGCCCACCTAGGGCGGGCTTCGCTGGACTCAACTGGTACTGTGTGGACCGTCACCCATATCGCCCGCCATCGCCCCTGCCCTCCCCCGCCCGTCGGCACCGCCGGGGAGCCGCTCGAAGCGGATCAGCGAGAAATGTCCCAGCGGCGGCATCGGGCGGCGTTCGATGACGCGCACGCCGCCGTGGCGCTCGGCCCATTGCCCCAGCCGCTGCCAGCGGAATTCTACCCGCCAGCCGAGCCGACGCGCGACCGGCGCATGTCGGCTGTCACGTTGGTCTAAATTGAGATCTTTGGCTCTCCCTAGGGGACGCGGGCCCCCTGCTTTCGCCGTGAGAGGGCAAGCGTGGAAGCCCTAGTCAATTAAGTTGAATATGGCTTGTATATCAACCTGAGATTGCGTTTTGGCAAAACGAACCCACGCGCGGATAGAAGATTTAATTGGCGGTCAACCCGGAACGGGAAAATCCAGCCTAAAGAGTAGCGAAGCAAGCTCTCCGCTGCGCCGTTGTATCCCGCTCAGCTCAAGAATTCGGAGATCATTGCCGCGGATTTACTGGCGCTGGTGACCAGAAACAGATGGCCGTCGTCGATGGTCACCAGATGCGCATCCGGAATGAGGCTTGCCAGGATGCGGCCATTGGCGACAGGCACGAGCGGATCGTCGGTTCCCGCCATGACCAGCGTCGGCTGCGCAAGCCAGCGCAGCCAAGGCAGGCTCGTCCAGCCACAGCCGGCGAGCAGCTGCAGGTAATAGCCGTAGTCGCTCGACCAGCGGACATGGCGCAGATAATTGTGCACGAGCTCGGGCGAGCCGCGCAACGCCCCGCCGTAGATGTCGCCGGCGATGCGCTCCATATACTGGGAGTCTTTGTAGCGCCGTGGCGTTGCCATCTTGAGCAGGACCGTGAGCTTAGCTGGCACCATCAGGTGGCCGGGCGAGGTGGCTGCGAGCACGAGCCGCCGGCACCGCTTGCCCTGCCGGAACGCGAATTGCTGCGCCAGCGCACCGCCCCACGACAGGCCGAGCACGTCCACCTGTGCGTGCCCCAACTGCTCTAAGAGCTGCGCGCTCAGCCGTGCCAAACCCGAGGGACGGTACGGCAGCCAGGGCGACGGCGAGCCGCCCACACCGGGCACGTCGAAGATGATCGCCTCGGATCCATCGAGCGCCTCGAGAAACGGCTCGAGCAGCTCGATATTGGCGCCGATCCCGTTGAAGAGCAGGAGCGGCGGGCGCGTCTTTTCCCCGCGGCGAATGCCGACGCGTAGCATCTGTCCTTCGACATCGTGCAGCGTGATCTGCATCTATCGCTCCATGACGTAGCGGCCGGGCGCCACCTCGAGCGGCGGGTTGTGCGCGCTGCCCAGCGCGGCCGGTGCCGCGGTCATGTCGGCAGAGCGGGCCTTGATCCATCCGAGCCAATGCGGCCACCAGCTGCCGCTGTGCTTTGCCGCTTGCTCCAGCCACTTCTCGGCGCTCCCTGCGCTCGCCGCGCCGGTCCAGAAGCACGCCTTCGGATTGCCGGGCGGATTGAGCAGGCTCTGAATATGGCCGCTGTTGGCGAGCACGAAGGTGCTGCGCTCGCCGTAAAGCTTCGCCGTGTTGTAGCAGCCCTGCCACGGCGTGATGTGATCGGTCAGGCCGGCGACGACATAGCTGTCCAAGTCGACGCGGCGCATGTCGAGCGGCGTGCCGTGTACCTTAAGCCGGCCGGGGTTGACGAACGGGTTGGTGTCGATGAGATCGAGGAAGTCGGCATGCAGCCGGGCGGGCAACCGCGTCGTGTCGTTGTTCCAGTAGAGGACGTCGAAAGCCGGCGGCGCGTTGCCGAGCAGGTAGTTGTTCACCCAGTAGTTCCAGATCAGGTCGTTGGGCCGCATCCAGGCGAACATGCGCGCCAGCTCCTGTCCTTCGACGACGCCGGTGAGCTGTGACGCGCTCTTCGCCGCAGCAATCGATTCCGGGGTGACGAACAATCCCGCCGTCGTGTTCTGCGTGACCGCCATGTCGAGCAGGCAGACCGCCACGGTGGCGCTGTGGGCCTTGGTTTCGCCGCGCGCCGCGAGATGCGCGAGAAATGCGGACATGGTGATGCCGCCCGAGCACGACCCCCAGATGTTGACGTCCTCGCTGCCGGTGATCTCGCGCATCGCATCCACGGCTTCTTCCAGCGCCGCGACGTAGGTGTCGATTCCGAAGCGGCGTTCGGCGGGGGTAGGATTCTTCCAGCTGATGGCAAAGGTCTGCAGGTTGCCCTCGAGGCAATACTGAATGATGCTTTTTTCCGGCGCGAGATCGAAGACGTAGAACTTGTTGATTTGCGGTGGCGTGATAAGGAGCGGCCGCTTGTGCACCTCGCCTCCCATCGGCCGGTACTGGATCAGCTCCATCACCGGGGTGCGATACACGACCGAGCCGAAGGTGGTCGCGAGATTCTTGCCGACCGCAAAGGTCCGAGCGTCGACCTGCGCCGGCAGGCCGCCGTTGTGCATGAGATCGGCGACGAAATTTTCCAATCCATGCACGAGGCTCGCGCCGCCGGTGTCGACGAGCTTCTTCAGCGCCGCGGGATTGCCTGCGAGCGAATTGGTCGGCGACATCGCGTCCACGATGAGCGAGACGACGAACCGCGCGCGCTCGGCATCGCGCTTGTCGAGCTTGGCTTCATCCAGAAAGCGATAAAGCGCGCTGCCCCAGGCCAGGTAGCTCTGCGCGAGCGAGCGATAGGCGACGCTTTCCCTCCAGGCCGGATCGGCAAAGCGCCGATCCTTGGCGTCGGGCGCGAGCTCGCTTGTGCCGGTTGCGATGCGTCCGAGCTCGGCAAGCCACGTCAGATACTGCTGGGCGGCCGCGACCGGATTGCTCAGAACCTGCCCGAGCAGCAAACGTGCCGAATCGAGAATGTCCTGCCCGCGTACGCCGACCAGCGGATTCGCCGCCAACGTGTGCTGCGCCGCCTGCTCGCGGATATCATTGTTGGCGGCAACTGAGGCTTCGCTTGCCATGGGTGCTTCTCATTACGCAGAGCCGGGCATGTCGCGCGACGGGCACGAGTTAAGACGCATCGTGTTTGCCGATGAGCAGGCACAGGAGCTCGGCGACGAGGGCGGGTTTCGCTTCGCCTTCGATCTCCAGCGTACAGTTGAGCTTGAGCAGCACCCGCCCGCGGCTCTGCGCCTCGACCGCGAGGAGGTTCGCGCGCGCTCGCACGCGCGCGCCTGCTTTTACCGGCGCAAGGAAGCGGACCTTGTCCAATCCATAGTTGAGCCCAGTTGCGGCATCCGGCGGGATCACCCCGAGCTCCATCACCATTGCGGCGACCAGCGACAGAGTGAGATAGCCGTGGGCGATCGGACCGCCGAACGGACTCTCGCGCCGGGCGCGCTCGACATCCACGTGGATCCACTGGCGATCGCCGGTGCAGGCCGCGAAGGCGTCGATGCGCTCCTGGTCGACCGCCACCCAGTCGGACGCCCCGAGCTCGCGGCCCACGAACCGCGGCGCGCTTGCCATGGAGTATTGTGCCATCGCCATGGTCCCGCCTATGGCAACACGCGCAGATCCTTGCGCAGGATTTTTCCTACGGCGGACTTCGGCAATGAATCGAGGAAGCGGACCTCCTTCGGCACCTTGTAGGCCGCAAGCTGGCACCGGCAGTGCGCAATCAGATCCGCTTCAGTGAGCGTCGCGCCCGGCGCCTTGGCCACGAACAGCCGCACCGCCTCGCCGGTCTTCTCGTCCGATCTGCCGACGCAGGCGCATTCGGCAACCCCGGGGCAGGCGGCGGCGATCGCTTCGACCTCGTTGGGAAAGACGTTGAAGCCGGAAACGATGATCATGTCCTTCTTGCGATCGACGATCTTGAGGAAGCCCTTGGCATCGAACACGCCGATGTCGCCGGTGCGGAAATAGCCGTCGGCGGTGAAGGCGTCGGCATTGGCCTGCAGGTTCTGCCAATAGCCCCGCATGACCTGCGGGCCCTTGGCGCACACCTCGCCCGGCTCGCCGATCGCTGCTTCGTTGTCGTTGGCGTCGAGCAGCTTGATGTCGGTCGACGGGAACGGCAGGCCGACGGTCGCGGAAAAGTCGTTCGTCGACGGCGGATTGAGGGTGAGGATCGGCGAGGTTTCCGAGAGGCCGTAGCCTTCGAGGATGTCGTTGCCGGTCAGCGCCTTCCATTTCGCCGACGTCGTCGGCAGAACCGCGGCGCCGCCGCCGATCGCCAGGCGCAGCCTGCTGAAGTCCACGTCGGAAATCTTCGGATGCATCACGAGGCCGCCGTAGAGCGTATTCACGCCGGTGAAGGCGGTGCAGCGCGCCTGACGGAGAATCTCGACGAAGCTGTCCATGTCGCGCGGATTGGCGACCAGCCAGTTCTCCGCACCGATCGAGTAGTAGGAGATGAAATTCACCATCAGCGCGAAGATGTGGTAGAGCGGCAGCGCGGTGACCACCACGTCCTCCCCGGGGCGCAAGGCATCTGCCATGAACGCCTTGAACTGCTCGGTATTGGCCACGAGGTTGCGGTGCGACAGGGCAGCGCCCTTGGAAAGGCCGGTGGTCCCGCCGGTATATTGCAGGAACAGCAAGTCGTCGCCGCAGAGCGCCACCGGCGTGAACGGGAGCCGCGCGCCTTGCGCCAGCGCGTCGGAGAGCGTGATCACGCTCTTGAGCCTTGCGTCGACGGGCGGAGCGGGCAACGCCACGCCGATGCCTTCGCCGGGCGCGACGCTGATCACCTGCTTCACCGCGGTCTTGCCGATGATCTCGGCGAGCGTCGCTGAGCCGCCGTTGAAGATGACGATGGTCTCGACCCCGGCATCGTTGAGCTGATGCTCGAGCTCGCGCGGCGTGTAGAGCGGATTGACGTTTACCTGCACGCCGCCGGCGCGGACGATGCCGAGCATGGCGAGCGGGAAGGCGGCGATGTTGGGCAGCATCACGGCGATGCGATCGCCTTTCTTCACGCCGAGCTTGTTCTGCAGGAAGGCCGCGAAGTTGCGCGACAGCCGGTCGGTATCGGCATAGGTGAGCGTGTGGCCAAAGCAGCGAAATGCGGGGCGGTCGGCGAACCGCTGCATGGCCGCTTCGAGCATCGCGAGCACCGAGCCATGGGCGTCCGGATTAATCTCGCAGGGAATTTTTTCGCCGTAGGCGGCGAGCCAATGCTTGCGTGACATGGACTTTCCTCCTTCGAATTGCTCGGGTGTCGATCAGCCGCTGACCAACGGACAGCCGCCTTGATTGAGCGGACGGAATGCTTCTGCCGCGGGGATGGTGGCGCGCACCTTGTAATAGTCCCACGGGTACTTCGATTCTTCGGGCCGCTTCACCTCGAACAGGTACATGTCGTGGATCTTGCGCCCGTCGGGACGGATGCTGCCGTTACCGAACAACGGATCATCGGTCGGCAGCGTCTTCATCGTCGCGACCACCGCCTTGCCGTCGGCGGCGCCGTTGAGCGCAACCACCGCCTTGAGGTAGTGCGTCACCGCGGCATAGACGCCGGCATGGATCATGGTGGGATGGCGGCCGCCATTGCCGGCGGCAAAGGTCTTCGCGAACGCGCGGTTGGCGTCGCTCGCGTCCCAATACCATGGCTCGGTCAGCAGCAGGCCCTGCGCGGTATGAAGACCGAGCGCATCGATATCGCTGATATTGACCAGCATGCCGGCGAGCTTTTGCCCGCCGCGCACGATGCCGAATTCCGCCGCCTGCTTGATGGCGTTGACGGTGTCGCCGCCGGCATTGGCGAGAGCGACGATCTTCGCTTTCGAGGCCTGGGCTTGCATCAGGAAGGATGAAAAGTCGTTGGTCGCCAGCGGGTGGCGCACGCGGCCGACCACCTTGCCCTTGTTGGCTTCCACCACCGCCGCGGTGTCGCGTTCAAGCGCATGGCCGAACGCATAGTCGGCGGTGAGGAAGAACCAGGAGTCGCCGCCGGTGGTCGCGATCGCCTTGCCGGTGCCGTTGGCCAGCGCCCAGGTGTCGTAGGTCCAGTGCACCGTGTTGGGCGTGCAACGCGCGCCGGTGAGGTCGGAGGCCGCGGCGCCGGAGGCCAGAAACACCTTGTTCTTGCTCTTGACGATGTCGTTGACGGCGAAGGCGACCGACGACGTCGGCACGTCGACGATGACATCGACCTTCTCCGCGTCGATCCAACGGTTGGCGATGCCGGCGCCGATGTCTGGCTTGTTCTGGTGGTCGCCGGCGACGACCTCGACCTTGAGGCCTTTGTGCGCGGCCACGAAATCCGCGACGGCTTGTCGGGCGGCAAAGACCGATCCCGGCCCGGTCGGCGCGGCGTAAAGACCTGAGAGGTCGGTCAGCATGCCGATCTTGATCGCTTCGTCGGCAGCCTTGACCGGCGTGGCAGCAGCGGCCGCACCGACCGCGATCATGGCCAACCCCAACACGGCTTTCATGGCATCCTCCTCTGCTCAGTGACGCTCAGCGTTCCCGATGTGCCGCACGTTCGCGAGATCGGCAGGGCGGCACGCCTGCTCAGTCGACCAACATCCGTTGTGCGTCCTCGAGTGAAGCCGCGCCGGCAACCACCACCTCCGCGAGTCCCGGCGCGCTCGGCGCGATGTTGTCGGCAAAAAACCGCGCGAGCTGCACGCGTCCGGCATTCGCCGGATCGTTGTCGCCGGCACTCGCTGCGCGATGCGCCGCAAGCGCCGATGCGCCTAACAGCGCGCCGCCCTGCGCCGTCGCGAACAGCCGCAAATAGGGGCTTGCTCCGGCGAGCGCCTCCTCGGTGGCGTTCTCGGCGAGCGCACCGAGCATGAACCGCGTCGCCCGCTCGAGACTGTCGACGGCTTTGGCGATTTGCGGCGCCGCCGCCTGTAAGCTCGTGCAATCGGCGTCCGCCAGTCGTCCCGCGATTTGGCGCATCGCGTCGATTTGGCCGAGCACCGTTTCGCCGCCGGACATCGGGAGCTTTCGTGTGACCAAATCGATCGCCTGAATGCCGTTGCTGCCTTCGTAGATGGACAGGATCCTGGCGTCGCGCAGATGCTGAGCAGCGCCGGTCTCCTCGATGAAGCCCATCCCGCCGTGCACCTGGATGCCGAGCGATGCCACCTCGATGGCGACATCGGTCGCGAACGCCTTGCCGACCGGGGTCAACAGCGCGGCGCGCTCGCTGGCCGCCCGCCGCTCGGCGGATTCTTGGCATCGTTGCGAGCGGTCGATCGCCGCCGCGGTCGCGTAAGAGATCGCGCGTGCGGCGTTGGTCAGGGCGCGCATCGTCGCCAGCATGCGCCGCACGTCGGCGTGCTCGATGATCGGCACCATGCCGTTGCCGTTGCGGGCGAGCGCGGCGCCTTGACGACGCTCGCCGGCGAAAGCGACCGCGTCCTGGCAGGCGCGCTCGGCAATCGCGACGCCCTGCAGCGCGACCGACAGGCGGGCGCTGTGCATCATGGTGAACATGCAGGCGAGCCCACGATTCTCCTCGCCCAGCAGCCAGCCGCGGGCCCCGCCGCCGTCGCCGTAGATCATCGTGCAGGTCGGGCTCGCGTGGATTCCGAGCTTGTGCTCGAGGCTGCTGCAGCGGACGTCGTTGTGGCTGCCGTTGGGCAGCACCTTCGGAACCAGGAACAGCGATATTCCGCGCGTGCCCTTCGGGGCGTCGGGCAATCGCGCCAGAACGAGATGCACGATGTTGTCGGTGAGGTCGTGCTCGCCGTAGCTGATGAAGATTTTCTGTCCGCAGATCCGATAGCTGCCGTCGCCGCACGGCTCCGCCCGGGTGCGAATCGCGCTGAGGTCGGAGCCCGCCTGCGGTTCGGTCAGATTCATCGTCGCCGTCCACTCGCCGGCGACGAGCTTGCTCAGATATCGCTGCTTGAGGTCTTCGCAACCGTGCGCGGCGAGCGCTTCCACGCCGCCGAAAGTCAAGAGCGGGGCAACGCCGAAAGCGAGGCAGGCGCCATTCCACATCTCGGAGCAGCCGGCATTTAGCAGCAGCGGCAGGTCCTGTCCGCCGTATTCGGCCGGACCGGCGAGCGCGTTCCAGCCGCCGCCTATCCAGGCCTGGTAGGCTTCCTTGAAGCCCGGAGCCGTCGTGACGACGCCGTCGCGCAGTTGCGCGCCATGGCGATCGCCGGACCGGTTGATCGGCGCCAGCACTTCTCCGGAGAAGCGCGCGGCCTCCTGCAAAATATTTTCCACTACGTCGAGCGAAAGGTCCGCATAGATGCCCTCGTCGATCGCGCGCTCGATCTCGCCGACGTGGCGCATCATGAACAGCATCTCGTTGACGGGAGCGCGATAGGTCATTGTCCAATCCTCGCCTTAAACGGTCCGATCCGATCGACGCGCCGCGCGCCTGCGTGCGCACCCTTTAGAAACCATTTCCTGCGTTATGTCAAGTGCGCTTTATATAAATAAATCGCGCTTTATTAAGCGACTGTTGTGCAATGAAAAATTCAGGAAATAAAGGAATTTTCGCCACACTAGCTGACCCTGCATAGCTGGTTCCCGCTAGCTAGCGTGCATTCAAGTTGACTTTGGCCTGCGCAAGTCGCACATTGCTGCACATGACCGATTCAGCGCCCTCCGACCGTTCCCGGTTCTACAGTGTGGCCGAGCTGGCCAACGAATTTTCCCTGACGTCCCAGGGGATTCGTTTCTATGAGGAGAGCGGGCTGATTGCGCCGGCGCGCGTGGGGCGCACTCGGGTCTTCAATTATCAGGACCGGGCGCGCCTCGTGCTCATCCAGCGACTGCGGCGGCTCGGATTCTCGATCGAGGCGATCCGCGAGTACCTGAGCCTGTACAAGGCGGACGAGACCGGGGCCGCGCAGTACCAGCGCGGGCTCGAGCGAATCGCCGAGCGCATCCGGGAGCTCGAGGGCAAGCGGCGCGATCTCGAGGAAACGCTGGCCGGCCTACACGCTCTGGAGGTCGAAGCCAAGGAGCGCCTCGATCGCGCGCTGATCGAGGAAACCAAGCGCCAGCGAAGCAAGAATACCAACGGAAAGCTCGCTCGCCGCTCATCGTGAGGTCGCACGCACGCCGACGGCGAAAATTCTCGATCGCCCTCTCGACGTCAGTGGCAGCCCGTCACGGCCTCCCTGCCCAGGATCGCGCCTGTCAAAGGCGCTCCGAACGTCGTCGGTATTCCCTGGATCGTGGGGACACCAGTCTGAGTCGTCGGGCATGGGGGCGTGCTCGGCGCGGTCGACACCGACGGAGTCGAGGGCGGCGTCATACCGCTGAGAGGGGGCAGCAAGCTCATCACGGGCGCCGAGGAATTCGGACTCAGAGCAACGGATGGGGGGCTGAGGCCTCCGCCTCCCAGTTCGGTCGAGCCGAGCGGAATTCCAACCATGCCGACGGATGACCCGGGACCCATTGACGAGGCCAGAGGCGGAGATGCCGTCGCGGACGCGGCACAAGTCCCCAGCGCGGTTGCGGTCATGCCGCCGCCGTCGAAGAGCGCGGTGCTGGACAGTCCCGGCACCGAGCTTCCCATCCCGGCAGGCGCCGCCGAACCTCCCGTCCCGGCAGACGCTCCCGTCATCGGACTTCCCATTCCGGTCGAGGCCGTCGTCGTCGAGCTTCCCATGGCAGCAGGCGCCGGCGAAGCACCGGCGCATGTCGCGCCGAGCAAAGGCGCCGCGCCGGATGTGGTCGGGCTCACGCCTGGCGTTGCCAGCTCGGTCGCGCCCAGGGGAATTCCAGTTTGCCCGACCGGCGCATTGGGAATGCCAAGCGGTGACGTCATGCCAAGCGCCGGAAGGGGCGAGACGTTCATGCGCGCTTGTGCATAGGCAGAGCTGCAGCCCAAGAGCACCGCCGCCGTCGCCATCGCAAAGCGCGTCATCATGGATTCGACCTTTTTATCCTGGCGCTCGTGGTGAGCCACCCGCGCCGACGGCTAGTAGTACGAGGGCGGATAGCAGCTGTCGTATGGCGTGTAATAGGGATAGCTGCACCCGTAGTCGTAGTCATAAAAACCCGGCACGAAACGCCGGCCGCGGAAGTGCCGTGCGTGTCCAAGCTGGCCGCGCGCCTGCGCAAAGTGGTGACCCGCAGCACCGCGAGTGAAAGCGGCGCCACCACCGCCGAAATGGCCAAGGCCACCGATGTGGGCCCCGCCAAGCCGGCCGATGCGAGCGCCGCCGCCGAAGCCGCCAACGTGACCGCCGCCGAAGCCACCAACGTGACCGCCGCCGAAGCCACCAACGTGACCGCCGCCGAAGCCACCGCCCATATGAGCGCCGCCGCCGAAACCGTGTCCACCACCGAAGCCACCACCGTGTCCGCCACCAAAGCCACCACCGTGCCCACCACCTCCGCCGCCGCGCGCAAACGCGTCAGCGGTCAATCCCCCCGTGAGAGCGGCAGCCGTTGCCAAGACGATCATCGTTTTACGTAACATCGCACATGCTCCTTCGGACGCGACCGGCGTCCATTTGCTGAAAATACGACCATCCGTTCCGACGGCGCGGATCACCCCGACCAAGAGCTAGTACGTCGTTTCCAACTGGGTAGATTTTGGCTGACATGCGTCGGTCGAAGACCGCAAGACCGAGCAAATCAAGGCAATACGGGTGAACTCATTTCCTGGTGGACGCGCGCTTGTCGATTTAGTGCGCGCACGCTGCCCAAGTTCAGTGGGTTCGACGGGACCTGGAGTGTGCTTGCTTGGATGCTCGCTGTTTTGCCGCTTGCACCGCGGGGACACCTGCAGCCGATAGCAGAACCCGCGCCGCCTCCCGTGCCGCACGCGCGACCTTTGGTTCACCGCGTACCAGCGCCCCGGCGATTGCCCCGTCGACGAGCAGCAGCAGCTGCAGCGAGAGCGTGTCCGGGTCGGGCACATCGAGACGGCTCAGCAACTCCCGGAACCACATGCGTCGTTGCTCCTTGAAGGCGAGCGCGATCTTGTTGGCGGCGTGCTTGGGCTCCTTCAGTTCGGCGACGGCGTTGACGAACGCACAGCCGCGGAATCCAGTCGCTCCAAATTGCCTCTCGAGACGATCGAACTCGCCGAGAATCTGCTGCGCAGGCGGCTCATCGGAATAGCCCCTCGGCTGCAGGCGGCGCGCCAGATACGCCGTGATCAGCTCGTCCTTGGAAGGGTAGTAGTTGTACAGCGTGCGCTTGCTGATGCCGACCTCGTCGGCGATCGTGTCGACGCCTATCGCACGAATGCCTCGCCCGTAAAACAGCCGGTCAACGATATCGAGGATCCGCTTCTCCATAGCGCGCTTTTCTGCGGAGCGTTCCATGGTACACAGACCTGTGTAAATTAGTCCTTGACAAGCGGCCGCTCGCTCCTAACGTAGCTACACAGACCTGTGTAATCAAGCTCCGGCAGGACCCATGCCCTTGCCGGCCGGCGGAACCGTCACGCCCGCGAACCCAGAGAGACCGCAATGGCCGATATGAGAAGCCTCCGTCCGGCTGCACCCATCCTCATCGGCGCCGCCGTCATGCTGAGCCTCTCGATGGGAATACGCCAGAGTCTCGGCCTCGTGATGCCCTCGCTTACCCGCGACATCGCGATGTCGGTCTCGGAATTCACGCTTGCGCTATCGGTGCAGAATCTGGCCTGGGGGGCGTTGCAGCCTTTCGCCGGCGCGCTCGTGGTGCGCCTCGGTTTCCGCCCCGTCATGCTGACGGGAGCCGCGCTCTACTGCGTCGGGCTGCTGCTACTGGCCGGCGCACATGGAATGCTCGGCGTGATGCTCGGCGCCGGCGCACTGATCGGCATCGCGCTCGCCTGCACGGCCTCCGCCATCGCCATGGCGGTCGCATCCCGCGCGGTACCGGAGAAGACGCGCAGCCTGGTGCTCGGCTTCATCACCGGCGCGGGATCGCTTGGCGCGCTGGTCGCGGCGCCGATCGGGCAAACGCTCTCGGTGACGTTCGGCTGGCGCGCCGAGGTGCTGGGATTCTTTGCGCTGACGCTTGCCATGCTGCCGGCCGCCTGGTTCGCTGGAAATGTCGACAAGGTCGCTTTGCCGCCTTCCGCCGCGCATCGCGCCGAAGCCTCCGCGAAAGCCGCTCTGCAGACCGCCATGACATCCGTACCGTTCCTCGTCATGGCGAGCGCGTATTTTGTTTGTGGGCTGCAGCTGCTGTTCATCACCACGCACCTGCCCGCCTACCTTGCCATCTGCGGCATGGATCCGATGCTCAGCGCCGAGGCGCTTGGTGTCATCGGCTGCTTCAACGTGCTTGGCAGCATATTCTTCGGATGGGCCGGGGGCCGCTGGTCCAAGCAGGCACTGCTCGGGATGATCTACACGACTCGATCGCTGGGCTTGTGCGTCTACTTCATTCTGCCACCCACTCCGCTCAGCACACTCCTGTTCGCCGCCGTCATGGGCTTTCTGTGGCTGGGCGTCGGGCCGCTGATCGCCGGCTCGGTCGTGGAGATGTTCGGGCTGCGCTGGCAGGCCATGATCCAGGGCATCGCCTTCATGAGCCACCAGTTGGGCAGCTTCCTCGGCGCGCTCGGCGGGGGAATTCTGTTCGACATGCTCGGCTCCTACGACCTGGCCTGGAAACTCATCGTCGGGATGGGATTGACGGCCGGCCTTGTGCAACTCTCGTTCGCGCTGGCGCGACCGGTGCCGCGGCGATTGGCAACAAGCTGATCGGTGACCAGCTCGTCATTGTTGTTCGAACTGCCGGCGGGCGAATGACCGCTTTGGGTCTTAAGCAGACTCGGCCTTATGAGATAAGCTGGGTCCGCTTCAGGCACTCGGGCGGCCTGCTCCATTGCCCGATATATGATACCTAATCGGCTATGATTCCGTTGGCCGTTCCGATTGCCTTCGCCGTCTTGGCACTTGTTGCGTGGCGATACGATGCGCGTGTGCGGCGGGCATATGAGGCGACGTTGAGCGCACCGGACAAGCGGCAATTCCGCGCCCTGCGCAGAATCCATCCTTCGAGATGGCGAGCCGTCATGGCCCTCAAGCACGCCGAGGCGGCCGTCGCAGGCTCGCAGGAGGCGGGCTCGCGCAAGCCGGAAAAGATAAGTCAGAGGCGGGAACCGCAGCGCCGCGCAAAACGAGATACGAAAAACAGGGCTCGGAAACGCAAAGTCGGCGCGAAACAAGTGTGATTGTTCCGGCAGGCGGGCGAATATGCGGGTGCTCGGGTATGGCTGTGACTTTCGCGCCACAGCGCCGGGGAAATTATGGCGCGTCGGAGCTTTCTTGTTGTGCGATCGTTTCTGCTAGGGCATTTGTAAACGTGCAGCGGTGGACACCGCTTCCGACGAACATCAGGGGGCTCCGCACCGGCGCTGCCGGAAAGATGCGGTTCAAACACAGGGGATTGATGATGCTTAAACTTCTAACCGCAATGGGGGCATCCTTGGCCATGCTGAGCGCTGCCGCCGCCGCCGATCTGCCGCGCAAGGAGCCGCCTCCTCCGGCGCCTCCGGTTGGCAAGGCTCCGATTGGCAAGTATCCCGTCGGCAAGGCTCCGATCGGCAAATACCCGCAGCCCGTCGTGACGAAGGGCTGACGGTCGACGTCCTACACAATAGCGCGAGACAGACTGACCCGGTCTGGGCTTGCCTCCCATTTCCATCAACTTTCGCCCCGCTTCGGCGGGGCGATTGTTTCTTAAGGCTACGCGCGTACCCAGCGGACCACCGCCTACGCATGCGGCGAGCGCTTTTCGATGAACGCACGCATGCCCTCTTGAGCGTCGGCGGTCGCGGCGACGGTACAGAAATTCTCGACCGCCTCGGCGATGCGGCGCCGGTCGTCGTTGGCGCGCAGGAATTGCGCGCGGCCCAGCCGCATCGCGCTCGGCGACTTGGTCGCAAACACGCGCGCCATGGCGCGGGCCTCCTCGCGCACCTTCTCGTCCGGCACGATCCGGCTGACGAGGCCGAGCGAGAAGGCTTCTTGCGCGCCGAAGGTGCGTCCGCTGAACAAGAGCTCGAACGCGCGGTGGCGGCCGACGATCCGCGGCAGATGCGCGAAATGAATGGCCGGAACGAGCGCGAGATCGATCTCGGGATAGCCGAATGTCGCGCTTTCCCCGGCAAGGATCACGTCGCAGGAAATGGCGAGGGTCATGCCGCCGCCGCGCGCGGCACCGCCAACGGTGGCAATTGAGGGCTTGCCGAGATTGAACTGTGCATCGACCAACTCCACGTAGAGTTTGTCGAGCAACCGCCGCACCTCGGCGGCAGGCTTGCCGAGCAGCAGACGCAAGTCGAGCCCCGCGCTGAATCGGCGCGGAAGCGCGCTCGTGAGCACGACGGCGCGGGCGGTCTCGTCGGCCGCGGCCCGCCGCAACGCCCCGATGAGTTGCTCGAGCAGTGCAAGGCTCAACGCATTCACCGGCGGGTGCGCGAGGCTGATCTCGGCGATCCGGTCGGACACGTCGTATCGCACCTCCTCCTGCGTCGTCATTCCGACCTCCTGCGGCTGGAGCTTGTTCGTTTGCGCGCGATGCACAATCACGCCGCGCACCCGGTGGATTCCCCTCCTCCGCTTGCGGGGGAGGGCTAGGAAGGGGGCACGCGACAAGATTCATGCGTACAAGCTCACCCCCCACCCCTCCCCCGCAAGCGGGGGAGGGAGCAGACCGAGTTCGCCGCTCGCGCTGATTCACTGCGCACCGATGCTGGAAGCTCACCGGATTTCGCTGCACCAGCCCCTACTCCGGCTGGATGCCGGCGTCCTTGATCATCTTGCCCCACTTGCCGAGCTGGTCCTTGACGAAGGCCTCGAGCTCCGCAGACGAGCTGGAAAATGCCTCGAAGCCGACATTGCCGAGGCTCGATTTCACCTCGGGGCTGTCGATGATCTTGCGCAGCGCGGCGTTGAGCAGCGTGATGATGTCAGAAGGTGTGCCGGCCGGCGCGAAGATGGCGGCCCAGGAATCCATGTCGAAGCCTTTAACTCCCGCCTCGTCGAGCGTGGGAAGCTCGGGCAAGAGCGTCGAGCGCTTGAGCCGCGTCGACGCCAAGGCGCGAAGCGTGCCCGCTTTGACATGGGGCAATCCGGTGGTGAGATCGGTGAACATCATTGACACCCGGCCGGCCAGCACATCGTTGATGGCGGTCGGGGCGCTCTTGTAGGGGACATGCAGAATGTCGAGTTCGGCCCAGTGCTTGAGCGTCTCGCCGGCCACGACACCGGAGGTGTTGCCGCTGGCAAAGGACAATTTGCCGGGATTGGACTTGGCGTATTCGATCAGCTCCGTGACCGATTTGGCCGGAATGCTGGGGTGAATGCACAGCATCAGCGTGTAGCTTCCCATCCGCGTGATCGCGGCGAAGTCCTTCACCGGATCGTAGCCGACGTTCTTCATCAGGTAGGGCGCGGCCGAATGCGGGCTGTTTGTGCTCATGAACAGCGTGTAGC
>WNFU01001123.1_pt1 | contig 37548 bp, 39 predicted proteins | sample 5400121 | NCBI WGS metagenome assembly WNFU01 (sample SAMN13153360, study PRJNA577476) | soil metagenome | isolation source: 100 cm soil or saprolite under grassland replicate 1 | place: USA:California | collected 2016-06-15
CTGCTCGTGGGCGCGTGCCTGGCCGTTCCGGCGTACGTGGTCGCGCGCCGCCACGGATGGCGGGGGGAGCGCTACGGCACGCGCGCCGAGATTCTGACCGCGCTGCGAGGGTCGATCTGGGGCTTGCTGGCCCCGCTGATCATCCTGGGCGGCATCTACGGCGGTGTCTTCACGCCAACTGAGGCCGCGGTGGTGGCGGTCTTCTACGGACTCTTCGTGGGAATGTTCGTCTACCGCACGCTCACGCCGGCGTCGCTCTGGACGATCCTGCGCGACACCGTAGTGTCCTCGGCGGTGGTCATGCTGATCGTGGGCTTCGCGGGACTGTATGCCTGGGCCGGCTCCACCATGGGGGTCATCGATCGCATCACCCAGGCGCTGCTGGGATTCTCGAAGAGCCCCTGGGTGGTGCTCTGGGCGATCAACCTTCTCGTCTTCCTGGCGGGCTACCTGCTGGACGGCATCTCCATCTACTACATCTTCGTGCCGATCATCATGCCGATCATGGCGACCTTCGGCTGGGACCCGGTGTGGATTGGCGTGATGCTCACCGTGAACGTGGCCATCGGCCAGGTAACGCCCCCGGTCGCGGTGAACCTCTACGTCGCGGCCAACATCGCCAGGCTGTCGATCGACGAGATCTCACGCGCCGTGTGGCCGTTCGTGCTCGCCATGCTGCTGGCCTTGGCGGTGATCACCGAATGGCCGGCGCTGTCCACATTCCTCCCCGCGTTGTTCGGCCTCAAGTAGCGGCGTAGAATCACTCTGCCGGTGACCATGACCGTCAATCCCTGGCACGACGTCGAGCTCGGCGAGCACCTCGAGCAGTATTTCCGCTGCGTGATCGAGATCCCGAAGGGCTCGAAGGTCAAGTACGAGATCGACAAGCGGACGGGACTGCTCTGGCTGGATCGGGTGCTCCATTCCGCCGTGCATTACCCGGCCAACTACGGTTTCCTGCCCAGGACGTACTGCGAGGACGGCGATCCGCTGGACGTGCTTGTGCTGGGCCAGGAGCCGGTGGTGCCGCTCTGCCTCCTCCGGGCCCGTGCCATCGGCGTCATCACCATGAAGGACGAGAAAGGCCCGGACGACAAGATCATCGCGGTTCACGTGGACGATCCCGAGTTCGACTTCTACCGCGACATCTCGGAGCTGCCGCCCCACCGGATCGCTGAGATGCGCCGCTTCTTCATCGATTACAAGGCGTTGGAGGAGAAGGCCGTGGATGTCGAGGAGATCCGCGGCCGCGCCGAGGCCCTCGCCGCCATCCACGATGCCGTGCGGCTGTACCGCGAGCGGATCCTTCCCACGCTGGGGGTCCGGTGAGCCTTCGCTCCAGATGCCTGCCGGCGCTCGGTCCAGTCTAACTGGCCGGAATACTGCCCGTTTTGGTCTTCAGCGTCGACCGGTCGGCATGTCCGTGACGCCCGTCGGGTGGGTGACGTCCATGTTGCCGAAAAGCCTGAGGTTTTTCTTGTTTCTGCCGCCGGCCGATGCTACACTCAGCATCACGTTTTCCCCGGACTCCAACGCAGGTCTTTTCGATTAGGGTGAGCGTTATGTTGATCAGTCTCCTTGCCGGGCTGTTCTCGAACGACCTGGCGATCGACCTCGGCACGGCCAATACGCTTGTGTACGTGCGCGGTGAAGGCATCGTCATGAACGAGCCCTCCATCGTCGCGATCCACCAGGCCGATCACTCGGTGCTCGCAGTGGGCCACGAGGCCAAGGCGATGCTCGGCCGAACGCCCGGCAATATCATGGCCATCCGGCCGCTGAAGGACGGCGTCATCGCCGACTTCGACGTCACCGAGAAGATGCTGCACTACTTCATCAACAAGGTGCACCGCCGCCGGACCCTCGTGCATCCCCGCATTGTCATCGGTGTTCCCTCCGGCATCACCCAGGTCGAGAAGCGGGCGGTGCGCGACTCCGCCATGCAGGCCGGCGCGCGCGAAGTCTATCTGATCGAAGAGCCGATGGCCGCGGCCATCGGGGCGGGTCTGCCCATTCAGGAGCCGGGCGGCAACATGATCGTGGACATGGGCGGCGGGACCACCGAGGTCGCGGTGATCTCGCTGTCTGGCATCGTCTACTCCAAGTCCGTGCGGATCGCCGGCGACGAGATGGATGAGGCCATCGTCCAGTACATCAAGAAGCACTACAATCTTCTGGTGGGCGAGCGCCGGGCGGAGGAGATCAAGATCAAGCTGGGCTCGGCCTATCCCATGGGTGGCGAGCGCATGACGATGGAGGTCAAGGGCCGCGACCTCATCGACGGGATCCCGAAGACCATCGTCGTGACGGACGAGGAGATCAGAGAGGCATTGCGGGAGCCCGTCATGGCCATCGTGGACACGGTGCGGACCTGCCTCGAGCGGACGCCACCGGAGCTGGCGGCGGACATCGTGGACAAGGGCATCGTGCTCACGGGCGGCGGCGCGCTGCTCCGCGGGCTGGATCTGCTTCTGCGCCAGGAGACCGACCTCCCGATCACCGTTGGCGACGATCCGCTGTCCTGCGTGGCCCTCGGCACCGGCAAGGTTCTCGACGAGCTGGATCTTCTCAAGAAGGTGGCGATTCCCGCCTAAGCCCGGCGCGCCGGGCGCGGGGATCGCTTGAGGGTGGCGTCGCGGTGAGATTTCGCAGATACGGACTGCTCGTTTCGGTGCTTCTGGTGTCGCTGCTGCTGCTGACCGTGCAGACGCGCGTCGGCGGCACCGGCCGGGCGGGCGAGCTCGTCGGCCTGGTCGTCACTCCCGTCCAGAATCTCCTCGTCAAGATCCATCGGGGCGCCGTCGGGCTCTGGGCCGCCTACGTCGACTGGAAAACCGTCCGCACCGAAAACGTGGTGCTGCGCGCCGAGAACGAGCGGCTGCGCGTCCAGGCGCTGCAGGCGGCCGACACTCGGGAAGAGAACGGCCGGCTGCGCCAGATGCTGGCGCTGCGCGACCGCCTCCCGCTGTCCACCCTCGCGGGCGAGGTGATCGGCCGTGAGGCGGGCGGCTGGGTGCGCACGCTGACGATCAACCGCGGGCGCGGCGACGGCATCGGCCAGCAGACGCCCGTCATCGTTCCCGCGGGTCTCGTCGGCCGCGTCGTGCAGGTGCGCGCGCGCGCGGCCGTGGTGCAGCTGCTCAACGATCCGACCTCCACGGTGGGCGCGGTCGTCCAGCGCACGCGCACCGCCGGGCTGGTCGAGGGGGATCCCGCCGGCACGGTGCGGTTCAAGTTCATGGCCCGCGACGGGGCGGGCGTGGCCCCGGGTGACCTCGTCGTGACCTCCGGCCTCGGCGCCCTGTTCCCCAAGGGCCTGCCCGTGGGCCGCGTGATCGCGATCGAGGACAAGGGCTCGGCGCTGTTCCACTTCGCCGTCCTCGCACCCGCGGTGGACTTCTCCCGCGTCGAGGAAGTGCTGCTGCTCACCGGCCAGACCACGCAGGACGTGGCCGCGCTGTTCGCCACGGGCGGCTGATCGCATGCGCCTCTTCTTCCTGCTCATGACCTTCGGCGGTAGTCTCGCCCAGTCCAACCTGGTGCCGATGCTGAGCGTGGCCGGCGTCACTCCCGACGTGCCGCTGATCCTGACGGTGCTGCTGGCGCTGCGCCGCGGTCCGGAGACCGGTTGCCTGGCGGGCTTCGTCGTCGGGATTCTCCAGGATGTCGCGGGCGGCGGACTGGTCGGCGTCCAGGCCGTGACGAAGGCCCTCGCGGGCTTTACCGTGGGCATGCTGGTCGGCCGCCTGTGGGTGAGCAATCCGCTCGTGCAGGTGCCGGGCTTGGTGCTGCTCACGATCGCCGAAGGCGTGGGGCGATTCCTCCTGCTCCAGCTCTTTCACTATCCGGCGTCCCTGGGTGATCTGATGGCGCACGTGATCCTGCCGCAGGCCTTTTACAACGGCTTCATCGGCGCGGCCTGCATGCTGGCCACGTCCGCGGCCGAGGCGTTGCACCGGGGACGCTCGTGGAGCTGACCCCACCGCCCGGCAGTCGGCGCGACCCGTGGAGCCGGCGCGTGCTGGCGCTGGCCGTAGCCGTCGCCGTGAGCTTCGTGGGGCTGCTCGGCCAGCTCTGGTACCTCCAGGTGCTGGAGGGCGGCCGGCTTCAGGAAATGAGCGAGAAGAACCGGATCCGCATCCGGCCGGTGGCCGCCCCGCGCGGCATCCTGTTCGACCGCAACGGTCTCGCGCTCGTCGACAATCGGCCCGCCTTCACCCTGTCCTTGATCCCGAGAGAGATGGAGGACCGCGACACCGTGCTCGCGCGGCTGTCGATTCTCCTGAAGATCCCCATCGGCGAGCTTCAGGACTCGCTCGATCGCGTGCCCCCCGACTCCATCCGCGCCATTCGCGTCAGGCGGGGGCTCTCGCTCGAAGACGTGACGAAGATCGAGGAGCGCAAGCTCGAGCTGCCCGGCGTGCTGGTCGAAGTGGAGCCCCAGCGCGTCTACCCCACCAGCACGTTCGCCGCGCATCTGCTCGGCTACGTGCGCGAGGTCAGCGACGAGCAGCTCAAGCAGGGTCGCTATCGCCGCGGCGACATGATCGGCCAATCGGGGCTGGAACGGCTCCTCGACGAGTACCTCCGCGGCCGTGACGGCGGCGAGCGCATCGAGGTGGACGCGCTCGGACGGCCGGTGCAGGTGATGCGGCGCGAGGAGCCCCACCCCGGCGCCCAGGTGATCACGACGGTGGACCGGCGTATCCAGGAAGCCGCCGAGCGCGCCATGGCGGGTCATGCCGGCGCGGTGGTGGTCATGGACCCGCGCAGCGGCGACATCCTGGCGATGACGTCGAGCCCGGCCTTCGCGCTCGATCGGTTCACCGGCAATCTGGATCGGGAGGAGTGGCTGGCCCTGGTGCGCGATCCGATGACGCCCCTGATGAATCGCGCGCTGCAGAGCCAGTACGCGCCGGGCTCGGTCTTCAAGGTCATCGTGACGGCCGCGGGGCTGCAGGAAGGCTCGCTCACGCCGATGGATCGCGCGTACTGCACCGGCGAGTATCACGTGGGCGGTTGGACGTTCAAGGACTGGAAGGAAGGCGGCCACGGCCACGTGGACCTGCGCTCGGCGCTGATCAACTCCTGCAATATCTTCTTCTACCAGGCCGGCTTCAAAGTGGGCGCCGAGGCCATGGCGCGCTATGCCCAGGCCTTTGGCTTCGGCGCGCCGACGGCAATCGACCTCGGTAGCGAGAAGCCCGGACTGGTGCCCTTCCCCGAATGGAAGCGGAAGCGCTACGGGCGCGGCTGGCAGGCGGGGGATACGATCAACATGTCCATCGGCCAGGGGCAGCTGCTGGTCACGCCGCTGCAGATCGCGCGGATGATGGCGGCCATCGCCAACGGCGGCGTGCTCTGGAAGCCGCGCCTCGTCGAGCGCGTGGAGCGGGCGGACGGCTCGCTGGCCTATTCGAGCACGAGCCGCACGACCGGGCACGTCACGCTCTCTCCCGTTGTCTGGAACTTCCTCCGCCACGCTCTCAGCGGGGTGGTGAACGAGGGCGGCACCGGCGCCGCCGCGCGGATCCCGGGGATTGAGATCGCGGGCAAGACCGGCACGGCCCAGAGCATCGCCAAGAGCGACAGCGCCAAGGGTCAGGACCACGCCTGGTTCGCCTCCTTCGCGCCGGCCGACGACCCGCAGTACGTGGTGGTGGTGCTGGTGGAGCGGGGCGGCAAGGGCGGGCAAGTGGCCGCGCCCATCGCGCGCCAGATCTACCAGGCGATCTTCCTCGAGAAGGTGGCCATGGTGAGTCTCGGGAGCGGCTCCTGATGCTCCGGCTCGATCGCCGGCTCCTGCAAAACGTGGACTGGCCGCTCCTGGTCGCCGCGGGCTTCATCATCCTGCTCAGCGTGCTGTCGCTCTGGAGCCTGGCGCCCGGCCGCGGCGGCTCAGCCCTGGCCTGGCGGCAGCTGTCCTGGGTCGGCATCGGGCTCCTCGCGATGCTCCTTGTCGTGAGCGTGGATTATCGAAACCTCGTGCGCGCGGCCCCGGCCCTGTATGTGCTGGGCGTGGGGCTGCTGCTCACGGTCTTCATCCTGGGCCGGACGGTGTCAGGCGCTCGCCGATGGATCCATGTGGGGCCGCTCACGTTCCAGCCTTCCGAGCTCTTCAAGGTGGTCTTCATTCTGGTGCTCGCCTGGGCCCTGACATCCCGCAGCGCTCAGCCACTGTCGCGAGGCGCGCTCATCGGGACCACGCTGCTGGTCGGGGTGCCGTTTCTGCTGATCGTGCGGCAGCCCGACCTGGGGACGGCGCTGGTATTGATCCCGGTTCTCGGGGCCGTCCTCATCGGTGTCGGCGTCAGGCTCCGCATCCTCGGCGGGCTGGCGCTGGCCGGCCTGGCGGCGCTACCGCTCGCGTGGCTCGTGCTCAGGCCGTATCAGCGCGATCGACTGCTCGTGTACCTCGACCCGTTCCGGGACCCCCTCGGGACGGCCTACAACGTGATTCAGGCGAAAATCGCCATCGGTTCCGGACAGCTCCTCGGGAAAGGCATCGCCGGCGCGACGCAGAGCCGCCTCGCCTTCCTCCCGGAGCGCCATACGGATTTCATTTTTGCCGTGTTCGCCGAGATGTGGGGTTTCATCGGTTGCCTTGTGCTGATCATGGCGTATCTCCTCCTGGTGCTCCGGGGGTTCGAGATCGCCGCCGGCACGCGTGATCCTCGCGGGCGTCTCATCGCTCTTGGGGTCACCGCGATCTTCGCCGCCCAAACCCTGATCAATCTGGGGATGGTGACGGGCCTGCTGCCCGTCGTGGGGATTCCGCTGCCGCTGATGAGCTACGGCGGATCCTCCATGGTGGTGTCGCTCATGGCGCTGGGCCTCCTGCTCTCGATCCGAATGCGGCAGTTCCATTAACCGCACGACTGCCGCCTGGGCCTCTCTGGGCCCGGATCGAGGACTGACGTGGCCAAGCGGATTGTGGTCAACGCCGGCGCGGCCGAAACTCGGCTCGCCGTCCAGGACGGGAATCTCCTCACCGAGCTGTACATCGAGCGCGCCGGCCGGCGCTCCATCGTCGGCAATATCTACAAGGGCGTGGTCACGAACGTCCTGCCGGGGATGCAGGCCGCGTTCGTGGACATCGGTCTCCATAAGGACGCCTTCCTCTACGTCGGGGACTATACGGCCAACCTGGGAGAGGATGAGCGCGCCCCGGCGGCCGACGCCGTGGAGGACGCCGCCGACGCCGAGGTGGCCGAGGCGGTGCCGGAGCAGCGCCGCGAGCCCGCGCCGCCCATCGAGGATCTCCTGCGCAAGGGACAAGAGGTCCTAGTCCAGGTCTCCAAAGAATCGCTCGGCACCAAAGGCGCGCGCGTCACCTCCTTCGTCTCCATCCCGGGCCGCTCCATCGTCTACATGCCCCAGGCGCGGCACGTGGGCGTGTCGCGGCGGATCCACGATGAGGTGGAGCGCGAGCGGCTGCGCGGAATCGTCAAGACGCTGCGGCCCAACGGCGGCGGCTTCATCGTGCGCACCGTGGCCGAGGGCAAGGGCGAGGAGGAGCTGGCGGCCGACATCGAGTTTCTCAGCCGTCTCTGGAGCCAGGTGCAGCGCCGCTTCGAGTCGGTCCGGGCGCCCTCGCTGCTCCACGAGGAAATGGACGTGACCTTCCGTGTGGTCCGGGATCTGTTCTCCCCGGAGATCGAGGAATTCCTCGTGGACACGCGCGACGCCTACGAGAAGTGCGTGCAGTTCGCCTCGTCGCTCGTGCCGCAGCTGGCCTCGCGCGTGAAGCTCTGGGACAAGGACGCGCCGATCTTCGAGGCGACGGGCATCGAGAAGGAGATCGAAAAGGCCCTGCGTCGGCGCGTCTGGCTCAAGTCGGGTGGCTATATCGTCATCGATCACACCGAGGCGCTCGTCGCCATCGACGTCAACACCGGCAAGTATGTCGGCAAGCGCGATCTGGAAGAGACCATCCTCAAGATCAACCTCGAGGCGGTGACGGAGATCGTCCGCCAAATCCGGCTCCGCGACCTCGGGGGCATCATCATCATCGATTTCATCGACATGGAGCGGCCCGAGCACCGCGACCAGGTCTTCCGGGCTCTCACCCGGGTCCTGGCCGATGACAAGGCGCGCAGCAACGTGCTCGAGATCTCCGAGCTGGGGCTGGTCGAGATGACCCGCAAGCGCGTGCGCCAGAGCCTGCAGTCGCTCTTCTGCGCGCCATGCCCAACGTGCAAGGGGAGCGGCGTCATCAAGTCCGACGCCACGCTGGCCGCCGAGATCTTCCGGAAGATCCAGTCGGGCGCCAAGGAGGCGGCCGGCGAGGAGGTCGTTGTCCGCGTTCACCCCGACACCGCGCACCATCTCGAGGTGGAGCAGCGCGAGGGCCTGGAGCGGCTGCAGGCCCTGACCGGACGCAAGGTCGCCGTGCAGGCGGTGGCCTCTTACCACCGCGACCAGTACGACCTCGCCTTCAAATAGGAGCGCGCGTTCATGGCGCCGCGGCTGCCCCTGATCCCGACGACGGTCTGCGGGAGCCACGGCATGCCGTCGTGGCTTCACCTGGTGCGCGAAGCGGCGCAGGCCGGGCGCCTCGGACCGGCCGACCTTCAGGAATCCTACGAGGATGCCGTTCGCATCGCGATCCGCGACCAAGTCGAGGCCGGTGTGGACGTGATCTCGGACGGCGAGATGCGCCGGGTCACCTTCATCCGCGGCTTTTACGACCGGCTCACCGGCATCCGGCCGCTGCCCATCCCCCGTCTCGTCGGTCCGCCCAACTACGACACCCATTGCCCGTACGAGGTGGTGGACCGCATCATGGCGCCCAAGGGGCTCGGGATCGTGGAGGAGTTCCACTTCGCGCGCCCGCTCGTGGACCGGCCCCTGCGCGTGGCGGTGCCGGGGCCGATCACACTGCTCATCCCGCTCCGGCGCGGCGGGCCTTACCGCTCCGAGGACAGCCTGCTGGCCGATCTCGTCGCGCTCGTGAATCGGGAGATGCGCGCGCTCGTGGCGGCCGGCTGCGATTTCATCCAGGTGGACGAGCCCAACTACGTGATGGCCGCGGGCAAGCACCGCGTGATCAAGGGCGAGGCCAGGCCGATGGTCGAGGCGCTCAATGCCGCCGTCGACGGTGTGGCCGCGAAGCTCGCGCTGCACGTCTGCTTCGGCAATGCCCACAACAACTCCTTCGCGACCCCGCGACGCTACCGGCCGCTCTACCCGGCGTTGCTGGACGCGCGGGTCGGGCAGTTCGTGTTCGAGTACGCCAACCGGGAGATGAGCGAGATCGAGCTCTGGAGCGAGTTCCCCACGGACAAGGAGGTCGCCGTGGGCGTCATCGACGTCAAAGCCTTCCGCGTGGAGACGGTCGAGGAGGTCGCCGAGCGCGCCCGGCTCGCGCTCAAGCACATTCCGCCCGAGCGGCTGTGGCTGGTGCCGGACTGCGGGCTGTGGGAGACACCGCGCTGGGTCGGGGTCTCGAAGCTCCGCTCTATGGTGGAAGCGGCGCGCGCGGTGCGCCGCGAGCTGGGCGCCGCGTGATGCGGCCGTCGCGGATCAGCCGGCGGGCGATCCTCGCCCAGCTCAAGCTGGCCGCCAGGAAGGGCGACCGCGCGGCCCTGACCCTGGCAATCGAGCAGATGAAGGTCTGGGCCTACTCGCCGCGCTATTGGGAAAAGTATCTGGAGCTGCTGGCTCATCCGCTGGCGCGGCTGGCCGATCTGACCGTCGTCAAGCAGGGGGAGAAGATCGCCCACCAGAAAGGATGGGCCCGGCCCAAGCGCAAGAGCGCCCGCGCGCCGGCCAAGCCGGCGGCACGGCGCCCCAAGTCGCGCGGCAAGCGCAGCAGCCGCCCCGCCGTCTCCGCCCAGCCCTCTCTGTTCCCCGACCTCGCCTGAATCCTCGGGCCCTGTCCCGCCCTCCCAACCGGTGGTAGACTACCCCTGTAGGGTATAGGAGGCGGACCCCGTGACGGTGCCGAGGACGGCAGGGGCTGGCGCGCTGATCGGTCTGGCCGCGGTGGCGGCGCTGGTGGTGGCCTGGCTCCCGCCCATTCGACAAGATCTGGGCTATCACCAGATGGCGGATGGCCGGACCCTGCTTGGCGTGCCCAATGCGCTGAATGTTCTCTCCAACCTGGCCTTCGTGGCGGTGGGGGCGCTCGGGCTCTGGGGTCTGGGCCGCGGCGAGTCGGCCTCCGGCGCCCCCTTCGTCGAGCCGAGCGAGCGCTGGGCGTATGCCGTCTTCTTCGCGAGCCTCGCGCTCACGGGACTGGGCTCCGCCTACTATCACGCAGCCCCCGACAATGCGAGGCTCCTCTGGGACCGGCTGCCGCTGGCCGCGACGCTGATGGCCCTGTTCGCCGCCACGATCGCCGAGCGTCTCAGCGTGGGCGCCGGCGTGCTCCTGCTGCCGCTCCTCACGGCCCTTGGCCTGGCCAGCGTGCTCCAGTGGTACGCGGGAGAAGTGCACGGCCGCGGAGACCTGAGGCTTTACGGCGTGGTCCAGTTTTACCCGATGCTGGCCATCCCCCTGCTGCTGCTCCTCCGCGAGCCGCGCTACACGGGCGGCGGCTGGCTGGTGGCCGCGCTCGGGCTCTACGCCGCCGCCAAGCTGTTCGAAGCGCTCGATGCGGTCATTTTCGATCTTGGCCATGTCGTGAGTGGCCACACGCTCAAGCACCTGGCGGCGGCGCTGGCGGGCTTGGCGATCTGGCGCATGCTGTACACGCGGCACCCCGTGCGAGGAGTCCTCCCATGATGGACGAGCAAAGCAAAGGGAAGGTCCTGGGCCGGCTCCGCCGGATCGAGGGCCAGGTACAGGGCATCCAGCGGATGGTGGAGGAGGACAAGTACTGCGTCGACATCCTCCTGCAGCTGACCGCGGTGCAGGGCGCGGTCGAGCAGGTCCAGAAGCTCATCCTGGGCCAGCACATCGAATCGTGCGTCACCGACGCCATCCGCTCGGGCAACTCGCGCGACCGGCAGAAGAAGATGGACGAGCTGCTCGAGGTGTTCTCGCGGTTCTCCGGGCGGTAGCATGAGAGCGAGGTCTTGACGATGGACGCCGCCACGAACGAACGCGAGCGCCGGCTCGATTTCCCCGTGAAGGGCATGCACTGCGCCGCCTGCGTGAACAAGGTCGAGCAGGCGCTGCGCGGCGTCCCCGGCGTGAAGGCGGCCGCCGTGAACCTGGCGACCGAGCGCGCCACGGTGCGGCTGGCGCCGGAAGGGCCGTCGCTCGAGCGACTGAGGGAGGCGGTGGCCGGCGCCGGCTACACGGTCCCCGCCGATATCGCGGCGACGCCTGAGTCCGCCGACCGGGAGCAGGCAGAGCGCGCCGAGGAGAACCGGCGGCTGCGGATCAAGGTCATCGTCGGCGCGGCCCTCGCGGTCCCGGTGCTGCTGGGCAGCATGCACGAGATCTTCCCGTGGGCTCCGGGCTGGCTCCGGAACCCCTACCTCCTGTGGGCGCTCACCACTCCGGTGCAGTTCTGGGTGGGCTGGCAGTTCCACGCGGCATTCGTCAAGGAGCTGCGCCACCGCTCGGCCAGCATGAACACCCTGGTGTCCATCGGGACGAATGCGGCCTACTTCTTCAGCGTGGCGGTCACGCTCTGGCCGCATGTCTTCATGGCGACGGGCGCCATGCCGTATTACGAAGCCTCCGCTCTGCTCATGACGTTCCTCGTCCTGGGACGCTGGCTCGAGGCCCGCGCCCGGGGCGGCACGTCCGAGGCGATCCGCCGCCTGATCGCGCTGCAGCCGAAGACCGCCCGCGTCCTGCGCGACGGCCGCGAGGAGGATGTGGCAATCGGCGCGGTGGCCGTCGGGGACCTCGTGCGGGTCCGGCCCGGCGAGCGGGTGGCGGTGGACGGCGAAGTCGTCGAGGGCGCCTCGGCGGTGGACGAGTCCATGCTGACCGGCGAGAGCCTGCCCGTGGAGAAAGGGCCGGGCGCGGCCGTCGTCGGCGGCTCTGTCAACCGTACCGGGAGCTTTACGTTTCGCGCCACTCGCGTGGGCCGGGAGACGGTGCTGGCCCAGATCATCAGGCTGGTCGAGGAGGCTCAGGGCTCGAAGGCGCCGATCCAGCGCCTCGCCGATCGCGTCGCCGCGGTCTTCGTGCCCGTGGTGCTCGTCATCGCGGGGATCACGTTCGCCGTCTGGTGGGCGTGGGGGCCCGAGCCGGCCTTCTTCTACGCGGTGGCCAATGCGGTCGGGGTACTGGTCATCGCTTGTCCCTGCGCGATGGGGCTGGCCACGCCCACGGCCATCATGGTGGGCACCGGCAAGGGCGCGGAGCTCGGCGTGTTGATCAAGAGCGCCGAGGCGCTCGAGCAGCTCCAGAGAGTGCGCACCGTGGTCTTCGACAAGACCGGCACGCTCACGGTGGGCCGACCGGTGGTCACCGATGTCGTGCCCGCGCCCGGCGTGGAGGGCGATGGGCTGCTCGCGCTGGCCGCCGCGGCCGAGCAGGGCTCCGAGCACCCGCTGGGCGAGGCCATCGTCACCGAGGCCAAGGCGCGCGGCCTCGCGCTGCCGCCGGTCAGCGAGTTCCAGGCCGTGCCGGGACAAGGCGTGGATGCTCTGGCCGCGGACGGCCGAATCCTGCTGGGCAATGCCCGGATGATGACGGCGCGAGGGATCGATGTCGGCGGGCTCGAGCCCCGGATCCGACAGCTCGCGCAGGATGGCAAGAGCGCGATCTACATCGCCTTCGGCGGCGAGCCGCAGGGCGTGGTGGCCGTCGCCGACGTCCTCAAGCCCGAGACGCGCGCGGCCGTGGCGGCGCTCAAGAGGCTCGGGGTCGAGGTAGCCATGCTCACCGGCGATACGCGCCTGACCGGCGAGGCCATCGCGCGCCAAGCGGGGCTCGACCGCGTGCTGGCCGACGTGCTGCCCGAGCAGAAGGCGGCCGAGATCAAGCGGCTGCAGTCGGACGGCCGGCTCGTTGCCATGGTGGGCGACGGTATCAATGACGCGCCGGCCCTCGCGCAGGCCGATGTCGGCATCGCCATGGGCTCGGGCACGGATGTGGCTATCGAGGCCGCCGACGTGACCTTGATGCGGGGCGATCTCCGCGGCGTCGTGACGGCCGTCGAGCTGTCACGGCGCACCATCCGGATCATCAAAGAGAACCTGGGCTGGGCGTTTGGTTACAATATCGTCCTGATTCCCGTCGCGGCAGGTCTGCTCTACCCCGTGTCGGGCATCCTGCTCTCGCCGATTTTGGCGGGCATGGCGATGGCATTGTCCTCGGTCTCTGTCGTGGCGAATAGTCTCAGGCTCAAGCGCTTTACACCGACGGTATTCCGGTCAGGAGGACCCGACATGGCCACCGATCCCGTGTGCAAGATGGAGGTCGATCCGAAGAAGGCCGCCGCGCAGTCCACCTACAAGGGCCAGACGATCTATTTCTGCGCGGTGGGCTGCAAGCAGAAGTTCGACGCGGATCCCGGAAAGTACGTGAAGTCTTGATTCGGCTCGCCGTATCTCGACGGCCGCGACCGGTACGAACGCGTGGTGGACGGCGGGGTGGACAACACCCACGACGACGCCTTCACCCATACCGTCCGCATCACTGGCGATGACGTCGGTGTCGAGCTCACGGCGGTGTGCACGCCGCCGCCGGGCTACGACTTTAACAGCCGATCTCTTCAAGCTCCTCAGCCTCGGCTAGCGCCAGAGCGGCCTCCCTCCTCGGCGGTACTCGCTCGGCGCCGTATATTATTCGCTCGTCGCCGTATATATAGATAAGGCGAAAGAAGAAGCTCGACGATTGGGGCAAGGCCAAATTATTAAAAGTAAAGGCTAAATAGAGAAAAGTTTGACAGGCTGCCTCATCGGAGTGAATATCGTGTACCAACTGGTTGGTACAGATGCTTTATCAGCATTAACTCGACAAACGACAGAGGCCGGGAATGACAACGGAAACGAAACGCGCACGGGAAGCAAAGAGCGCACGCGGCGCCGCGACCCGCGACCAGATCCTCGTCGCCGCGGCCGAGCTGATGCACCTGCAGGGCTACCAGGCCACCTCGCTCGACGACGTCCTGCGCGAGAGCGGCGTCGGGAAGGGGAACTTTTATTACTACTTCAAGAGCAAAGAAGATCTGGGGTACGCGATCATCGACCGGGTGATGCACGGATTTCTCGAGCGCACGCTCGAGCCCGCCTTCGCCGATAGCGCGGGCGATCCGATCGCCCAAATCCATGTCTTTCTCGACCGCGTGCTCGAGGCGCAGCGCCGGCGCAATTGCGTAGGCGGCTGCGTCATGGGCAACCTGGCCTGCGAGCTGTCGGACGTCCACGAGGGATTCCGGCAGCGATTGGAGCAGATTTTCGTTCAATGGCGGGCACGGCTCACCGAGGCATTCGGCCGAGGCCAAGCGTCCGGCCGCGTCCGGCAGGATTGCGACCCGGCGCGCGCCGCCCAGTTCGTGGTGGCGGCGCTCGAGGGTGCCATTCTCATGACGAAAGTGTCCAAGGACATCGTGGCCATGGAGAAGTGCGTGGAGGAGCTGAAGCAGCATCTGACGCTCTATACGACGAGCTGAACCTGACGCGACCAACGGTGCGCCGGCCCGTCCGGCGCGCGGGAGATCCTATATGAACCGCCACACGGCGGAAGCAATGAGCGGTGAGTCCAACCGTGGCCAAGGGGCCCAGGGACGGGTGGACCCGGATGCGGCGCTGGTCGAGCGCCTGCGTCGGCATGAACCGAGCGCGGCGGACACCCTGGTCGGCACCTTCGGCGACCGAGTCTATCGGCTGGCCATCCGCATCACGGGCAATGAACAGGATGCCGAGGAGGTCGTGCAGGACGCGCTCTGGACCGCGGCCCGCAAGATCGATAGCTTCAAGGGCGAATCCGCGTTCGGAAGCTGGCTGTATCGGATCACGGCCAATGCGGCGTATCAGAAGCTGCGCGGCCGTCATGGCAAGCGCCACGAGGTGTCGTGGGATGATCTGCTCCCGACCTTCGATGAGCAGGGCCACCACGTCGAGCCTGCGGGAGACTGGTCCTCAAGGGTGGAGGAGCCGGCGCTGAAGAGCGAGCTACGGACGGTGCTGACGACGGCGATCAACGAGCTGCCCGGCGACTACCGGACGGCCTTCGTCCTGCACGACGTCGAAGGGCTCTCGAATCCGGAGATCGCCGAGACCTTGCACATCAGCCTGCCCGCCGTGAAGTCGCGGGTTCACCGCTCGCGATTGTTTCTTCGCCAGCGGCTGTCCCGCTACCTGGGGGCGGCTTGAGGTTGTAATCACGGGGTGCGGCGAGACGGCGACTCGACCCCCAGGCTAAAGCCGCGCCCGGCTTGACTTTCGGCGTGTCGATGTGGTCTGATGATCGCTCGGGAAAAGCGGGAGAGCGATCAGCCCTCACGCGAGGCAGTTCGGATGAGCCCTTGGGCGAAGGAGCCCATCGGTGGCGCGGACGCCCCGATGAGCGCTTGCGCGAAGAGGCCCAACCGCCAAACGGGATAAATCGGCGTTCAAGCGACAAGAAAGACAAGACATGGAAGCCGTGATCGCGACGGGAGGCAAGCAGTACCGCGTGGCCCCGGGCCAGGTAATCAAGGTAGAGCGCTTGGGCAAAGCCCAGGGCAGCGCGGTGGAGTTCGACGACGTCCTGCTCGTGAGCAAGGACGGCCAGGTCACGATCGAGCCCAAGGCGCTGGCCAACGCCAAGGTGACGGGCGAGGTGCTCGTCGAGAAGCAGGGCCGCAAGGTCCTCGTCGTCAAGTTCAAGCGGCGGAAAAATTACCGGCGACACCGCGGGCACCGGCAGATTATGACCGCGGTCCGCATCACCAAAATCGAGGTCTAGGGCATGGCGCACAAGAAGGGCGTTGGCAGCTCGAGGAACGGGCGCGACTCCAATCCCCAGATGCTGGGAGTGAAGCGCTTCGGGGGGCAGTTCGTGACTGCGGGCAGCATCCTGGTGCGGCAGCGGGGTACCCGTTTCAAGCCGGGCGTCAGCGTCGGTGTCGGCGTGGACCACACGCTGTTCGCCAAGGCCGACGGCTACGTGCGCTTTCAGCGCAAAGGCGACGCCAAGTACATCAGCATCGCCCAGCAGCCCGTCTGATCAGCGCGGGCGCGGCTGCCGGCGCTTCCGGTCCTCCCCATGTTCATTGACGAGATCGACGTCTTCGTCAAGGGTGGAGACGGGGGAGCGGGATGCATGAGCTTCCGTCGCGAGAAGTTCATTCCCCGAGGCGGTCCGGACGGCGGCGACGGCGGCGACGGCGGCAGCATCATCCTCGAGGCCGATCCGGCCATCACGACCCTCCTGGACTTTCACTACCAGCGCCATTACACCGCCGAGCGCGGCCAACACGGCAAGGGCGCCAACAAGCACGGCAAGAGCGGAGCCGACACGATTCTCAAGGTGCCGCTTGGCACCGTGGTCTCCGACCGCGACTCGGGCGAACTGCTGGGTGATCTCATTCGGCCCGGCCAGCAGCTCCTGGTCGCCCGGGGCGCCCGCGGCGGTCGCGGCAATGCGCGCTTCGCCACCTCCACCAACCGCGCCCCGCGCCGCGCCGACCTGGGTCGGCCCGGCCAGGAGCGGTGGATTCACATGGAGCTCAAGCTGCTGGCCGACGTGGGCGTAATCGGCTTCCCGAATGCGGGCAAGTCCACGCTCGTCTCCCGGCTCTCGGCGGCCAAGCCCAAGATCGCCGACTATCCGTTCACGACGCTCGAGCCCACTCTCGGGATCGTCAGGGTGGACGAGCACCGCTCGCTCGTCATCGCCGATCTGCCGGGTCTCATTCCGGGCGCGGCCGAGGGCAAGGGGCTGGGGCACAGATTCCTGCGTCACACCGAGCGAACGCGGCTGCTCGTGCATTTGATCGACCTCGATCCCAGCCATGGCCGCGATCCCGTGGACGACTACCGGGCAATCCAGGAGGAGCTACGCGCGTACTCGGTGGAGCTGGCCGCGCGGCCCCAGATCGTGGCCGCGAATAAAGCCGAGCTGCCGGGCACCGAGGCGCGCCGCGCGGTCATCGAGCTATTCTGCGCCGCCGAGGGACTGCCGTTCCACGCCGTGTCGGCGGTGACAGGGCTCGGGCTGCCCGAGCTGGTGCGCGATATCGCGACACGATTGCGAAGCGAGCGATGGGCGGCCGCCGAGCGCTGAGCCGCGCCCGTCGCGTGGTGGTCAAGGTCGGCAGCGGGCTGATCACGACGCCGGGTCAGGGCCCCTCCGCCGCGGTCATCGGCCGGCTGGCCGCCGATCTGGCCGCGCTCGCGCGCGACCGCCGCGAGGTCGCCCTGGTGTCCTCCGGCGCCATCGCCACCGGGACGGCAAGGCTGGGACTCGGTGCCACGCCGCGCTCCATTCCCGAGAAGCAGGCGGCGGCGGCCGTCGGTCAGTCGGCCCTCATGTGGCATTACGAGCAGGCCTTCAAGAGGCACGGCATCAAGGTTGGCCAGGTGCTCCTCACCGGCCAGGACATCAGCGACCGATCGCGCTACCTCAACGCCCGCAACACCCTCTTGGCGCTGCTCGACTTCGGCGTCCTGCCGATCGTCAACGAGAATGACACGGTGGCGGTAGACGAGATCAAGGTCGGCGACAACGACAACCTGGCTGCCCTCGTGGCGCACCTCATCGATGCGGACCTGCTGGTCCTGCTGACGGACGTGGACGGGCTCTACACGGGCGACCCGCGTCGGGATCCGCGCGCCACACGCCTCTCCGTCGTCGAAGCCGTCACCGAGGAGATCCAGCGCCTCGTCTTCGACGCCACCGCCGCGGTGTCCGTGGGCGGCATGAGCACCAAGCTCGAGGCCGCGCAGAAGGCCAGCGCCTCCGGGATCCCGATGGTGATCGCCAGCGGACGCGAGCCGGGAACGCTCCAGCGCGTGATGCGGGCCGAGGACGTGGGGACCTTCTTTCAGCCCCGGGACGACCGCCTGGCGGCGCGCAAGCGCTGGATCGCCTTTGCCGTGCCGCCGCAGGGTCGGCTCGTGGTTGACGCGGGGGCGAAGAAGGCCTTAACTGAGAGGGGCAAGAGCCTGCTCCCTTCTGGCCTCGTCGAGGTGGAAGGCCAGTTCCAGGCCGGCGAGGTCGTGGCGCTGGCCGAGTTCGAGGGGCAGGAGTTCGCGCGCGGGCTGGTGAACTACGACGCGGGCGAGTTGCGAAAGATCCGCGGGGCGAAGACACGGGACATCGAGAAGACGCTGGGCTACAAAGGCTTCGACGAAGTCATCCATCGGGATAACCTGGTGGTGCTCTGAGCGCGAGGAGAGGGCGCATGGACGTGGCGGCGCAGGTGGAAGCGAAGGCGCGGGCGGCCAAGGCGGCGGCCCGGATTCTGGCCTTGGCCTCCACGCGGGTCAAGAACGAGGCGCTCCATCAGATGGCGCGCGGCCTGGAGGAGAAGGCCGCCACGGTCCTCGACGCGAATCGCTCCGACTTGGAGCGCGCGCGCGGGGCCGGCCTCACTCGGGCATTTGTCGACCGCCTGACCCTCACCGAGGGCCGACTCGAGGAGATGGCGGCAGGGCTTCGCCAGATCGGCGCGCTGCCCGATCCCGTGGGCGAGACCGTCGAGGTGTGGCGGCGGCCGAGTGGGGTGGAGATCGCGCGGGTGCGGGTTCCCCTCGGGGTCGTGGGCTTCATCTATGAATCCCGCCCCAACGTCACGGCGGATGCCGCCGGACTCTGCCTCAAGTCGGGTAATGCGGTGCTGCTGCGTGGCGGGAGCGAGGCGCTCGACTCCAATACCGTGATCGCCCAGATCCTGGCCAAGGCCGCCGAGAAGGCGGGGCTGCCGCCCGACACCATCCAGCACGTGGAGACGCCGGACCGAGCCGCGGTGATGGCCATGCTGACCCTGGATCGGTATCTCGATCTGATCATCCCGCGCGGCGGCGAGGAGTTCGTACGGCTCGTCGGCGAGCGGTCGACGGTGCCCGTCCTCAAGCACGACAAGGGACTGGTCCACGTCTACGTGGACGAGGGCGCCGATCTCGACATGGCGCTCGGCGTCGCGGTCAATGCCAAAACTCAGCGCGTCAGCGTGTGCAATTCGATGGAGACCCTGCTCGTTCATGCCGCGATCGCTCCCGCGTTCCTGCCGGCGGCGGCCGCCCGGTTCAAAGAGGCCGGCGTGGAGCTGCGCTGCGATGAGCGGGCGCGCGCGCTGATGCCGGGCTCGCGCGCCGCGGAGCCGGCCGATTGGGACACCGAGTACCTCGACTACATCCTGTCGGTCAGGGTGGTGGACAGCTTCGACGAGGCCGTCGCCCATATCCGGCGCCACGGCTCGGGGCTCGCCGAGGCCATCATCACCACCGACGTACGCCGGGCGCGCCGCTTCACCCAGGAGGTGGACGCCGCCGCCGTGCTCGTCAATGCCTCGACCCGGCTCGTGGACGGCGGTCAGTTCGGCATGGGGGCGGAGATGGGGATCTCGACCTCGCGGCTGCACGCGCGCGGGCCGGTCGGCGTCCGTGAGCTGACCACGACGAAATTCGTCGTCTGGGGAGACGGGCATATCCGCGAGTAGCCGCCCCGTGGTCCGCATCGGAGTGTTTGGGGGATCCTTCAACCCGATCCACTTCGGCCATCTGCTCGTGGCCGACGAGCTCTGCGAGGCGCTTGCGCTCGACCGGCTGATCTTCGTGCCCGCGGCCCAGCCGCCCCACAAGCCTGCTGCAGAGCTCGCAGCCGCCCCTCACCGCTATCGGATGACGGCGCTCGCCGTCGACGAGCATCCACGCTTCGAAGTATCCGATATCGAGCTCAGGCGCGCCGGCCCGTCCTATACCGTGGACACGCTGACGCAGCTCGCGCCGCTGGGGACGCTCCACCTACTGATCGGCTCCGAGACGTTCCTCGACCTGCTGGCCTGGCGGGAGCCCCGGCAGATCGCGCGCCTGGCCAGGCTCGTCGTGGTCCCGCGCAATGGCACCGGCTTCGATCCCCACGCGCCTGACGCCCAGAAGGTGCTGAAGGAGCTCGGGCTGCCGTCCTTCGTCTCAGTCGGGCAGGCGCAGCGGGAGGGAACAAGCGAGGCGCCCTTGCTCGTCTACGCCGCCTCGCTGCCGATCTCGGGCTCGGACCTCCGTCGCCGGGCCCGCGAGGGACGCAGCCTCGCCTATCGGATGCCGGAGGTGGTGGCGGCCTACATCCGGGATCATGGGCTGTACCGGCCGGAGGCATGATGGCGGCCCTGTCCGCGGAGCGCCTCGTGCGCCTGGCCGCCGCGGCCGCGCTCGACAAGCAGGCCCTGAACGTCACCGTGCTCGACCTGCAGGGCCTGTCGGGGATCGCCGATTTCTTCCTCATTTGCGGCGCCCGCTCGACCCCGCAGGCCGATGCCGTCGCCGACGCCATCCGCGGGGCGCTGCGAGGGCAGGGCGTGAGGCCGAGACATGGCGAAGGCAGCGCCGAGAGCGGCTGGCTCCTGCTCGACTACGGCGATGTGGTGATCCACGTCTTCCTGGAGGAGACTCGCGGGTTCTACCAACTCGAGCGGCTCTGGGGAGACGCGCCGGTCCTTTCCGTCGAGGGCTGATCGGACCCGGTAGGATTGATTTCCAGAAACGGTCATGGTAGCCTGCGCCTCTAACGCGGCCGGGTTATGGCGCGCGTTGTAAGGAGGCGGCGATGAAGAAGGAGCGTTTGGCTCAATATCGGAAGAAGCTGGAGGAGAAGCACCGCCAGCTCATCGAGGAAGTGGGCAAGAACGTCCTGTACGGGAAGGGCCCCGAGGACGACTCCATCAAGGACCTCGGCGACCAGGCTTCGTCCGCCTATAACCGCGAGTTTCTCTTCGAGCTGGGCAACGGCGATCGTCGGCTCCTGAAGGAAGTCGTGACGGCGCTCCAGAAGATCAACGAGGGCGGATTTGGAAGCTGCGAGCGCTGCGGCGAGCCGATCTCGGAGAAGCGGCTCGAAGCCTTGCCGTTCGCGCGCTACTGCATCGAATGCCAGCGCGCGGTCGAGGAAGAAGAGCGGACGGCCGCCCGCTAGCGAATAGCCCAGGCTCGCCCGCCCGTGTCGATCCGGCTCGCCTTCGTCGTCGCCCTGCTGTTCGGTGTTCTCGTCGCATATCTCAGCTCGATCAACTCGGCTCACGTCCGCCTCGCGCTTGGGCCCGGGTGGGTCTATGAGCTCCCCCTCATGGCCCTGGTCGTCGGGGCCTTCTTGCTGGGCGCGCTCCTCGCCTTCGGGTTGGGGACTCTGCGCGAGCTCACGCGCTCGTACCAGGACTACCAGCTCGCCCGCCGCGCCCGCCGCGCCGAGTCGCTGAGCGAAATTTACCACCGCGGAGTCGATGCCCAGCTGGCGGGCAAGCCGGCTGAGGCGGCCGCGGCGTTCGAGGAAGTGCTCGCGCGCGAGCCCCGCCACGTCGAGGCGCCCGCCCGCCTGGGCGAGTTGGCGCTCGCGCGAGGTGATAACCAGGCCGCCTTGGGTCATCACCTGCAGGCGCTGCGGTCCGAGGAGCGGACGGACACGCTGCTCGCGGTCGCGGAGGATTATTTCCGGCTGGGCCGGCCCGACGACGCCATCGCGATCTACCGGCGCATCCTCGCGCAGGACCGCGACCACGTAACGGCGCTGCGCGGCCTTCGGGATGTCGCCGTCGGGCGCGAGCGGTGGGGGGACAGCGTCGAGGCGCAGGAGCGCCTCGTCCAGCTGGCCTCGCGCGAGGCGAAGCCCATCGAGGAGGCGTGGCTGGCCGGCCTCCACTACGAGTTGGGCAAGAGCCTGCTCGCGGTCGGCAATACGGCGGAGGCCGTCGCCCGCTTCAAGCAGGCGCTGCACGTCCAGCCTGACTTCGTGCCCGCAGCGCTGGCGATGGGCGACAGCCAGCTCAAGGCGGGCGACGCGCGCGAGGCGCTCCGCACCTGGGAGCGCGCGCTCGAGACTCAGCTCGCGCTGCCGCTGCTGGCGCGCATCGAACAGCTCCACCGTGCCGAGGGGCGACCCACGCGCATGATCTCGCTCTACGAGGCCGCGGCCACGCGCCAACCCGAGAACCTCGCGGTGGCGTTCGGGCTCGGGCGGGTCTATTTCGAATTGGCCATGCTGGATGAAGCGGCGGAGCAGTTTGAGAAGATGGAGGTGCGCGCCCAGGAGCTGCCGGTGATTCACGCCTACCTGGGCGCGATCTTCGAGCGGCGCGGGCAGGTGCGCGAAGCGCTCGAAGAATACCGCCGCGCCCTGCGGTTCACCGAGAGCTTCGACTGGCCCCACCGCTGCACCGCCTGCGGTGCCGCGCATCCCCACTGGGTGGATCGCTGTCCGTCGTGCCGTCGCTGGAACACGTCGCGGCCGTAGGTCTGCCGGAGCCCGCCTGGCGCGTCTGGGCGGGCGCGCTGCTGGATCTCGTCTTTCCGCCGTTCTGTCCCGTGTGCCGCGCCCGCCTCGGAGACGGGCGGCGCGACCCGCTGTGCGGGCGGTGCTGGCGCTCATTGGAGCGCATCGAGGGGCCCGTCTGCGGCGCGTGCGGGCTGCCGATGACCGTGCCGGGGACCTGTGGGGCGTGCCGCCGCCGGCGCCCGCCGTTCGCCTACGCGCGCGCCGCGACACGCTACGGCGAGATCGCGCGCGAGACGCTCCACGCCTTCAAGTTCGCCGGCAGGCGCGCGCTGGCGGCGCCGCTGGCCGATTTGTTGGCCGAGCGGGATCCTGTCGCACTTCCTGCGGGCCCGCCGGATTTGATCGTGCCGGTGCCGCTGCACCCGCGGCGCGAGCACCAGCGGGGGTTCAACCAGGCCCTGCTGCTGGCCCGGCGGATCGGGCGCGCCTGGCACGTGCCGGTGCGCGCGGATATCCTGCGGCGGACCGCAGCCACGCCGCCGCAGACGGAGCTGGGGGTCGAGGCCCGGCGGGCCAATGTTCGCGGCGCCTTCGCGCTGCGCCGGCCGGAGCTGGTGGCCGGCCGACACGTCCTCGTCGTGGACGACGTCTTTACCACCGGCGCCACGGTCGGCGAATGCGCGCGGTGCCTGCGCGCGGGTGGGGCGGCGACGGTGGGCGTCCTCACGCTCGCCCGCGTGGTCTAGCGCATCGACTTCTCCCAGCCCTCGCCTCACCGTTCCCCCACGCCTGCAGCGTGTGGGGAGCGTTTCGGCTCGAACTGCTCCCAGCCCTCGCCTCACCGTTCCCCCACGCCGCCGGCGTGTGGGGAGCGTTTCGGCTCGAACTGCGCTTGCGCCGCGCGCCCGGCGGCGAATATAATCAAGCACCTTCGCGGCAGCCAGCAACATCGCTCACACCGAGGCAATCGGGAAAGGACGCGGCCATGAGTGTTCGGGTCGGGGTCAATGGATTCGGGCGTATCGGGCGAGTCTTCTTTCGCGCGGCGCTGCAGACGCCGGAGCTGGAAGTGGTGGCGGTCAACGATTTGGCGGACGCCAAGACCCTGGCCCACCTGCTCAAACACGATTCGGTACACGGCAGCCTCGACGCCGAAGTGGTCGCCAAGGGCGAGGCGATCTTCGTCAACGGGCGCGAGATTCGCGTCTGCTCGGTGAAGGATCCCGCCACCCTGCCATGGGGCGAGATGGGCGTGGAGGTGGTCGTCGAGTCCACGGGGATCTTCCGCGACCGCGCGACATCGTCCAAGCATCTGCAGGCGGGCGCCAAGAAGGTCGTGATCACGGCTCCCGCCAAGGACCCGGACATCACGGTGGTGCTCGGGGTCAACGAGCAGAAGTACGATCCGGTCAAGCATGCCCTCGTCTCGAACGCCTCGTGCACAACCAATTGCCTGGCCACGGTGGCCAAGGTCCTGCTCGACAACTTCGGAATCAAGCGGGGCTTCGCCTCGACGGTGCACTCCTACACCAATGACCAGCCCATCCACGACTTTCCCCACAAGGACCTGCGTCGCGCCCGGGCGGGCGCGGTGAGCATGATCCCCACGACGACGGGCGCTGCCACGGCGGTCGGCCTGGTGCTGCCGGAGCTCAAGGGCAAGCTGGACGGAATCGCGATCCGCGTTCCGACGGCCAATGTCTCGGTCGTGGACCTCACGGCGGAGCTGGGGAAGCCGGCGACGCCCGCCGCCGTCAACGACGCCTTCCGGGCGGCCTCAGCCGGGGCCCTCAAGGGCATCCTCGACGCGACGGACGAAGAGCTGGTCTCGGTGGACTTCAATGGCAACCCGCACTCTTCCATCGTGGACCTGCCTTCGACGGCGCTGGTGGACGGCAACCTGGTCAAGGTGCTGGCGTGGTACGACAATGAATGGGGCTATTCCTGCCGCGTGCGGGATCTGATCCGCTACATGGCCAGGTCGCTCTAGCCCGGCAGCGATCCGGCGGGGGACTGCGGTGGCCAAGCTCAGCGTCGATCAGCTCGACCTGTCCGGAAAGCGCGTTTTCCTCCGGGTGGACTTCAACGTGCCGCTGGACGGCGGTCGCGTCACCGACGACACGCGGATCACTGCGGCGCTGCCCACGATCGATTGCTGCCTCAAGGCCGGCGCGGCCGTCGTGCTGGCCTCGCACTTGGGGCGGCCGAAGGGCAAGCCGGATCCGAAGTACTCGCTCGCGCCGGTGGCGGCGCGCCTCGAAGAGCTGCTCGGCCAGCCTGTCCCGCTGCTGCCCGACTGCGTCGGCCCCGACGTCGAGGCCTCCGTGCGGGCGCTCGGGCCGGCGAAGGTCGTGCTTCTGGAGAACCTGCGCTTCCATGCAGAAGAGGAAGCCAATGACGAGGGCTTTGCCCGCGCGCTGGCGACGCTCGCCGACGTCTATGTGGACGACGCCTTCGCCGCCGCCCACCGCGCTCATGCCTCCATTGAGGCGATCACGCGCTTCCGTCGGCCGGCCGCCGCCGGTTTGCTGATGAGCCGTGAGCTCTCGGCGCTGGGGCGGATCTTCGAGAGTCCCGAGCGCCCGGTTTGGGCCATCCTCGGCGGGGCCAAGGTATCGGACAAGCTCGGGCTGGTGGAGAGTCTACTCGGCCGAGTGGACGGGCTGCTCGTGGGCGGCGGCATGGCCTTCACGTTTCTGGCCTCGCTCGGGCACGGTATCGGGCGCTCCCTGCTCGAGTCGGAACGGATCGAGGGTGCGCGGACCGTGCTGGACCGGGCGCGCGCCCGCGGGGTGCCGCTCAAGCTGCCCGTCGACGTCGTGGTGGCCGCGGGCGTGGACGACGCCGCCGGCGCGCGTACGGTGGGAATCAGAGAGATTCCGTCGGACCTGATGGGGCTCGACATCGGCGCCGCGACCATCGCCCAATTCGGGACGGCACTCAAGGGCGCGCGGACTGTGATCTGGAACGGGCCCATGGGCGTCTTCGAGAAGGAGACGTTCGCGGCCGGGACGCTCGCGGTGGCGAAGGCCGTGGCCGAGTGTGGCGGCTTCTCGGTGATCGGGGGCGGCGACACGATCGCGGCCGTTCATGCGGCGGGCGTCACCGCGCGAATCGGCTATATCTCGACGGCCGGCGGGGCGTTCCTCGAGTTCCTGGAAGGCCGCACGCTGCCGGGCGTGGCCGCTCTGGACGACGCGGCCTGATGCGCATCCCGCTCGTGATCGGCAATTGGAAGATGCACGGCGGGCAGGCCGAGGCGCGCGAGCTTGGCCAGTCGCTGCGTGACGGCCTCAAGCGCCCGCGGGGCGTGGAAGTGGTCGTGTGCCCGCCGTTCACCGCGCTTGCCGTCGTGGGCGAAGCGCTGTCCGGTTCGGCCGTCGCCCTTGGAGCGCAGAACTGCCACTGGGAGCCCAGCGGGGCGTTCACCGGCGAGATCTCGCCGGCGATGCTCGCCGAGCTGGGATGCCGCTGGGTGCTGCTCGGCCATTCGGAACGGCGCCATATCTTCCGGGAGACGGACGAGGAGATCGGCCGGAAGGTGGGCGCGGCGCTCCGCCACGGTCTCCGTCCCGTGCTCTGCCTCGGCGAGACCGCCGACGAGCGCCGGCAGGGACTGACCTTCACGGTGGTCGAGGGTCAGCTGCGAGCGGGATGGGCTGGTCTCTCGGCCGAGAGCATCGGGCGGTGCGTCCTGGCCTACGAGCCTGTCTGGGCTATCGGCACGGGTGTCAATGCGACGCCGGGCCAAGCGGCGGAGGTGCACGGCTATCTCCGCGGGCTCGTCTCGGAGCTGGGCTCGAAGGAACTGGCCCAGTCGATGCGCATTCTCTACGGCGGCAGCGTCAAGGCTGAGAATGCGGCGGCGCTCACCCAGGAGCCGGACATCGACGGGGTGCTCGTTGGCGGCGCCAGCCTCCAGGCTCCGGGCTTCATCGCCATCGCGAAAAAGTCCGCTGCCAGGAGCGGCGGCGCAAAGGAGTAGCCATGTTCACGCTTGTCGTCATCCTCCACGTGATCGTCAGCCTGATCATCATCGGGCTGGTGTTGCTGCAGGCGGGAAAGGGCGCCGACATCGGCTCGGCCTTCGGGGGCGCCGGCAGCCAGGCCGTCTTCGGCTCCATGGGCACGCCCACCGTGCTGGGCAAGCTCACCACGGTCGTCGCCGTGCTCTTCATGGTCACGTCGTTCTCGCTGTCCATCCTGTCCCACAAGCGCGCGGCCACTATCATGCCGTCCTCGGCCCCGGCGCCCGCGACGGCGCCGGCCGCTCCCGCCGCTCCGGCCGGCCAGAAATAGCAAATGGCGCCGGCGGCCCGAGACCTCGCGGGGCTTCTCCTTTGCGGAGCCTGCGCGCTCGGGACGGGGTGCGGCAGCGATGTCGAGGGCGGGGCCGAGGCGCCAACCGCCGGCATGGAGGCGCCGGCCTATGGCGATACGTTTGTCGAGGCCTCCATCGGCGATATCGGAGGCCTCATCCCCAGCCTGACCTCCGACGCGTCGTCGTATGAGGTCGGTGGGATGATCTACGACGGCCTCGTGAAGCAGGACAAGGATCTCAATGTCGTGCCGGCGATGGCCGAGTCGTGGACCTTCAGCAAGGACTGCCTGGCGCTGACCTTCAGGCTGCGCAAGGACGTCAAGTGGCATGACGGGCAGCCGTTCACCGCCAACGACGTGCTGTTCACCTGGAAAACGATCACCAATCCCAAAACGCCAGCCCCCTTCAAGGACGCCTTCCTCCAGGCCAAGGATGTCGAGGTCCCTGACCCCTACACGGTACGCGTGATCTACCCGAAGCCCTATGCCCGGGCACTGGAAAGTTGGGGTACCTTCATGCTGCCCAGGCATGTCCTCGAGCCCTACGTGGCCGACGGCAAGCTGAGAGAGTCGCCCCAGAATCGCTTCCCCATCGGCACGGGCCCGTACCGCTTCAAGGAATGGAAGCCGGGCGAGAAGGTGGTGGTCACCGCCAATCCCGATTACTACGAGGGCCGCCCCTATGTCGGCCGCGTGGTCTACCGGGTGATCCCCAGCCAAGCGACGATCTTCCTAGAGCTCAAAGCGAAGGGCGTGGACTACTCGAGACTCACGGCCTTCGAGCACGCTCGGCAAACCGAATACCCGGCGTTCCGCAAGGCCTACAACAAATACCGCTATCCCGGCGCCGCCTACACGTTCTTCGCGTTCAACCTCAAGGATCCGCGCTTCGCCGACAAGCGCGTGCGCCAAGCGTTTGCCCATGCGATCAACAAGCAGGAGCTGATCGAGGGGATCAGGCTTGGTCTGGCGCGGGACGCCACGGGCCCGATCCGCCCAGGCACGTGGGGGTATACCGATCACGTCCGGCGTTACGAGTACAACCCGGAGAAGGCCAAGGCCCTCCTGGCCGAAGCGGGCTGGAAGGACAGGGACGACGACGGGGTCGTGGAGGACCGCCAGGGGCGGCCCTTCACCTTCACGATCCGCACCAACCAGGGCAATGACGAGCGGAGGAAGATCGCCGAGATCATCCAGCAGCGGCTCAAGGCCATCGGGGTCAATGCCGATATACAAGTGATCGAGTGGGCCGCTTTCATCAAGGAGTTCGTCAAGCCCCGACGCTTCGACGCCGTGGTCCTCGGGCTCGGGACAGGAACCGACCCGGACCAGTACGTCATCTGGCATTCGTCGCAAACCGCTCCGGACCAGATGAATCGCACGGGGTACGCCAATCCCGAAGCCGATCATTTGCTCGAAGCCGGCCGCGCCTCTTGCACTCAGAAGGACCGGGTCCCGTACTACCATCGGCTCCAGGAGATCCTGGCCGAAGACCTGCCGATGATCTTCCTCTACTACGGCGACGAGCTCCCGGTCGTGTCATCGAGATTTCGCGGGATCGAGCCCGGCCCTGCCGGTATTCTCTATAATTTCAACGAATGGTATGTGCCCAAGTATTTGCAACGGTATACCTCCGGCTAGATGGCGCTCTTCGCTCTCCGCCGGCTCCTGCTCGCGGCCCCGCTGCTGATCGGCATCACCTTCATTTCCTATCTCGTCATCACGCTAGCGCCGGGCGGCCCGCTGGATTTCCTCACCCCCGAGGACCCGAATGCCTCGCCGGAAGTCAAAGAGCGCCTCATCAAAGAGTTCGGCTTGGACCGGCCGATTCCCGTCCAGTATTGGAACTGGCTCATCCGGGCCGTGCGGCTGGACTTCGGGCGGTCGTTTCTCCCGGACGGCAAGCCGGTGCTGACCAAGATCGGCGAGCGGCTGCCGATCACGCTGCTCCTCAACACGGTCGAGATGCTGATCATCGTTGGGCTGGCCGTGCCCATCGGGGTGATGTCGGCCACGCGGCAGTACTCGCTCTACGACAAAGTGACGACGGTCTTCGTTTTCGTCGGGTTCGCCACCCCCGATTTTTGGCTGGCGCTGCTGCTGATGAGCCTGTTCGGTGCTCAGCTCGGCTGGCTGCCGATCTCGGGGCTCCGTCATCTGAACTGGGAATACCTGCCGTTCTGGCGGCAGCAGTGGGACTTCGCGAGCCACCTGATCCTGCCCATTACGGTCGCCACCTTCGGCGGCCTGGCGGGGTTCTCGCGCTACATGCGCCAGAGCATGCTCGAGGTGATCCGCCAGGACTACGTGCAGACGGCGCGCGCCAAGGGGTTGGCCGAGCGCGTCGTCATCAGCAAGCACGCGCTCCGCAACGCGCTCCTCCCCGTGGTGACGATCCTGGGGCTCTCGTTGCCGGGGCTCATCGGGGGCAGCATCATCGTCGAGACGATCTTCGCGATCCCCGGCATGGGGCAGCTGATGGTGCAGTCCGTCTTCTCCCGGGATTATCCCGTCGTCATGGGCAACCTGGTCATCGTGTCCACGCTGACGCTGGTGGCGAACCTGATCGCCGACATGGCCTACGGGCTGGTGGATCCGCGGATCCGGCTCGGCGGTCGGCGGGGGCGACGCTAGGATGGCGGCCCGCGGGGAGATGCGCCAGTTCTGGCGGACCTTCTCCCGCAATCAGCTGGCCATGTGCGCGGCGGCCGTGGTCGGCTGCCTCGTGCTGGTCGCCGCGCTGGCTCCGGTGCTCGCGCCCTGGAATCCCAATACCGTGGACACCAAGCGCATCCTCGCTTCGCCGTCGAAGAGCCACTGGCTCGGGACCGACGCGCTCGGCCGGGACGTGCTCTCGCGCGTGCTCTTCGGCTCGCGCGTGTCGCTGGCCGTCGGCTTCGTGTCGGTCGGCATCGCGACCGTGATCGGCGTCCTGCTCGGCGCCGCCGCCGGGTATCACGGCGGCTACGTCGACAACTTCATCATGCGGCTCGTGGACCTGATGCTGGTCTTCCCGCGCTTCTTTCTGCTGCTGGCCGTGCTGGCGTTTCTCCAGCCCCGCATCTGGACGATCATGGCCGTGATCGGCCTGACGGGCTGGATGGGCGTCGCGCGGCTCGTGCGCGCGGAGTTCCTGACGCTCAGGGAGCGCGAGTTCGTCATCTGGTCCGAGTCCATCGGGGCGGGCGCGCTCCGGGTGGTGTTCCGCCATATCATGCCCAACGCGATGGCGCCGGTGCTCGTGGCGATGACGCTCGGCATCCCCGCCGCCATCCTCACCGAAGCCGGCCTGTCGTTCCTGGGGCTGGGCGTCCAGCCGCCGCATGCGACCTGGGGCAATATCCTCAACGACGGCCGCGACTATATCGAGATCGCGTGGTGGATGACGCTCTATCCGGGTCTGGCGATCCTCGTCACCGTGCTGTCCTATAACCTCCTGGGCGAGGGGATTCGCGACGCCCTGGACCCGCGGCTCAGGCAGTCGCGGGCCGGGCGGCGCGTTCGCGTCGGAGGATAGCGCTCCGTTCGGCCGCTCGATTGACAAGGCGCGAAGGGGCGCGGCATACTGTGCGCTCGTTGACGCCCAAGTGGCGGAATTGGCAGACGCGCACGTTTGAGGGGCGTGTGGGGCAACCCGTGGGGGTTCGAGTCCCCCCTTGGGCACCAACCCTCAGGAGATTCTCGGTGTCGAGGGCTCCCGGCAGCGACGGGAGCCCTCGCTGCGTCCCGCTGTCTTGGCGGCTTGTGAAAGCTATGCCATAATGAGCTGGGCCAACCGGGAAAAGGACAAGAATTGATGGGACTTCCGCTCCCCCTTCTCGATGCGCCGCGCCCCACCGACTCGCCCAAGCCGCCGTGGCTGAAGGTCCGCGCGCCGGGCAGCGCGAAGTACCTGCGGCTCAAGGGCTTGATGCGGCAGTGGAACCTCCATTCGGTATGCGAGGAAGCGCATTGTCCCAATATCGGCGAGTGCTGGGAGGACCTGACCGCGACCTTCATGATCCTGGGCGACGTGTGCACGCGCAACTGCGGGTACTGTGCGGTGACCCACGGCAAGCCGGTGTGGGAGGATCGTGAGGAGCCGGAGCGTGTCGGCCGCGCGGTGGGAGAGCTCGGGCTCGAGTACGTAGTGATCACATCCGTGAACCGCGACGACCTCGCCGACGGCGGCGCCGCGCACTTCGCCGCCACCGTGCGGGCCATCCGCCGGCACGCCGTCGGCTGCCGGGTGGAGCTGCTGATCCCCGATTTCCAGGGCAATGGCGCCGCGCTGGCGGCCGTGATCGAGGCCGGGCCGGATATCCTCGACCACAATATCGAGACGGTGCCGCGGCTCTACAAGGTCGCGCGACACGGCGGCCGCTACGAGCGCACGCTCGAGCTCTTCCGGCGGGCCCGCCGTGCCGCGCCGGCGCTCGTCACCAAGTCCGGGATCATCCTGGGCCTGGGCGAGGAGCGCGGCGAGGTCCTCGACACCATGAGCGATTTGCGCGCGGCGGACGTCAACATCCTCACGCTCGGCCAGTACCTGCGGCCGTCGCGAGAGCATCTGCCGGTCGCCCGCTACTATCACCCCGACGAGTTCGCCGAGCTGGCCGCGCGGGGCCGCGAGATGGGCTTCGCCCATGTGGAAGCGGGGCCGCTCGTGCGTTCCTCGTACCACGCCAAGAAGCAGGTCGAGGGCGTGGGCGCCGGGACGGCCTCCCGCGGCTAGCGATGGAATACGTCCCGATCCTCATGGTGTTCGTCGTCGCCGCGGCGATCGCCGGCGCACTGCTGGGCATTCCCCTGCTGATCGCGCCCGCGCGCCCCACGGCGGTGAAGCTCGAGCCTTTCGAGTGCGGCAAGGATCCCGTGGCGCTGCCCGAGGGACGGTTCGCGATCAAGTTCTCGACCATCGCGATCTTCTTCATCATCTTCGACATCGAGCTGGTCTTCGTCTGGCCGTGGGCGGCGCTCTACCGGCGCCTCGGCTGGTTCGGCTTCGTCGAGATGATGGTCTTCCTCGGGATCCTGATGCTCGGCTTCCTCTATATCTGGCAGAAGCGGGGACTGGAATGGGAGTAGGCGCCTTCTTCACCTCCAAGCTGGACGAGGCCATCGGCTGGGCCCGGAAGTACTCGATCTTCCAGTACCCCTTCGTCACCGCGTGCTGCGGCATGGAGTACATGGCCACGGCCTGCTCGCATTACGACATCGATCGCTTCGGCGCGGGCCTGCCGCGTTTCTCGCCGCGGCAGGCGGACGTGCTGTTCGTGGTGGGCACCATCAGCCACAAGATGGCGCCGGTGCTGAAGCGGGTCTACGACCAGATGTGCGAGCCCAAGTGGGTGGTGGCCTTCGGCGTCTGCACCTGCACGGGCGGGTTCTACGACAACTACGCGACCGTTCAAGGGATCGACACCATCATTCCCGTGGACGTGTACATTCCCGGATGCCCACCGCGCCCCGAGAGCGTCATCGACGGCCTGATCAAGCTCCAGGACAAGATCGCGGCCGGGACGCAGCGCTACTAATCCCGCCGGACCGGCCGGAGGACGGACGCCACCCGCAATGGACGGACAGGCAATTCTTGCGCGGCTGCGTGGGCGCTTCGGCGACCGCGTGACGGCGACCCACGAGTACCGCGGCGACCACACCGCGGTGCTGGCGCGCGACGCCATCGTGCCGGCGCTGCGGTTCTGTCGCGACGAGCCCGACCTGGCCTTCGACCTGCTGGCGGACCTCACCGCGGTGGACTATCTCACCTTCCCGGGACGCGAGGACGGCCCGCGCTTCGAAGTCGTCTACCACCTGTACTCGGTGCCGTTCAATCACCGAGTCCGGCTCAAAGTCCAGGTGGAGCAGGACCAAGCCGCGGTGCCGACGGCCTCGGGCCTCTGGCCCATCGCCAACTGGCTCGAGCGCGAGGTCTGGGACATGTTCGGCATCCGCTTCGAGGGGCATCCCGACCTGCGGCGGCTGCTGCTCTACGAGGAGTTCCAGGGCCATCCGCTCCGGAAGGACTATCCCATCACCCGGCGCCAGCCGCTGATCGGGCCGAAGGTATAGCGCGGAGCGCATCGCCATGCCCGAGCGGACGACCCGTGAGCTCTTCCTGGGCGAAGGCGCCGGCACCGGCGCCGGCAGCCAACACCTCTACGTCAACATGGGCCCGGCGCACCCGGCCATGCACGGCATCGTCCGCATCTTCGCCGAGCTGGACGGCGAGACCGTGGTCAAGGGCGACGTCGAGATCGGCTATCTCCACCGCGCGTTCGAAAAGGATTGCGAGGCGGGCCCCTACAACAATGCCATCCCGTACACGGACCGGCTCAATTACGTCTCGCCACTGATCAACAACTTCGGCTATGCCTCAGCGATCGAGAAGCTCCTCGGCATCGAGATCACGGACCGGTGCCGGTACATCCGGGTCATCATGAGCGAGATCTCCCGGATCTGCGACCACCTGACCTGCGTCGGCGCCAGCGCCATGGAGCTCGGCGCCTTCACCGTCTTCCTCTACATGATCAAGGCGCGCGAGTTTCTCTGGGAGCTGGTGGAGGACGTGACAGGGGCGCGGCTCACGATCTCCTATGGGCGCGTGGGCGGGGTCAAGGCCGATCTTCCGGAAGGCTTCGATGGCAAGGTGCGCCGCGCCTTCAAGGAAACGCGCCAGGTGCTCGAGGAAGTGCACGCGCTCATCACCGGCAGCCGCATCTTCATGGATCGCATGGTCGGCGTGGGAGCGCTCTCACGGGACGAGACCATCGCCTGGGGCATCACGGGCCCGCTGCTGCGGGCGGCCGGCGTGCCATTCGATCTGCGGAAGGCGCAACCCTACTGGGCCTACGATCGGATGGACTTCGAGATCCCGCTCGGCAAGAACGGCGACAACTTCGACCGCTACCTCGTGCGCATGGCCGAGATGGAGCAGGCCATGCGCATCACTGAGCAGGCGCTCGACGGCATTCCTGGCGGCGCCATCAACGTAGACTTCGAAGGCCGCCCCATCGACCCGGCCAGCTACGTGGACCGGGGCAAGCAGGGCAAGACCGAAGGGCTGCTGCTGGTGCCCCTCACGCTCTCGCCCAATCTCCAGGGGCAGGGGCGGCGGGCGCAGGAGCGCGTCAACGTGCAGGACAAGCGCGTGGTCCTGCCCCCGAAGGAGACGGCCTACGGCTCCATCGAGGGCCTGATGAATCACTTCATGCTGGTCATGGAAGGCTATGGCATCCGCCCGCCGGCCGGCGAAGCCTACTTCCCGGTCGAAGGCGCCAATGGCGAGCTGGGCTTCTATGTCGTGTCGGACGGCTCCGACCGCCCCTACCGCGTCCGCTGCCGCCCGCCCTGCCTGCCGCCCGTGGCCGCGCTGGCGCGGATGATCGAAGGCCAGATGGTGGCCGACATCATCCCGACCTTCGGCTCGGTCAATATGATCGGAGGAGAGCTGGACCGATGATGCGAAGCCACCCTGCAGAGGGCACGGCTTGCCGTGCCCGTAAGTCAAATGGCTGACGCCAAGCGGCCACAGTTCACCGCCGGGCAGCTGGACGACGTGCGCCGGCTGCAGTCGCTCTACCCCGACAAGCGGGGCGCGCTGCTGCCGGTGCTCCACCTGGCGCAGGACGTCTTCGGCTATATCTCGCTCGAGGTCGAGGTATACGTAGCGGGCCTGTTCGGTCTCACCCCCGCCCACGTCCATGAAGTGGTGACCTTCTACACCATGTTCTTCCAGCAGCCAAAGGGACGCCACGTGGTCGCGGTGTGCCACAACCTCTCCTGCCACCTGCTGGGCGCCAAGAGCATCATCGACCATCTCACCGAGCGGCTGGGCATCGAGGTCGGAGAGACCACGGCCGACGGTCGGGTGACGCTGCTCTCGGTGGAATGCCTCTGCGCCTGCGAGCAGGCGCCGATGATGCAGGTGGACGACCGCTACGAGGGCCATCTCACCCCGGACAGGGTGGACCGCATTCTGGAGTCGCTGCGGTGACGGACGAGAAGATCTTCACCCGCAATTTCCATCTCGCCGATTCGCACACCCTCGGCGTCTACCGGCAGACCGGCGGCTACACCGCGCTCGGCAAGGCGCTCCAGATGGAGCCCGCCGCGATCACCGAGGAGGTGAAGCGGTCGAACCTTCGCGGCCTGGGCGGCGCGGGCTTTTCCACCGGGACCAAGTGGTCCTTCATCCCCAAGGGCTCAACGGCGCCCAAGTACCTGGTCGTCAATGCCGATGAGGGCGAGCCGGGAACGTTCAAGGACCGCTATCTGCTCGAGCGGGATCCGCACGCCCTCATCGAAGGCATGCTGATCGCCGCCCGCGCCATCGATTCGCGCCTGGGTTTCGTCTACATCCGCGGCGAGTACGTGCAGCCGTGGCGCGTCTTCAGCGGCGCGGTCCGGGAAGCGTACGAGGCCGGGCTGCTGGGCAAGAACATCCAGGGCGCAGGCTTCGACTTCGACATCGTGATCCATCGCGGGGCGGGCGCCTATATCTGCGGCGAGGAGACAGGCCTCATCTCCTCTCTCGAAGGCAAGAAGGGGTGGCCCAAGCTCAAGCCCCCGTTCCCGGCCATCAAGGGCGCCTTCGGCCAGCCCACCATCGTCAACAATGTCGAGACGCTCAGCGCCGTCCCGCACATCATCAATCGCGGCGCCGAGTGGTTCGCCGGGCTCGGCACCAAGAGCCAGGGCGGCACGCGCCTGTACTCGGTGTCCGGCCACGTGGTCAGGCCGGGCATCGTGGAGGCGCCGGTCTCGATCACGCTGCGCCAGCTGATCTACCACCGCTGCGGCGGCATCCGCGACGGCCGCAGGATCAAGGCCGTGGTGCCGGGCGGCTCCTCGGCGCCCATTCTGACGGCGGACGAGATCGACGTGAGCATGGACGTGGACGGGCTCAAGAATGCCGCCACCATGGCGGGCTCGGCCGGCGTCATCGTGATGGACGAGACCGTGTCGATCCCGGAGGCGCTGATGGTGGTTGCGCGCTTCTACGCCCACGAGTCGTGCGGCCAGTGCACGCCGTGCCGGGAGTCCACCGGGTGGATTTACAAGATGGCGCACCGGATCGTGGCGGGCAAGGGGCGGAAGGAGGACCTGGACACGATCCTGGACGTGGCCAAGCGCGGCGCCGGCACGACGATCTGCGCCTTCTACGACGGGGCGGTGGGACCGTATATCAGCTACATCGAAAAGTTCCGTGACGAGTTCGAGGCATTGATCCGGAGCGGCCCGATATCCGAGTTGACCGATGCCTAAGCTCACCATCGACGGCAAGGAGATCGAGGTCGCCCCGGGGACCAACCTGATCGAGGCCGCCCGCCAGGCCGGCGTCGAGGTGCCGCACTACTGCTATCACCCCGGGCTCAGCATCGCAGGGCAGTGCCGGCTGTGCATGGTGGACATCGAGAAGAGCCCGCGCCCCCAGATCGGATGCAATACCGTGGCCGGCGACGGCATGGTCGTCCATACCCAGACCCCGCGGGTGCTCGAGACGCGCCGGGCCATCATGGAGTTCCACCTGATCAATCATCCGCTGGACTGCCCGGTCTGCGACCAGGCAGGCGAGTGCTGGCTGCAGATCTATTACATGAAGCACGGGCTCTACGACTCGCGGATGACCGACGAGAAGGTCCACAAGCCCAAGGCCGTCCCGCTGGGGCCGCACGTCATCCTCGACGCCGAGCGGTGCATCCTCTGCTCTCGCTGCGTGCGCTTCTGCGACGAGGTCACGGGAACCGGAGAGCTCGGCATCTTCAGCCGCGGCGATCAGTCGGAGATCGGTCTCTTCCCCGGCAAAGCGCTCGAGAACAAATACTCCGGCAATGTCATCGACATCTGTCCGGTGGGGGCGCTCACCGACCGTGATTTCCGCTTCCAGGTGCGCGTCTGGTACCTCGACAGCGCCAAGTCCGTCTGTCATGGCTGCGCCCGCGGCTGCAATATCGAGATCCACACCAGCCGCCGCCGCCCCCATCACAACCAGGGACGCCGGATCGCCCGCATCAAGCCGCGGTTCAATGCCGAGGTGAACAAGTGGTGGATCTGCGATGCCGGGCGCTATGGCTTCGGTTCGGTGGACGACGACACCCGGTTGACCGCTCCGCTCACGCGGGACGGCGGCAGGCAGGTGGAGACGGCCTGGGATGACGCGCTGGCCGCGCTGGCCGCCGCGCTGCGCCGGCCCCGGCCCGAGGAGATCGGGATCCTGGCCTCCCCGCAGATGGCCAACGAGGATCTCTTCCTGCTCCAGCGCCTGGCCGAGCACCTGGGCGTGCGGATGTTCGATTATCGGGTCCCGCCGAAGACTCCGGGAGACGAAGACAATCTCCTGATCCGCGCGGACAAGAATCCCAACTCGCGCGGCGCCGAGCTCATGGGTCTCGCTCCCGCCGGGAGCCTCGATGCGCGCGGTCTCCTGGCGGCGGCGGCCGAGCGGCGGATCAAGCTCCTGTGGGTATTCCACCACGACCTCTTCCGCTCGGCCTGGGCCGACGGCGACATCCGGGCAGCGCTTGACGGCGCCGAGACGCTCGTCTTTCAAGGCACGAATGCCAATGCGGGGAGTGCCCAGGCGCATCTCGTGCTGCCCAGCGCGGCCCATGCGGAGCGCGAGGGGACCTTCACCAATTTCCAGGGGCGCGTCCAGCGCTTCCGCACGGCGATCGAACCGCCGGGTGAAGCCCAGCCGGATTGGCGCGTTCTGGCTGCGCTCGGGCGCTCACTGGGAGCCAGAGATCCGGCGTTCGCGGCCGAGCGGGCCGAGCAGGTCTTCGCAGCCCTGACGGCCACCGCGCCGGCCTTCTCCGGGATGAGCTATCGTGGCCTCGGTGACACGGGCGCCCGGGTCCGATCATGAGCGGCCGGGCTCTCGATCTGCTCCTTCAGGCCCTGCCCGTGGCCTTCATCATGTTCGTGGTGCTGAACTTCGGCGGGATCCTGACCTGGGTCGAGCGCAAGCAATCCGCCATCATGCAGGAC
>WNFU01001125.1_pt1 | contig 37525 bp, 27 predicted proteins | sample 5400121 | NCBI WGS metagenome assembly WNFU01 (sample SAMN13153360, study PRJNA577476) | soil metagenome | isolation source: 100 cm soil or saprolite under grassland replicate 1 | place: USA:California | collected 2016-06-15
ATCCGAGATCAGTGGGCTGTGGGTCCACGGGAGGATGCTCGGGAGGTGAGGAGGCCGGCGCGTTGGGCGAGGGCGGCGGCCTGGGCGCGGTTTTTGACGTCGAGCTTGCGCAGGATGTTGGTGACGTGGACGCTCGCGGTCTTTTCGCTGATGAACAGCCGCGTACCGATTTCGGTGTTGGTCAGGCCGTCGGCGACCAACTCGAGGACGGCGGTTTCTCGTGGAGTCAGGCCGTACGGAGTCGATGGCGGTACCGGCTGGCGGGGTTGCTTGTCGTTCAGGTCGAGACGGGCCAGCCGGGCCAGGGACCGGATTTCGGCGAGGAGCGGTATGTGGGTCCGTGCGCCGGCGGCGGCTTGGCGTAGGCATTCTCTGGCCGCTGGGGTGCGGCCGGTGGCGAGGAGTGCTTCGGCCTGTCGCCATTGGGCGTAGGCGGTGCGGTGTGGCCGGCCGAGCCTCGTCCAGGCGGCAGCCGCGGTGGCCCAGCCGTCGGGGTTGGCGCCTCCGCTCACCCGGGTCAGCTCCGCCGCCCAGGTAGCGCCGTGGGCGGTAGCGGTCACGTGGTACGGGTGCGGAGCGAACGGATCGGGCCGCATCGCGTCGTGGAGTTCGACGAGATCCCGCGCGGCATGTCGAGCCGCCTCTTCCCCGGCGGTGTCCCGGCCGGCCCGGGCCGCTTCGGCGAGGTCGGCGCAGGCCCGTAGCGCGGTGGTGAGAATGGGCGCGGTAAAGCCCCGGTACCTGGCTTCGTCGACGCCTTGGGGAACCTCCCGAATACGGTTGAGCGCCTCCGCCGGCCGATGCGCCCACAGATCGATGGCGCCGCGGTCCACCAGGTTGCCGCCGTACCGCAGGTTGTTGGTGTGGCACACCGCTTCGATCGCCGCCCATCGCGTGGTCGCGGCGGCGAGGTCGCCTGCCAGCATGTCCAGCAGAGCCCGGTTCATGTGGTCATAGGAGGCACCGGATGTCGGGGGTACCTCCGTGACCGCTTGAGTCTCGGACACCGCCTCGGCGGGGCGCCCGAGTTCCATGAGTGCGTCAGCGAGTACCGAGAGCAGGAGCTGCGTGGTGAGATGCTGCTCCAGGCCGGCCCGGTGCGCGGCCGCCAGCCCGGTCCGCGAGGCGGCTACCGAATCCTCCAGCCGCCCGAGTTGGAAGAGGGCCTGGCTGCGCTCGGCGGCAACCACCAGGCGCGCAATGTCGTCATCGTGCCGCTCGACCAGCGCGGTGGCCTCATCGAGGCGTCGCATTCCCGCGCTGATGTCGCCCTCTTCCAAGGCGATTGCGGCCAGCCCGCAGAGGATCCTGGCTTCTTCATGGGCTGCCGCCTCAGAACCACAGGCCTGCAGGGCCCGGTCGAAACAAGCGCGAGCTTCTCCAGCGCGACCCCGGTCGTAGAGAATCTGGGCGTAGCAACGGAGGAGCTTCGCGTGCTCCATTCCGGGCGGCAGATCAGCCAGCAAACCCAGAGCGACCTCGAGTGGACGCAGGGCGGTCGGATCATCCTCAAAATAGCGGTATTCGGCCGCCCGCTCGTACAGCAGGGCAAGCTCTCGCCGATCCGCGGTCGACGCCAGCGTCGGTAAAGCCTGTTCGGCCACGACTCCAGCCTTCTTGGTATCTCCGCACCGGTCCAGGGCACCAATCGCCGTCAGATAGACCGTTGCCAGGTCGAGGTCAGCCGGCCGGCTGGCGGGCGGTACGTGTGTCCACAGATCGATCACCCGTAGCCAATGCCTGGCCGCCTCCCGGTAGGCGTAGACATGTTCAGCCTCCTCAGCTGCCGCGAGTCGCCACGGCATCTCCTCGCTGATCTCGCCCGCGGCCGCCCAGTGTTCGGCCACCTCACCGGAACCGTCGGCAGCGCCCCGGGCGGTCAACACCCGCGCCACCGTGGCGTGCCGTTCGCGCCGGTCGCCGGCCAGCATGTCGGCGACCACCGCCTCGCCGACAAGCGCGTGCCGCAGGCGGTACCGGCCCTCAATACCCGAGCGGTCGGTGCCGGGGCGGTCGATCAGCCGCGCGTCGGCCAGCTCCCGCACCGCGATCCGCAGCCGCGGACCGTCAAGACCGGTGATCGACGCCAGTGCCATCTCGTCCAAACCACGCCCGGCCACAGCCAGTGCGGTCAGCACGGCCCGACCCTCCTCGCCAACCGCCTCGGCCTTGGCGATCAGCAACTGAGCCAGACTGGTAGGCAGCACTCCCACCGCAGCGTCGGCTTTCGCGGCGACCAGCTGCTCGGTGAAGAACGGGTTGCCCTCGGCGCGGGCGTACACCTGGTCAACAAGCCCGGCAGGAGCCGCCGTACCCAGGAGTCCACGGATCTGCTCGGCCACCTCCGCAGACGACAGCGGACCCAGCGGCAGTTGCGCCACCCCGTCCAGCCGGGCCAGTTCGGTGACCCAGCGGCCGACCGGCCGCCTCAGGTCGATCTCCTCCTCCCGGCAGGTCAGCACCAGCGGCGTCGCCCCGTCCCGATCAACGGCGCACAGGTAGGCCAGGAAGTCCAGCGTCGTCGCGTCGGCCCAGTGCAGGTCCTCGATCACCAGACCGCAGCGACCCTCGGCCGCCAGCCGGGCCAGCAGGTCCCGCAACGCCGAGAACAACCGCCCCCGCTGCCACCCCTCCACCGAACCCGGCCCAGCCGACCCGGGGGAGGCGCTCCAGCTCGGGACCAACCGCGCCAACTCGGCGCGTACATGCGGATCGCACCGCTCCAAGACACCCGGCTTCCCACCAGCCAGACCCAGCCCGCGCACTGCCTCGATGATCGGAAGGAACGGCACGCTGTCGGTCAGCGGCAGGCAAGCACCTTCCAACACCGCAATGCCCGCGGCGCGGGCCTGTCGAACCGCCTCCGCCACCAGCCGCGTCTTACCGACGCCAGCCTCACCAACGACCAGCACGACACGTCGCCCGGACCCGCGAACCAGCGCATCCGTCAGGAACACCAGCTCGGCGCGACGACCGATCAGGGGCTGCACCCCATCCATCTCCCAAGCACACCAAACCAGCAGCCAACCGTAAACCCCTCGGCTCGACCCGACTAAGGTCCCGCGGACCGACAACTAAGGCGCCGCGAACGGGGTTGGTGCGTGGCTCACTGATCCGCTTCCCCATGCCTTAGCGGAAGCCTCGGAACTGCGACCAACCAGAACCGCATCCCAGCCGAGGAGAACATCATGTCCGCCGCGATCCGCCGGCACCGTGCCATCGCCGTCATGACCGTCGCCACCGCAGCCGTCGCGCTCGTATTCACCGCAACGCCGGCCAGCGCACAGCCCACGCCCGACCAGGACGACCCACCCGTTTCCGCCTGGACCTGCCCAGCCCGGATCGACACCGCCGCCCAGGCGCTGCGTGCCGAAGGGTTCACCGCGCAGGCCGCCCAGAACATCGCCGTACTCACCCACCGCGAGTGCGCCGCCGAGAGGTGAGTACCCCCACGGCGAAGCCCCGGATCCGGCCAGGGCTTCGCCGTCCCGATCAAGCGGTGCGGACCGCGCCGACCGGGCACGTCAGCCATCCGGACTTGGGGTAAGACGCGGGTCAGCTACTCCCGAAACACGGCTTTGGCCGGTGTTGGCGTTCGTCTTCTGGGCGCTCGGCGTGCACACCCGGTCTTCGCGAACGTTGGTGTTGGTCTCCTGGCAGACGCTCGGAGTGCTCCCCACGGGGCCGGTCAAGTACGTGGCAACCGCTGCGGCGACGCCGACCCCGACGATGAACGTCAGGATCCGAGGGATGCGAAGCGACGGTCGGACCTTCTCGTGCTGGCTACCGATCTCATCGGGGGGTGGGGGGTCGGAGCGCGCCGTGCGCGTTGGACGACCGCCTGCACGAGCTGCCGCGCCGGCAGCAGCTGGACGCCGACCTGATCGTGATCGGGCACAGCGGCCACTCCGCGATCCTGGACCGGTTTCTCGGTAGTACCCCGGAGAAGATCAGCCGCCACGCCCCTGCTCGGTCATGATCACACGTTGAACGCGCGCCGCCGCCCGGCGGTTGGCTATGCCGGGCCGTAGAGCAGGTGGGTGTCGGCTTCGATCTCGATGACCCGGTGGACACCTGGTAGCAGACCGAGACCGACGGCATCCTGATCATCCCGCTGCCTGGCGTGCACACCACCAACCCGGGCGGCCCCAGACCGTCCAGGCTCAGCCGGCGGGCCTCCAGCTCGGGGTCGCGGTACTTGGGGAGGGCCGGGTTCAGGCAGGCGCCGAACAGCTCCAGGTGGTACGCCACCAACTCGCGGGCCCGCCGGTGCTGCCGCGTCAGCGACCGGTCCACGCCCAGCGCCTCGACCTGTTTTGTGCAACAGGAAGTACTGCCCGACCATCCATCCGCCGTCGCGGGCCACCCGGGTCGGCGTCTCGCCCGGCCGGGCGCGGGCCCGGATCATCCCCTCGGCCTCCGTTTGGAGCTCCACCGCCCGGTCAGGTACTCCGCTCAGGACCTGTAGCGGATGCTGTCCCGCCTCAGCCGCCACCCTCGCCTCCTCCCCGCCCGTCACCGGCTCGTGGACAGAGGCCATCAGCGGGTGCGCCGCGCTCGAAGGCGAGCCTCATCGCCTGGTCAGTGTCTACATGCGCGTGTTGGCTGGCAAGAAGAACGGGCCGTCGGCGCTAGACTGATGCCGGCACGGCGGAGGGACCCGCCGCAACCGCGGCCGGGTCGGCCGCCAATGGTCCCGACCTCACCGGTTCAGCGCTGGAGGTGCCTGGTGCCGAAGTCCTCAGCGTGGCGCGACGCACTTCCGGTGGTGGCCGTCGTCTCGCTGCTCGTGGTCGCGGTACCCGGCGCTAATGCCGTGCCGGCCGCCTGGCGTGCCGGTACCGCACCGCGCTCCCCGGCCGCACCCGCGGTGCTGTTCGCCGCGCTCGCCGCGGTGCTCGCGCTTGCCGCTGCCGGGTTTGTGGTCGCCCTTGTGGTCCTGCTGCGGCGGCCGCGACGCAAGGACGAGGAGCCCGCGGTAGTACCGCCGCCCGCGGACCACGGCCCGCTGGCGCGGTTGGTGGCCGTGGCTGTCGCGGTGCTGGCTCTCGCCGCCCCGTTTGTCGCGCTGGTCATCGTCCGCCATTTCCCGGCCCACCCGGCCGCTCCAGTGGCGGTTCCCAGCGCTGAGGTCTCCCCGGGACCGCAGCCCGGCCCCGCGCCGGCCCCCTACGTCAGTGGGCTGGTTGCGGTCGCCGAATTCGGCGTCGCCGCGGTACTGCTGCTCGCCCTGGCCGCCTGGTCGGTCCGGCGGCGCGCCCGCCGACCGGCGCGCTCTGCGGCGACTGCGCTGGCCGAGGCGGCAGAGGCCGGGACCGCAGCACTATCCGGTGACGACCCCCGCACCGGGGTACTGCGCTGCTACGCGGCCATGGCCCGGGCATTGCGCCACGGGGGAGTGGCCGGCCGGGCGTCCGACGTCCCGGGCGAGTTGCTGGCTCGCGCGGCGGCCAGCGGAGCGATCCCCGCCCAGCCGGCCCGAGAGCTGACCGACCTGTTCGGCGTGGCCCGCTACAGCTCCCGCCCGGTCACCGAGGCACAGCGCCAGGCGGCCACGGCCGCTCTCGCCCGGATCCGGAACACTATGCGCGGCGCGCCATGACCCGGTCGGGTTGGTGGCTGGTCGGACTGTTGGCGCTGCTGGTGGCCGTCGGTACCATCGCGGGCGGCTGGCGGATGGGTATGGTGCTGGGGCTGCCCGCGTACCTGGTCGCCCTCAGCGTCGCCCGGGCCGCCCTGGCCGACCGGCCGCCGCCACTGCCGCCTGCACCGGCGGACCCCCAGCCGGCGACGTGGACCCCGACTGATCGCATCGCCAACGCCCTGTCCTGGGGTACCCAATCGGGTCGCCTCTTCGACCGCGCCACCCGGCCCCTGCTACAGCGGGCCCTGCGTGCCGCCCTCACCGACCGGGGACTGGAGCTGGACCGCGACCGCGACCGGGTCCGCCAGCTCCTGGGGAAGCAGGCCTGGTATCTGCTCGACCCGGCCCGCCCACCGCGGGACGACAGCCTCACCGGCGGCGTCGACCGGGCAACGCTGGAGCACCTCGTCAGGCGGATGGAGGACCTCGCGTGATGACCGTCAGCGACGCCGCGGCCCGGGTGGCCGCCGCACTGGACGAGGTGGACCGGGTGGTGGTCGGCAAACGCGACCCGGTCCGGTTGGTCCTGCTCGGCATCCTGGCCGGCGGCCACATTCTCGTCGAGGACCTGCCCGGGCTGGGCAAGACGCTGATCGCCAAGTCGCTGGCCAGGGCGCTGGGCCTGGACTTCTCCCGGGTGCAGTTCACCCCGGACCTGCTGCCCTCCGACGTCACCGGCGCGGTGTACCTCGACCAGCGCAGCAACGACCTGGCGTTCCGCCGCGGCCCGGTCTTCGCCCACCTGGTCCTCGCCGACGAGATCAACCGGGCCACCCCGAAGACCCAGTCGGCGTTGCTGGAGGCGATGGCCGAGGGCCAGGTAACCGTGGACGGGGTCAGTCACCCGCTGCCCGACCCGTTTGTCGTGCTGGCTACCGACAACCCGATCGAGTACGAGGGCACGTACCCGCTGCCGGAGGCGCAGCTGGACCGCTTCCTGCTGCGGGTGGGCATCGGCTACCTGCCAACCGCCGACGAGATCGCCCTGCTGCACCGCCACGCCCAGGCCACCGCCGCCCCCACCCTACCGGCCGTGGCCAAGGTGACCAGCGCCGAGGAGGTGCGCTCGCTGCGCCGGGTGGTCGGCTCGGTGGAGGCCGACCACCGCGTCCTGGCCTACATCGTCGCCCTGCTGGAAGCGACCCGGACCCACCGGCAGATCCAGGTCGGGGCAAGCCCGCGCGGGGGGCTCGCGCTGTTGCAGCTGGCCCGCGCCGTCGCCGTCGCGGCCGGACGCGACTACGTGCTGCCCGATGACGTCAAGGTTTTGGCGGTTCCTGCGCTGGCGCACCGGCTGGTGCTCAAACCCGAGATGTGGGTTCGCGAGGTCAGGCCGGAACAGGTGGTGACCGACATCCTGGCCACGGTGGCGGTACCCGGCGGCCTGGGCGACCTGGGCGTCGCCACCTCATGAACGCCTGCGTGGTACCCCGCTGGCGGCCGGCTCCGCGGGCCCGGCGGCTCGCCAGCGTCGCCGTGTTCGCGCTTGCCGTCGCGTTCGTGGTCGGCCGTGGTGGACTGCCCGCGTTCGCGGCCGGCCCGCTCGTTCTCCTGGTCCTCGGCGCCCACACCCGGCCACCCGCTCGGCTTAGGCTCTCCGCGACCCTGGATGCCTCCCGGTGCCTGGAGGGCGACCCGGTCACCGTCACGCTCACCATCGACACCGACCGGCCGGTCGACGCGGTGACCGCCGAGGTCGCCGGCCCGCCCGGCGTCGCGACCAGCCCGCTTGTCCACAACGGTGCGGGAACGCTGACCACCACCCTCATCCCGGGACGGTGGGGGGTGCTGAACCTCACGATCCGCGTCACGGTCATGGCCACGTTCCGGCTGCGCCGGACCGACCTCGATGTGAACCTGGGCGCCCTGACCGTGCTGCCCCGCGCTCCCCGGCTGCGCGCGACACCGGCCCAGCAGGCGCTGCTCGCGCGCCTGGGCGACCATGCCAGCCGCGCACCCGGATCCGGTATCGAGTTCGCCGGCATCCGCGACTACGCACCCGGCGACGTCCTGCGGGATCTGAACTGGTCGGCCACCTCGCGGCGCCGCCGGCCCCTGGTCAACCAACGGGCCACCGAACGCGCCGCCGACCTCGTCGTCGCCATCGACGGCTTCACCGAGCTGGCGGGCGACGAGGGGTCCACAGTGGACGTTGCGGTACGCGGGGCGACCGCACTGACCCAGGTCGCGCTACGGCAACGGGACCGGGTCGGCCTGATCGTCCTCGGCGGTGTCCTGCGCTGGCTGACCCCTGCCAGCGGCGAGCGGCAGTTCTACCGCATCTGCGAGGCGGTACTGGCCGCACGGTCGGTGATGTTCAGTGTCGTCCGCCCCGATGTCACCCGGCTGCCCCGCCCCGCGCTGCCGCCCGGGGCGCTGGTCGTGGTGTTCTCACCACTGGTCGACGAACGCGCCTTCGCGGTCCTCCAGGACCTGCGGCAGCGGCGGGCCCGGACCGTCGTCGTCGACGTACTCCGCGCGCCGCCGCCCGCCGCCCGCCGGCACGATGCACCGGACCCGCTGGCCAGCCGGGTCTGGCACCTGGACCGGGCCGCCGACCGGCTCGCCCTGGCCCGCCTCGGTGTACCGGTCCTTTCCTGGCAGCCCGATGCCGAACTGCAGGCAGTCCTCGCCCCGCTGGCCAGACGCCCCACCGGCAGGCCGGTATGAAACGCCCGTCCCTGACCGAGGCCGCGGCGGTGGTCGTCGGGCTGTGCGCCGCATCGTGGACGGGCCTGCCTGCCGGACCGGCCGGGCGACTGCTTGCCGTAGCCGCAGGCCTGACGGTCCTCGCCGCCGCTCGATGGCGTCCCGCCGCCACCCTCGCGGGCTGCCTCCTCGTGGCAACGATCGCGGCCGACGACCTCACCACGCCCGCCGAGCTCAACCCGATCAGCCTTGCGTTCGCCGCATCGGTGCTCACCCTGTACCTGGTACTGGTCGACGCCGCCCCGACGCGTCCGCCGCGCTGGCTGGTACCCGCCGCAGCCGCCGCGGCCGCGATCGCCGCTACCACCGGCGCCACCCAGCTTCCGACCCGGGCGTGGATGGCGCCGCTGGGCATGGCCGCTGCGGCGACCGCCTTCATCGTGTCGGCATCCTCGCTACGCCCACCGGCCGCCAAATCCCGCCCGAGGACCAACGATGACGACAGCGGCTGAGGCCACGCGGTAAGTTGGGCAGTGGCGGAGGGGCCCGCCGTCAACTGCGGACAGCCGCCAACGATCCCTACCTCAACCGGAAGGCCCGCACCGATGAACTCGCTCGGGGAGGCGCGTCAACGGTCACAAGGCGATGGGGGCGGCGTGGTAGTGCTCAGAGCGAGGATGGACGTTGTCCCGCTGCCATGGTGACTGCAAAGTATGGCGGAATCGCTAGACAATGCAGTCCTGGCCCGTTGCCAGCGTCATCCGACGCTGTGCCGCGCGTGGAGGTCGGCGAGAAGATCGGGGAGTACCGACTCTTCGTGTACCGCCAAGCCGCGCGCCGACATTGCCGCCCCCAGCCCCGGATCCCACGCGGTGGGTACCGGATTCCCGGTGAGTGCAACCGCGTGGTCCGCGTCGAGTTGGGCGACATCTGTCCGGTAGTCGCTGGCGGACATGCGCCACGGTGTAACGCCGAGGGCGAGGATCCGGCCGGCGATCGCGACGCCGGGCCAGTCGAAGTCGCCGTGGTACCGGACCGGGTTTCCGGCGGCGATGAGTGCGCGTAACAGCCGGGTACCGACGCTGGCGGGGTTGCCGGACAGGCACACCAGCGGCATCCCGCCTCGGGTGTGCGCGGCGGCCTGGAGCACCTGAGGGTTCTCGCATACGGACACGATCTGTCCCGGGACGGCGAACTCGATCTCGCCGGCCCGGTCGAGTTCGTGCAGGGTCAGGTGGGTGATCAGGCCGAGGTCGGCGCGGTCACGCATGATCCCGGACCACGGGTCGGTACCCGGTGGGCGAAGTTGCCATGCCAGTACCGTTCCGGAGATCGAGTCGGTGGCGACGCCGAGTGCCTGCCACAATTCCCGCCGGTCGGCGGCGGACTCCGGTACCGGCTGGCCCAGCGCGTGTGCCGCGGCCCGGAGCAGAACGACGGACGCGAGTGAGGTGTCGTCCAACCCGTGGGCGTTTCCGGTGACCCGGGTTGCCAGGGCCGCCTGCTCCCAGCCGGCCGGCAGCTCGTCGGTTGGCCGGAGCAGGATCCTGAGGGCGGAGACGGCGTGCGTGAGCGCCCGGGTCGCCGCGTCGGTACCGGCGCGGGTGAGTACCCCGGTGCGGCGTAGGCCGGCGATCCACTCGGGTACCCAGGCTGCGTCGGCCAGGCCGGCGGCGGCGAGCGCGGCGTCCAGCCGCTGCCATACCTCCGCCCATTGCGCCTGCGCCTCCTGGCGCGCGGCGACACGGTCGGTGAGCGCCCGGCCGTCGAGGATCTCCAGGATCGAGATGAGGCCCTGTCCGGCGGCGGAGCGGCGTAGGGCGGCGTCGAGGTCGGCCAGCTTGACCCGGCGACCGGTACCTGGCTCCAGCGGCCGGCCGAGCAGTCCGGACAGCCGGTCGGCGGCGGTGTCGTCGAGGTCGACGGTCAGCTCGCCGATCGTGTGAAGACCGTTGCGTTCCAGGCGGGTACGGGCGGCCGCCCACATCGGAGCGAGCGCGGGTATGGACAGGTACGCGCGCAGCTGCGGGGGGAGCGGCGTGCCGGTCATGCCGACACCTCGCTTCGCTCGGTCATGTGGCGTGCAGGAAGTGCCGGTTGCGGCCGTCCCAGCGGACGTGCGCGGTGGCCGCGGCTGTGCCGTCCTCGCGGCAGATCTCGTAGATGTCCAGAGCCGGCAGTCCTCGCGGCAATCAACGGCGATCTCCCAGGCCACGGAGAACTCCTCTGGGACCGGCTGCCCAAACGCGTCCTTCCCCGCGGCTCCACACTCGGCGAGGCGTGGCTGCCAAAGCCCGAAGCCGCAATCTCGGCATACCTCGCGCACGAGCTGTCCAGCCGCCTCGATCGGCGCGGCCTCGCGGTCAACCGGGAAGTCCTCGTACGGCCGACCGACGCCTACGGTGCCGGCGATCGCACCGACATTCTGGTCGAAGCGACCATACGACACGACCCAGTCCACGGCCCCATACCGGACCGTCTCGCGGTCGTCATCGAGGTCAAGGGCTCATGGAACCAGCACCTGATGATCGAGCAACGTCGGCAACTAGCCGAACGCTACCTTCCGGAGGCCCAAACCGAGACAGGCATCTACCTCGTCGGTTGGTATCCACTCGACCTCTGGACCGACGCAAGCGACTACCGCCGTGGTCGGGCCAGCAGCCACGATCGGGACCAGCTTCTCGACGCCCTCGACACACAGGCCACCAGCGTTCGCGCGGACCTCTCTGTACATACCACCCCCTACCTACTCGACGTTCCCCGACCCCACAGCCGCGTCGATGAAGAGGCGAACGGAACATGAATGGGCGCACGCTCTACGGGTGGGTCATGCTGACGGTCTCGTTACCGGAACCGCTCATGAGCTAGTGGTCCTCTTGGAAGTAATGCGGTGTAAGCGGGGTCGATCCTCGCAGCTCAGCGGCCATACCGATCGCCGATGTAGCTTGCAATCGGCACCACTAGACTAGCGGTCGGGCACCGTCAACGGATGCCTTGGGCCTTGCTCGCCCGGACGTACGCGTCGGAGACCGCTTGGTGGAGTGTGTCGCCCGCTTCGACCGCTGCCGCCGGTGGGAAGCTCGGACGCAGCGCGCCGTGCACGATGGTGTTACGCAGCACCCGTACCGCATCGAGTACCGCGAACTCCTCGGCGTCAATCAGGCCTACCTGTTGCGCGCGCTGTAGCAGCGTGCCCAGCTCCTGCCGGCCTTGTACGCCGAGGCACAAGTACAGCGCAGCTTCCAGAGCCAACAGACTCCAGGTAGCGGCGACCAACGCGACCTCGTAGTCGGCATAGGAGTCTGCGTCATAGATGGCATGGGCGCGGAGCCGACCGTGGCGGACTAGGAGCAACGCGACCGCTGGAACACCCTCCTGTCGCACCTGAGCGCCGCGGTCCCGGCCTGCGCCCCTCCCGTCATCGTTGACGCCGCCCGCACTGCTCGCCGCCACCCCGTTAGCGCACTTGTCATGCGGGGGAGCGCCAGCTCTTGCCTCAGAACAGCCATGTAGTTGGGTTCAAGTCGGGCCTCGGACAAACCTTCATACATGATCGCCGGTGGGTTCCCCCCAGTTTCACGAATGACTCCTCTCCATGATCATCAGATCACGATCAGAATCCTCCGTGAAACCGGGGGGAACTCACGGTGGCGCGAATTGGACCGCGACCACGTGCCGGGGTTCGGCGCGACGAGCGCGGACGTCGTGCTGCACGTGGAGACGCGGACGCTGCGTGATCCGCGGCGGAGGGCGGCGACCGCGGCGATGCTCGACCTAGTGCAAAGGGTCGTCGGTCGGCTGGGACAATGTTCGTATGGCAGGCCGGTCAAGGAAGATACGGTCGGGTGCGGCGCCGCGGACTGGGAGTCCTACAGGCGGGCGCCCTCAGCCTCCCGCCGTACGGCCGGGCGCCCAGATTGCGTCGGGCGAACCGGCGCTGTGGGCCGCCAGCCGCGCCGGTGCACGCGCCGGCCGTGGATTTCGCGTACAGGATGCCGTCTCAACCCTGCTGCTGGTCGAGGGCTGGGCGGGCGAGTCGGCGGTAGGCGTACGTGCTGTTGTGCCAGAGGGTCTTGAGGACGCGACGTTGCTGCTGGGCGGAGGTGGCCGCGCCCATGCTCAGGTCAAGTCTCGACGCGCGAGCATCGGGGATTACTCCCGTGCAGAACTCGTCCGGCTCATTCGTGAGGTCGCCGGAGACCACGTGCGTCGTAGCCGGGCCGGAATGCAGGACGCGACCGCCCTCGTCCTAGAACGACGGGTCATCGGACTTGCCGTAACAGGGTGGAATCTGCCAGTCGCAGCTTCCCCCGACTTCGAGGCCGTCGTCCGTGACACTTTGACACGCGACGCTGGCTGGCTTCCCGACGGTGACTCCGACGGGAGCGAGGTCGATGATGTTCTTCGGCAGCTACGCGTAGTTGTCGTCTCGGACCCGGTTACGTCCGCCGTTGCAGTGATTGCCCGTGTGAAAGGGATCGCTGAGTCGGTCGCTGAGTTGGTAGTGGCGGCTGTCCGCGACGAGGTCGGACAGGCCAGCGACGACAACTTCAGCCGCTCCGCTGCTGATGCGTCGACGCTGTCGGTGTCTGATGTCGACCGGGTCCTTGACGAGGTGCTGGCGCAGGTCGACCTCAATGCGCTCGACGAGGCCGCCACAACCGGTACCTGTGTTGCGATGGACTGGACCCACCCCATGGAGGAGCCGACGTTCTACGAGGGCGTGGATGTTCTGCCCGGACATGTCGCTGCGGGACTGCTCGTTCCGAGAACAGGCGCCGTTGATCAGGTATGGGATCGGCTCGCGGACCGACGAGCGGTGATGATCGTCGGACCGAGCGGCGCAGGCAAGAGTGCGCTGGCGCTGGAGGCGGCATACGAATCTCGGCACGAGGTCCGTTGGCAGGAGGTCCGGCGGATGGACGTGCGCGGTGCATCTGGCAGGGACGCGGTCGCGATGACCGTCGCGCGGGTCGCCGGCATGCGTCCCGGCAAGCACGTTCCAGTCGGCGTCTTCATCGATGACGCCGGCCGGCACGATCCGGTGACGCTTAATGCGATGCTCGGTGAACTCGCACGGTCTCCCAACGTAGTGGTCATTGTGACGACGCGTGAGGAAGACGTGTTCCCAGTGCCGCACCTGGCGGCACTGGCCACGGTCCGCCCAACCCTCGACGAGAGACTCGCCGAGGAACTCTGGCGGCGGCTGCGAGACGACGAGGCGACCGAGTGGGCCGGATGGCGCGAGCCGTTTGAGCGTGCGGCAGGGCTTCTACTGGAGTACGTGTCTTTGTTGACCACCGGACGTCGGCTCGATGAGGTGGTCACCGAACAGGTGCAGGCGCGGGCACGTGATCCGCTTCGGCACAAGGAACTGGACGTCGCACGGCTGGTTGCGACGGCGCATCAGTTCGGCGCGTCGCTAAGGGCAACTGCGGTCGCGGCGGAGATGGGCCTGTCACCGTCAGAACTCGACACGGCGCTGCGCCGACTCATCCGCGAACACCTTCTCGTGGAGACTGGCGAAGGGACCTTAAGCGGACTGCATGAGGCTAGGTCAGCGGCGCTCGCTCGTGCGGCGAACCAGGTCGGGCAGAACGAGATTCTGATCCGGCTAGTCCGCCTGGTTCCTGCAGATGCGCTGAGCCGGTTCCTTCAGCGAGCGCTCGCCGCTGGGGCTGACGAACCACGCCTTCGCGCTGCTGCCGCCGACCGCACCGCCGAGGAACGCACAGCGGCTGTGCTGACGGCGGTCGGAGCAGCGTGGCGGGCTGACGGTTACCGACGCCTTGCCGAGCAGGTGACGGACGTTCTTGCCGGCTCTGGCGTACCCGCAAACCTTGCGAACACGGCGACGACTCTGGCGCGGGTGGCCCTGAGCGCCGAGCTAGAGAGACAGTTCATGCCTAGCATCAGGGACGCGCTGCCGAAGCTGCGGGCGTTGCCAAGCGCACCGGACGTACGCCCCTTGCTCGACAAGATCGGACTGGACGTAGCATCGGCTATCGCGACAAGTGTCGTCCGCGCGACTGGAACCAACGGGGATGCTGGCGAGGCCCTGGTCAGCATGCTCGTCGCCTTCGCCGACAGCGGCCCCGCGCTGCTCGGCGCAGCCCGCGTTGAACTCTCAGCCGCGTTGCTGCGCCTTTCCGCAATGCCGGCCGCGAGACTCGTGGAGGCAATCGGTCTGGTCGACTGGGACACCGCGCTCGCAGCCACGGACGCGGCCGGGCCAGAGGTATTGCTCGCTGCCGCTGCCCGAGACGTCGACTGGCTTGTCGGCTTACGCCTCGTCGACACCGTCCGGGCTGCGGACAATGATCGCATGCGCCGGCAGGCACTGGGCCTCGTTAGCGAGGACTCATCGCCCGAATCCGGTGCGGATGAACCGGAACACCAGCCGGTGGACCCGGTCGCATCCGACATCGCAACGATGGACGCCCCAGCTATCGACGTGGTGGGTAGCTGGGTGTTCGCCGACGAGGAGCTGCAACCGCGTGCGCATGACGACGTGGTTGACGCATGCCGCCTTGCGTTCGCGCTCGCCCCCCGTGCCCGCCACGCCCGCATTCATGCGGTGGGTCCGAGCGGTCGAACCGCCCTGGTTGGCCCGGGACACGCCCTGGCGGACAAGTCGATTCCCCGCGGGAATCTGCCTCCGTTGCTTTGGGTCGCGGGCAACCGTGCCCACGCCCGCGCGCTCGCCATCCGACTCGCGGCCAAATCTCGCACCGCCAGGCTTGCAGTTGAGGCGGAAATCATCGGCCTCGTCACACGCGTGGTTTCGTTACTCGGTCAGGCGGCCGCCGTGGGCCGACTGCTCCCTCCGGAAGGACTACTCGCCCTCGACAGCGCCGTACAACTGGCAGGCGGTTTGCCGGCGGCGCTGACCGCTGCCGGTGAACCCGATCGGCCCGACGAGCTCGGAACGTATCCGGACGAGCCTGACGTCGCAACTCTCGCGACGTACCTGGCGAGCCAAGTCGCGCCCAACCTGCTCAACGCCGACGTGGCCGCCCGTCGACCCGCCCTTGCCGCTATGCAACTACCCACGTTGCTGAATAACGCCCGGCAGATCGCCGAGCCCGGACGGTACAACCTCCTCGACGATCCACCCGACGTGCCCTCACTCGTCGACGCGCTGGGCGATCTTCGCGACGTCGCGCAGGCCCTCGCCATCGCTGACCCGGCGATGACCGGGGCAATGCAGGCCGCCGCCCGTGGAAGGGAGCCCCGAGCAGCCCTCGTCCACGCCGCCGGCACGGCTCGCACGCGTGCAGCCAAGCTACTTTCGCGAACCGCCGAGCGAGTTCAGTCGGCCGTCGCACTCACCGGAGTCGATAGCCAAGTTTGGGTCCTTCCCAAGCGCCACGGCGATGCCGATCCCTCCTGGCCGCGCGGTGACCTACTCGTCGCCGTGCATGCACCTGACACAGTTACGTTCACCCGGATGATCGACAACGTTGCAGCAGCCGCTCGTACCGCACTCGACACCCCGACCCGCACGCCGATAGTCGCGTGCATCCGCGACGGCGCCCTCGTGCGGTCTCTGGTCTTTCGCGCGTGGCCGCGACTGCTACCCGCGCTCGATCTAGGTACAAACGAACTACCCGTGGCCGCACACGAGACGCCGCTGTCCGATGCGTGGAGTCGGATGCTGCGCGCTGCCCGGCGTGTAAGCGCCCTAGTGTCCCTCGCACTCGCTCGAAGCCAGGACGAACTGCACGAGGCCGAAGAGGCGGCCCTGGCTCAAGCTCTGACTGAAATCGGCGACGTGCTCGCAGAGTTGCGGACGGCCGCGGACAACTCCAGCGCGCCTGCGGTGCTCGCCGAAGCCGTCCAGACCGCCTCAACCCTGCTCGCCGCAGTCGACGAGGACGTTCAAACCGCCATCACTATGCTTGCCCAAGGCCGCGGCGGCTGGGCAAGCCTAGAAGACCTGCAACTCCCCGCCGTTCTGGACCACCACGACCAGCATCCTGACACACCGACCGCCGAGACAGGCGCTGCGCTACGCGGCATGGCCATCCTCCTGACGGAGGTCGACGTGCACCCGGAGGATGCAGACGTCAGGATCGCAGCCGTCACCGCGGCTGAAACAGGTCGCCTGACGCCCTCAGCGGAGTAATGCGCTCGCCGGTGCTCGGCCCATCTGTACCGTGATCAGCGAATAACGCAGGATTCGAATACCTGCTCTCCGGCGGTGGACAGTACGGCGTTCGACCTGACGCCAGCGTCGCCGCCGCCACCTTCGTCCTGGCCGGCAAGGTCGCCCTATCCGACCGATAGGGCCTCGCCGTCACTATCGCGCCCGTCGCCCAGGCCGGTGATGGCGGCTGTAGGTTCTGTGCATTCAGGAGCAGTCCTGAGCGCCGAGGGGTCCGTTCCGGACGATTTGAACGGCGGTCTGCCGGGAGACAGATCTTGAACAGTGGACGGCTGATCAATTGAGGCGGTCGGTTTCGGTGAGTGGGGGCCACTAAGCCGGCGAGGAACAGCTCACACAGGATCGCCGCACCCATCGACAACTGCGTGATGCGCGGCGCCAGATGCGGCCGACCGCTGACCCGGTCATGCAGCAACAGGTAGAACGCGTCGCCGACCAGCGCCGGCTTGTGCAGCACGCTGCGGCTCATGATGGTCGAACCGTTCCAAGGGCGGCCGGCGGGAGAATCGCGCCGCCCCTACGACGAGCGCGGGGCTGGTCGTGCGGGATAGCCACCGCTACCGGGTCACCCCGAACCAGGCGAACACCGTCGGTCACGGAGATGGCCTCGACCATTGGGCCGCGAACCCACACGGTCCGCTGTCCCCTGGCGTCCAGGTCACCAGGGCCAAGGAAATCCACGATCTCCAAGCCGAAGCCCTCCGGAAAGCCAGCCAGGACATGCTGCTGCGGCCGGACCCAGACGATCTCGTACTGCTGCAGGTCGTCGCTGGGCCGGGCGACATTCGCTGACGGCTCGGGCAGTAGCGGTGATCGCGGCGGGTTGGCCGGCTCGGGTATCGAGGTGGGACCGAAGCTGGAAGCCATGGCACATGCACTGATCCTTGGGTTGCTCGGGCAGCACGAAATACACCCGGCAGCGGGTGTAGGGCATCAATGTGGTGTCGTCGTGGCAAGGAGTGTTGGCGACCGAGAACAAAGAACTCCCAGTCGAGCCGCTGACGTACAACCGCCAGGTAGGTACCCCGGTGGCCTGCTTGGGACAACCTGCTTGGCCGCCAACACTTGGCGGTGACGCTAGTGAATGGAGGTCAACCCGATCAATGAGTGTGCAAAAGCGTGCAGTACATGGTCAGAAAGAGCGGGGCCGATGGCCGAACGTCCAGTCGTCAACAAAACGATGACGAGCCTCATATGCTCGGGCCACTGTCGTCGGCCAGCTCCTGGAGCGAGTTGGTGATGAGTTTCTTGGCCTCGGCGCCGTAGACCGCTGACGACGCCAGTTCGGCAAAGCCTTTGGCATACATGGCGACTTCCCGCGGCTGAGTGATGGTCAGGTACCCAGACACCAGCTCGACGTTGACTTGCTGGTCATCGAAGATGAAGAACATCTCCACCGGCCACATCACCCGGCGGTCAGCGTTCTTCGGGACGATGCCCAGCGACATCGTGGGCAGGCTGGCCGCTGTCAGCAGATGACGGAGCTGGCCAGCGAGTACTCTGGGGCCGCCGACGCGGTAGTGCAGCGTCCCTTCCTCTAGCACGATGGCGAAGCGGTGATCACCGGCGAACAGGCTGCGCTGGCGGTCCATCCGTTCGGCCACGGCTTCGGCGACGTCGTCGGTAAGGCCCCGCTGGTCACGTAGGGCAGTCAGCAGACCGTGCACGTAGGCAGCGGTCTGTACTGGTCCGGGGATAATCTGCGAGGAGTAGAAGCGGAAGAGCTTGGTGTGCTCGTACAAGTCTCGAACCGACTCTTGAGCTGGTTTGAGACCAGCCCGTTCCATTCGCCGCCAGTCGAGCCACAGCGAGTCCGCCGCTTGGAGTTCGTGTAACAGTTCGGACATCTGCCCCGGTACGCCGCACTGCCTGCACCAGGCTTGGATATCGGCCGCGCTCGGTGAGGTGATGCCGTGCTCCAGCTTGGAAACCTTGGTACGGTGCCAGCCGGCCCCACCTGCCAGAGCTTGGGCGGTGAGGCCGGCCTGCACACGGATTTCACGCAGGCGGTCAGCCAGCGCCTGGCGGGCCAGGTGGGCGCTGCTGGATGGCGTGGTCATTGACGGGTGCGGCTCAGGTAATGCGGTAGTCCTGGTGTGGAATCGCTCGTTCCCACACCGCCTCGAAGGCGAGCGAACAGAACTCGACAACCTTGGGGTCGTCCACCAGCTCGTCGGCTACGAAGTCGCCGTCGCCGCTGAAGTGGCTAAACTGGATCAAGCGGTTGTCGAACAGCCAGAAGTCGTTACCTGGCAGGGCAATGTCCGACGCCTGCCGCCTCGGCAGCCATCGAACCTGCTCGCCTGCGGTGATGTTGTGCGCCTGCGTCACGTCGTATTCGAAACGGATGTACGCACTCACCGGCTCGCTGACAATGCGGGCACGGCGAACTTCGACGCCGCGCCCCACTGTCCGCTGGATCAGCCCAAACCACTCTGGCCAGCGTGCCGCCGGATCGATGGCCACCCCGGCCTGCCAGTCGATGTACACCGGGTCATCGCGCATGTAGCCGTCGCGCATCTCCAGGTGGACGGCGCTCTGTTCGCAGGCTCCGAAAAGGTCATCGAACGTTGGAGCGGGGTTCACCACCAGTTACCTCCGGGAAGAACTGCATCATGCGCCGGGGGAAACGGATCACCGTCTCGTGCTCCGGGAGGTCGAGCGATGCCAACACTGCCGGATCGGTGACCTTGTACCCCTGGAGCACGTAGGTGTCGTCGGTGTCGTCGTAGCACACCGTGGGCGAGTGGCCGTTCGGGCTGTCAGGGTCTTTACCGAGGACGTGCAGGGTCATGGTCTCCTCCTTGGAGATCGTGGCCGGCACCATACATACCGTAGGTGTGCCGGACATTGCTACTGCGGTGTGGGTCGACCGTGCCAGCAGATGCCGGCACGTAGTACAGCAAGGAGCGGCGCACGCGCCACCAGGGCCGGGGAGAAGTGGAGCCCGTTCGTCCGGCAGTTGACGGCGCGTCCGTCTCGTCACCCGGTGGCACGGACCTCGCATCGCGTACCACCGGGGAGCTTGGGAGGTTGGCGGGCAGATCAACAGCTTCACCAGCGACCTGGTGCGCCACCGATACCCTGACGTTCTGGCTGGCCATGATCTTCACCGCTCGTAGTCCATGTAGGGAACGTGGGCGCGTTGGCCGCGGCCGCCGACAGCGAAACCGGTGACCCCAGGGGTGTCGAGCGAGGGGTGCGGATGCGGACTCGCCGGCGGGTGGCTGGGATGCGGTCCCTGCTCGTCATACCAACGGGGATCTTCACCGGTGGCGCGGATGACCAGAGCGGCATGACGGCGCGTCGAACAGGGATTTTTGTAGCCGCAGGTGGCGCATCGGCCGCTGCCGTCATTGAGATCCTGGTGGCGCTGGTACAGCCCGATGCATGCGCGGTGGAGATCGGAGCCGGGACGGATGAAGCTCGGCTGGACCATCATGGCCTGCCTCCATGAGCAGAGGGCCGCTCTGGTTGGTCCGGCGCCTGGCTCGCCGTTCTGCGTGGTACTGATGATGCTCGGTACAGTTACGCTACGGTGCTGGTCAATCCTGTGCCGTGTCAAGCTGGAACCGTGCCAGTGTGTCACTGCACTGGCGACGGAGGCAAGGGGTTGGTTCGAGGTTTCGGAGCACGTAAGCACAAAGGGGACCAATGCCCAGCAGGCATCGATCCCCTTGGGGGTAGAAGATCAGCTAGCCGGCATCCCCCTGACGGCCGAAGTCGCCGGCCCGAACGCCAGCGACAAAGGCCGCCCAGGACAACGGCGCAAACTCCAAGACCGGCCCAGCCTGATCCTTCGAGTCGCGGACGCCAACACTGCCGTCGGCCGCGAACCCCACTTCGACGCAGTTGCCGTTGGGGCTGCCGCTCTTGCGCGACTTGCGCCAGCCGGTGTACTGCTGACTACTTGGGTGGTCACTCATGATCGGTCATCTTCTTTCGCGTTTTCCTCATCTTTGGGACGTTCTTGACCGTCTGGGCGAGGTAATCCAGGCTCTCGCCGGCCGGCAGCGCCGCGCTCTGGATGGCGTCGTACAGATCAACATAGGGCCTGACCTCTTCCGGCTCGGTGAGCACCAGGTCTGTGGTAACAGTGTCCACCACCACGACCACGGGATCGCCGGGGTCGGGATAGGTGTAGATGCCAAACGGCGAGTACGGCAAACGGTATTCGGCCACGATGGCGTCGACCGGCAGCACCCGGATCACCACCCGGCCGCCCACGCCGGCCAACTCCACCAGGCGCGTTAGCTGCGCTTCCATGATCGGGGGATCGGCGGCGATGCGGCGGACAGCCACTTCGTCCAACAACGCCCGGTACGACGGGCCGCCCTCGCGGTGCAGTTCCTGCTGCCGGCGTTGCCGGGCTTCCACGGCGCGTTCCAGCTCATACGGTTCGGATTTGTCTTGCCGTGGCCGGCGCGCCCGGGTGTAGTCGCGGGTCTGAAGCAACCCGGGCACGAAGATCTGGTACTCCCGGATGAGGGTGGCGCCACACTCCAGGTCGGCGTACAGCTTCTGCCGATCGCCCATACCGGCGAACCCCGGTGTTTCCCACCAACCGCGTTCGGCGGCGTCGCGGGCAACCTGAACGAGGGTTCGCCACTCGTCGCCGTCGACGCCGAGCACGTCGAGGATCTTCATGACGTCGCCGATGTCGGGCCGACGGGCGCCGGTTTCGAGGCGCGAGATCTTCATGCGCGACTGACCGATGCGCTTGCCCAACTCCTCGGAGGTGAGGTTGGCGGCCTCGCGCCGGGTGCGGATCTCGTTGGCCAGACGCAAGCGACGGACGTAGGGGCTGATCACCGCGGGCAACCCCCTGAAGAGGGTGAACTGTGCCGGACTGGAACGTTGACGGGCCCAGCATACGACTTGAGGCAGTAGTGAACGGTGCCAGGAGTGGTTGCTCGGGCGGAGGGTCTACGCCTCCATAGGCTGCCGCGACGAGGTTCTCGCAGAACGCCGTGTGCTCCAGACCCCATCCCGCACATGCCGCAGACAAGTGCGCGCCCGGCTCTCGGCGGCTCGTCACTATCGTAAGCCGGCGGCTTGATCGGTAACAGGTCGATCGACGCAGCCGGGGTGGCGTCAAAACTCATGAACATCGAGATCGGCAAGATCTCACTGGCGCTCGAACTGAGCAACATCTGGTGCCGTAGCTCGCGAACAAAACCACGCGCCCGATGGACCGGCACGGCCGGTGTCAACAACGGCCAGGCCGAAGACGTGGGCGGCGCCGTGCTGGGCGCCGGGCCCGGTCGGATGTCGCCCAAACCTGAGGGCGGTACGGCAATACTTGACGCCTTCACCTGTACAGACCTAGCATGCCAGGAATATCTAGTTGCCAGGGGCGTCGATGGCGTACGTGCCGGACTACCAGCGCATCGTCAATGACATCAGGGCTGAGATCGACTCCGGCGCGTTGGTTGATGGCGACCGGCTGCCCTCGATCCGGCAGCTGCGCGGCAGGTATGGCGTGTCTGAGCAGCCTGTGAGAATGGCGCACGTGGTGCTTCGCACTGAAGGGCTTACCGAAGGGCGCCAGGGCCGCGGTGTGTTCGTTCGGCGCAGGTGATCGCCGCGGCAGGCACGGTCGCGTCGCAGCCGAGGGCCGGCCTGCACCTAACGGACCGACGCCGGAATCGGCCGACAGACACCCCTGTCATGGTTACGCGCTGGTCGATGGCCACCGCAGATCGAGCCCGCGACCGTGACTGACATGAGTGTCCTCTGCGTGGCGTCGGATCTTGTGTCGCGGCCCGCCACTCGGGATCCTCCGCCGTTGACATTGATAGCGGTGGGCTCCACCGGCGCGCTGACCGGCCGGCCCGGTGCACTGGGTTGCCATCAGGTTTGGCTGGGGACTAGCCGATCGGGTTTGGTGCTGTTGGGCTTGCCGCTGATGGTCAGTTGGACGGCGCGGGTGGCGTAGCGGGCGATGACGGTGAGGATGTAGATGGCGGCGAGGGTGGTTCGGGCGTGGCCGATGGTCAGGACGGCGGCGGCGAGGGCGAGGGGTGCGCCGGCGAGGACTTGGAAGCTGCGGGGGATGGGGAGGGTGAGGGCGGCGCCGATGCCGTAGCAGGCGGCGCCGAGGTAGGCGGCGGTGGGTTTGTCTGGGTAGCCGCTGTTGGTGGTGTAGTAGGTGCCGTACTGGGTGAGGTAGATACCGGTGGCGGCTAGGGCGGTGGCCAGTGGTGGGGTGGTCAACCAGTCCAGCCAGGTCGCCGCGGGTGGGTGTGGGCGGCGGGCGGCGAGTAGCCCGATGGTGGTGGCGAGGGCTGCGGTGGGGACGGCGGTGTAGAGGGTGGTGGCGCGCAGGAACGGCGGTTCGGGGGCGCGGTGCCAGACGGCGCCGATGGCGCCGTAGAGGGCGGCAATGGCCACACCGGTGGCGCCGGCGGCGGGCAGGAGCCGGGCCAGGATGCGGTGGGTGTCGGGTGGGGTGTCCGGGTCGGCCTTGTACAGGACGCGGGCGATGTGGGCGGCGGCGAGCAGGGCGGCGGCGATGCTGGTCTGGACGGCCAGGAGCCCGGCGGTGCCGTATTCGCCCCAGTTGGCGATGACGAACAGGGTCCGGCCGTAGGACGTAGCAGCGTCGGTGACGTCGTGGGCGGTGCTGGTGGCCTGGATCAGCAGCACCAGGGAGGCGACGGCGGGGACGATGACGGCGGCGTAGTGCCGGATCCGTGGTTTGCCGGGTGGGGTCGGCGGGGCCGGCGGGGTGGTCGGCTGCCCGGCAGCGTGTACGGCACCGCGGACAGCGGCCCGTTCGGGCTCGGCCACCACCACCGGCGCTACCACCTGGCCTGCGGCCGGCGGCGGGGCTGGGCCGTTGTTCAGCCCTTCACCCGTGTTCAGCCCTTCACCCGTTGCGTCGCCGTGGCCATCGACGAGGCCGGTGGTGAGGGCGGCGACGGCGATCGGGGTGGGCAGTCCGCCGCCATGGCAGTACACCCCGGCCAAGCTGGCTGCCGTGTGGTCGGCGGCCGTCACCGCCGTCCGTACGACCTGCCCGATCTGCGCCACCACCGATCCGGCAACCGCGTGCAAGGTGGGTTGGTCGATGACGATCGGGAGCCCGGCTGCGGTGGGCACGGCCACCGCCGGTGTATGCACGAGGGTCTGGATGGCGGCGTGGGCTGCCTCGATCACTGCCAGCCGCCCATCCGCGGCGTGCGGGCTATCCGCCGCAACCATGTCGGCTGCAGCCGTGCCGGCCACCGCCGCGCCCGGTGCTGCCGTGTCGGCCGGTTCTGTGCCCGGCGCCGGCAGATACGCCGGTGATGCTGGTGGTGTGGCGGTTGCCGGGTCGGTGGCGGCCAGCGCTGCCGGGTCTGGTACGGCTGCCGGTGCGGACGCTGGGGTTTGGGCTGTGGCCGGCGTGATGGCGGTAGCCGGGGCCGGGGCGGGGATGGTGGGTGCGGTGACGAGGGTGGCGGTGAGAGTGGTCAGGTGGTCGACCAGCGCGGTGTCGAGGGCCAGCCCGGCGGCGTCGGGGCTGTCGACGGTGGACAGCACCTCGAAGCCTTCGCTGGTGCGGCCCAGGATGGTGGCTTCGAACCGGCCGGCGCCGAAGTCGCACATCAGCACGGCGGCACCGACCGGGATGGTGATGCCGGTGGCCAGCAGGTGGTTGGCCACCGCGGTCGGGGTGTCGACCAGGTGGGGTTGGGGCAGCCCGGCGTGGGTGGCGGCTCGCCGCAGCAGGGTGCGCCGGGCCGGGCCCCACCCGGCGGGCACCGTCAAGGTGACCTCGTCGGCGGGTTGCCCCGCGGCCCGGGCGGCTTGCTCACCGACGTGGTGCAAGGTGGCGGCGACCAGGTCCACCACCTCGATGCGACGGTCCCGAACCTGGATGTGGGTGCGGGTCAGGTGCCGCTTCGGGTAGGGCACGAACCCAGCCGGATCGGCTGTGGCCCGGTCGCGGGCCAGCTGCCCCGCCCAAGCCAGAGCATCCGCGTCGACATACACGCCTGACGACAGCCGGTCGGCGCCGTCGAACGTGACCATGCTCCAGCGTCCGTCCGGCCACGCCAGCACCGCCCGGGTCGCGACGGTGCCGTAGTCGATTCCCAACCGCATCCCGCGCCTCCCCACGCGTCATCGTGTCGCTGGTGATCCCCGGTGCATTGATCACCCGGTGCATTGATCGATCGCGGTATTGATCTCCGTGCTCCTGGGCCCGTGTTGTTTTTGATCGCTGTTGCTTGACGATCTACGTGAATGGTGATCTGTGTCGCCTGCCGACGGTGACACCACCCGGCTTCGGGACACAACCCTCCACGGGCGCTGTCTCGCATTCGACACGTCTTGTCCACAGGCAAGAACTCGCTCTGGACAGCACCCCCGGCGGGGGGTGAGGCTGGGGGGTCGGGTATCGGCCAGCGTCACTGCCGTGCCGGTCGCGACGGTGAGCGACGCGGCGAGCGGCGGTGGACATCGCCGGTCATACCGGCGGGTTCGCGGGTCACGTCGAGTGCTGTGTGGGAGGTGTTGGTGCGGAGGGTTGCGGTGGCGTTGTGGACAGCCGGGTGGCTGGTGGTGCTGCTGGTCGGGATGCCCTACGCCCTGCTGGCGCGGGTCGGGATCCGAGTGCCGCGGCACCCGCCGCAGGAGGAGAACCTGCGGGAGTGGATCGTCCTGCTGGCGGTGCTGTTTCTGTGGATGATCTGGCTGCTGCTGCTCGCGCTAGTCGGGCTGCACGTGCGCGCCACCGTACATTGGGTACGGCTGCGGCACCTGCACCTGGCCAACCCACCCGAAGGGCTCGCCGCCGGTCTACTCGGCGCCGCCGTGGTCGCGTTCACCACCGCCGGCTCCCGCGGCACGATCAGCACCCCACCGGCGCCACCGGCCGCCGAACTGTCGCTGGACCTCGCAATGCAGCCACCAGCGGCAACCGATCCCGGTTCCGATACGGCGAAGCCCGCTGGACCCGTGGCGGACCAACAAGAGCCGGCCACCGCGACTGGCCAGCCCGGCGGCGAGATCACGACGCCTCGGCCGGCGCCGCACGCTAGGCACCAGCCCGACCCGGCGACCGGGCCCCTCGAACCTGTGGCGGGTACACCGGTTGAACACGCCCTGCCAGCCGGCGGCAACGGGAATGAGGCGACGGGCGCTGACCCACGCTGGACACGTTGGACGAGTCCGGAGATCGGCGCGGATGCTGGCGTAGCGCTGCCCGACGGCGGGTGGGTCGACCGGCACACCGCCGCCGCGGTGAGCGCCGCGGCAGGGTTGCTGTGGCTGCGGCGTCGCCGCCGCTACGTTCCCCGCCCGCCATCGGGATCTCGGCGGCGGGATGCCGACCTCACCGCGCTGCCGGACACCGCGGCCGCGATCGTGGACCGCCTATACGAGGTCAGCCACAGCCAAGACGATCACAGCCAAGACGATCGGGACCGTGGCGACGGTGAGGGGTTGGGCCGCGGTGAGAGGTGGGCTGACCCCACCGCGTCGTCGGAGACGATGCCGACGCCAGCGGCGGTTACCGTCGCCGCGCTCGGGCAGGTCCGGGACGGACCGCTGCGCCCGGCGGATCTGCCGGTCGGCGGGGTGGGGCTGACCGGTCTGGGCGCTACCGACGCGGCACGGGGGATCCTGACCGCGGCGCTGCTGTCCGGTGCGCCTGGGTATCCCGAGCTGGATACGCAGGTGTTGACCACCACCGTCGACGTGGCCACGCTGCTGCGCCCTGGGACGGTCGGGCACGCCCGGCCGAGTGGGTTGAACGTGTTCACCGATGTTGAGGAGCTGCTGGCGGCGGTCGAGACGCAGCTGCTGCACCGCATCCATCACTGGACGGCCCAACCCGGCCCCGAGGCCGCCGGCTCGGCCGACGCTGCCGCCGACGCCGCTGCCGACGGTGGGCCGTTCCCGCCGCTGCTGATCGTGACCGCGGCGCCGGCCGGTCCCGGCCCGGCACGCCGGTTGGCGGTGCTGCTCACCCACACCGCTGGCCGGTTGGGCATCCGGGGCGTGGTACTGGGTGCCTGGCCGCTGGGTGCGACGTGGCAGGTCAACCCGGACGGCACCGTCTACTCCGGCACCATCGACCCCGGCATCATCCACCCGGGCACTGTCGAGCCGGACGGCCGGCTGCGCCCCGGCGCGATGGAACCCGGCGGCGTCATCCTCCAACCTGACGGCAGCATCCAACCGGCCGGCAACATCGGCCTCACCGCAAACGCGAACGGGAACGGGCGGCGGCCGGCGGTCGCCGCGGTGGCGCGGCTGTGCGTGTTGTCGGCGACGGCCGCCACCGACCTGCTGACGCTGCAGGCGCAGGCCCGACCCGACCGCTTCCAGCTCCACCCCACCAGCGAGGCACCGAGGGCCAGTGGACAGGCGCCGCCGGCCGGTCAGCCGGCGGCCATCACGACAGGCTCCGATACACCGCCGGCCGCTGACCGGCGCACCGGCGTGGACGCGGCGGGGCCGGCCGGTGTCAGCACCGTCCTGGTCGATGGGGACCGCGACGGCCGTCGTGCGGCTGCGCCGCTTCGGCTGCGGCTGCTCGGCGGCGCTGCTCTCTACCGCAGCGACGATCTGGGCTCGCCGCTGCGGCTGGGGCGCAGCGCTGCCTTGCAGGTTCTGGTGTTCCTTGCCCTGCACCCGGACGGGGCGACCAGCCACGATCTGGCCGCTGCGTTGTGGCCTGGTGTCCGGCCCCGCCCCACCGACCGCGTCTACACCGCCGCCAGCACACTGCGCACCACGCTGGCCCGTCTCACCGACGCCGACGTGGAGTTCCTCACCCGCAACGTGGAGCGCTACCAGCTCAACCGCGACCTGCTTCGGGTTGATCTGTGGACGCTGTACACGGCCGTCGATCTGGCCGCCGCCGCGCGCGACCCCGCTACCCGGGCCGAGGCGCTGCGCACGATCATCCGCTGCTACACCGGGGAGCTGGCCGCCGGCCGCCTGTGGTCGTGGATCGGCCCATATCGGGAGGCGACGCGCCGGCACGTCATCGACGCCTACACCACCTTGGCCGACATGACCCTGGCCGGCAGCACCGTGCCCGATGGTGTGGACCCGTCCACGGCGGTCGAGCTGCTGCGGGCCGCGTTGATGGTGGAGCCGGCCAACGACGACCTGCGCCGCCGCGCCGCCGCCGCCAGCGCCGCCGCTGGGCAGCCCACCCCGGACCGCCGCCGTGCTCGCCGGCTACCTCCAACCCCCGGCACTGGCCGGGGAGGAACCCGAGGCGACCACCCGAGCACTGGCTGAGCCCATCGCCAGCGACCATCCGTCGCACGCATCCGCATCAGACGGGTGAGCCGCCCGGACAACGCGACGGCCGTCGCAGGGACAGGCAAGCCGCAGTCTGCTGCGAGACGGGAGCGGATTGATTCGGTAGCTTCCGGGCTAATCGCCGGATCTGTTAGGTCTGTTAGCCGGATCTGTTAGGTCTGTTAGATCTGGGAGGTGCGCAGCCGGTCCGCCGGCGGCGCCGACTGTCCTACCGTCACACCGTGTACCAGCGTCTGACCCAGGGGTCTGGTCGAGAGCAAGGGATGCACCCCGGCGCACATGCACCGAGGTGGCGATCACGGTGGCACCCAAGACCCGCCGGTAACGATCTCTGCACCAGCTGTGACCCCTCGACCGTGCCCGGCCCGCCGGGTGTGTTGAGAACGGGACCGTCGCACCGGGCGGCCACCACGGTCGCCTCGACGAGTCCTCGACCGGGGAATACCCGGGTCCGGGGGTTACCTCGGGTCCGGGATCCGCAAACACCGGATTGCGCGGACACGGGATCAGCGCAGACGCAGGGAATCACCGTCGGTCGGTCGGTCGCGGGCAGCGGAATGGGAGGACACCGGGATGGCAGGGCACCGGATGCGACGGGCAGGACAGGTGCTGACGGGGGCATGCTGCATCGCCGTGCTGGTGGCCGGGCCTCCACTCGCCCTGCTGCGGCTGGTCGGCCCATCGCTGCCCCGGCCACCGGGCGTTGACGACCCCGACGGGACGGCGGCGGTCCACCAGGCCGTCATCGCCGCGGCCGCGCTGACCGGGTGGCTGATCTGGGCGGCGATCCTCGCCGTCCTCGCCGCCCGCATCGGCCGTCGCCTAGCCCAGCTGCTGCGGCACCTCCCGCAGCTGCGCATGCCCGGGCCGCTGCAGAGCCTGTCCGCCGCCGTGCTGGGTACCGTCGCGGTCACCACCGCCGCCAGCAGCGCCGCCCCAGCGGCGGCCCACGCCACTGCCACGACCAGCGACCCGTGGCTGTCCCCGGCCGCCCACGCGCTGATCCTCAGCAACTCCACACCGGACCGTGTGAGCGGGCACCAGCACACCCCGGCAGTCCCGTCCGCCGCGAATAGGCAGCACCTGGGCTCGTCCAGCCAACTGCTGGCCTACCCGGTGGCCCAAGGCGACTGGCTGGGCTACATCGCCGAGCGCTTTCTCGGCGACTTCGACCGCTACCACGACATCCGCGACCTCAACCCGGACCTCATCCCCGACCGCAGCGGCCCACACGGCCCGGACCACATCCAACCGCGGTGGCGGCTGAAACTGCCGGCCGACGCCTACGACCGCGGCCCACGCAAACACGCCACCAGTCACGTTGTTCCCCCACCGTCCAGCCCGACCAATCCGGGTAGCGGCGCCGATGATCCAGCCGGAAACCCGCCACCTACACCGCCCCACGCGCCACCGCCACCCCACTCGCCAGCACAACCCGTACCAGCGCCTTCCGCGCCGACGCCTCCCGCGGCGACGTCGAGCCCGACCCCAGCCCGCGGCCGGCCAGGAACCCCGACCGCGCCAGTAACCCCGCGGCGGTCAGCAACCGCCAGCGCGTCACCTGCCCCGTCCGACACCGCGGCCCCCTCCGCGATCGACGCACCCGGTCCGTCTCCCAGCGCGTCTGACACCGTGGCGTCATCAACCCCATCCCGTTCGCCCGGGGCCCCGGCGCCCGCAGGTACCGGACAGGTACCGCCGAAGGATCACCCTGCTATCGGCGTGCACCTGCCGGGCGGCTGGATCCCTATCCCGCTGGCCGCCGCGCTAGTGGCTGCCGCCGCCATGGTGTGGCTGCGTCGCCGCCACCGCTTTGTTCCCGGCCAGCCGGCCGGCCCGGTCCTGCGCGACCCGGATCTGCAGCCGCTGCCTCCGGCCGTGACGGTGATGCGCCGGGGCGTGCGCCGCCACGCTCCCGACCCGTTGGCGCCGCTCCACGAGTCGGTAGTGCCAGTGGCTGCCCCGGCCGTACACACCGCAGATCCTGCGTGGCCTGATACGGCTGGCGGGTCCGGGGCGGTGGATCCGCCGCCGATCGGGCCCAGTGGCCCGGACCTGGCCGGCCTATGCGCCGCGCTGGGGACCCCGTTGCCGGCCGGTGGGCTGCGCCTGGTCGGCGACGGGGCGCACGCCGCTGCCCGGGCGCTGCTGGTGGCCACCCTGTCTTCCGGTGGCCCGGACGACCCCGATGCGCGCGGTCAGGTGGTCATCCCGGCCGACACGTTGACCCTCCTGTTGGGCGTCGATGCCGTGTATCTCGACCCCATCCCGCGGCTGACCGTCACCGCGAACCTGGATCAGGCGCTGATCCGGCTGGACGAGCTGCTCATTCAACGCCGCCGCATCCTGGAGGACCAGGACGTCGAGGACCTAGCGGCGTTGCGCGCCGCTGACCCGATGCATCCGCCGATGCCGCCGGTGCTGCTGCTGGCCGAGATCCCCGGCGGGCAAGCCCGAGCCCGGCTGGCCACCACCCTGCACCTGGGTAGCCTGTTGCAGATCAGCGCCGTGCTGCTGGGCGACCGGCCCCACAGTGACGCCCTCGACGGCGGCACTCTCGACGACGCCGTCGTAGCCGTCGGCATTCTCGACGTGGACGCCGAGGGCTACACCGACCGCGAGGACACCGGCCGCGTCGCCGTGCTGGACACCGCCACCACGGTGCAGCTGCTGCGGCTGCTGCGCGAGGCGCACACCGGGCAGCCCGCCACCACACCGGCGCCCGACTCGCCCGCACCGTCCACAAGCGACGATGACCGACAGGCGCGTGTCGTGCCCGACACCGACCGGCCCAATCCCGGCCCGACGGGCGCAGCGGGTCACGGCGACCCGTCACCAGCCGCACCGCCCACCAAACCAGCGGCCGCCAAACCACCGGCCGCCGAGCCACCGGCCGGCGACACGGCGAGCAGCCGACGGTCCCCGGACGCCACCGCGATCCGGCCTGCCCCCGGCCGGCCGCGGGTACCGATTCAGGTGTTGGGCCACCCGGCGATCCTCGACGACGGCGCACCGAGGCAGGCGCTGCGGCGCCGGGCCCAGGAACTGATGGTGTATCTGGCCGTGCACCGCGGCGGTGCGAACCTACCCGACATCAAGGAGGCGTTCTGGCCCGATGCCAGCAACCGCCGCGCCGGTGAACGCCTGCAGACCGAGGTCGGGGACCTGCGTGGACGCATCCGCGACGCCCACGGCGACATCACCGTCCAACCGGTGATCAACAGCGGCGGCCGGTACCACCTCAGCCCCGACATCGTCGAGGTCGACTGGTGGACCGTGCAGGACGCCCTGGCCGCCGCCACAGCCACCACCGACGCCGCCCGCCGCGTCGAGCACCTGCGTCGCGCGGTCGCCGCGTATCACGGACCCCTCGCCGACGGCTGTGGTTACGACTGGCTGCCCGAGGTGCAGGAGCAGGTCCGCTGGCAAGGCATCATCGCCCACACCCAGCTCGCCGAGCTGCTCGTCGACACCGTCCCTAATGAGGCGGCCAGTCTGCTCGACCGCGCGATCACCCTTGACCCCTACAACGAAGACCTCGCCCGCGCCGCCATGCGCGCCCACACCCGCCTCGGCGACGCCGACGCGGTCCGCGGCCAGCACCACCGCATCCGCGCCGCACTCGACGAACTCGACCTCGAACCCGACCAGCAGACCACCACCCTGGCCACGGAGCTGCTGCGCCACCTCACCGATACCCGTCCCCGGCCACCAGCCCAGCCGGAGCAGCCAGACGACCCGTGAGCGGCACACGCCAGAGCGGATGCGAGCCACCGCCCGGCCGAGACGTTGCGACACCCGCTCGGGGTCGCGTGGCAGCCGCGCCGAACCCGACCCATGCTGCCGCTCACCCGCTCAGGGCGAACACCCGAACCGCTCGACGGAGCCGACCCAGGAGTGTGCCCGTGTCACCGCTACCGCTGCGACAACTTCGACATGTGCGATGGGCCGTCCGGGCCGCCCTGACCCTCGGCGTGGCCGCGTCCGTGGCCGCCAACATCCTGCACGCCAACCCCAACCCGATCAGCCAGGCCATCGCGGCCTGGCCGCCGCTGGCGCTGCTGATCACCGTCGAGCTGATCTCCCGCGTCCCGCTGGACCATCGCGTGCTGGCGGTGGCCCGCCTGGCCGCCACCACCGCGATCGCCGGCATCGCCGCGTACGTGTCCTACTGGCACATGGTCGGGGTGGCCGCCCGCTACGGCGAGCGCGGCCCGTCACCGTACCTGCTCCCGCTGTCCGTCGACGGACTCATCATCGTGGCCAGCATCAGCCTGGTCGAACTGGCCGCCCGTATCCGCGCCGCCGAAACCGGCGCCGCGTCGACGACGGCTGCAATGCCGCCGCACCGTGATCACTACGTTCCACCCACGCCCGCGCGAACCGCTCACCCCGATATCACACCGCCGCCACCCACCATCCGCGATGCCGTCGTCTCCGCCGCGGCAGCCACGCCGGCCCCACTGCCCGACGACGAGAACCCCCTCACCCCGGCTCACCCAGCACCACCACCGGTATCGTCGCAGCCCACGCCACACTCGGCCAGGCACACCAAGCAGCAGCCGCCCTCCGCCCGCAGGCGGCAGCCGGACAGCCCTGTTGAGCCGCCCCAGACGCCCGCGGACACCGCTGGCATCGTCGCCGGGACCGGCCCAGCGACGAAGTCCAAAACCGCGGCGACCGTCGCGTACTGGCGCGACCGCGAACCGCACCTTCGCCCCGCCGACATCGCCGAACGCATCGGCAAGTCCGAACGCCAGGTCCGACGCATCCTCGCCACCCTGCAAACCCAAGACCCGAAGACCAACGCCAACGACACCCCGGTACCCGCCCTGGCTGTTGCGCGACGCTGAAGATCACCACGGGCGCGGCGTTCACGATGCCGACGAAGATCCCGGCGAACCGGACTGCCGGATTGGCGAGGTGTCGCCCATCATCGGCAAGCCGCCGGGAACGCCCGGTTCTTTGCGCTCCACAACGGGCCTCGCGCACTCAGCGTGGGTGTTCGTGAGAACCGGCGTCCCTTGTGGATCACGGCCAAGTCCCATCGTCGCCATCGGCACGGCGCCGAGTCACTCTCCGTAGAAGCTGATTACGGCCGTTGGCGTTCGGTCAGGCACGCGGATCTGGGCTGCGGTCCTACCGCAACGAAACAAGTAGTCGATGTGAGTGGGGCTCAGACTCCGACAGAATCGAACGGGATCGGCTACCGGCATACAGTGGGGACAACGCGTTCCTGACTCGTAAACCTGGCTGACACTTTCGCAGTCAAGCCGGACCTGTAGCCCATCCTGCGCCACTCCGAATACCCGGCGACTCTATGGCGCTTGATGATCAAAATGGGTCACGCTCAGGCGCTTGCGAGTGAATACATGATCGATTTGCATGAGATAGCCGAATGTTGATTAACACATGTGCTAGTGACCGTGAGATCCTGCTCCTCTATGACCGCGCTCGACGCCAGCGACGGACGCAGGGCGACTGGTTGGAGTTCGCCCAATATCTGGGCGCGCCCGGATGCATTCGACGGCAACCCGGTCAGGCAGCTACTTGTTCCAGCCAGTACATTCCCCCATGTTTCCGGCGACGAGGGAGCGCTTCGGGTCGGCAATAGCTATGGAACCTGGCCCGCAGCCACCGACGAACGCCCACTTGATCAAGACATGCTGTGGCTGGCACTGCCCGCCGGCACTCGCTCTGGCGATGCGCTGACCCGAGCATCGTGGCGCCAGCCGACTGCGCTCGTTCGTCGGCCGCCGTCGGAAGTTCTAGAGTCCTACCAGGACGTGCTCACATTCAATGAGGGCACCGAAGCGAAGCCCGGCCTGCGCTCGCCGCAACTTGGCGCGGTGCATGCGGTGCTTGGCTACTGGACCACCAAGCGCATGACGCCGGCAACGGTGGTAATGCCGACCGGAACCGGTAAGACGGAGACGATGCTCGCGTTGCTGGTCGCGGCGCGCCTTGACCGGTTGCTGGTGGTGGTGCCCTCCGACGCGTTGCGCGAGCAAATCGCCGGCAAGTTTGAGACGCTGGGCGTATTGCAGGAACTGGGCATCATCGCGCGCTCAGCGCTGCGCCCGGTCGTTGGGCGCCTCCAGCAGGGTTTCACCACTGTTGAAGCGGCCGCGTCGTTCTCGCAGGAGTGCAACGTCATGGTCGCGACCCCGCAGGCGTTGACCGCCTGTCAGCCTGAGGCTCTGGATGCCTTGACCGGTGCGTGCTCGCACCTATTCGTCGATGAGGCGCACCACGTGGCGGCGCGGACGTGGTCCGCCATCCGCGACCGCTTCGTGGACAAACACGTCGTCCAGTTCACGGCGACGCCGTTCCGTGAGGACGGCAAGCATCTTCAAGGCCGCAGCATCTACTCGTTCCCGCTGCGCGAGGCTCAGGCCCAGGGCTACTTCTCTCGTATTGACTACACAGCCGTGATCGACTTCGACGACGTGGACCGGGCGGTGGCAGAACAGAGCGTCGCCAAGCTGCGCGCGGATCTCGCCGCCGGCCTCGACCACGTCCTCATGGCTCGCGTCCGCGGTATCAGTCGGGCCAAGGACCTCAAGCCGCTCTACGACGAATTGGCCGCGGACCTACAGCCAGTCGTCGTATACGGCCAGATGCCGCTGAAGCACCGGCGTGAGGCCGTCGCCGCGTTGCGGGAGGGCCATTCCCGCGTCGTGGTGTGCGTGAACATGCTCGGCGAGGGCTTTGACCTGCCGTCGCTGAAGGTCGCCGCAGTGCACGACCCGCAGAAGAGCCTCGGCGTCACCTTGCAGTTCATCGGCAGATTCGCGCGCACCTCGTCCAGCGGCAAGTACGGCGACGCGTCGATGTTCGTGGCCCGTTCAGAAATCGAGGTCGACAAGCGTCTGCGAACCCTGTACGCGGAGGACTCGGACTGGAACCTGATCTTGCGCGACGTCACTGAGGCGACCGTCCAGGGCCAACAAGACGTCAGCGATTTCGAGGACGGGTTCACCAGCCTGCCCGATGAAGTTGCGCTGCGCAGCCTGCTGCCGAAGCTGAGCACGGTCGTCTACCGCGCTCCGAGCAACGAGTGGGAACCGGAGAACGTCGTCAACTTCTTCGGCGATGACCGCATGTACACCCAGCCCATCGGGCTCAACATCGACGCCGGTATCGCCTGGTTCGTGGTGGAGAGCCGCAACGAGGTTCGCTGGGGCGACCTCAAGACCATCGAAGAGATCAGCTACGAGCTGTACGTGCTGTATTTCGACGAAGGCAAGCGGCTGCTCTACATCAACAACTCGGCCAACGACGGCGTCTTCGAGGACCTCGCCGAGGCCGTCCTGGGTCCCGGCGCGACGCGTTTCACCGGTTCGACGGTTTACCGAGTGATGGCCGACATCGATCGGCTGGTCCCGACGAACGTCGGCGTCCTCGACGCCCACGACCAGTTCCGCCGCTTCTCCATGCACGTCGGCTCCGACGTCACGGCTAGCTTCACCCAGGCCGAAGCCGGCACGAAGTCGCAAACGAACATCTCCGGCGGCGGATACCGGCAGGGCGAGCGCGTCAGCATCAGCGCATCGTTGAAGGGCCGTATCTGGTCGCACGCCGCTGCCAAAGACTTGAAGCACTGGCGGGACTGGTGCGACTCAGTCGGCGAGAAACTCCTCGATGACACCATCAGCATCGACAAGGTCATCGGACAGTTCATCCTGCCCGAACGCCTCACCGGCCGACCCAGCGGAGTCGTCCTGGCGGTGGAATGGCCATGGCAGGTCCACACGATGCAGGCCGACACGCTGCGGCTGTCGTTCCAGGACCTCGTCTACGAGGCTGTCTACACCGACCTGGTACCGGACACGGCCACAACCGAAGGTCCGTTCCGCTTCGACGTACGCACCAAGGGTTGGACCGTCACGTACGAGGCCACTGTCGAGAAGGGCCACCTGCTCTACCGGTGCACCACCGATGAGGAGATCAAGGTCGTCCGCCCCCGCTCGGTACTCAACCTGAGCGACTGGCTCAACCAGGTCGGTCTCACCTTCATCCTCGACGACGACCGGATCATCGAAGGTGATCTGCTCTATAAACCCACCTGGGACAAGGAGCCGTTCGATCGCGCCAACCTCACACCGCTCAACTGGGCCGGAACGACCTTAACCGTTGAGTCGCAGACGAAGGACCGGCTGACCGACTCAATCCAGTATCGAGCGATCGCCGAGCTCAAGGCCGAGACCGAGCCGTGGGACCTCATCATCGATGACGACGGCAGTGGCGAAATCGCTGACATCGTGGCCATTCGAGTCGACGCGGAAGGACTGCTGGTCCGGCTGGTGCATTGCAAGTTTTCACACGCCCAGACCGCAGGAACCCGCGTCGACGACTTGTACGAGGTCTGCGGACAAACTCAAAAGTCGATCATGTGGCGCCGCAGCGATCTGCGCTGCTTCTTCCGAGCCCTCGACCATCGGACGCGGAAGAAGCAGCAGCGTGAAGGGGTTAGCCCGTTCGAGACCGGCGATATCAGGGCTCTGTACAGGATTCAGGAGCAGGCAACGGTCCTGCGGCGCCGGATGGAGATGGTCATCGTTCAACCAGGACTGTCGGCTGCTAGGGCGACCACCCAGCAGCTCGACCTACTCGCCTCCACCCAGGCTTACCTCAAGACGACCATCAACGCGCCGCTCGCAGTCTGGTGCAGCCGGTAGCAGTCGCTGGAATTGTTCGATCGTCGCTAAGGTGGATTGCAAGGTAACTTGTTCGCCCGAGCCCCGGGTGCATGACAAGACACTCATTTGCCGCGACCCGCTCGTGCCGATTGCAGGCGGATAGGCCGATCGGCTTCTGACGCCTTGCCCACGAATCGACCAGGTGAACCGAAGAATCAAGGAGACTCGCCGGCTGGGCCCAGAACGGACAACGACAATGAACTCAGTTTCACATCATGGTGTCCGACTTGACAAACCGTGGAGATCACTCTTGAGAATGGATCATCTCTAAAGAACCTACATCAAGGATTAACCGGTCGGCGGATCCCCGCGAGGTTGTCAGCCCAATATGGCCCAACATTGGTGATACGCACTACATCACCGCTTTGCGGGGCGGCGAGGACGAGGCCGGAGCCGAGGTAGACACCGACGTGACCGGGGGCATCCATGGTCCCGGGCGCGGCACCAGGTACGAAGATGAGGTCGCCGGGTTGTAGCTGGTCGGGTCCGGTCACGGCCGTGCCGGCGTGGAACTGTTCGGTGGTGGTACGGGGCAGAGTGATGCCGGCGGCTTTGTATGCCTGTTGGACCAGGGATGAGCAGTCACACTGGTGTGCCGGATTGCCGGAGTGCGCGTCCGTGCAGTCGCCGCCGAAGGAATAAGGCGTGCCCAGCTGGCCGAGGGCCCACATGATCGCGGTGGCCGCGGCCGGTGGGGTGTCGGCGGGCAGTGACCACCCCGAGGGCAGCGAGACCGGGCCGCCGGCCCCTCCGCCTCCGCACAGAACGGGTGCGGCTCCGGAGGGGTCGGCCATGCCGGTAATCGCGCCCACCAGCTGGGTCGCGTCCGGTTCCCACTGGGAATAGGCATCGGGCAGGGCGCTGCGCTCCACCGCTTGCGCCGCTTGCGCCACGGTCATCGTCTGCCAGCCGGGCACCGCGAGCAGGTGCTGGTAGAACTTCGTCGAGGAGTAGATGGGGTCCATGATCTGGTCCGGGGTGCCCCAGCCCTGGCTGGGCCGTTCCTGGAAAAGACCGAGACTGTCGGCGTTGTTGGCGTCGCCAAGGTCGGGCAGGTTGACCAGTTGGGATTCCTGCATCGCGGCGGCGAGGGCG